>SAMEA104315435__coassemble_1100_pt1 | contig 13095 bp, 1 predicted proteins | sample SAMEA104315435__metabat2_high_PE_028 | metagenome-assembled genome bin SAMEA104315435 (sample SAMEA104315435) | gut metagenome | biome: Monkey gut; feature: monkey-associated habitat; material: faeces | place: China | collected 2013 | reverse complement strand
GCCGTCATTGCAGTAAAAAAGTTAAACATTGCGCCAGAAATTATAGCAAAAGAATTTGATATTGATTTAGAAATTTTAAAAAAAGAACTTTTGTGATGAACAACTTCTAACACATAGCACAATAACACTCCGCCCGAAAAAAAGCCCCGCACTTGTGTGAAAAGCGCGGGGCAAATTTTTGCAGTCCTTTACCCGGAACTGCACGGGGACATCCAGAATTAAACCTTAATTCTTTTGAGCATACTGCAAAATATCACCTTCAATGATAGTATATGCCAAGGCAGGATTTGCAGTACCGTTACCACCAATTCTTGTTGATTCATTACTGTCAGTATCATCACCAGAAACATTTGTTTTCTTGGCGAATACTGGAATTGGCTGTATCAAACCAGCATCTGCACCAGTCCACAGTTTGTTTACACCAACACAAACTGTATCATTTTTTGGAGTACGGTTTTCTGACGGAACAAAGGAAATTTCCCAGTTCTGAGAGTATTTACCGCTTGAATCCTGACCAGCAAGTTTTGGCTTGTTTCCTTCCCACTTAACAGGGTAAGCAACCTTTGCTGCCTGAGCACCTGCAAGATAACTGATATAAGGAGTCCAATTTCCGTCAGAATCCTTTGCAACATCAAGACCAATATCGTTATTACCATTAAGGTTGAAAGAATCTACAGTTACAATATTGAATTCGGACTTGTAATCTTTTGCATAACCATACTTAAGCTTTGCACCAGTTGTTGTAAAGTACGCAATGTGAATTCCACCACTTGCATCAACTTTAAGATGTACATAATATCCAGCTTTAGAATCAACAATTCTGTTTGTGTAAGGAGAATTCTGGAACAATCCGCCTGTAACACCGTCATCATCTCTCTGTGGATCTTCTTCATAAGCATACTTAAGTTTTTGAGAAGTTCCGTCAAACCAGGCAATTACGGCAACATCATTTGTTGTTCCAGCTACACTTGCAGGAACTGCACCTATAGCAACCGCAGCAGTCATTTTTGTGGCAGAAGTTTTGTCTACAACTGAATACAATGCAGATCTTACAGACTTATCTTCTGTACCTGTATTATCTTTACCAGGTTTTACTGTATCTGTTGTTGAATATCCACCTGAAGCATCAATAATCTGACCAGTAATTTTGCTGAATGCTTTTGGTGGATTTTCTAAAAATGACGTACAAACATCTGAATTAGCGCTTATACTAGAAACTGTAAATCTATTAGTATCCAGAACATTATTTACATAATATACTCGAGTATATTTTTCATTCATGAAACTATTGTTTTCAAAAGTTAATGTTATTTCATCTCCTTTTTCCAAACCATGATTAGTAGCATTAATTACACCGCCTAACCCCTCTGGATAATACTTTTTACTCAAATACCATCTGTTAGTTTTATTTCCATCATCTTTATTATAACTTGGGAATGGAGAAATAGCCTCTCTTTCAAAAGCAATATCAGAATAGTTGTTTGTTTTATGAATTCTAAACCAGGTTCCAGGCTGATTAAAATTATAACCAGTGTAGAATTTATTCTGACCATCCTTTTCATAAAGTGTTCCGTCAGCTTGATAAAGATATACTTCCTCGCCTCCTCCATAAGCTTTATCATGAGAGATATCTTTATCTTTATTCAACTCGTAATTTGTTGTATCATGTTCATTATTTGCTAAATATCCTTCTTCTATATGTCCGTATCTCCATCCGCTGCCTTCTGTATCTACCTTTGTAATTTGTTTATACTCTTGTGTACTAGATGATGTGACAGAATCGATTTTTTTCTCCAGAATATCACCTATTTTACCCCACCTGTAGCGAATTTCATGTCTAACAGCATCGTAGAACGCAAGATAAACAGAAGTATCATTTGCATTTGTAACAGTAGCAACAGAAGGACTCATTGCACGGAATACACTTGTATCCTGAACATCGCCAGAATTCAATGATGAAGTTGTACTCTGTAATCTTCGTCGATAAGGACCGTTCCGATAGTTACCGCTTGATTTTGCATTCCAGCCAGGTTTGCCATATAAATTATTTCCTCTCTGTCCAAAATAGAACGAAGTATAAGCAGAATACTGGACATTTGAGTCCTGGTTAGTAGAAATACCGTAAGTCATACCCTTTGCGTCAAATGCCAGAGCACTTTCGTAATAAGGAGCGTAGTCACCTTCATAAGAACGCTGACTAGCCCATGTTGTTCCACCCTTATCTGCTGTATCTCCATAAGTACTTGAACCTGCCATATTGAAGTAGAAGTTTCCGTTTACAAACGCAAAACCAACTTCTCCATGGGGTCCAATCTGCATTTCTGGTGTAAGGATTTCACCATCACGAGGTCTTGCAGCTTCTTCAAAAGTCCATACATCAAGAGCAATATCATCATTAAGAAGATTGTTGTTAATTCCATTTGGCTGCATATTGTAGAACTGCTCAACATCAGAACCAGAATATGAACCACAGCCATTATCTTTATTCTTATTGTTCAAGTTAGTAACACCTGATACAGATACAACAAGCTCTCCAGACGCAGTATTTGACGGAATCTGACGTACAATTTCATTTCTACTGCCAGAATTTCCAGTTAAATCTGTAGTTCCAACTTTTACAGCTGCTGTTGTTGGAATGTTAAAACCACAGACTGTAATCTCTTCTGTTTCATAAACCGGATATTTACCCAAAGCTGTTCTTCCATAAACTGACTTATTTTTAGCAGAAAGATCTTCATCATTATAAAGCTTACCAAGACTTGTAGTAACACTTGTAACATACGGTACAACATCCATACTGAATGAATTGTATTCTCCAGATGCTGCGGTCTTTGATGTTACTTTAGAAATTTGACTTGAACGGTCAACTGCAAGAACTGTTACCTTAACGTCGGCAAGGGCAACACCGTCAATGTGTTCTGTATCCAAAGTTAATGTCCAGTTCACACGGTGTCCAAACTGATTGAAATATTCGTCATCTACTTCAAACTGCCAGTAATCTGTTCCAAGCTCGGCATCTGGGGTTGTCCATGAGCCAGCTGAATATTTTCCTGCGCAAGCGTAAATATTATCAATTCCTGATGGAGCTGTCTCAGACACTGCATTACCAGCTGTAAATACAGAATTTCCGCCTTTATCCGTAATACTCAGCCACAAAGAATCAAGAGATACGTTATCATAAGCTGTACCCTGAATTACAATCTTACCGCTGACTTTAGGGTCCATATCCATTTCACCAGAACCGTAACCAGTTGTGAATAGAGAACCTTCAAAACTAAGGTCTGTTTCTACTTCAATATGTCCATTCTCAGAAAAAGTTTCATATAGGCTGTTTACAGGTACAACTTTCTTTGCATAAACAGTTGCAGAAAGTTCTGTAGAAGCTGTTACAGGAACTTTACAAGCAGCATCTGTATACAAAGCAGTATAATTTGTATTTCCTTTTACATCACGGTATGTAAAACTTTCAGAAATTTCTTTTGTGTTAGTAGATTTTTCAAGTCCCCTTCCATACCAATAGAAAGGTCTTACAATAACAGAAGGTTTTACTTCATCCTTAACATCCTGTCTCATGCGAATGTTAAGAACTGACCACTGAGAACCATTTTCCGAAGAACCAGGAACTGTTTCCTCTGTTGAATCCCAGAAACTGAATCTGTAAGTATTATTTTTATTTTCAAAGTCCTTATATTCGCCTGAATCAAAAGCTGTATTCTCAATCTCAAAAGGAGTTTTATTTGCTTCAATCTTTTTAGTAGAACTTGTTCCGCCAGCAAAAGTTTCTGGACTGCTTATATTCTGCTGACCTTCAGCAGCACTCATTGTCCAATAGAAAGGAGCTGTACCACCGACAAATTCAGGAGTGATCTGCAGACCATTTTTGATTGACCAATACTCAGCAGTTTCAAGAACAGCTTTTGTATCAAGATTCCAGACATTAGAAGTAATATTCTTTTTCTGAATGTCTGTAAGGTTAGTTTTTCCATCATCACCAGAAAGAACACTAAAGAATTGAGATTCTCCAGCATCAGAATAGTCTAAATTTCCATTCAAATCTGTTGCAAGAGTTACACGTGCAATTCTAGGAGAATTATTTCGGACCCATGTTTCTGCAAATCCATGACGATTGTTTCCTGCTGCATCAAATACAACTGTATGAACTTCAATCGGACCATCTGGAATATTTGCAGAAGGAATTGAAGCATCCCAAGTATAGTTTGTTCCTGACTTAGAAAAAGATTCAACCATACCATCGCCATCATCTTTCTTTACAGTTATTCCATCTGTATCAAGACTTTCACCGTTCTTGTCAACAACCATTCCATATACGAATTCTGCTTCTGTATACGATGTTGCACAACTTTCAGCAAGGGTTACAGTTGTACCACTTACGGTTGAAATAAGTCTGTAAACACCACCTATTTTTACGATTCCACCAGTCCTGATATTGGAATCTTCAGCGGGAAGTGTTATCGAATATTCTCCACCTGTTCTTCCTAATCCAGAAAGGTATTTTACAGGAAGCTCTTCACTATTTATATAAATGTCTCCGCTGTTTTTTGAGCTGGATGATTTACTCGTATCAATATTGATTCTTCCATCTGCAGACATTGGATTGTAAACTCTTGTTGTTGAACCAGAACGTTTAAAGTACATTACAATCTTGTCATAACCACTGCCTTCTTCCGTTACACGGCCAGAAATTGTCGCCCATCTACCGTTAGAATTCTTAAGAGAATTATCAACTGTGGAATCAAGAGCAATACCAGAAGAACCGTAAGCATCTCGGTAAAGTTTGATTTTTTCACCGCTTATTACATCATTTGAATAGAATCTAGGAGCATCATTATCAATGTTCAGACTATATGTAACATCAGATGATTTTCCACCGTTATCTGTATTATCTGTAGCTGTGATTCTTACTGACCATTCTGTTCCACTAGTAACTTTAACAGGAATACGGAATTCGTATTTCTTTACAATCGTGCCATCAGAAGAATCAATGTATTCCACTGGAATTTTTGTGAGCGAGACAGTATTATCTCCAGCAATCCATTCTGTGCTGAATGGAGTTTCAGCAAAACCTGCAGCAGTCGTAACTGAACCGACAATATACCAGTTTGTTCCCGAAATGTATTTTCCACTCAGATAAGGCATTGTTGAAATCGCACTTGGATCAGCTGCATTCGCAAACTGCTTTAATTCAACAGATTCAAAAGCTGGTACATTTGTGTTTACAGAAATATGAAGAACATCAGTCCATTCACCAGCTTTAGGAGCATCCAAAGCACCTGTATCAATGGCAATTGCCCTTACTTTCAGACAATGTTTGTTCACAGAGTCATAAAGCAATGTATTTCCAAAACCAGAAACGTCAAGTGAATACCACCATGCCTGATTTCCATTTGCTTTTATACCTTTACCGCCAGCAACAGGAATATCAACAACTTCTGCAGATGTATATTTAACTCCAGAAATCATAGTGTCACCAGAAAGAATTCCGTTATCCCATTCACCATCATTGTTCATATCAAACTGAAGATATACACCTGCAATACCTTCATCATCTATAGCCGTACCGCTAAATCGGATTGTTCCTCCGAGAACAACATAATTGAATCCTACTCCAGGGAGATTTTCTTCAGGATAAATAATTGTTGTTCTTGGCTTATCAGCATCTGGATTAAACTTGATTGAATTACTTACGTTGTAACCAATATTTCCAGCCTTATCAACAAGTTTGAACCATACTGGAATCTGATAAATATTTGCAGTTCCTTCTCTATAACCTGAATATTCTGGTCTGATTACAGCTTCTGAATCAAGAAGAATACTTCCAATTATATTTGAATCATTCAATGTATATGCCCAGGTTGCTGACCACTCAGCCTGTTTCCATTCATCAGAAGTAATGTCTCTTGCCTGCGCAACAGTTCCTGCTCCATATTCATTTACTGGATTTCCAGAAGAAGTTCCCTTCTTCGGAACATAAACAAAAATCTCTTTGATTCCAGAGTTTGCCTTGTTATCATCAGAAGCCATACCGCTAAGAGAAATTGAACCAGTAACTTCATCTGAACTTGAAATATTCATATCCGAAATTGTTTCCGGTGCCGTATTATCAATAATTACGTTGATAGTTCGTGTACTTGGATTTCCAGAGTTATCTGCAGCACTTGCAACAGCATAATACTGACTGCTTACAGCCACATTCAATCTGATTGGATTTGTATAGAAGTAACCTTCTGTTTCGCCTTCTTTGTTGTATGTCATTACTACAGGTGTATTATCAAGCATTGTCATTGATACTCGTAAATCCGGTGTATCAAGTACAGAATCTTCTGCTTTAACCCTGAATTTTGCATACGGATACAAAGAGCCACCAAGAACAGTATTAAAGTTCAAGTCTGTGTAGTCTGTATAAGTTCCGTTTTCAGTTGTGCTTGTTGCATACTGGAATTCAACAATTGTTGGAGGATTCTGGTCAATTGCAAAAGAAATTCCATTTACAACAGGAGAACCTTTTTCATACACAACTTTAGGTTTAGGCTGAGAACCTGAATCTGATGTGTAGAAACTAGAAGACTTGGCATCTACAATCTTGAAATAAATCTTATAGTTGCCATCAATCTTTACACCTTCTCCTTTTGAATAAGTATAATACCATGATGAACCATCCATTGTTACAGCTTTCCAAGCAGAATCATCATTTGAGAATTCTTCTTTTGGACTTATATTTGAATCAACATCGATAATTTGAACGAACATTGAAAGTCCAGTAAGTCCATCATCATCTTCAACAGTTCCCTTGATTGTTCCATTAGAAAGCGTTGTTGTACCATTAGTATTGATAGAAGTAAGAGTAATTATTGGTCTATCGCTGTCTTGATTTACATTGACAGTAAGAGAATTTCCTGTATTCTGAACAGTATTTCCAGCTGCATCAGTTACCCTAAGCTGGAATTCTGCAGTTTTGTTATCTGCAAAATACATTGCATTTGTTGTATCGATATCAAAGGTCCATGACTTATCACTCTTAATCTTTATAACTGCATCAGAAACTTTCTTGTAATCAGCATCGCCTTCTTTCTTTACATAAAGCTCAGCTTTCCACTTATCTGCATTTTCTTTAAGAATTAAATCTGTTTCGCCAGCTTGAATTCCTTTTGGTACATTTGTTTCTGTAATAGTTCCTCTAACAGTAATAGTTTTGTTTACAATTGCATTTGCAGAAGGTGTCGTATAACCGACAACAGGTGCAACCATATCATATATGAATGGTTTTGCAATCTTCTTTGATTCTTTGCCAGCCCTATCTGTTACCCTTACAGCAAATGTGTAAGTTGTTGCTGGCAGAGCAGAAAGATTCAGTGAAATGACACCTTCGTCAATAACTTCATCAGCTGCAGCTTCCTTAGAAGCAAGCAGTTTATCATCTGAGTATGTAGCATCCTGGAAGATTTCAACTTTTGCAATACCACTGGTTTCGTCACTTGAAGAATATTTTGCGTAAATTGTTGATCTATTTACATATTCATCAACATCAGAGCCACTCTTTACATCAGATTTTTCGCTATCGTATTCATTATAAAGAGAAATGTTAGGTTCTATTGGTGCAGTTGAGTCAATTCTTACATTGAAAGGTCCAATAGTTTTCTTATTTCCAGCTTCATCTTCTATCATAAGAGAGAATAAACTCTGTTCTGTATCTTCAAAGGTAACTGTTGAACTGAAATTATTGTTATTACCCATATTTGGAGTAGCAATCTGACCGTCTGCATAGGTAATAGTCAAAAGTTTTGGATTTTCTTCAATAATTGAAGGTTTTACATCACCATCTTCTTTTCCAGCTATTCCATCAATCTTGATGTTGCCATTATCAAACCACAGGGCATTTTCATTGTAATCTTTCAATTTGATTACTTTATTTACGCCATAAACAGAACCGGTAACAGTTATATATTCTGTATTGAATTGAGGAGGATCTGTATCTACCTGATATGAAACAGTTGTTTCAAAGCTTCTGCCATAAATATCTGTTACAGCATAAACCACAATATGGTCACCAGAACCCTGATTTGAAAGGCTGCTTTGCCATGTAGCAGAAGAAGTTTTTTCTCCTGTAACCACAAGACCTTTATCAGACGGAACTGTTTGAGAAACTCCGTCTATTGTCTTTACATATACGGATTTTATTCCACTGCTGTCAGAGGCAGTTCCTTCTACAGTAAAATCTTCTGGAGCCCACATGCCAGATACATAATTTTTTGAATTAATTTTTGAGACATAAATAAGAGGACTGTCATTATCAAATGCAAATACTGTAGCTGGAGAGTTATATTTTACCCCTGCGGCACAATCTGTTATTACAAATTTTATTGTATGATTTCCGGAAGAAATCGAATTTCCACCATAAATCTTTGATAGATCGAGGTTAATTGATTTCGTAGTTGGATTTTCAGACACTGCAACCGAATCTCTTTTTTCGCCAGGTTTACCTTCGTCGATTACGTATGAAATAGAAGCAATACCATCATCATCAGTTACTGTACCGTAAATAATGTTACTTCCAAGACCAAACAAGTTGTGTCTATCTGCATTACTAATCTGAGAATTATCAGTTAAATTTATATCTGCATTACTGAATTCTAGAGTTGGAATATCAGTACTCTGATCTACATAATAGGTTCCAGAAATTTCTGTCGCTCTGCCTGAACGGTCAAGTGTTTTAAACTTGATTGTAAGATCGGCCTTGTCACCGTATTTGGTAGTATCAATTTTGTAGTTGAATCGCATACCGCCGTTTGAATATGAAATCTTTTTCACATTTTCCGAAAAATCTGTCGGTTCAGTAAGGACTTCTCCGTCTGCTCCTGTAACAGCAACATCGTTAATGTAAAGCACGGTCTGCACAACCTTGTCATCATCGCTGGCATTTCCTGTTACGGAAATTTCGCCATTTATGTTGTTGTCCTTTCCGTTAGCTGTCACCTGTGGTGTTACCGCTGAAATTTCAACTTTTGGATCTTCCGTATCGATGTAGACGTTGCAGCTTATCTTTGCGTTCTGTCCTGCCTTATCCTTTGCCGTAAATGTATATGTTTTGAGACCTGCAGTTGGTGCGCCTACTGTGTAAGTATATGTATATGTGTCTGTCTCAGATGAACTTGTCTTTGCAAGAATTCCGTCTTGTGAGTTACATACAAAACTGTCAAAGTTTGTGTCCTTTACTTTAAGGTTGATTACATAAGGATCCTTTATGTAATATGTGCCTTCATTGTTGTAGTCTGGAACTTCTCTTGTATTATTTTCTACAATTGTTCCAAGTGTGATTTCTGGTACTGCTGTATCAACTACAACGTTGCGCACAGCTGCCATAGATTCGTTAGTTTCGTTTCCTGCCACGTCAATGGCATAAAATTCAACTCTTGCTGCATCTGTATAGAATTCTGTCTCATTCTTCGCAAACGCTATGTTTGCTATCCATGATGTGGTGCCGCTGGCTGTTCCTGTATCAAGTACTGTTCCATCTGAACTCTTGATTTTATATGTGATTTTTTCAATGCCACTGGCATCTACTTTTCTGTATTCCGACTTCTGTTCATCTGTCTTAGCTTCATAATCTGTATCTTCCAGTCTTGTTCCATTGCCATTTAATGAAAGTACATATTTTGGATCAAATGTTGTTCCCTTGAATAATACGCTAGAATTGTTTGTAATTCCTACATAGGCTGTAGTTCCTGCCGACACAACATCTATGAGCGGTGGTACAGAATCGATTCTGTAGTCAAATTTTACTTTTGTTTCTCGGCCAAATCTGTCAACCGCAAGGTATTCAAATTCATCACCATTGTCCGTAGTTTCAATTGTATCAGACCATTTACCGTCATACTCAGAATAAGACTTATTATCAATAAGAAGCACCTTGTTATCAATGTCACCATACTTTCCGTTATTACGAGTTGTATTTGTAGAATACCTGTAAAGCGAAACTTTGTTTCCATCACTTAAAGTACCATTAATAGTTTTAGATAAATTTGCACCAACCAATTCACCACTTTGCGTGCTTACATTTATTTTTGGTGCAGCAGCATCCACACCAATAACAAATTCGTCTCCTTTGTTTGTTGCCGTAACGGAACCAACACCATCAGTTTTTTTATCAGTAATCTCATAGCGGATAAGATACAAACCTTCCGGCATTGGAGTTTCGTCATCACCATCCGAAGCCATTAAAGCAGCGCTCATAGGATAAGGATTTAAATCCTGACCAGAGTAATTGAAGAATGTTTTTCCGCCGCTAGTCCATTTGTCTTCAGAAATATTCCATTTTTTTGCTTCTGAATCATAAGTCATAGAAACAGGATCAAAAGCAAGATAACGCAAAATTACCATTCCAACGTCATCATCATCAGTAATTGTTGCATTAATCTTGTTATTGTTTCCCTGGTCATAAAGATTTAGAATTTCAGACGGACTTTCTTTAATCAAAGAGTAATCCTTAATTTCTGGCTTTGCATTTCCAAATTTTATCTGTGGTAAATCACTTTCTGGATCAACGAAAATAGTTTCTGCCGTAACAGGTCCAAGAGTGTTTCCAGCAATATCTGTGGCCTTAACAATCACAAGAAGGTTGCCTTTATATTTGCCTGTGTTGTATTCCAGCTCAGCAGAAAGATTACTTGAGTTCTTTTTAGTAAGATAATCCTGTCCGCCTTCAACCTTAAGTCCAACCTCTAAATCATAAAGCTCCTGATTTTCAGTTACAGACACAGTTACGTTGATTTTTCCGTTTACACATGGGTTTCCATTATACATAACTTTCGGTGTATAAGAAATCTTGTCAATTACAGGAGCCGCTGTATCAACATGAATACGGCGAAATGATGGAGCAGATTCATTTCTGTCTCCGTCAACAGCTGTAAAGCTTACAGTGTATAAACAAAGAGAATTTTCAGGAATTCCAGAAATATTAAAAATATCTCTCATCTTTGCATCATTAAGATCAAACTTCCAGGTAAATTCTCTTGCATCGGTATCAAAATTAATATCAGAATCTTCTAGTTTAAACAAAACTTCATTTTCACGAGCAGGATAAGCTTCACCTGTTTTTTCATTTTTTGCAGTTACAGTACAATAAATACCTTCAAACTCTTCTGTAGAGTATGAACCTGTACCCCTAAAAGACAATTCAGCATTTTTGTAAGAAGAAAGATCCTCTGGAGCTTCAGCTGGATCATCGCTTACATTAACAACAGGAGGCTTATTCAAAGACGTAACAACAAATCCATATAATTCACTACCAAGCGTATCAATCGGATTGTTATCAATATCATAACCTTCAACTATAACAATATAATTGCGTTTTGCGTAACGTTTACCAATTCCGCAGACAATTTTTATAATTTCATCTGGCGTCAGCGCATCATCTCGCAAAGCCTGAGCAGCAGTTTTTTCATCACCAGACATTTCATTAATTTCATATTGAGAATTAATAAGCGTTACAGTTTCTGCGTTTAAACCTTCTATTATATTTCCATATTCATCACACTTTTTAAGCATAACTTTAACAGAATCAGGATCAATCTCAATCTGGTCACGCCCAGAAGAAACAGAAACAGTTATCTTGGATTCATTTGCCAGCTCGCTGAATTTCTTTTTACCAGGAACAGCAGAATCATTTTCAACCTTATAACCACTTACTTCAAAATATGGAGAGTTGTTTGGATTTACAGAAAATTTTGCAATCTTATAAACATCTGGATTTGCTGTAATATCTTCAACACTAACGCCACTGTATTCCCGTGTAGTGTCAATTTTATTCTGCTCAAGATATTTCAATATATCTGATGAATCAGAACGAGATGAACTTCCGTTAAGCAGAGAAACAATATCACTGTTCGAAAGTCCATACCCGCCATCAGAATAAATATTTGAATAAATCGTTTTATAAATATAATAACCTGTAGAAAGATTTCCTGTAGGTGTAAAACCAGGTTCAGAAAAACCATTCGGCACTTCTATGTTAGAAGCAGGCGGATTAAACTCCTTTGCCGAGTCCGCAACCTGAACTACACAATAAACATTTTCAGACTGATTGTAAGCAGAAGAAACTTTATGACCATAAATCTTTTCATACATTTCATTCAGACGTTTTTTGCTGTCATCAGATAAATCTCCTTCGTTATAGCTTTTTCCAATAACAAGGTCCAGACCAACACCAGAAATGTTTGCTTCACGCAAAGTTCCAATCTTTTCCAATTTGCCAGAAGCATCTTCACGAAACCATGTAAAATACAATGAACTAAGACTATTGGAATCTGCAATATCACCCGTAAGCTTAATTGTTTTACCAAAAGAATCAGCCCGACCGCCGGAATCTGTAGCTCCAGGCCGCTTAATTACTACAACTGGCGGAGTATTGTCAATTTTATAAACACGAGATTTTTCAGTAGTACGACCGGCAGAGTCAATTGCAGTTACAGAAACAGTATATTCGCCATCTGGAATTTCGTATGCATAAGTTCCATCAGCTTTTTTTGTTCGATTATTGATATTTACGTTCCATTGTTTTGTGACTACATCTACAGTCGCAAAATAATTTGCATATACACGTCCATTTGAAGTGGAACTTACTACAATTTTTAAAAGAGAAATATAAGTATCATCGCTACTTGTACCCCGTAAATTAAAGGTATTCATAATGATACTACCATCTGCAGGAGAAGAAATATCAAGTGACGGAGCAGTAACATCGACACTTTCACCAAGCCCGACTTCACAGGAATTCAGAATGAATAACGCTCCAAAAATAAATGCAGCATTGGCAAAAAACCTAAAAATACGCATAAATCCTCCGGAAATGCAACTAATATACAAATGAAAAACGTACATTTCTTCTCTTCACTAATCGGACGAAAATTAAAATTACATTAATTAAATGCTAACTTTTTTTATTTATGCTAAAATTTTGAAATTTTTTATAATTTTTAACTATATAACCGCTGCGATTTTACACGGAATTTTTGAATTTGCAAATATATTTTTTAAGAATGCTGTAAAAAAAAAATCCCGCACCCAGCCTAAGCCAGATGC
>SAMEA104315435__coassemble_1098_pt1 | contig 13109 bp, 9 predicted proteins | sample SAMEA104315435__metabat2_high_PE_028 | metagenome-assembled genome bin SAMEA104315435 (sample SAMEA104315435) | gut metagenome | biome: Monkey gut; feature: monkey-associated habitat; material: faeces | place: China | collected 2013 | reverse complement strand
TTTTTTATATTAAATTTTGTTTTGTCATTGACAAATGGCACAACATATCAGGAGGAATGTGATGAAAATTAAAAAAATAGATATTATTTCCATAGCTTTTTTCATATTTTGTTTTATTGGAACTTTTATTTTTTCGTTTACTTATAGACTTCATGTTGAACTTATTCCAAATTCTATAAATAAATACCGATTTTTAATCACGCTTAAAAATTTTATTAATCTTCTTCCGGCAATATTCTTTACTTGTGCAATAACAGGCTGGTCGCTGGATTTTGGCAACAATGCAGGAAACAGCAGACTACGATTTTCACATGCAATGATGGAACGATTGCGAAGTGTATTTATTACGGCTATTCTTTATGTCGCTTTTTTTACATTTGCCTGGGAAATTTGTAATCCTATAATAACTGGAAAAATAAAAAAAATTGAAGAATTGCCTTCGCTTATGAAAGAATATCAGAACTCTTCAGAAATTATGTTCAATTCAAATGATTATGAACTTTCATATAAATACGCAAAAATGGCTTCAAAAATTGACCCTTCAGATAAGAAAAATCAGCAGCTTTTATTTCGCTCTGAAAAAGCCTTAGACGAAAAAGCAAATATTTCAAAATCTATTATTCAGTCTATGAACGAGTTGACTTTTGGAGATACAGAATATGGAATTCCAAAGAAAAAAACTGAAATTCCAACAGAACCGTTTGAAACCTATAAACTGCTGCAGACTGCAAAACAATGTATGAATGAGAAAGATTATTTTGGCGCTCATTATTATTCTCAACAGGCATTGCGAGCCGCATCTCCAAGAGATATTAATATAACTGAATGTAAACAGATTTCTGCTGCTGCATGGAACATTCTTAGTCAATCTCAGAATTTTACTACAACAGAAGAACAGAATATTTTTGCAAAAAAATATGAAGGTTACGTTGCTCTTGTAAATGGCGATTTTGTTCATGCATATTATGTTTTTCATACGCTGTTTTACCAGTCAAAAGAACTTTCCATCGATTCCGATGTTGTCCGCTATCTTGATATTACCCAAAAAGCGCTTAATAACCAGTATTTCTTCTATGATGAAACATTCAACCTTCAAGGTTATGAGAACGCAAATAATGTTTATTTTAAAATTCAAAATCCTTTTAACCAGATAACAAATATTTATTATATCAATGGCGTTACTTCTACCGGAAAAGCCGCAAACATGATTCAATATCTTAGAGGATTAACCGTTGTTTCTCTTTCTCCAGAAGGCGATTATCTTTCTGGCTTTTATGTTCCTTATGCAAAAATGAAAAATGTTGAGATTAAATACATAGAACCAGAAATGCTGGAAACTTTTAAATTGTCAAAAAATGTAAAAACAATCCCTTATATATTATTAAATTCTGTTGACCGCAACCTGGAAGGCATTTCCTTTGGCCCAGAAAACATTGGCGGTGCGGAAGAACTTTATTCATCTGGATATATTATTCTTCCAATTCCATTTAATGATTTTGATGTAATAAAGGAAGCTTCAAAAGGCGCAGATGCAATGTCATTGAATTCTTTGCTTAATTTTTATAACTCCGCCGATAAATATGGTTTTTCAAAGGAAGTATTCTGCCACAGTTTAATAAACAGACTTTTGCAACCACTTTTCTACCTTGTTCTTTTTTTGACAATTGCTATAGTTTCATGGCACTGTAGAATAAACGAGGATACTCTTTTTAAATTTCACTGGATTTATGTTTTTCCATTGCTTCTGTTAATTTTTATTTCCTTACATGAAATTGTAATAAGCTTTTATAAATTCGTAAATTTCAGCATTCTTGGAAGTTTTGGCAGCGATTTATCGTTATTAATTGGCTTTTTAATTTACGCGATATTTTTGATTTTTGCATCAATCGGCTTTATGGCTGGACACAACGCTGGCGGAAAATAATTTAGTAATTTCGCCTGCCATCTTGTCTGTACCGCCAGTTACGAGATGGCTTATCCAGGATCGAGCAACCAGACATTTTTTTGCGCCAAGATTAATTGCAGCCTGAACATCTCTTGTTTTGCGAATGCCGCCATCAACCCAGATTTCGCCAGCATAATTTTTCAGTTCTTTTCCGTATCGTGCTAAAAATTCTGCGGAACTTCCTTCCAAAGTATCCACCCGCCCACCATGATTTGAAACAACAATAATTTCAGGACGAACTTGTTTGCAAAGTTCAACATCTTCCGGGGTAAAAATTCCTTTTAACATAAACGGAAGCTTTGCGTATTTTCGCAGATTTTCTATTTGCCCCGCAGTTTTGCGTTCCAAAAAAGCCTGGTTTCGCATAGTTACAATATTATACGCATCAATATCAATTCCAATCGCCAGTCCATGATTACGCACAAAATCGATGCGCTGCACCAGTTTTTCGTCAGGATACGGTTTTAAGAAAAAATATGCTTTTGCCTGTAAATCACCAACAGCCTTCGTTCCAAGCTCCAGTTTTTCGTCAGGCGCACCATCGCCAACACAAATAGAAATTCCGGCCTTTTGTGCAGCTTTGAAATAATTAATATAAAAATCGCTTTCTTTTGAAAAACCAATATTCTGAACCGCCCCAGTTACAGGTGCAATTCCAAGATTTTCTGGTAAAACGGGAACAGAGTCATCTGCAGGAAAATTATCCCAAGCATCACAATTAAGAATAAAGTTTCGGCTGTTGTTTACGCCACCCATTCCAGGCAGCTGCCCAATGCAACCACGCCCTTTACATTCAGGGCAAAAATTGCATTTAAAATCGCCGTCAAAATATGTTTTAGTCGCCAAAACAGATACCTATTGAACGAGCCTGAACAAGCATCGGTTCATCTTCTGGAATATTGCGAACCTTTCCGGCACATACATCAAGTGGAACACCAGCAAATTTTCCGTCTTGCATAGCAATCAATTTTCCAAATTCACCACGGTCAAGATAATCAGCTGCAACAGCACCAAATTGAGTTGCAAGAACACGGTCGTATGCGCTTGGAATTCCTCCGCGCTGCATATAGCCAACTACAGTTGCGCGAGTTTCAAGTCCTGTTTCTTCTTCAAGCTCTTTTGCAACACGATAGCCAATCGACTGAGTCATAGCTGCCCTGGCTTTTTTAAATGCTTTTTTATCAAGCTTTGCTTCTTCCGTAGAAAGAGCACCTTCTGCAACTACAACAATCGAAAAGTTTTTTCCCCTTTCTTTACGTTCTTGGATTTTTTTTGCAACAGATTTAATGTCATAAGGAATTTCTGGAATAAGACAAACATCACCACCACCAGCCACAGCTGAATAAAGCCCAAGCCAGCCAGCCTTATGCCCCATGATTTCTACAACCATAACACGACTGTGACTGTCTGCTGTTGTATGAATACGATCAATGGCATCCGTTGCAACATCTACCGCAGTGTGAAAACCAAAAGTCATTTCGGTTCCAACAATGTCATTATCAATCGTTTTTGGAAGACCGATTACGTTAATGCCTTCCGCAGCAAGAAGACTTCCAGTTGTATTTGTTCCATTTCCGCCAAGTACAACAAGAGCATCCATCTTGTATTTTTTTATCGTCTTTTTTATTGAATCAATTGGAAGCAAACCAGTTTCTGGATCTGGAACTGGATTTTTAAAAGGCTTTACGCGGGAAGTTCCTAAAAAAGTACCCCCACGAACAAGAAGTCCAGACAAAGTTTCTTCAGTAATTGGAAAGCAATCCCCGTCAATAAGACCACGATAACCATTGCGAATTCCAACAGGTTTCATCCCATTAATCATTGCAGAACGGCACAAACTGCGAATTGCAGCGTTAAGTCCAGGAGCATCTCCACCAGAAGTCAAAATACCAAATGTTTTTACAGCTTTCTTTCCCATACATCAATTATACTCATATTATTAACCCCCACGCAACTAAAAAAAATTATGAATTTTTGGTTTCATATTGTATAATTTTTGTTATGGCTGTAACAGAAGTATTTGATTCGATTGCACAAAATTTCATCTCAAATCCAAACGAAAGTTTCATGTATTTTTCGCTTCCAGAACTGCTCATGCATGAAGTGGAAAATCTTTTACGCACAAATTATACAGTCATTGATTTGTTATCTGATTTCGAACCTGTAAAACCTTTTTTTTCTATCATGAAAAATCTTGATATCGATTCAGACACTATAGAAAATTATGCATATAGTCTTCACAAGCCGTTTTTAAATGATTATTTCCACAAGGGATTATGCAGTGACCGTTTAGACGTAGTCCATATAAGTGAAATTCATTTTGAAGTTTACAAAATTCGCGAATTCATAAATAAAGTTTTTAATGAAAAATTTACAGGAAATTATCTTATTCTGAATTCGCAAAAGCTTCCAAAGGAATCTATAGAAACTATCCGCTCTATATATGATAAAAATTTCGGCGGAAAAATAATTTTCTGTTTTAACTGCGATGAAATTGAAAACTCTTCACCAGAAGTTATACGCTTTTATCAATCCATTGAAAATCACAAGAATTTTTACAACCTTAACGATTTTGATGAAATCTTTTCTAATCAGAAAGATATTTCTCTTCCAAAACTTGATTTTGACACAATCTATAATTCTCTTAAAAATTGTCGTATTCTTCTGTCGCTAGGACAAGGTTTCGCTCTTTGTAGCTGGCTTGAAGATGCGTTGCCATACATAGATTTTAATAAGTATGAACTGCGCAAGCTTTATTTTGAAATTGCGCTTATGTTTTTTTACAATAAAAGTTTCAACGAAGCACAATACTATTTAATGCAGATTATTGATTTTCAAATTGAAGACGAAACAATGATTGCCAGTTACATGGTACTTTGCCGTGTACTCCATGAAAAAAATTCCGACAACTCTGCTTTAAAATATGCGCTGCTAATAAAACAAAGACTGAATAACAATTCTAGTTCACCATATTATGCCCTTGCAAATATGATGGAATATACAATTACTCAAAAATCTGATTTCAACACTGCAATAGACAAATTTTACAATGTCCTTGAACTGTTGAATTTCAATAGTCTTATGAACAATTACGTTCATACTTGTTTTGATGTACCGTGGGCAATAATGAACAATAATTCAATGCGGCAGGAGCTTTTGCCTTTCATTGAAAATGCCATTGAAATTTCTGAGCAAATTGGAAACGAAGCGGCTCTTTCTACAGGCTATAACTGGAAAGGTATTATTCTATTACATGAAGGCCGCACAGAAGAAGCTCATTACTGGTATGAACGCTGTAACGAATTGCGCACAAAAATAAATGATATTCCAGGAATGATAAAAATTCGGAACGGGCTTTCTTACGAATACCTTACAAGAACTCAGTATAAGAAGTCTTACAATCTTTTGAACGAAATGTCTGACAAACTTCTTGAAATCAAAGACCATTCAGAAGCAGTTATCACTCTTAACAATATTGCAAATACTTTGTTTTTTTCCAGACATTTTCTTGAAGCTTACACTTTTTATCAGAAAATTCTGCGTTTACTTGTTTTGCTGCAGTTTGATAAAAAATCAGGAACATCTTTCCTGCCAGAATACAATGACATTCTGATTCACAAAACCTATATTGACCTTTTTGATGGTAATATTAACCGTGCAAAAATCAACTTTCATAATATTCTGCACAATAAACGAACCATTACAAAAATCAATGAACCGCTAAAGCTTCTTTTTCAAAGTGTTTTTGTTTTGTTTGACGATGAATTAGAGGAATCAAAAGCCCTTATTGAAGAAGCTGAATCTAAATTTGAAAGTTGCAGCGTTGCTCAAACTTTCCAGCACGTCTTTATTTTATATGAATATGCAACTTTCCTTAGAGAATGTGGCTATGAAAACGAAATTGAATATTACATTCAAAAAGCATTCAACATTGCAAAAGAAAATAAACTGGAATATTACATAAAAGGTGAAAATGAGCCTTTGTCTCTGGACGAGTACATGGACCATGCAGAGTTCTATGTAATGCCAAAAATTGACCTGGAACAGCTGGAAGAAACTATTAAGAAAGAAAAACTCGTTGGGCAGATGCACAAGCGTCTTAGAGATTCTCAGTTCCTTAATAAAATTATGTCAATCTCAACAAATTTTGATTGCGATGATGCTATTTTTTCAGAAAATGTTATTCATGCAATCAGTGATTATACGATTGCCGAAGCTATTTACATTGCTATAAAACCAGACGATAAATGGGAAATACTTGCTAAATTCTCAAAAAAAGATGATTTAGATATTACACAGAAAACCTGGAATGATTTTAGTGAAAAATATTCAGATGCAAAATATCAGGGTAAAATTTTCTACGATTCAGCTTCCGGCTGGTACTTTGGAAACAATAGAAAATACCGTTACGCAGGTGCTATCATTATTGTTCCAGACAAATCAGCAATTTTTTCTTCAGAAGATTTGAATGTTCTAAATATTGCAATTTCCAACGTTCATTCCCAGTATGTCATCCGAAAGCAAAGGGACAGGCTTCAGTTTATTTCTGCAACTGACCAGCTTTCTATGCTGAATAATCGCCGCTCTCTTATGGAAAAAATGGAGATAGAAAGCGAAATGATTCAACGTTATGCAAAAAATAAGCCAAAACATTTCCAGACAACTATTTCATTCATTGATCTGGATAATTTCAAATATATTAATGATACCTTTGGTCATAACGCCGGAGATTTGATTATCAAATGCTTTGCTCAGTCTCTTAAAAAAATCTATCGCAAAGTTGACTTTGTTTCTCGTTTTGGTGGAGACGAATTTGTTATTCTTATGCCAAGTACAAACTGTTTAGAAGCAAAACGCGCCGCAGAAAGACTTTACAAAGAGCTAAATGCACAAAATCATTATATTTCACAGCTTTCGGACCTTTTAAAAACAGAAATAGATATTCCAGAAAACAAACGTCTTTGCTTTAGTATGGGAATCTGCTCAAATTATGATATTGAAGATCCTACTGATCTTGAACTTACAATGAAAAATGCAGACCACGCTCTATATTATTCAAAAAAGCATGGCAAGAATCAGATTGTCATCTGGTCAGATATCAAAGACGAATATAATGGCGATGAATAAAAAAATGCACCTCCTAAAATTGAACTTTATTTGTCCAACTTTAGGGGTGCACTTCATTGGTCAGTCCTCTTTTTAAAGACAACCTTAAATTACTTAAATTATTTACTAAGCAAATTGTTCAAAGCTTTTACAAACAAAGCAGGTTCTTTCAAATCTACTCCTGCAATCAGCAAAGCCTGATCCAGCAAAACTTCTGCCGCATCCGCAATAAATGCCTCGTCCGAACTATCCCTAACCTTAGCGAGAATAGGATGGTCGCCGTTTACTTCAAGAATTGGCTTCATTTCAGGTCCTGTCTGCCCCATTGCTTTCATCATCTGAACCATCTGCCAGCTTGGGTCGTTTTCGTCTACTACGATACATGAAGGGTTTTCGCCGCTCAAAGTTTTTGAAAGTTTAACTTCCTTAACCTTTTCTCCAAGTGCTTTCTGGAGCTTTTCTGTTACAGGCTTAAATTCTTCTTCCTTCTTTTTAGCTTCTTCCTTGTCTACTCCAAGGTCTTCGTCGCTGCCACTTCTGTTTACAGCCTTAAGTTCAAAGTCTTTGTATTTTCCGTAGCCGCCGATTACGATTTCGTCGATGTCGTCGTCAAGAACAAGAACTTCAAAGCCCTTGTTTACATAAGCCTTAAGAAGTGGATTTGCGCGAAGATTTTTTTCATCGCTGCCAGTGATGTAGTAGATTGCCTTCTGTTCCGGCTTCATGCGCTGAACGTAATCTGCAAAACTTGTGTAATTGCCGTCGCCAGTTCCGCTTGCATCTGTAGATTTAAAGCGAACAATTTCTGCAATTTCGTCGCGGTTTGCGTAGTCACTGTACAAACCTTCTTTCATTGGACGGTTGAACTGAGCAACAAATTTGTTCCATTTTTCAATAGCTTTCTTTTCATCATCAGAACGGTTTGCTTCTTCAGTTTTCTTTGCCTTGTCAGCAGCTTCACCAAGCTTTTTAAATTCACTCAAAAGCTTTTTTACAGATGCATTGCGGATGTTTTCAAGAATGCGGTTCTGCTGAAGGATTTCACGGCTAACGTTCAATGGCAAATCTTCTGAATCAATTACACCGCGTACAAATCTAAGGTAAGCTGGCAAAAGTTCACGGTCGTCATCAGTGATGAATACGCGCTTAACATAAAGCTTTACGCCGCTCTTATAATCAGCCTGGTACATATCAAAAGGAGCAACCTGTGGCACATAGAACAAAGTTGTGTATTCCTGAGTTCCTTCTGCATGTGTATGAACATAGTGCAAAGGATCCTGACCATCGTGACCGATTGTTTTGTAGAATTCATTGTAATCTTCTGCCTTAAGCTCGCTCTTTGAACGTTTCCACAAAGCAGATGCACTGTTTACCTGATCAACTTTGTTTTCTGTTGATTTAACGTTTCCTTTGTCGTCATATTCGTTCTTTTCATAGTGAAGATAGATTGGGAATGCAATATGGTCAGAATAACGTTTGATAAGTTCTTCAATCTTCCAGCGGCTGGCATATTCCTTGCTGTCATCGTTCAAAGACATTACGATTGCCGAACCACTTGTTTCAGCATTGTCAAAACCGTATTTTTTTGCTGTCTCTGATTCTGGACTTACTTCGTCCAAATCATAAGAGTTTGTTCCGTCACTAGCCCAGTGCCAGATTTTTCCGTCGCCAGCAGCTTTGCGGGTATAAACATCGATTTTTTTTGCAGCCATAAATGCAGAATAAAATCCTACACCAAACTGACCGATAAGATTTGAATCCTTAGTAGCTTCATTTGTAAGTTTTGAAAGGAATGCTTTTGTTCCAGAACGAGCGATTGTACCAAGATTGTTCTGAAGGTCTTCATCGTTCATACCAATACCAGAATCCTGAACAACAAGAACATTTGCCTTTTCATCAAAAGAAATGTCAATGCGAGGATCAAATTTGATATTTTTGTAAGCTTCATCGCTTACTGTAAGATATTTGAGCTTATCCAAAGCATCAGAACCGTTAGAAACGATTTCGCGAAGGAAAATATCTTTGTTTGAATACAAAGAATGAATCAAAAGCTGCAACAACTGATTTACTTCAGTCTGAAACTCATGTTTTGCCATTTTTAAAAACCTCTTATGATTAAAAAAATTTAGAGTTACTTAAATATAATAAGAATTATTGCTTTTCGACAACTTTTTTTAATAAACCATTATAAATTTTTCCAGAAATCCAATAACAGAATTCTGCAAGTATAACGGCAGAAAAAATATCAAGAGCAACATGCTGCTTTGTTGCCATTACGGAAATAAAAATTAAAATTGCAATGAAACACGAAAAAATCTTATACCAGAGTGAAATTTTTTCTTGTCTCCGCAAGCCAATAAAACACATCCAGCTTATAAAACAATGAGCAGAAGGTAAAAGATTATATGGACTATCTGCATCCCACACCTTTTGCAACGCCAGAGAACAAAAATCATTACCTGCAAGTTCAGGACGAAAATTTGTTGTTGGAAGAGTCACAAAAAAAACAAAGCACAGAATTTTTCCAAGCCAGTCACCAATCATAAATCTGTTGCAATGCTCTCGGCTTATATTTGCGATAATTAAATAATTTGCAATCCAGAAAAAATAGCAGCCCATATAGATTATCACGAATTCTGGAATTAACGGAAAAGCTTTGTCAAATGCTGTTTCCAGATTATAGTGCACAAGATTATTCTGGAAAAGTTTTGCACCCCAATATGTAAGCATCTGAACACAAAATGCAATTATCACAGCTAAGATAGCGTAAAAATTGATCTTTCTCATAAATTTATTAATGTTCATAGTTTACCAGATTATCTTTCGTAAGTTTTTAAAATTGATTCTGCCATCTGAACACGACTCTGACGCAAATTCATAGCTTGTTTTTCTATATATTTATGTGCCTGTGGCTCAGTCATCTGCAAATATTGAATCAAAATACATTTTGCCCTGTCAATCAAACGAATTTCTTCTATTTTTCGCTGCAATTTTAAATTTTCATTTTCAAGATAATGAACACGTTTTCTGCTGGCAATCAAAAGTTTTACAGCCTGATAAAAAAATTCCGGACTTACCGGCTTTGGCAAAACAAAAACACCTGCATCTTCAACTTCTGAACTAACATCATAAAGACGTTCATTATCTATAATATAAATAATTCCAGAATCAGTCTGTTCCGCTGCGTACAACGCAAAATCTTCTCCAGATTCATCAGAAAGAGGCGAATCAATTATAATTAAATCATAAGAATCCTGAATCAACGAACGCCGTGCCTCTCCACAATTCTGAGAAGTCACTATGCGGCTAAAAGACTGAGAATTCAATAAATCTGAAATTATCCCCAGTGTACTACTGGTATTAGAAACTATTAAAACCGAATCCATGTTTTATTATTCAGAACTTCCTGAAACTTCAACAAGAGCTTTTACAGTTACATCTGGCAAAACTGACTTTACAAATTCACTTGCTTTCATAAGGCTCAATGCTTCTGGCAATGAATGAGGCAAGGCTTCTAAATCTTTAAGTTGTTCTTCAGAAGCTTTGAAAGTATTAATTAAAAGTTCAGGCTGAAGTACAGCTTTCTGTTCGATTCCTTCTATTCCGGCAGCAATAATAAGCGAAAGTGCAGCATATTGATTACAGCTAGGATCAGGAGAACGCAATTCTATACGACTTCTCATTCCATCACTGGCAAAAGGAATACGAATAAGCTGACTTCTATTTCCACGACTCCAGCCAATATATTCTGGAGCTTCAAAATGTCCAAGCCTGTCATAAGAACCTGCAGAAGGATTAAGCACAGCAGTAATTTCGCGAATATGATTTAAAATTCCTGCAAGAAAGGATTTTGCTTCATCTGCAACAGAATCCTGCTCAAAAAGATTTTTTCCATTTTTAAAAACAGAAAGATTAATATGCAACCCGTTACCAGGCTTATCGGAAATTGGTTTTGGCGAAAAATCTGCATGCAGCCCATTTCGATTTGCAACAGTTCGGACAATTGTTTTAAAAGTTGAAAGATTATCCGCAGCTCTTACAGGTTCATCGTATTTAAAATCAACTTCATGCTGTCCAGGACCTGCTTCGTGGTGACTAACTTCCGGCTGAATTCCCATCTGTTCAAGAGTAATGCAGATATCACGTCGAACATTTTCGCCTTTATCCAATGGCGCCAGATCACAATATCCGCCATTGTCATGCGGAATATTAGTTGGATTACCTTTTTCATCTAACTGAAAAAGATAGAATTCACATTCTGTTCCAATCTTTATTTCGTAGCCCTTCTTAGCAGACATTTCAACTTCCTTTTGAAGAATTAAACGTGTATCGCCTTCAAAAGGAGTGCCATCAGGATATCGGATATTACAATAGAATCGAACTACGCGCCCATGCTGAGGACGCCAAGGCAAAACCGAAAGCGTTGATGGGTCAGGGACAAGGAATAAATCGCTTTTATCAACTCCAAGAAATCCTTTTACTGCACTGGCGTCAAAAGAGATTCCTGAATGAAACGCTCTTTCAAGCTCAGCTGGCTGAATGGAAATACTTTTTACAGTCCCAAAAATATCAGTAAAAAATAATTTAATGAATTTAACGTCATTTTCTGAAATATACTGCAAAATTTCACTTTCTGAATAATCCATTCGTAACCCCTGATAAAACAAAATATCTTGTAATAGTCTACTTTATCTTTAAAAAAAAGTCATTATGACATAAAATAGAAACATGAGTAAAAGCTTTTCACTAAAAAAAATTGTAATTATCACATCAATCGCCATTATTGCTTTAATTTTTTTGTTACTTCTAATCCTTTCTATTGCAAGTAAAAAACCAATTGCTGCATTCTACGGAATATCAGAAGCTAATATAAAAGGTATTACAAAGGTTCTTCAAACAACTCACACAAGAAAAAATAAAAAATCAGCCCCTTACGAAATTCTTGTTCTGGATGATACAACATCTATTGGAAATGCTATAAAAAGATCTAAAAAAAAGCCTGCCTTGCTATTCATTTATAATGGTGCAAATGCCGAATCCGTTATAAACCAGAATGTTAAGAAAAAGTTAGGTTTTGAACCTTCTATCATAGAAGGAATGCCAACATCAATCCGTCAGATTACTCCAATTTTTAACAAAAAAGTTATTGGAGTTCCATTGTTAATTGATAATTATGAAGTTGACGTTAATGTTGCCAAATTCACTGCAAGCAGTATTGAAAATATTAATGTTCTTTCCGATTTAGAAAATCTTGCAAAGCTTTCTAAATCTTCAACCATGGCTCCGGTTATTTTTGCCGGTGGTGACGATATAACTTTGATAAACACCTTTGCCGCTCTTGCTGAAGCGCTATCTGGAAAAGATGCAGTCGAAAGTGCTAAATTGCGTATTAAACAGTCAATTAAAAGCGGGAAATCTTCTCAATCAGCATTCTACGAACTTTTAAAAGATTTGTGTGCACCAGAAGGTGAATTTTATGAAGTTACAATGCTTTTAAAAAACTGGATGACTTATGGTATAGTACCTAAAAATCTGTATCACATGAATTTTACTGATGTTCGTTCTTTTCTTACAAGTAATCTGTCTACAATCTGCTTTATGACTTTATCGGAACACAGATTATTTCAAAGAAACGTCATCTCTAAATTTTCTTCGATTTATGTTCCTGGAAAAGATATGAATAACGAAAGAAATTTTCAGGCTCCTGTAATTTTGACAATTCCAATGAAAAAAAATAAGGTTATAAACAAATCAATTGAACTTTTAACAAACGATTTACAGACTCAACTAAGTTCTGCAACAGGTCTTGCACCTGTTCAAGCTAACTGCGGAATTCCTGATCATCAGGCTGATGACGTTCGATATTGGGTTGCAGCATCAGGAAAACCTTTGCCGGCATTTAGTGATGCTGTATTTACAAATAAACCAAACAAAACATCTTTCGCCCAAGCCCTAAGAAGCATTTTGCAATCATAGCCAGCCTATAATCGAAGAACCGTTAAAAAACAAGCCGTCAGGGTTGTTTTAGGTTCGTCAATACCCCGGCTCTGCGCTAGAT
>SAMEA104315435__coassemble_1085_pt1 | contig 13208 bp, 13 predicted proteins | sample SAMEA104315435__metabat2_high_PE_028 | metagenome-assembled genome bin SAMEA104315435 (sample SAMEA104315435) | gut metagenome | biome: Monkey gut; feature: monkey-associated habitat; material: faeces | place: China | collected 2013 | reverse complement strand
CATTGAGCCCTTCGACAGGTGGTTCCTGAGCCTGTCGAAGGGCTCAGGAACCACTTGTCGAAATGACCATCACACTAAATGTGGTGGTTTCGATAAACTCAACCACCGTAATGCAAACTTATTGGACAGCTCCCTATTTGTTTATTTTGCAAAACTTTCTGTAAATGTTCCAGGAATTTCGTCTAAACACTGGTTCAGACTTTCTTCAAAATTGGCGTAGCGGCTTGCTTCAAATTCTGCAAGTTTTTTGCCTGTAAGGTAATCATACAGATAAAGCTTTACTACAGCTTTCATTGAAACATCGCTGTAATCAAATCTGAAGTCCACATCAAAAGCCTGTTTTTTCTGCTCTTCTGTAAGAGTTTCCAGATTTTCCACAACTGTAAGGCAGGTTGAGGCCACAGCATCGTCAATATGCTTCTGGATAGCAGGCTGCAAATTTTTATCACCATAATTCAGGGTAACTGCTATATAGGGAATAAATTTGTAAGACTTTGCCTATTCTTCAACATTGGAATTAGAATTAGAAACGCTGATTGTTAAACAGCTTGTAAAGAATACTGCTGCAAGTGCAAGCAGTGCGAATGGAATAATTTTTTTTATTTTCATTACATAAATCTCTTTATATTTGTAAGAATTCTGTCTTCAAAAGAAATAGAAATTTGTGGAGAAACCTCTTTTTTATCATTCAAAATAAATTCAAGAGTTGTGCAATTTTTTATTGCATTAATTGTATCAGATGGAATTTTTCCCTTAACAATGAATGAATGAAGATCTTCTTTAGGCACTGTAATTTCAGGATGTTCTAAATTTGCTGGAACAGAATCTGTCATAAAATTCACCCCAGTATAAGATTCGTCTGTAAAAGTTTTTTTGCTATCCTTGTGAGTGAAGATCAAAGAGTGACCAGTACTAGACTTATTGATTGTCAAAAGCTGAAGAACACTTTCATCTGCACTTGTAAGCTTTAAGGATATAGTTCCGTTTCCTGAAACAGAGTCTGTTTTTATTTTAAGTTCATATTTTGAACCATCTTTCGTTTTACCAGTAATTGTTTTTTCCTTTTTAGACACAGAATTGCTTCCCTGGCTCTGCTGTACCACCTGCATCATCAATGCAGAATCGTCGTCATCAGGCTCAGAACATGACGAAACCAAAAATAACGCACAAACTGCAAAAAAAGCTGTAAAAATATTCTTTTTCATTTTATTACCTCTTTTATCAGAATAATGTAAAAATCTGATTTTGTCAAATGTAATTTCTTTTATAGTTACAAAATAATTACGTTAAAAAAAGATATGGTGAATAATACAATAATATTATGATTAAATTTATTTCCTTATTTTTACCCAGAAAAACTTTGACAACAATCAGATTAATCAGAATTCTGCATTTGGTGAAATACTTGGGCAGTTATGTGAATACACCTTAAGTAATCAGATGGGTATTCCAAAGTCTTCCATTATCCCTGTACACGGACGATTTAGTGTTTTTAACAACGAATATTTTTATAATGGTGTTTTGGATTATAACGAATCAAGAATTCAGGCTACTTATGGAGTTCTGGCAGGCTTTGGAATTTATCTTCTAAAGAACTATCTTGCCAGAAGGCGGATTCCACATCTGTGATGCAGGTACAGCAGAAGAAGACTCTGTAACGCTGAAAATTGCATTGGGAACAAATCCTGCCAGAAAGCGTTACATTCTTATAAGCGATTGATGACAGTTATCTTATCATTGCCTGTTGACGGGGATTTTCTCTTGCAAAGTTGTTCATTACATTCATAACGCAGGAATTTATGGAACTGTATGACATTTTCTTGAAGATACGTTTGTATTCTGCGACTGTCTGGCCAGTTGTATAATCTGTAAGCAAAAATCTTACAAACACTTTCCGTACCACTGGATTAAAATCATAGCTGAGATTTGCAACAAGAAACTGGGATTTCTGCTCGTCTGAAAGTTTGTTCTCGTCTTCTACAACTTCAAAATATGTGTGTTCGATGGCAGAGTCGATTATTGACTGAATGGAAGGAGCATCTTTTACTTCCCCAAAATTGATATCATCTTTAAGGATGGAAATATATCTGTAATCATTCAGATTATTCTGAAATCTTTGTTTTGAAGAAGTACAGCCAGAAAACAAAAGAACTGTAAAAATCAAAAATGCAAAAATTTTTCTCATATCAAAATTATAAAAATTTTCCCTGAAAATGTCGAGTAATAATGCAAGATGAGTCAAAAAGTGTGCAAAGATGCAGAACTGTGTAATTTTCGCTCAAAAGTCCTATAAACTGAAAATCCTTGTTCAGAATAATTGCTTCATTTGTTACTTCAGAAGCACTTTTTATTATGTTCTGTTTAATTTTTTAATTATCAATTACAGAACTAAAATCCTAAGTTTTACGACATATCTTTTGCAGTCACAAGAGTTACGCTTTCACAAGGCTCGCAGTTTTTTTTGAAACCAGATTTGGAAAATACATAATAAGTAATATTTCTGCCGTTACGGATAAGTTCAGCACGTTTTTTCAAAAGTGCAACAACATCGCTTCCAACTTTCTGAGCCTGCCACTTACATTCACCAACAAGAATGTCATTTTTAGAAGCAAGAACCACATCAATTTCTTCTTCTTTTTTTTCCTCAGGATTATTTCCCCACCAGCTTCCATATTCTGTATAAAGCGTTTTTATTTTTCCTTCAGCAATACTTTTTTTCAAATACTGCATGCAAACTTCTTCAAAAATATGTCCAAAATAATCTTCAAGAAAAGGCAGAATTTTAATGTCGTAAGCCTTTTCACCCATTCCCATTGCAACAAGACTTTTACATTCCGTTATAAACCTAAAATAAAATTTAAAAAGATTGTCCTTGATTCTGTAAATCACTTTTTTCTTATCATTTTCAACAGGGGAAGCTTTTTCTATGATTTCCAATGAAATCAAATTTTTCAAATAAGAAGTTATCCTGTTACTTTGTTCTCCCACAGACAACGCTATTTCATTCTGCTTGCTTTTTCCGTTAGCCACAGAAGAAATGATTGCATTGTAAAGTGCTGGTTCGCGCAGTTCCTGACTCATAAGATTCTCAGGCTCTTCGCCTAAATGTCCGCTCAAAGAAAGAAATTCGCTGCAAACTGCATCTTTGAGATTTTTATATCTGGAAAAAATTTCAAGATACAATGGAACCCCACCACAAATTCCGTATGCATAGAATTTTTCTGTAAAATTCCAGTTAGGAAAAAAATCAAAACTTTCGTAATACGAAAGCGGATGAATTTTAAGTTGTGCAGTTCGTCTTCCGTAAAGAGGACTTCCATATTCTAAAACTTGTTCTTCCATAAAACTCATAGACGAGCCACACAAAATCAAATAAAGCTGCGTATTACGCCATTGAGTGTCTATAAATTTTTGAAGAAGCGATGAAATTGATTTCTCACTTTCAGCAAGATACGGATATTCATCAATTACAAGAACAATTCGAGTTTTGCGTGAAACTTCAGTTATATACGAAAATAAGCTTTCCCAATTCTCAAACGATTTTATAAATTTGGTTCTTTCATCAGGAAACTGTTCTTTTATTGTCTCGGAAAACCCCTGCAACAACTCAGAAGAAGTTTGGCGTGCTGCCATGAAGTAGACGCTTTTTTTATCAGAAATAAATTCCTGAATTAAACGCGTTTTTCCAACCCGTCTTCTTCCGTAAATAACAGGAAACTGAAATCCATTCTGATTATATCGCCTCTCAAGTTCAGCAAGCTCAGCCTTTCTGCCTATGAACATAACTATTCCCCTATTTATATTTTGTCTAATTATGATTCGACTAATTTCAATTAGATAAAATATAACAGATAAGAAGAACACTTGCAACATCTGAATTCTATACAAAGGTCAAAATGTCTTCCATTTTTCAAGTTTTTCCGCCATAGCAAAGGAGCATTGGTGATTTTTTTGACGGTTACGCAAGTTCTCTGATTGTAGATAAGCAATTCCACAGACACTAAAACTGTCGTTCCACAGATACAAGAAGCCTCTGCTCATATTTAAATTTTAGCAGATTTGAATTCTCTTGTAAATTTAAAATAATTAGGGCTGCCCATTTCTTTTTGGCAGCCCGTTTTCTGTTCTACTAAGTACTTTAAAAACTTATATTTCTCTGTATTTTAGAATTTGCCGTTATAACCTAACTGCTTTAACTTTGCTTGTGTAGCAAGATTTAAATGTGTGCCTTCAAAAGCGAAACTGTTGTATATAGTTTCTTTCCCCCAATATTCATCAAATGTTTTTGTGTCAAAAATAATTTTTGTAATTGTTTCTGGAATAATAATTTCTTCCAAATTTGTGCAGCCAGAAAAACATGAATCCGGAATGATTTCAACTGTAGAAGGAAGAGTTATGCTTTTTAATGTTTTACAATCTTGAAAATTCGGCAAAACCTTAATGCCTTCTGGAATGATAATTTTATTTAGTTTATCACAACCTTCCACACTAGGTATAGATGAGGCTAAAACTTGTTCCCCTGAAACAGCATCTAATAATGGATCGCCAAAACTGGTAGCTGGATGCGTTTCTATACCTGCAGGAAACTTTATATATTCAAGAGCGTCATAGTCTTTTAAAGACATAGCAACCTTATTACTATTCCCTGTATAGCGAACAGAATCTGGAAAAGAAATATGAGTGATTGTTACATTATTTTTATGATAACGATAATCATCCGACTGATAATCCCAATATAAATCGCCGTATTCATGATCCAAATCTGCTAAATTCTCAACTTCCAAAACAGGCAAACCTTCAATTGTTGCAGGAATAATGATTTTAGGACTTGAGCCTATGTATTTTTTTATCAATACACCTTTACCGTCATCAGTCATTGTATAGCTAAAATCCGATGCAGGATTTTCTCTCAGTGCAACATCTTTTGAAGTCTTTTTTGCACTTTCACCTTTTTTACTACAAGAAGCAAAATTAGCAAATACAAGCGTTGCAACTGCGATTGCCGCAACAAGTTTTCCGATTTTTCTCATCTTAAAATATTCCTCCGCGCTTATCGTCCGCCGACATAATTATGTTTCGAAAATAAGCATAAGCGAGTTTTCGCAACAAAGGTATTTTTCAATACCTATATTCAGTGTACACTGAACAAAGGTGTTTTTCAATACGGTTGGGTTTGTCCTAAAAGCGTTGGGTAACGACAATGACGTTATATCATCTGTTCAGACCTGAAAATCTATTCGCTCTCTTCATCCTTCTCGTATCCCGGAGTCCGTTCTGCTGCAATCATGCCGGAGCCGGCTCCCAGAACCGCACCCGCCAAATCATCAATGAACTGCGCCTGGGCAGCTTTTTGCCAGGTTGTTCCTGCTGCCTGCAAAGACATTCTCTGCTGTTCTTTCCGCTGGTTACGCCGTTCCAGAAGAGTCTTTGCAGCAATTATGATTTCAGTTGCTTCATCAGCGCGCACGTGCAGCGCTTCTGCAATTTCGCTTTCCTGGGCGTTGCACATATTTTCAAGAGTTGTGAATTTTTTTGTAAGAATTTTAGCCCGCTTTTCGCCAATTCCAGAAATTTCCAGAAAAACAGAAACAACATTTTCTTTTGTTCTTAGGCGCTGGTTTCTGCTGGTGGCAAAACGGTGAGTTTCATCACGAACCCGCTGCAAAAGCCGTAATGCATCACTACGTTTTGGCAGAGAAGCAGGTCTATCTGCATAAGGTCGCCATATCTCTTCATCTCTTTTTGCAAGGCCAGCAACAGGAATATCTAAATCCAGCGATTTCAGAACCTGGTCAACTGCATTAACCTGACCGATACCACCATCAATTAAAATCAAATCCGGTAAATCAGCCTGCTCATTTAAAAGCCTGGTATAGCGGCGGCTGGTTGCTTCCCGCATAGACTGAAAATCGTCAATGTAGCCGTCAGTGGTTTTAAGACGAAAGTAACGGTAATTTTTCTTGTCAGGATTTCCATTGTAAAAGCTTATAAGCGATGCAACAGGGAATTTTCCGCCGATGTGGGCAATATCAAAACCTTCAATGCGGACAGGCAGCCGCTTAAGTCCAAGAATATCCTTAAGCTCTTCAAGAGCAGGCATATCACCACGTTCCCTAAGCCGCCGTGTAATATCTTCCTTTGCATTGTGCAAAGCCATTTCCATTGCCGCCCGGTCCCGCCCTTTAACAGCCGGGTTTCCAATTCCTTTCGCGGTGGTTGAGCCTGTCGAAGCCACCACTTCCTCCAAAATTCCGTGTTTATCAGTGCTAAATCCCTGTGAATCTGTGGCTAAATCTCTTTCAGAAACCTTTCTGCGCTCCTCTGAGTCATCTGTGGATTTAGAATCGGATTTTCCAATATCCACAAACACCATCATAGGTTCAACTTCAAAAGTTTCCTTAAGCCACTTTTCCAGATAATCAAGGCCGTATTCCGTAGGAACAAAAATTTTAGGCGGAACTTCTTCCTTTGAATTGTAGTAAGCGTTCATAAACTCGCCAATCAGCTCCTCATCTTCATTAAGACTCGTTACCCGGTAATTATCCCGTCCCAAAAGCTTTCCGCCGCGAATTTTAAGGACAGTAAAGCTTACAAGTTCGCCCTCTCTAAAATGGGCAATGTAATCCCTGTCTTCAGAATCAAAGCTTTCTACAATATTCTGGTTCTGCATAACCATCAGAGCCCGCAGACCGTCGCGCAGTCTGGCAGCCTTTTCAAAATTCAGCTCAGCAGCCGCTTCCTTCATTTTTGCAGTAAGTTTTTTTGCAGTTTCGTCACCGTTTTCGTTAAGCAGGTCGCAAATTTCACCGAAAAATTCATTATAGGACTCTTTTGAAATTTTTCCGCAGCAGGGCGCTTTGCATTGCCCCATGTGGTAATAAAGACATGGCGAATCCTTCTTTACGAATTTTTTGCAGTGCCGCAGCGGATAAATCTGGTAAAGAGTTTCTATAAACGTATCAAGAGCATTTGCGTCAGGGTAGGGACCAAAATAAGTGGAACCGTCCTTAAGAACGTTGCGGGTTTTAAAAAGCCGGGGAAATTTTTCCCGCGTAATCCGCAGAACCGGATAGGATTTGCCGTCCTTCAGGTTAATGTTGTATTTTGGAGAATATTTCTTAATCAGATTGTTTTCCAGCAGAAACGCTTCGTATTCATTGCCAGTTGTGATGTATTCGATTCGTTTTGCGTTTGAAATCAAAAGCCGGGTCTTGATGTCCTTGTGCCCGGAAAAATAAGAGGAAAGGCGATTCTTCAGATTTTTTGCCTTTCCAACATAAATTACGGTGTCCTGTGGGTCGCGCCACATATAAACTCCGCTAGAGGAAGGTGCTTTCAATGCAGTTTCATGAAGAATTTCTCGATACATACGAAAACAATTATATAACAAATAACAGAAAAGGGGAAAGTCTTCCCGCCGCTCAGCCCTTTGGTCTTCGCTACTCAGAAATGCCAGCAGTGCTGTCATTTTTGACCCGCAAAGTAGGGGAATGTTTTCCCGCCGCTCAGCCCTTCGGTCTTCGCTACTCAAAAATGCCAGCAGTGCTGTCATTTTTGACTCGCAAAGTAGGGGAAAGTCTTCCCGTCGCTCAGCCCTTCGGTCTTCGCTACTCAGAAATGCCAGCGGTGCTGTCATTTCTGACCCACAAAGTAGGGGAAAGATTTCCCCTCGCTTCAAACCTTCGGTTTTCCGCTACCCCTTCCAGCGGGCTCAAACGCCGCCCGCAACGCCTGCTTCTGGTTGTGCTCTTTTTGAGTATTCTTCCTCTTTTTGCAGAAACTTATGTGCTGGGTGGAAAAAAAGGCTGGGCAGATGTAAATGTGCGTAACGGAATCACAACCGGCAAAGGCCGCTATGGCTACGAATCTTTGGAGCTTGATACAAAACACAAGGAAAACGATCCAGATACAGATTTGCTCCTGGATTTTGAAAATTCAGAAATAATAGACAAAGCTGGTAAATATAAAATCGTAAAAAACAGCGTGATTCCTTCAAAAAAGTCAGCCTGCGGAAAAGGTTCAGGTTTAAGCCGTAATCTTGGCGGTGGAATCGTTCTATTTGGCGATGAAACAAGCTTTTTTGGAAACGAAAATCATGCCGGCTCATTTATGATTGATTTCTGGATTTGTCCGTCAACAGTAGAAAACGGCGAAGTTCTTATGAACTGGCGTTCTTCCCGCAATGTTATGGGCAACATATTTTATCAGCTGATAAATATTTCGTTCTATCAAAATAAAGTCATTGCGGTTTTTCAGAACATTTTTGACGGATACACAAAAAATTCTGGGGAGCTTGTGCTTCAGACAACAAAAAGCATAATTCCGAACAAATGGTCTCATCATACAATCGCTTTTATAGAAGATTCTGGAATTATTGAATACCGCATTGACGAAAAACTGGAAGCTATTGAATACGTAACAGATACAGGTCATGAAAATGGAACTGTTTATCCACCTGTTATGGGAGTTGCCGCAAATTTTGAGCTTTGTCCTAATTATACTGGTTTAATAGACGATTTTTATATTCTCCGCTCTTATGAGGAAATTACAGCAGATAAAACTGAATATTCTATAGATGCACTGGAACCAGAACATTATCTGATTTCTGGCGGACGTTTTGAATCTAAGCCAATCATGTTTGCGGAAGGCACTACACTAAATTCCATTACAGCAGAAACAGATGTTCCTCCCCAGACAGACGTTCATCTTTATGTGCGTGGCGGCGACAACTATTTCAACTGGACAGAAAGCTATCCTGAATGGATTCAGGTAGAAAGTGGCGATAATATTGAAAATCTTACAGGAATGTATTTTCAGGTTGCAGCGGAATTATTCCCTGATGGTGGCGGACGTCATTCCCCAAGCGTAACTAGAATCGCCCTGAACTATACTCCGCTTCCAGCACCTTTGCCACCTGTTAAAATTGAAGCAAAGAAAGGTGACGGCAGCGTAACATTAACGTGGAGCTATTCTGTAGAAGATTCTGCGGACGGTTATTACATTTATTACGGCAACCGTCCCGGCGAATATCTTGGAAGAGTTGCTGCACAAGGTCCTTCGCCAATCAAAGTTGGAAAGCTTACTTCCTGTACTTTGACAGGCCTTAAAAACGGAACTATTTATTATTTTGCAGTTGCTGCCTATTCAAAAGCAGACAGCCGCATAATTGGTCCCCTTTCGAAAGAAGTTTTCGCCCGCCCAGCCCAGCGGTAGATGGGAATGTACCACAGAGTACACAGAGGTGAAAAAAAATCTGTGTGCATCTGTGGATTAAAATTATAACCGTATGATTCTTGAATTTGTGATTACTTCGTTTCCTTCTTCTGTAATAAGGACGTCATTCTCAAGGCGAACACCACCCAGCTTTTCATCGTAAAGACCAGGTTCAAGTGTGATTATCATTCCAGGCTGGAAAGTTACGCCGGCAGACATTTTTGTGCTTACTCTAGGATATTCATGAATTTCAAGACCGATTCCGTGACCTAATGTGTGCGGCATTTTTCGCTTTGCTTTCGCAAAGATGTTTTCTGCCAGTTCGCAGGCATCCTTTACAGGAACGTCTTTCTTGTACAGCCTTAAACATTCATCTGCGGCATGCTGAACAAGCTCCAGAAGTTCATTCTGCTCTTTGCTAAGTTCGCCTTTTGCGATTGTAAGGGTTGTATCGCTGGTGTAGCCGTTGTAAACCACGCCAAAATCAAGTATAGAAAGTCCGTTTCCAGGCCATTCTCCGTTTGTGTATCCAGGAAATGCGTGGATTGCCCAGCTGCGTTCAGGTCCAGCCGCAAGAGTGTCAAAACCGGTACGTTCACAGCCATGAAGTCTGCATTCTTTTTCAATAAGAAGAGCCACATCCATTTCTGTCTTAATTTCACCGCTGCGGACTTTTTCTTCTATCTGATTGATAATCAGATCGCCGATTCTGGCTGCTTCTTTTGTACATTCAATTTCGTATTCATCTTTTATCATTCTAAGCTGAACTGCAAACTGATGAACGCTTTCGTTACGGCAGCGGACTTCCCATTTGTCAAGCTGATCTACAAATTCCAGAAACTTAGGATATGAAGTGCTTGGAGGAATCTCAACTTTGCCGCAGTCTTCAGAAAGATTTGCCTTTATGGCAGCAATGTCCTGATTTTTATATTTTGTGTAAGGAATTACCTTGTCGCAATATGCAATTTTTTTTGAAAGGATTTCATCCCATGGAATCAGAATGCTGTTTCCCTGGGCTGGAATGATGAGCATGGCATCGCTGGTGTGGCCTGTAAGATAGCGTAGTGATGGTTCCCGATGTTCCTCGCTGTCAATAAAAATGGCGGCACCAATTTCATTTATGTTCAAATATTCAACGATTTTTTGACGTCTTGCGGCGTAGATTTTTTTTAATTCAGCTGGTGTGTATTCTTTCATAGATATTTTGTCTTCCTTACTGTATTTTCATAAAAAAAATTATTGTTATTTGCGGCGAAGCTTTTTTACGATTGCTACGGCGCTTTCGTCTTTAAATATAATAAGAAGTGCGGCTTCGAGTAAACCAAAAATTAATGCGCAGGCAAAAACTGGTACGCCGTAGACAATTAATCGTCCGCAGCCATCTAATTTCCGGATGAGAAACTGACGGGCGAAATATGTTGGAGCGGCAGCGATTATACTGAATGCGCAGATTCTTACTATATAAATGATCATGCTTACTGCGATTTTTCCGGCTTTCATCCCAGGCATTTTTTTCATGAATGCAAAAAGACAGACTGTATTTACAAGACTTGCGGCAGAAAGGGCAAGGGCAATTCCGCTTCCTTTCATTGGAAATGCAAGACACAAAGAAATCAGAATGTTTACGCCAAAACAGATTATACCGGCAAGGGTAGGCAGCTTTGTGTTTCCCTGTGCGTAAAAAGCCGGGGAAATGATTCTGTTTACGGCAATAAAATAAAGCCCTGCAATGTGAAAACGGAAAACCTGCAAAGTCATTGCTACGGAATTGTCATCAAAGCTTTTTGACTTGTAAACAAGGGAAATCAAATCTTTTCCGCAGACAAGAGAATAGAAAGTAACAGGAATACAGATGAGTGCGATGATTTTTATTGCCTGGGTAAGCATTTCGTTAAATTCGTCCCATTTCTGCTTTTTTGCAAGTCCGCTTAAGTCTGGTAAAATTACAGTTCCAATGGAAACGGCAAAAATTCCAAGAATCAGCTCCTGAAGTCTCAATGAATACTGCAGAGAGGCAACTGTTCCTGTTCCAACTTTTCCTGCAAGAGCGGTGGAAACAACATCGTTCAGCTGGTAAGCGGCCATTCCGATTATTGTTGGGACAATTAAAGCGCAGACACGTCTTGTTCCCGGATTTGTAAAAGCTTTTTTTAGTCCGGTTAATGTAGTTTTCCAGCCAGTTTTTTTTACAAAAGGCCACTGAAAAAGAACTTGAAAACAACCGCCTGTTATTACGCCAAAACTCATGGCTCTTGCAGCAAGTGCTTCTGGCGGCAGGTTGTCTGGATTGTTCAGATATGGAGTGAGTCCGTAAGTTACAAGGATTACAATTCCGTTAAAAAGCACAGGGGTAAATCCTGATGGCGCAAAAACATTCACACCATTCAGAATTCCTTGAAAAAATGCCGCAACGGAAATCACGAACAGGTACGGAAACATGATTCTTGTCAGGAATGTGGTTTCTTCAAAAATCTTTGTGTCTGTCTGATTGTTGTAGAAAAATGGAATCACAAAGCCTACAAGAAGAATTCCAAGGACTACAACGCAGGTTGTAAGGAACGAAACAAGAGTAAGTGTTGCGCTTACAAATTCCTGAGTTTCAGCTTTTTTTTCTGGAGTTACAGCATCTTCTATGTAGCCGCGGAAAGTTGGAATAAAGGCTACAGAAATTGCGTTTTCCGCAAACAGACGGCGAAAAAGATTTGGAATCATAAAGGCAATTCCAAATGCATCAGCATAAGCGCTGGTTCCCAAAAAAGCCGCCTTTGTCATTTCGCGGATTAATCCCATAATGCGGGATGCAAAAGTCATTAAAGAAAGAATAAGACCTGATTTTACCAGTGATTTATTTGAATTTTTCATGATTTTTCTATATTAATACATATAGAAACAGTTCGCAAATGGTGGGGTTTAAGAATGCTTCTTTCACGTGAAATCAGTTTTATAATCAATTAAAAATGAATTTCAGGTTAGATAGTATATTCAACTTGCTTCATATAAAATAAAACTCTTATGAATCTTCTGTAAAGAATAGAATATAATCAGACCTTGTAAAATTTTTACAAGGTCTACTCTTCTTCATTGAAGAGCATATGAAGTTCATCAAGAAGCTGTTCAAACTCTTCAGGTGACATTTTTTCCTCTTCTTCTTCTGGTACATCTTCAAGAAGCGGAAGTCTTTCCTCATGAATACCATCACCCCAATAAATATCTCCCATATTATACCTCTCTTTCTTTTTTATTCATATAACAATATGTAAATTAGCACAAGTAAACATGTGAACGAGTCCCACGCTAAAGACCAAACATTTTTCTGACTCAATTTTTATAAAATCCTGCTGTGTTATAAGTCTTCTAGAAGTGGTCAAGATTATGTTGAAGAAGCTTTGAATCCAATAAAAGAAAAACTTAGAAATCAATTTGAGTCTATTTATTCTGAAAAGGATATTCTAAAGTATGCAGAAAGAATAGCTGGAAGAAAGTTTACTGATAAAAAAACTGCTATTGCGTTTTTAGCTTCTGTGGTAGCAAATGTGCTTCATTCTGAAGACTTAGGAGAACATAAGTCTAAATTATATGAAGATGAAGGTCTTATTCCTAGTGAAGGCACATATGGCGCTAGATATAATGCAGAAAGACTTGCTGGTAATGATAGAGCTAAAATGCTAAAAGCAGGTGATTTACTTATAAATGACTGGCTAGGTAAGTTTAGTGAAAAGAATATTGATGAAGATGATATTGAAGTATTAGAAGAAATCAGAGATATTATGAATAGCTACAATAAGTCAAAAGGTCAGTCTATAAGAGCAAGTGACTCTGTTATTGCTGATATATTATCTAACCCTGTTTATATGAAGATGTTCAATAAATATAATGACCCAATGCTTCATATGAAATAATAGTATAAGGTAGGGTGGGGTATATACAATACATATACTCTACTCTTCATCATTGAAGAGCATATGAAGTTCATCAAGAAGCTGTTCAAACTCTTC
>SAMEA104315435__coassemble_1080_pt1 | contig 13276 bp, 12 predicted proteins | sample SAMEA104315435__metabat2_high_PE_028 | metagenome-assembled genome bin SAMEA104315435 (sample SAMEA104315435) | gut metagenome | biome: Monkey gut; feature: monkey-associated habitat; material: faeces | place: China | collected 2013 | reverse complement strand
AGTATTTTCATAATGCAAATGGGATTATAAAAATCAATTTTATGCATTACCAATTTAAATTCGAAATTCGAACTAATTAATTTCTGAATATATTTTATCACGACTATCTTATACTATCTACTTTTATTTCTTAAAAATCCATATTAATGAATCTGTTTATAATCATACAAATCATAATAAAAAATATTGTTTTCTTTTTTATAATCCTGTTTATATTGCATTGGAATTAGATTATATCTAAAATAAAATAACTGGAGGAAATTAATGAAAATTTCAGACTCAATAAAATATGTAGGTGTAAACGATCACGAAATTGATTTATTTGAAGGACAGTTTGAAGTTCCTATGGGAATGGCATATAACTCCTATGTAATTCTTGATGATAAAATTGCTGTAATGGACAGTGTAGATCAGAAATTTGGTGAAGAATGGTTAAAAAATATTGAAAATGTTCTTGCAGGAAAAAATCCAGAATATCTGATTGTACAGCACATGGAAATGGATCATTCTGCAAACATTCAGGCTTTCATGGAAAAATATCCTTCAGCAAAAATCGCTGCATCAAAAATGGCTTTTTCTATTATGAAAAATATGTTTAACACAGATTATGCCGATCGTCAGATTATTATTTCAGAAGGATTCAAAATAGAACTTGGAAAACATGAATTGAATTTCATTTCTGCCCCAAATGTTCACTGGCCTGAAGTAATGATGACTTATGAATCAACAGAAAAAATTCTGTTTAGTGCTGATGCCTTCGGAAAATTCGGTGCAAATGATATAGAAGATCCTGAAGGCTGGCCATGTGAAGCACGCCGCTACTATTTTGGAATAGTAGGAAAATTTGGAGCAAATGCACAAGCTGTCTTAAAAAAAAACGCTGCACTTTCAATAGATAAAATCTGTCCTCTTCATGGACCAGTTCTTGATTCAGATATTGATACATATCTAAACTACTATAATATCTGGACAAATTATGATGTAGAATCAGAAGGTGTTTTTATAGCCTATACTTCAGTTTACGGACATACAAAACAGGCAGCAGAAAAACTTGCACAAATTCTAAAAGGTAAAGGATGTCCTAAAGTTGCTGTTGCAGATCTTGCACGAGAAGACACTTACGAATCAATTGAAGATGCATTCCGCTACGGAAAACTTGTTCTTGCAACTACAACATATAATGGCGAAGTTTTTCCAAAAATGAGGGAATTTATTTCACACCTTTCTGAACGCAACTATCAGAAACGTACAATTGCCTTAATTGAAAACGGCTCATGGTTACCGGCAGCGGCTAAAAAAATGAGTGATATGCTGTCTTCACTAAAAGACGTAAAAATTCTGGACAATAAAGTTACAATAAAAATTGCAGTTACCCAGGAAGTTGTTGCTCAGCTTGAATCATTAGCAGAAGAAATACTAAGGTAACCCACAATTCTCTTGTATTACCAAGCTAATACAAGAGAATGTTGTTTAAAAGAAACAGGAATAAGAATTTTTGCGAGACTGTGAAAAGCTGGACTGTAAACTGAGATGTCATTACGCCTATATTTAAATTTTCTGCTTTTCTCGGAACAAGTTCCTCAGAAAAAAAATGAACCTTCCGCACTTCCGCGTCAGAGCGCTCCATTCGTGAAAAGTTCCTCGCTTCGCTCAAAACTTCCACGAACGCCTTCGGCGGTGCTCCAATCTCTGGTGCGGAGTTTTAAAAACTTGTTAAAACAAAAGTATAAATGAATTCAACTTCGTAGACTTCTATTCAGAGAAACTTTCATCTATTATCTCTTTAGATACATTTAATTTATCAGCAATCTCTGTAATAATTTGATTATGTTTTTCAGAATCATCTTCATGATAGGAAAAAATTGTAGAATTATGATTATAATCAGTAATGAAATCATTATCTAAAATTTCTTCTTCATCTTCGTCAAAAATACGAATATTATCAATGGAGACAATACCTAAATCACTTTCATCTCCAAGAGATTTTATTAGTTCTACTCGAGAAATTTTTTTAGACATTAACAATATCTCCTAAATCAAGTTCTCTCATACAATGTTTTATAAAAACATTTATTTATTTCTTCGTAACATAGGAATTTCTTCATTATCAATAAATAATTTTGCAGAAGTTCCTCCAACTTTGGCAACAACAAATTTCTCTTCACCATCAAGAAAAACTTGAGCCCCAATATCTTCATCTCTTATACCTGTGAATGATGTTTTTGTAGAACCATATTCCACACCATTTATCTCTAATCTTGCAGTAGAATTATCCATAAAAACTATTTCAATTGTATTTCCTTTATACAAAGTCGTATAATAGTGAGTACAATAAGAAACACTTCCTTCTTTATTTCTTTTTCCAAACATTTATTTTCTCCTATTTTTCTATATAAATATATTCACCATCTACATTAGTAATATCTTCCAAATTTCCATTTCTAATTCTTGCTTCATCTGATGGATTAGAAAAGTGATATCCCTGCTTTTTAATATAAGAAAGAAGTTCATTTCTAGCTTGTTTTGAACTGTAAACGCCAGGAATTGTTTCTGTAAATTCGAATCTTCGATTATTGAGATCTCCTCCTACCTCCCATATTTCAAACATCCAATCAAGAACACTAATTTGTGCTTTCGGTGTAGTAATATCTTGTTTACCCCAATCATTAAACATACTTATTTTCTCCTTTTAATTGATTATTTCCCAATTATCGTTTTAATAACTGGGAGATTTTCCATTATTTTAATATAAAAATGGAAAGTATTCAACTTCTTAAAGTTAAAACAGGGATTTTTCCATAAAATAAAACAAATGAACTTTTGGGAAACTGTAGATTCAGAATTAAAATATCAAAATAAAGAACGAAAAGATTTGGCAAATGCCGCTGGTTTTGATGTATCCAATATTGGAAAAGGAATTAAAAATGGTGGGGTTCCGCTTGCAGATACCGCAGTTCGCATTGCGCAATTTCTAAATGTTAGTGTTGAATATTTAGTATCTGGAGGAAATTCTCTAGGCTCTGAAAAAAATACCGAATTATCAACTGATTTCCAAAAGTTTTTCTTTTACCGCAAACTAGTAACCAAGATTGATTCTCTACCTTCAAAAACAAAAAACGCTATTGTTGAGATGTTTGAAAAGATTTAACAAATCACTATAAACTTAATAATTTCAATAAATATTAAATGTCAGAAATAAAAGGAGCCATTTCTGAACAGAACCCCAAAACTGTCCTAAAATTTGGGGTCAGTTCAATCACCAGCTCAGCGCAACCTCCCCCACCCGTAACCATAATTCCCGCAACCACCAGCACCATCCCGCTGCCGCAGTTTCCCATCCTGCATATCCGCTCTTTACACTGCATCCGCACCACACAACATACATTTCACAATTTTCTCAAAAATGTTTGCTCTTGCGCAGATTTTTTCAGTTGGCTTTCAAATTGATTGAAAATTCTACTATTTTATACTATTCTTTACCCCATGAACGAATTCTCTCTTAAATACGGATGCAACCCTAACCAGAAACCAGCTAGGGTTTTTATGGAAAACGGCGCAGATTTGCCTTTTGAAGTTTTGAACGGCAAACCTGGATTCATCAATCTTCTTGATGCTTTCAACGGCTACCAGCTTGTAAAGGAACTTAAAGAAGCAACTGGTCTCCCAGCTGCAACTTCTTTCAAGCATGTTTCACCTGCCGGAGCTGCAGTCGGAAAACCTCTTTCTGACACTCTTAAGAAGATTTATTTTACTGACGGCGTTGAACTTACACCTATGGCTTGTGCTTACGCTCGTGCCCGCGGTGCTGACCGTATGTCATCTTTCGGCGATTTTATTTCTCTTTCTGACGAATGTGACGAAGCAACTGCTCTTCTTATCAAAAAGGAAGTTTCAGACGGTATTGTAGCTCCATCTTACTCAGAAAAAGCTCTTGAAATCCTTAAGGCAAAAAAAGGCGGTAACTACTGCGTTATCAGAATTGATCCTAACTACGTTCCAGCCGAACTTGAAAAGAAACAGGTTTTTGGCGTGACTTTTGAACAGGGACACAACTTCCTTAAGATTGACAATTCCTGCCTTTCCAACATCGTTACAAAAAACAAGAATATGAGCGAAGAAGACAAGATGAACCTTGTAATTTCTTTGATTGTTCTTAAATACACTCAGTCAAACTCAGTTTGTTACGTAAAAGACGGACAGGCAATCGGTATTGGTGCCGGACAGCAGAGCCGCGTTCAGTGTACTCGCCTTGCAGGTCAGAAAGCTGACAACTGGTGGCTTCGCCAGAGCCCACAGGTTCTTGGTCTTGACTTTGTAGACGGAATCAAACGTGCAGACCGGGACAACACAATCGATGTTTACATCGGCGAAGAATACGAAGACGTTCTTGCTGAAGGTAAATGGCAGAAGTTCTTTAAGACAAAGCCAGCTGTTTTTACTACAGAAGAAAAGAAAGCATGGCTTGCAAAGAACACAGACGTTGCAATCGGTTCAGATGCATTCTTCCCATTCGGAGACAACATTGAACGCGCACGCAAGTCTGGTGTTACAGTTGTAGCTCAGCCAGGCGGCTCTGTTCGCGACGATCAGGTTATCGAAACAGCAGATAACTATGGAATGGCTATGGCCTTCACTGGCATTCGCCTGTTCCATCACTAATATAAACTACAGATATCCACAGAAGTTTACAGATTTTTACGATGTTATTGCTGCGAAATCTGAACGCCCTGTGGATTTTTTTTTACTTCCATATTCAACATCCTTTCAAAAAGTTCTATACTTTCAAACATGGACAAAATCGCTAGCTTTACAGTAAATCACCTTGATTTGCTTACAGGTATTTATGTTTCCAGAAAAGATCATCTGGAATCTGACACAATAACAACTTTTGATCTTCGTTTTACACGCCCAAATGTTGAGCCTGTAATGGACACAGCTGCAATTCACGCACTGGAACATCTTGGTGCCACATTCCTTCGCAATGATCCAGAATGGAAAGACAAGACTATCTACTTTGGACCAATGGGCTGCCGCACAGGTTTTTATGTTATTTTCAAGGGTGACCTTAAATCAGAAAACATTGTGGATGTTCTTCGCCGCATGATTGATTTTGTACTGAACTTTGAAGGACCAATTCCAGGAGCTTCTGCCCGTGACTGCGGAAATTATCTTGATTTGAATCTTTCAATGGCAAAATACTTTGCAAAAAAATACAAAACAGAAGTTCTGGAAAATCTTTCAGCAGAAAGAATGAACTATCCAGAATAGGTGGTGTTAGAAAAATTACATCCTTGTAATTTTTCTAACTAAAGTTTGGGCTTGCTTTACAATCCCAAACTTTTATTCTCGCCATCCTGGCTCGCCGCTAACGCGGTGTTTTTATAGGTGGTGTTAGAAAAATTACATCCTTGTAATTTTTCTAACTAAAGTTTGCGTTGCAAACTTATTATTGAACTGCTGTTCCTCATTACATTACGGAACAGCGTAAAAAGTCAATCGATTGTTGAAACAATCTTCTTGACTTTTTATGGGAGTGTCTATGGCAATTAAAGTTTTTATTGACGGAAAAGAAGGAACTACAGGTCTTAAAATTTTTGAACGTTTTGCTAATCGCAGCGACCTTGAAATTCTTGAAATAAGCGAAGAAAAACGCAAGGATCCAGTTGAAAAAGCAAAGATGATCAACGCCAGCGACTACACTTTTCTGTGTCTTCCAGATGCCGCTGCTGTAGAATCAGCTCAGCTTTGCACAAATCCAGACACAGTTATTATTGATGCATCAACTGCTCACCGTACAAACCCAGCCTGGGCATACGGTTTTCCAGAACTAGACAAAAGCTTCCGTGAAAAGATTGCAACTTCTAAACGCATCGCTAACCCTGGTTGTTATGCCAGCGGTTCCATCGCTATTTTGTATCCTTTAGTTCAGTCAGGCATTTTGCCAAAGGACTACCCGGTTGTAATCCATGCAGTTTCCGGTTATTCAGGAGCCGGTAAAAAAGCTATTGCTCAGTACGAAGCAGAAGGCCGTGACTCCGGCTTGGACACTCCTCGCCTTTACGCTTTGACACAGCAGCACAAGCACCTTCCAGAAATCAGAATCATAAGCGGTTTGGACTTTGAACCTGTTTTCAATCCTTATGTTTGTGACTACTACCAGGGAATGACAGTAACTGTTGGTCTTCACGCACGCCTTCTTTCTAAGAAAGTAACTGCAAAGGATGTTTGGGAAATGTTTTCTAAGCATTATGAAGGCTGCCGCTTTGTAAAAGTTGCAGGCTTTATGGGCGAAGGAACTCTTCCAGAACAGTTCATTCCAGCAAATACTCTTGCCAACACAAATAACATGGAAATATTTGTTTACGGAAACGATGACCGTATAATCGTAACAACAAGATTCGACAATCTTGGAAAAGGTGCCAGCGGAGCTGCTGTTCAGTGCTTTAACATTAGTATGGGAATTGATGAAGGATCTGGTTTATAGTCTCATCAATTTCGATTAATCAAAAAGCTGTGCCAGTTCGCTTCACTCAGGAAATAACAAAGGCTTTTGCTTATAAATAACTAATACACAGGAGAGAAATTGGATTTCAAAAAATCTTTAACAGTATTTTTTTTATTTCTATTTTCTCTCCCTGCCTTTGTGCAAGAAACTGATTTTTCTAAAATATCCGAAGGTGATCAGGCTAATTTTTTTGATAAAACAGACAGCATTATTGAAAATATATTCTCAGAAGAATCTCCTGAAGAAAATGACAAAAAAGATATTCCTATCAACAAAGACATTTTAAACAACAATAATAAAGAACTGTTCCCTAATATTCCTAATCCTTTTTACGAACCAGATGCAACGGTAGATTATGATGAAGAACCTATCACTTTTCTTGGAATCAATGCCCGCTGGCTTTCAGATAAACTGCCTAATCATGAAATCTCTCACTTATTTTCTCTTGATTTTGGCTACACATTAACAGGCTTAAGTCACAATGGATGGGGAATTGGCTTGAACTATGAACAGAAAATCTGGCGATATTTTTCACTAAAAACTTCTTTGGGAACAACTACAAACTTATTTTCCAAACAAAATATCTGGTGTACCAGTATTCAGGAAGATATAACCTTTTTTTGTTACCCATTTGGAAAAGGTCTTGAATGGCTTTATGTAGGCTGCGGTTTTGGTGCAGATCAGCTTTTTTACCATGGAGAAGGAATAGAACAAAATGATTACATTTTCAGTTTTTTTCCTGCCATAGGATGGAAACAGATTTTTTTCAAAAAATTTATGATTGATATTAACGCAGGCTACAGAATGGTTATGTATAATACAAAAAATTTTGAAGATAATACAGATTATATCAGAACAGGTGTACAGATTGGTATAAAATTCAAAATATTCTGGAAACGACTTCTGAAATCTTATATTGATAACTTAATAGCAAAGAAAACTTTTAAATACAAAACTGACAACAACGAATGAGCTGCTTCCCCCGGCACAGAGCCTTGGGGAAATTTTACTCGACCCACGAATAAATTAAAGGCTGCCTGCAAATTAAGTTTTCCAACTAAAAAATTCAACTATAAACTACATTTTGCTAAAACAGCCTCTTTCTTATTGCGTTTTACTCAAGCCCTTCAATAACAGGAATTCTTATTTCACCTTCCAAAGGCATATAAGCATCTGTCATTTGAGCATAAATTCCATTTTCTTTAATTGCTGCAATAGTTTTGTTAATAGAATCAAGAAGAGCTTTATTTCCTTTCTTAACAGCAATTGCATATTCTTCTGTGTAAAAATCATCTTCAACAAGAACAAGATCAGGATTTCTGCGTACAATTTCTTTTGAAGGAAGTTCATCAAGAACGATTGCATCAATCGCAGAGTTTTTAAGAGCAAGGGAAGCATCAATACCGTTCTTAAATGACTTAAGATCAGCGTTTTCTACTTCATCCTGAACATACATTTCTCCAGTTGTTCCTGCCTGAACACCAATAACTTTGCCTTTCAGATCAGCAGCACAAGTGATTTTAGAATTACCTTTCTTGATGATAATAAACTGACGTGAAGAATAATATGGTTCAGAAAAATCAACATTCTTGCGGCGTTCCTCTGTTGCAGTCATACCGGCAGCAACAAAATCAATAGCTCCAGAATTCAAAGCAGCAATAAGTCCGTCAAAACTCATATCAATTACCTGAAGTTCCTTTCCATAATCCTTTGCAATAAGCTTACTCAAAGTAACGTCAAATCCTACTACTTCTGTTCCCTGAGTGTATTCAAAAGGTGGAAAAGCAGCGTTTGTACCCATCTTTACAACTTCAGACTGTTTTGCACAGCCACCTAAAAACAAAACTCCCATAGCCATAATTGCAGCAGCAATTTTTTTCATGATTTTCTCCATATAAAACTTAAAGAATTATTTGAAAATCAAATATCTGGCGTAACAAAAATATTGACACTCCAGCAATTCAATCTTCTTTTATATTTTATCACAAAGACAGCAAAATATTCTATATAAAAAAACGTGTTACTATTGACAGTAACAACTTTTACCGTTATTATGTTACTATAAATAGTAACATAATACAAAGAGGGAATATGATTTACGAAGTTTTACCAGGAGACCGATTTACTCCATTTTCACTTGCAAAAAAATTTGGTGCAAAAGCAATACTTGAATCAGCAAACTTTTCATCCGGAAAAGACCGCTATTCTATGATTATGCTGGATGAAGCATTCCGCGTAATTCAGGATGATGAAGGAATCGCCCTGGTAATAAACGGAGAAAAGCGACCTGTTTACGGAATAAAAGGCGGCGATATTCTTGACATTCTTAATGAAATTGCTGCTGAAAATCCTGCAGAACCAGGAATCGATTTTCCTCTTCCAGCAGCCGGCATGGGATATTTAAGCTACGAATTCTGTGCCCGCTGTGATACAATTCATCTTGCAAAACAGGAAGACCAGCTCGGAATTCCAGAAAGCGCATTTATTGTAGGCCACACTTTTATTGTATTTGACCATTTCTGCGAAAAAATCTACATCTGCGCACAGAACTATAAGGAACACCAGATTGATCTTCAGGCTGCCATTGAAAAAATCAAAAAGCGCCTTTCTGATCTGGACTTTTCTTATCTTGCTGAGCCAGAAACAGATTACGAAACAACAGTAATTACAGATGAGGAACAGAGCCGTCTTGAATACACAGAAAAAGTTGAAGCCCTCAAAAAACACATTTTTGACGGAAATATCGTTCAGGCAGTTCCAAGCCGCAGACTTCAGATTAAAAGCGAAGTTCCAGCATTAGAAATATATAGAAGACTTCGCTCTATAAATCCTTCTCCGTACATGTTCTATCTTGATTATTCTGACTATCAGCTTACAGGCGCAAGCCCAGAAAGTCTTGTTCGCGTTCGTGATGGAGAAGCAATGATTCATCCAATCGCAGGCACACGCCGCCGCGGAAAAGATGCTGTAGAAGACAAAGAGCTTATGGCAGAGCTTGCTTCTGACCCAAAAGAACGGGCAGAACACCTTATGCTTGTTGACCTTGCCCGCAATGACTTAGGCCGCGTTTGCGAAACAGGCACTGTAGAAGTTACAAGATATATGTTCACAGAACTTTACAGCCACGTAATTCACCTTGTTTCAGAAGTAATCGGAAAAATAAGTGAGAAGACACCTGCAATAAAAGTTCTGCGGGCAGCTTTCCCTGCTGGAACTGTAAGCGGCGCTCCAAAAATCAGTGCAATTGAAATTTTAAGCGGTCTTGAAAAATACAAACGCAATTTCTATGCAGGTGCCGTTGGCTATATCGGCAACAAAAACAATCTTGACTTCTGTATTGCCATCCGCTGTGCATTAAAACAGAAAGACATCTGGACACTTCAGGCTGGCGGCGGAATAGTTCACGCATCTAACGCAGAACGGGAATTTACAGAAACCTGCGAAAAACTTGGTGCAATGCGGGCAGTCATTGAAAATACAAAAAAATAAAATTCAACGGAGAAAAATATGATTTTATTAATCGACAATTACGACAGTTTTACATATAACGTTTATCAGTCAATGGCAAAATTGACAAAAGAAGAAATCAAAGTTGTTCGCAGCAAGGAAGTTTCTTTGCAGGAACTTATAGACATGAACCCAAGCCGTCTGGTTGTTTCTCCAGGACCAGGCCGCCCGGAAGATGCAGGCGTTTCTGTAGAAGCAATCAAATATTTTGCCGGCAAAATTCCAGTTCTTGGAATCTGTCTTGGACATCAGGCAATCGGATATGCTTTTGGCGCAAAAATCGTTGGCGCAAAATTCATCAAACACGGAATTGCAGAAGAAATCTCTCTTGATGGAAAAGGTCTCTTCCGTCTTATGAACAAAAAAGAAACATTCACCCGCTATCATTCTCTTGTAATTGATGAATCAACTTTACCAGAAGATTTTGAAGTTACAGCCCGGGCAGAAGATGGCGACATCATGGGTATACGCCACAAAACAATGCTTGTCGAAGGCGTTCAGTTCCATCCAGAATCAATCGCAACACCAAAAGCAAAAGAATTCTTTACCGCCTTCCTTAACTACCACCTTGAACCATTCAATGTATCAGAAATTCTAAACCAGCTCATTGCAGGAAAAGATCTTTCTGAAGACCAGGCCGCCCGCTTTATGGAAACAGTTGCCGACGGAACAATGGACGAACGCCACATGGCCGCAGTTCTTGTAGCAATGGCAGCAAAAGGTCCTGTTGCAGCAGAAATGTCTGGTTGTGCAAAAGCTCTTCTTAAAGTTAAGACTCCATTCCCCTGCACAAAAAAAGGGCTTGCAGAAATTGTTGGAACTGGTGGCGACGGCAAAGGAAGCTTTAACATTTCTTCTCTTTCTGCAATTGTTGCGGCAAGCTGCGGACAGCCAATGGCAAAACACGGAAACCGCGCCGTTTCATCAAAATCAGGTGCCGCAGATTTCTTTGAAAATCTTGGCGTAAACATCATGGCAAAACCAGAACAGACAGCAAAGCTTGTGGAACAGACAAATTTCGGCTTTCTTATGGCACCTGTATACCATTCTGCAATGCGTTTTGCCGCTCCAGTCCGCAAAGCTCTTGGAATCAAAACAATCATGAACATTCTTGGCCCTCTTCTTAATCCTGCAGGAGCCGAATACGAAGTTCTTGGCGTTTATTCAAAAGATTTGCTTGAAGATTATGCCCATGCCGCAAAATCTCTAGGCGCAAAACGCGTTCTTGTAATCTGTTCCCGGGACGGTTACGACGAAATCAGTCCTGTTGCTCCAACAGATGCTTTCATCATTGACGAAAAAGGAAACGAATCCCGCTTTGTAATCAAACCAGAAAACTTTGGCATTTCTAATTGTTCAGAAGATGAACTTATGGGTGGCGACGGCGCAGAAAACGCCGCACTTGCAATGGAAGTTCTAAATGGCGGTGGTCGAAAAACAATTAAAGCCGCAGTCTGCCTTAATGCAGGTGCAGTCCTTTACCTTTGTGGCCGCGCAAAAAATCTTACAGAAGGATACAAAAAAGCCGAAGAAGCCATTAATTCCGGCAAAACTCTTGCAAAACTAAAAGAAATTCAGGAAGTGAGCAAAAGTTTATAATATGAGGGGAAAGCCTTCCCCAGCCTAGAATCGAAGAACCGTTAAAAAGCAAGCCGTAAGGGTTGCTTTAGGTTCAACGAAAGAACGGCTCCGAAAAGGATTTATCCTTTGAGAGGGGAAAGCCTTCCCCTTCAGCTGCACGTTGTTGCAGCTTACCCCTTCTGCGGGGACCCCCCGCAACGCCCCGGATGGTACTTTACTATGGATATACTTACAGAAATATGTGAAAAGCGCCTTTCTGACATAAAAGCAAAAGGATTCTCCTTTGGACATAAAATTCCAGAAAAACGAACTCGTCCAGTAGTTCCTTTTTTGCCACAGCCAGGAACAATTCTTGAAATAAAAAGAGCTTCACCTTCAAAAGGCTGGATTGCTCCGGAACTGGATTCTGAAAAAACTGCAAAAACATATATAAAAGCAGGCACAAGCGCTGTTTCCTGCCTTACGGAAGAAAACTATTTTCACGGCTCTTTAGAGGATTTACAGAAAACATGCAGAGCAGCCGGCAAAAAAACTGCCGTTCTGCGAAAAGATTTTCTTCTTGAACCAGAAGAAATTGAAATCGCATACAGATGTGGTGCAGACGCAGTTCTTTTAATTGCCCGAATTCTTGAAACGGAAAAACTTATCTCAATGGCAGAAAAAGCGTTTGAACTTGGACTTTCCGTACTTCTGGAAGTACGCGAAGACAGTGATATTGAAAAAGCATTTTTTGTACTTTCAAAAGCCCATGAAAAAAACGCAGATAATAAAATCCTTCTGGGAATTAATTCAAGAGATCTGGCAACTTTTACAATCGATCTTCTGATTCCACTTAAATTAAAGGAACGCATATCAAAAATCTACAAAGAAAAAGGTGCAGACCTTCCATTTCCACGGGTAATTTCTGAATCAGGAGTTACAACTCCTGCTGCAGCAGATTTTGTGGGAAATCTGGGATTCCACGGCGTACTTATAGGCGAAGCCGCAGCCAGAAATCCAAAAGAAGCAAAAAAGCTTGTATCGTCATTTAAAGACAGTGCATTAAAAAAGCAGCTTGCTTACGAATACGCATTCTGGAAAAAACTTGCCGCTAAACTGGAAAACAAATCTCCAGAAAAACCCCTTGTAAAAATCTGCGGTCTTACAGATGAAAATGATGCTGTAAAGGCTGCCGGACTTGGCGCAGATTTACTTGGCTTTATTTTTGCAGAAAAAAGCAAACGCAATAACGGCACAGGCATTGAGAGTGAAAAAAAACTTACAGCCATTCGGGAAAAGCTTTCCTCTATGACTGCAGGGGGAGAGATAAAATCTTTGCCCCTTATGGTTGGCGTAATAGTTGAACCGGCCAGCGAAGAAGGTCAGTTTGTCTGCCAGCTTTGCTGCAAGGGAATTCTGGACGGCATTCAGTTCCACGGCTGCAGTGAATTTGCAGACGGCGCAACTGGTTACAGTGCTGTTCCCCTTGCTGACGCAAACGATCTGGAAGAAATAAAACTGCTTAATGCTGTCGGATTTCCAAGGGTACTCATAGACGCAAAAAATGTCAGTTCTGAAAATGCCCGGGGAGATGCACGCTACGGCGGTACAGGCAAGACAATTGATGAAAAACTGGTTACCGAAGCTAAAAAAATCGGTACACTATGGTTAAGTGGTGGCATCACACCAGAAAACGTAAAACAG
>SAMEA104315435__coassemble_1074_pt1 | contig 13363 bp, 16 predicted proteins | sample SAMEA104315435__metabat2_high_PE_028 | metagenome-assembled genome bin SAMEA104315435 (sample SAMEA104315435) | gut metagenome | biome: Monkey gut; feature: monkey-associated habitat; material: faeces | place: China | collected 2013 | reverse complement strand
AATATCAGCAAAAGCTTCTGGAGTTTCTTCAATAGATTCAGGAATTTCTACTGCAGCTTCTTCATTTACTTCTGGTACTTCAGTTTCTGTAATTCCTGATGTATGCTCAGCAACTTTGCAGTTTTTTAATGTTTCAAAATCTGTTTTAAGATTGTTGATTTCATTTTTTAAGCCTGAAAGTTCAGACATAATCTGTTCAAGAATTGAATTACTTACAATAGAACTGTTTTCTGGGACAGTAACAGCTGATTCTGATTTTTCTGGAACTGTGCTAGATATCTGCATTTCTTTAGTTTCGTCTTCATCGGAAATTGAAAGGTCATAATCAACAACAAGATTTTTCTTTGCTGCCTGTACATCCTGATGAACGGCTGTTTCTTCTGCATCACTGTCAATACCAAAGTCTGAAAGATCAATTTCTTCAGATGAACTTCCTGAATTAGACTCTGTTGGTGCAGAATCTGATATACCAAATTCGTCCATTGAGATTTCAGTTTCTTCCGAAGTTGTTTTAGCTTCTGATTCTCCAAGTGAACTAAACATATCGTCAAATTCAGTTGTTTCAGAAAATTCTGTATTTTCTGTAGAATTTTCATTTTCTGCAGGAGTTTCATCAATTATTTCAGATTCTTCTACAGTTGGAACTTCTTCATCTGTAAATGAAAGATCAATATCCAGAGCTTCATCATTGGCAACATCATCTTCTTTTTCTTTTGAAATTGTTGTATCGTCATCAAAGAAATCATCAAGAGATATTTCGCCATCTTCCATTGATGAAACAGGTGATGGAGCTGGAGTTGCACCAGGATTAGGATCTGTAAAGTCGCCGTCCATAAAATCGTCTAACGAAATTTCTTCTTCGCCTCCAGAACTTTCAGAACTGTCACTCATAAAATCATCAATTGAGAGTTCTTCACTTGAGTCTGATGAAATTTCATTTGAATCAAAAGAGACTTCTTCAAAGCCTGTAACATCATCTGTTAAATCTGATTTTACAGAATCCTCTTCAGATGTACCAGAATCTGTTATGTCAGAAAAATCTGGTTCTTCTGTAACTGAAACAGGAGTTTCATTTACGACTGAATCTTCTGGGAGTGAATCAAAATTAAAGTCTTCTGAGATTGAAGATTCCGCAGACGCATCAGCAGCTGAAGCTGATGTGTTCATGTCTAAGTCTGAAAAATCAGGTAAATCAGTATCAAGCTGGAAATCTGATCCTTCGCTAGTCTGAGAGGCATCTTTTGGAGGTGTTTTTACCCATACGCCGTAATTGTCAAGTTCCTTAGTTGTATCTGTTGAATCACTCATAATATTCCTCGTTTCAGATAATTTTATACTTAATTATCGGAAAAAACACTTTAAAAAAATAGTTTTATTTTCGGAAAAGAAAAAAATATATTTTTTGCTAATTCTGTAAATATAAAACTTTGTGATTTTTAATATTATATCATACTTTTTATTATGGGGAAAATAAAAAAAAGTGCCGATTAAAGTATTATGAATCATTTAAAAATTTTGGTGTCTATTTTTATAGGCACTTTTGTATATGTTGCCGTAGCATTTGTTGCAGGTGACAACGGATTATTGAGTTACAGCAAGTTAGAAGAGCAAAAAAAACAGATTACAAGGCAGACAGAGTTGATTCAGAATATTAACAATGAATTAACACTGGAATATACAGCTTTACTTGGAGATAAAGATGTTATATCTGCTTATGCCCGTAAGCTTGGATATGTTAGCAATGGCGAAAAGCTTGTAAAAATCAACGGAATGAAATCTTCTGAAAAATCACTTTATGATACTGGTACAATTTTAAGGCATGCAGATATTGAATGTTTGCCAGAAAAATTCTGTAAAGTTGCGGGTTTTGGATTTTTTGTTCTTACTCTTATTTTAATGATTCTTATAGATATTAATAATGGTTCTATAGTAATAAGTAGAAAAAAAGATACTGTTATACAGGGAATTCCAGTATATGATTTGCAGCAGATATGATAAAAATGTTCAAAGTTTGTGTTCCGGTTTACTTAAAAATGAAAAAGTAATAATTCTTCCAACAGATACTGTTTATGGATTTTCCGGTATAATTGAAAAAACTGATAGTGAAATTAGAAAAATAAAGGGTAGAGCAGAAACAAAACCGTTTATTGTGCTTATTGCATTTCCTGGTGATATCAATGAGATTACAGATGATGAAATTCCTGAAAATTTGCTGAATTTATGGCCTGGTCCTTTAACTATTATCGTTTCTGATAAAAAAAAGCCAGGAAATACGGTTGCTGTTCGTTGTCCAGGAGATGAATGGTTAAGAAAAATAATTGAAGAATGCGGTTCTCCAATATATTCAACAAGCGTAAATAGAAGTGGCTCTCCTGTTCTTTCAAAAGTAAAAGATATAGTGGAAGAATTTGAAACTGATGTTTCTCTCATTGTTGATGGTGGGGATAGTATGTCATCTGTTCCTTCAACAATTGTTAAACTTACCGATGACGGTTATGAAGTTGTTCGGGATGGTGTAATAAAACTCTAGAAGATTATAAACTAATTATTTTTAGTCCAGGTAACAGGGATTAAGGCGTTTTCTGCTGTACCATTTTTTTCAATTAATGTAGATTTTTCACCTTTTAATGTTCCGTCATTCTGAAGCAGGAAGTTCCATTCAATAGGTTTTGCTGTTACGGCTGATTCAAGAGCGAGTTTTCTGTTTAAGTCTGTAAAGAAAGAGGCGTTGTTGCTGCCATTTTGTTTTACGTTGATAGTATTGGTATTATTTTCGAATGCTGTAATGGAAACAGAGATGTTCATTGTTGCTCCGTTTTTGAATACAACAAAACCTCGTCCACCTCTCATTATAACTATTTTAGCAATTGCATCTTCTCCAGTCCATGTTCCTGCAATGCTTTCTGTAGTTACAGATTTTGTTGAAACACTTTTTTTTACAATTGTCTGATTTTCTTCTGTTTCGTCAAAAAGAGATTTTATTGATGCTTTCAGATTAGTTTTAGAATCCATTAGTATTTTATAATAAGAATCGTATTCTTTTGAAATGGATTTTGTTTTTTTAGTTTCTATGTTCCTTAAATTTATGGAACATTCCCATTTTTCCGATGTATTTTTTTTAATTATTATAAAAAAAGCAAATGTTTCTTCACATTCAGAAAATAATGATTCTTTTTTGCTGTCATAATTTTCTGAAAATGAGTCGGAACGGTTATCCTTTATGCTTAAATCCATATCAGATAGTTGTTTAAAATATAAATCTTCTGTCATGGATAACATATTTTTGTCTGCATCAGGAGAATAAATTCCAAAAAAAGCTACACTTGCGTTCTGCTGCCCAAACATACATAAGCATGTGGCAAAAAAGAGAATCGTAAAAATTGCTTTTTTTATAAAAATCTTCATCAGCTGTTCATTCCGTTTTTAAATTCTCGTTGAATATCCCGTTGTACATCCCGGTCCTTTATTGTGGCTCTTTTATCAAATTGCTTCTTTCCGCGGCAAACTCCAAGAGTCATTTTTACCCGTCCGTTTTTCAAGTAAAAATCAATAGGAATGAGAGTGTAGCCTTTTGCTTCAACTCGTCTGGCGATTCTTTTAATTTCTTCCCTGTGCAACAGAAGCTTTTTAGGTCTGTCTGGATTATGGTTAAAAATCGAAGAATAGGAATATTCTGTTATATGAAAATTTTTAACGAAAATTTCTCCATTTATGATTTCTGCAAATGAATCTGGGAACGAAATGCTGCCGTTTTTAACAGATTTTACTTCTGTTCCTAAAAGTTCTATTCCGCATTCGTAAGTTTCATCAATGAAGTAATCGAATCTTGCTTTTCTGTTTTCTGCAATTATTTTTTTTCCTTCGCTCATATAAAAAAAATTATAATTGATAGTTAGGTTGGTTGCAAGTTATGGCTTGTTTGTGTTAATTTATTTTTATGAACAAAGAATTGTACGAATTATCATATTCATTAAAAAAAGATTTTCAGAAAAAAGTTTTGATTGTAATTCTTTTTATTTGTGGAATTTATGCATTTATAAACCTGATGCTGGCTTATGTAATTTTTCCGTTAAGGCAGAATTCTGTTTCTATGGCACCAGATATTGTAAAATCTTCATGTATTCTCTTTACACCTTTGGATAAATCTATTGGGCGAGGAGATGTTGTGTTAATCAGGGAACGTGATTCTGATTCAAATTCTAAGCTTAAGAAATTCTTGAACATGGCTGTTTTGTTTTTTACTGCTCAGCAGTTTGATTTAAATAATTATATGAACAATATGGGAAAAAATGGTCAGATTCGTCGTGTGATTGGTATTCCTGGTGACGAGATTTATATGCGTGATTACGTAATGTACATAAAACCTGCTGGTGAAAATTTTTTTCTGACGGAATTTGAACTGGTAAAAAAGCCCTATAATGTTAATATAAATGCAGCTCCTGGTTTGTGGGATTCTTCTATAGGTGTTGTTGGTTCTTTTGATTCAATAAAGCTGGAAAAAAATGAATATTTTGTACTAGGAGATTCAAGAAATTCATGTCTTGATTCTCGTTTATGGGGTCCTGTTAAGATTGATGATATAAAAGCGTCTGCACTTGTTCAGTATTTTCCATTGAATAAATTGAAATTTTTTTAACTGTGAATATTTCTCTTTATATACATATTCCGTTTTGCCGTTCAAAATGCGATTACTGTGATTTTTTTAGTGTGCCATGTGGAAAAAAAGATATTTCTGATGAGTATGTTAGTGCTTTGTGCAGGGAGATTGATACAAGGTGCAGGAGCAATAATATTGAAGTAATTGATACAGTTTATATCGGTGGAGGAACACCTAGCCTTTTGAAAGTATCTCAGCTTGAAACGATTTCAAAAACTTTCAGAAAATATACAAAAGTGCCTGTTTCTGAATTTACAGTCGAAGTAAATCCTGACGATGTTACAGAAGATCTTCTGGCAATGTTTCAAAAATGTGGAGTAACCAGACTTTCTTGTGGTGTTCAGGCCTTTGAGGAAAATGTTCTTTCTGGTGTAAAGAGAAGGAGTTCTGGAAAAACTGTTGTAAAAGCTCTTGATGTTATAAAAAATAATTGGAAAGGTATTTTTTCTGCGGATATTATTTCCGCACTGCCCGGGCAAACAGAAGAATCGTTTTTGCAGGGGGTAAAAAAACTTATTTCGTACAAGCCGGAACATATTTCATTGTATTCTCTGACAATTGAGGATGAAACTCCTTTAGGAAAAGCTGTTCTTTCAAACAGAATTTTATATGATTTTGATAAAGCTGATGATATGTGGCTTTTAGGAAAAAAACTTTTGGAAAAAAACGGCTATAAGCAGTATGAGGTTTCAAATTTTTGTTTTGCAGGGTATGAGGCAAAACATAATATGGTTTACTGGCAGCTTAAAAATTATATTGGCTGTGGAGCTGGAGCAACTGGTTCCAGGTATGGTGATGATGGGGTTCGTTTTACAAATACGGAAAACATTTCAGAATATTGCAGTTTTTGGAATTAAGAAGGAAAAACAATTGAAGAAGCTCCAGGAATAGAGGAAAAACTTAGTCTTGAAATTCAGTCCTTTGAATTTATTATGATGGGATTACGAACTTTGAAAGGTATTAACCTTGTCGAATATAAAGAACGGTTTCATCGGGAAATTCCTGAAAAAATAAAAGCTATAATGCATGAATGGGCAAAAAATAAACGTGCAGAATACAAGGCTGGTTTATGTTTTTCTCTTACTTCGGAAGGTCTTTTGTTTTTAAATGAATTTTTAAGACAGATTATATAAAAAAATAATATAGAAAAAAAATATTATTAGTGTTATCATATAAAATTGAGTATGATTGAAGTAAATCGACTGGATGGAAAAAGTTACTGGGTAAATCCGCACATGATAGAAAGTATGGAATCAAATCCTGATCTTACGCTTACTATGCTTTCAGGAAAGAAAATTGTGGTAAAAAATTCTCCAGAAGATATAATTGAAAAAATCATCTCATATAGAAAAAAAATCGGTATAAATACGCAAGAGGTTTTATAAATGGATATAGCAACAATAATTGGTTTTGTTGGTGGTGCAGCCCTTATCGTCATGTCTGTATTGACTTCTGGTGGTTCCCTTATGGGTATCATCGATATCCCTTCTGTACTTATGACAATTGGTGGTTCTTACATGGCTATCTTTATCATGTCTCCAATATCTAAGGCTGTCGGAGTATTTAAAATTGTTGGTATGTCGTTCAAAATTCCTGATTTTGGTGAAAAAACTTTGATTTCTAAGCTTATGGATCTTTCTAATAAAGCCCGTCGAGAGGGAATTCTTGCTCTTGAAGATGGTCTTGATGATCTTGATGATGCGTTTATGCGTAACGGTTTGCGTCTTGTAGTAGACGGTACTGATGGTGCCGTAATCCGTACAATCATGGAAAATGAAATGAGTCAGTGTGAAGCCCGTCACATGGAATGGGTAAACGTAATCAACCAGTGGGCCGGTTATGCTCCTGGTTTTGGTATGATGGGTACCGTACTTGGTCTTATTGGTATGTTGAACAACCTTGAAGATAAGTCATCTCTTGGTCCTAACATGGCCGTTGCCTTGATTACAACACTTTACGGTTCCATGATGGCCAACTGGATTCTTACTCCTATGGGACAGAATCTTCTTTCACAGAATGCTCTTGAAATGCGTTCAAAAGAAATGGTTATTGAAGGTGTTCTTGCTATTCAGGCAGGTGAAAACCCTCGTATCATGGGACAGAAGCTTCTTACATATCTTGACCCTGTTACACGCAAGGCTATAGAAGCAGAAGTTCTTAAAGATTAAACGAAATGGGGCTGTCCCAAAAGTAAGCTGCACTAAATGTGGTGGTTTCGATAAACTCAACCACCGTAATGCAAACTTATTGGACAGCCTCTTATATATTAAAAAAGGAATAGAAGATGGCAAAAGAAAAGAAAGAGCCTGAAAAACCGTCAACCGCCTGGCAGGGTACATATGGGGACATGATTACACTTATGCTCTGCTTCTTCGTAATGTTGTATGATCCGACGGAAATAGATATTACTCAGCTTGCCACAATTACACAGTCTCTTCAGATGAATGAAACTGAATCTGTTAACGGCGGTATGTCGCTGTCCACAGGAAAGCTTTCTGATCTTGGAAATACTATAAACTCACTTCCTGCAATAGAGAAAGGACGTTCTTTAGGTCTTGCAAAAAAGAAGGCTGTAAGTCTTTTTGCTCCGGATATAAAGTCTAATAGAATTACAATTACAAGTGATGAAAGAGGTCTTGTTATTTCTCTTGCAGCAGATAATTTCTTTGAAGAAGGTAGTGCTGATTTGAATATTGATGAAACCAGGGAAACACTTCTTCGTTTGTCAGATTTTTTTAAGGATCCGGAATTAAAAAACAGAAGATTCAGAATTGAAGGCCATACGGATAATACACCTGTTGCGGCAGATTCAAAATTTATAAGTAACTGGGAACTTTCGGCTGGAAGGGCGATGAATGTTCTTCATTATCTTGCTGATTTTGGTGTTGATGAAAATAAATTTTCCGTAGCCGGTTATGCTGATACACGGCCGAAATTTTCTAATGATTCTCCAGAAACAAGAGCATATAATCGTCGTGTAGATATTATTATTCTAGACGAGGGACACTTTTAATAGTATAATTAACTGATTTTATATTCGTAAAAAAAAACTTTTCCGGGAGGGGAAAATGGCAGACGATGGTCTTGACGGATTGGAAGACGGTGGAACTTCTGCATCTTCAGGTAAAAAAGGTGGAATGGGCGGTGCATTGCCTGGATTATTAAAATGGGTTGCAATTGCTTTAGGTGCCATAATTCTTATTGTTGTAATTGTTGTTGTTACTGTAAATATTCTTAATAAAAATACAACTGGTACTCCAAGTATACCAATCAGTGATGAATATGTTACACAGCGAGAAATCCTGGACTGGTATACATCTCTTGGAGCTATCCGTACAAAAACAAGTGATGATATTTCCGCAAGTGTAGTTGTTGATATTGCTCTTGGCTATAAAAAAGATGATAAAGCAACATCTACAGAAATTACTCAAAGAAATATTGAATTAAAAGACTTTTTACGCCGATACTTTACTGAGAAAACAATTGCAGAACTTAAGCCACAGAATGAGCAGAAGTTAAAGATTGAATTGCGTAATGCAATTAATGATGAAATATTAAGTACTTCAAAAATTCGTGATATTTCGTTCCTGCAGTTAGATGTGCTCGAACAATAATTAATATTGTTTGAAAATAAGGTGGAAGGTAGATGACTGAAGTTCTGTCACAGGATGAAATTGACCAGCTTCTGACTGCAATCAGCTCAGGAGATTCGGATACTGATGATTTCAAGCCTGTCAGTGATACTCGAAAAATCAAAATTTATGACTTCAAGCGTCCTGATAAATTCTCAAAGGAACAGCTGCGTACGGTTTCAAATATGCATGAAACCTTTGCGCGTTTAACGACTACGTCTTTGTCTGCGCAGCTTCGTTCTCTTGTTCATGTTCATGTTGCTTCTGTAGATCAGCTTACTTACGAGGAATTTATCCGTTCAATTCCAACTCCAACAACTCTTGCAGTTGTAAATATGGATCCTTTAAAAGGTAATGCAATTCTGGAAATTGACCCTGCAATTACTTTCTGTATCATTGACCGTCTTTTTGGTGGTCGAGGTATTACAGGCGCAAATAAAAACCGTGACCTTACAGATATAGAGCAGTCTGTAATGGAAGGCATTATTGTTCGCATTCTTGCAAATATGCGGGAAGCATGGACTCAGGTTATCGATCTCCGTCCTAGACTTGGTCAGATTGAAACAAATCCTCAGTTTGCTCAGATTGTACCGCCATCAGAAATGGTTGTACTTATTACTCTGGAAACAAAAGTAGGTGATGAAGAAGGAATGATGAACTTCTGTATCCCTTATTTGACTATAGAACCGATTATTTCAAAGCTTTCTTCACAGTTCTGGTTTTCTTCTGTCCGCAGAAGTACTACTACACAGTATCTTGGAACATTAAAAGAAAAGCTTTCTTCTGTTGATATGGAAGTAGTGGCAGAAGTTGGTTCAATCAATCTTCCGGTAAGAGATGTTCTTGCCCTAAGAATTGGCGACGTCGTTCGTCTTTCTAATACTAAAGTTGGTGATCCGCTTACTTTAAGTGTAGAAAATAAAAAGAAGTTTTATTGTCAGCCTGGTATTGTCGGAAAAAAGATGGCAGTTCAGGTAACAGGCAAATTAGAAGATGTTGCTGCAGATGATTTTGAAGAATTATCTGTAGAAGGAGATGATTCATTATGAGTGATGGTGCTATTTCCCAGGATGAAATTGATGCTTTGCTTTCAGGTGTTTCTGTTGATGGTTTAAATTCATCTGGACATGTTTCTGGAGGACCAGCAGTTCATATTGATGTAGAAGCACTTTCTAAATTTGCAGAAAGCGTAAAGGATTCTCTTGCAGAAAAATTGAACGGCATGACAGGCGTTGAATTTTCAGCCGGAACTCCTGTTGTAGAAGCATTGGATAGAGATAGTCTTCTTTCAAGGCTTCCTGAAATTGTTGTTACTGTAATAAATGATTACAGCGCAGGAATGATGGGGGACCATCAGTATATTCTTGCTCCAGAATTTGCTCAGAAACTTGTAAATCTTATCACTAAAGAAGAGAATGCTGATTTTGACGATATGGCATTGTCATGCATTTCTGATGTTGTTCAGAATCATTCTGGTTCTGAAATTCTTGAACTTGATAAAACGGGAAAATTCCCTGGATTGCAGTGTAATCCTCCGGAAGCTTCTAATAATCCAAAGGCAATGATTCGTGTGCCAGAAAATCAGTTTGCCTTAATAACTTTTCCTTTGACTCTTGATGGTCAAACTTACAATCTGTGGGAATGTATTGGTGGAGAACCTGCAGAACAGATTGGAAATGCTTATGGTGGCGGTTCTGATGGCCTTGAATCCCTTGATTCAGCAGATTTGTCTATGGGCGGCATGGGTTCTGGCGGTATGGGCATGCAGTCTGGAATGGGTTCTGCTCCTATGGGTGGCATGAACCAGATGGGCGGAATGCCGCAGATGGGAATGCAGCAGCCTGCTATGGGAATGGGTCAGATGGGCATGGGTATGGGAATGCCTATGGGTCAGATGGGCGGTATGCCACAAATGGGCATGGGAATGGGCCAGATGGGTATGGGCATGGGTATGGGAATGCCTATGGGGCAGAATATGGGTATGAATGTACCTAATGTTCAGAACCTTCAGTATCCAAATCTTCAGGGCTCAAATGCTATGGGCGAACAGGGTAACATTAGTCTTATCATGGACGTTCAGATGGAAATGACTGTAGAACTTGGTCGTACTAAGAAGCAGATTAAAGATATTCTTGGTATGGGTGAAGGTACAATCATTGAGCTTGATAAGCTTGCCGGTGAACCTGTTGATATTCTTGTAAATCATAAACCAATCGCAAAGGGAGAAGTTGTAGTCATTGATGAAAACTTTGGTGTTCGTGTTACTGAAATTCTTTCTCCTTTGGAACGTGTTTCTGATTTACACTAAAATTTAATTTTTCAGATAAATATTGTCTATATACTAATATTCATTTTTCAGGGTGGGGAAAATTGAGTAGCGTTATTAAATTTTTTGTTGTGCTGTGCCTTATTGCGCTTTGTAATGGAGGTTATGCACAGAATTCTGTTAATTCCAGTCAGCAGGGAATTTCTGAAAATTCTGCTGTTTCTTTATCTTCTGTTGATGAAAGTACCATAACGCTGGCTGTTCAAGAACCTTCTTCTAGTGCAGCAGATACGGGGAATTCATTTTTTCTTTTATTGCGGATGATTTTAGTTCTTGCAATTGTGATTGTCTTAATTTATGGTGTTTTGTTGTTTTTGAAAAAAACAAATGCAACAGAAAAAAATGATGATATGTTTTTGCGGCAAGTTGCTTCTGTTAATGTTGCTCCTGGAAAATCTGTGCAGATTGTGACTCTTACAGATAAACATGCTTTTCTTATTGGTGTTTCTGATAATTCAGTAAATTTAATTAGCAAGATTGATGATATTGAACTTGTTCAGGCTATGAATCTTTATGCAGATCGTAAGGAAAATACGAAAAAGCCAAGATCTTTTGCAGAGGTTCTTGATTTATTCATGCCGGGAAGCAGTTCTGAAGATAAAAATGTATTTGATGGTGCTAGTGCAAAACTTTCTGAATTGCTGAAAAAACAGCGTAATCGTTTGGATAATGGAGAGTAATCATGAAAAATCTTTCCTTTTTTAAACGGTTCATTGCGTTGTTTCTTGTTTCTGTAATTTTCGCAGGTATTGCACAGGCTCAGTCTAACAGAAATTTTCCGAACGGTTCCCCTCGCGGTAATACAGAAATGGGACGGAATGTTGCTCCTGTTCAAATTCCAAATGTTTCTGTAAATATCACAGAGCCTCAAACAGGGCGGGAAGTTGCTTTTTCTGTGAGACTTCTTGTTTTGCTGACTGTATTAAGCCTTGCGCCAAGTCTTCTTCTTCTTATTACATGTTTTCTGCGGTTTTCAATTGTACTGGATTTTATAAAAAGGGCTCTTTCTTTGCAGCAGGTTCCGCCTACAGCAGTTCTTAATGGTATTGCTTTCTTTATGACTTTGTTTGTCATGTGGCCCACTTTTACGCAGATTTATAATTCTGCTTATAAACCTTTGAGTGACGGCGAAATTGGTATTGAAGAGGCGTTCAGACAGGCGGAATCTCCTGTAAGACTTTTCATGTATAGTCAGATGAGTGAGGATCCTACATATATTTCTACTTTTATGAATATGGCTAAAATGGAAAAACCGAATACTCTTGCGGATGTTCCTACTCATATTCTGATTCCTTCTTATATTTTGCATGAACTGACGGTTGCTTTTAAAATAGGTGTAATTTTGTATATACCGTTTATTATCATAGATATGGTTGTTGCCAGTATTCTGATGGCGATGGGTATGATGATGTTGCCTCCTGTTCAGATTTCCATGCCTTTTAAGCTTATTCTGTTTGTACTGGTTGATGGATGGGGGCTTTTGACTACCCAACTGTTTAATTCTGTAATCAGATAGTCTGGAGGTGTAAATGAGTATTGGGGATATCGTAAATCTTATGAGAGGCGGAATAATTCAGGTTTTGATGCTTATTCTTCCGGCTCTTGTTGTAGCTCTTGTTGTTGGGCTTATAGTTGCACTTTTTCAGGCTGTTACTTCCATTCAGGAACAGACATTAACTTTTTTGCCTAAATTGATATCGATTCTTATGGTTGTGTTCTTTTTGAGTGGATGGATGTTCACTGAACTTAGCGGATATACGGTGGATCTGTTCAATATGATTCCAAGGTTAGCCCGCTGATGATGTTGAGCGAGATTCTTGCCTCGGCGCCTGTGTTTCTTCTTATAGCAGGACGATGTGGCGGTCTTATTTTTACGCTTCCTCTTTTTTCCATGCGGACTGTTTCCAGAACTGCGAAAATTGCTCTTATTGGGTATCTTTCTTATTTTTTGATTCCTTATGCTGATTTTTCAAAGTATACGTCTGTGATTGCTCCAGAGGGTGCTTTTTCTTTCTATTTTATACTTTATCTTGCTGGTGAAGTTATGATTGGAATAATCATCGGCTTTTATGTTTCCATAATATTTGCGGCTTTCAGTACTGCGGCTCAGTTTTTTGCTTTTCAGATGGGTTTTAGTGCTTCTGCTGTTTATGATTCTCTTTCTCAGGTAGAAAATCCGCTTTTAGGACAGTTTTTTAATTTTGTTGCAATTCTCTTGTTTCTTCAGAACAGATGGTTTCAGATACTTTTTCTGAAAGGTTTATCAGGAACTCTTTCCAGTATGAACGTTTTTGATTTGATTGGCGGTAGAGAAAAGATGATGACTTTTCTGCTTCATGGACTGACAAATCTTTTTGCAGATGCTTTGATTATTGCCCTTCCTATAATGGGAACTCTTGTGCTGATTACAATCTGTACAGGTCTTCTTTCTAAAGCTGCACCTCAGATGAATCTGCTTTCGGAAGGTTTTCCTGTAATGATTCTGCTTTCATTCCTGTTTTTAATCTGGATTTTTCCGTTGCTTTGCGATTTCTTTTTACGTTCGTTTAATACCGGGCTTTCTGAGCTGCTTAATGTGCTTACCGGCTTTACAAGGAAAGGTAGCTGATGACAATTTACCAGAATATCGACCTGCAGTGGTTTGCTGCAGAAGACGAAGGCCGTACAGAGCAGCCGTCAGAACTTAAATTAAAAAAGGCTCGTGAAGAAGGTCGTGTTGCAAAAAGCCAGGATTTAAATGGAGCAATT
>SAMEA104315435__coassemble_1062_pt1 | contig 13533 bp, 9 predicted proteins | sample SAMEA104315435__metabat2_high_PE_028 | metagenome-assembled genome bin SAMEA104315435 (sample SAMEA104315435) | gut metagenome | biome: Monkey gut; feature: monkey-associated habitat; material: faeces | place: China | collected 2013 | reverse complement strand
TGGTTTCGATAAACTCAACCACCGTAATGCAAACTTATTGGACAGCCTCTTTTTTCCTACTTGTAAAATTCGTACTTGTTGCCAAAAGTTTTTTTACTCTTGTACATTACAAGATCTGCATTCTGATACATTTCATCGAAAGTTGTCTCATCATCATTATGATGAATAACAGCTCCAAGACTTATGCTGACTTTCTGACCTTTCATGTCTGGGATATTGATAGCTTCTATTGCGCACATAAATCTCTCTATACATTCCCGCCCAACATCATAATCTTTTATGCCAACTGCATAAACCGCAAATTCATCACCGCCAAGTCGCATTATAATATCCCTGTCGCGGAAAGTATTTTTCATGCAGTTTGCAATGGCAACAAGAACTTCATCTCCAACAACGTGGCCAAAAGTGTCATTGATTGCCTTGAATTTATCAACATCAAAAAGACAGAACATACCAGCTTTGCGCAGTTTGATTAATGATTCAATCTGCTCCTCTCCACTACCTCGGTTACAAATTTGTGTAAGAGAATCTTTATGTGACATTTCAATAACTTTTTCGTGCAATTTTTTAGAATCAGTTACGTCTGTCAAAGAATTAAGGACGATTTCTACGCCGTCTTCTGTCGTAATAAGTCTGCTTCGCAACAAAATATAGCAAACGCTGCCATCATCATGTTTTACAGAAAATTCTGTTTCATATTCGCCACCATTAAAACGAATATTTTGCAATGCCCTTATTTTTTCAATTTTTTTATCATCAGAAACCCGGGCATACAAATCTTTTATATCGCCACTAAACTGTTCTGTTGACTGCCAGCCGAACATTTCCACTGCGGCTTGATTTATGATTAGCACATGATTGTCTTCTGCAAGAGATGCAATTATTCCAGAACGCTGAAGTTTAAGCATTTCCGTATAAACATGAGCCTGATTTTCAAGAACTTCCTGAACCCTTTTTTTCATTTCAACGTCATTTGCACGCACAACATCCATACGCTGAATCAAAATAATTATTTCTTCAAGATTTCCATCAGAATCATAAGAAGAAGGCAAAACTGTAGCGGTACACCAGCCTGCAACGTTACCAATAAAATCAAGGGAAATTGTATTGTAATTTTTCAGACGTTCTTCAATCGTATCAAAATCCAGGAAACGAAGCATTTTTTCAACATATTTGCCGGCACATTCATTTTTGATTACGTTCTGCATTGATTCACGGGCAAATTTGTTTCGTTTTTCAACGGAAAGATGACGTTTTACATTTTCTACCGCATTTATAATTCTGTATTCGTCGGTTTTAATGTTGATTACGTACATTCCGACATATGTTTTAGAAACATTCCGAAGTATTTTCTGTTCAAAAGTTTCCCGCTTCTGGAATTCATTCACTATTAGGGCAGCAATTGATTCCAGCATATAAAAACTTGTGGAATTGCTCTTTACGTTGTCAACGCCCACAAAACCAAGAATCTTATCATTATATTTCAAGGGAACAGCCATAAGACTGTCAATATTCTGGATTTTTAAAAGCTTGTAGGCTTCGGAATTTCTATCAACATCTCTGTCCAGAGAATTAAAATAGAACGAACCTTTTGTCTCAAATAATTCTATCCATGGGGTTATTATGACTTTTGCAACATTGGCAAGAAGTCCAATGGCTGGTTCAATATCCTGTTCGCACCATTCATAAGTGTTATGAATTATCTCTGTATCATCATCAAATTCAAAAATGTACGCTCTGTCGGCTGCATAGTATTTTCCAAGCGTTTCAAGAAATTTGTTGTATGCGTTGATTCCGCTTTTTGTATACAAATCTCTGATACATTCCAGCAAAGTCTGTTCAACTGCCAGTTTCTTTTCAATTTCTTCGTAACTTCCTGGCGTTTTTCTAGCCATAATAAATCCCCATTCCCTTCATTATTTAGAAAAAAGCAACCCCATTATACTATAAAAATTAATATAGTGTAAAACAAATCAAAAAAACTTCATTTGTTAAACATTCTGCAATTCATTATAATCAATTTACTATGGCTGGATTTTATGATTATTTTGACGTGGCTGTAATTGGTGCAGGTCACGCAGGTGTGGAAGCCGCTTTGGCTTGTGCCCGCATGGGACTCAAAACTATTTCCGTAACTCAGACTCCTGATGCAATTGGCAGAATGAGCTGCAATCCTTCTATTGGAGGAATTGCAAAAGGTAATATTGTTCGCGAAATTGATGCTCTCGGTGGCGAAATGGGCAAACTCATTGACCACAGCATGATTCAGTTCAGACTTTTAAACAGAAGCCGTGGCCCAGCCGTACAGGCACCTCGCAGTCAGGCTGATAAAATCACATATTCCCAGCTTGCCCGCAAAACTCTGGAAACTACTCCAAATCTTTATACTTTGATGGATGTTGTAATCGACATTCTTACTACAGAATCTTCAACGCCAATGCCTCCAGATTCAGACAGCTCTGCAGAAGCGGGAACAATTCCTGGCGAAACAAGAGGACGGGCTGCCAGCGGAATGCGCCACAAAGTTACTGGAATTGTTACTGAACGCGGTCGTGTAATTCCATGCCGTGCAGTAGTTCTTACAACAGGAACATTCCTTGGCGGTCGCATTTTTATTGGTGAATACGACTCTCCTTGCGGTCGAATCGGCGAACCTGCAGCTTACGGTCTTACAGCAAGTCTTCATAAACTGGGTTTTACAACAGGACGACTTAAAACTGGAACGCCGCCAAGAATTCTAAAAGGTACAGTTGATTTTTCTAAACTGGAAATTCAAGATGGCGATGAAGACGTAATTCCTTTCAGCTTTGAAACTGAAAAAGTTGAACGTCCTATGGTTCCTTGTCATGTTGTTTACACTAACGAAGAAACTCACAAAATTATCCGTGAAAATATCGGGCGATCTCCTTTGTACAGCGGAAAAATCAGCGGTATTGGACCTCGTTATTGTCCTTCCATAGAAGACAAAGTTATGCGATTTGCAGAACGTGAACGCCATCAGATTTTTGTTGAGCCAGAAGGTCTTGAAACTGACGAAATTTATCTGAACGGATTTTCTTCTTCTCTGCCAGAATGTATTCAGGACGCTTTTATGCGAACTATGCCAGGTTTTGAAAATGCTGTTCAGAGCCGCCCTGGTTACGCTGTTGAATATGATTATGTAGAGCCAACTCAGCTGTATCCTTCGCTGGAAACAAAACGTGTTGCAGGTATGTTTGATGCAGGTCAGATAAACGGAACCAGCGGATACGAAGAAGCAGCCGGTCAAGGACTTGTTGCAGGAATCAATGCAGGTCTTTATGCCCGCGCTCACAAAAACTTCTGCGGTCCTTTGTGTGAACTTCCTCATGATTTGAATGGTGTTGCCGCAAGCCAGGAACCAGGTGCTTTCTGTCCAAAGGCTGTTATGAATGCAGCAGAAGAAAAGCGTTTCCATGAAATCAGTGCAGGCATTAATCAGAAACTTAATAATATAGAAGAAGAATGTCAGAAAAATGCTGGCTACAACCGTTTCCGCGAAATTCCAGAATGGAAACCTTTAGTTCTTGGCCGCGATGAAGCTTACATTGGCGTTCTCATTGATGACCTTGTAACTCTTGGAACAAAAGAACCTTACCGAATGTTCACTGCCCGCGCAGAATACAGACTTAAGCTTCGCCACGATACTGCTGACCAGCGCCTTACAAAATACGCTTTTGAAGCAGGCTTAAAATCTCAGGCTCAGCTTGATAAGGTAAACGCAAAGTATGCACAACTTGACGAAATTGTTTCTCTTCTTTTGAAAAAGCCCCACATGGAAAATCCAGGATATCCGGAAAAAGTATGGGAAGAAGCAAAGATTCAGTTTAAATACAAATATTACATTGAAAAGCAGGACAAGCGGGTTGAAAAAATGCACAAAATGGAAAATGTGCGCATTCCAGCTGATTTTGACTACGGCGCAATTCCTTCTCTCAGTGCAGAAAGCCGCAACAAACTGGAAAAAGTGCGCCCTCTCACATTGGGGCAGGCAGAACGCATCTCGGGGATTCGGAATAGTGATATCATGCTTTTAATGGTTTATTTGCACTGACGCGCAAATATTCGATTTATCAAGAAGCTGCGCCACTGCTCGCTTCTCTCAGGTTTATTTGCGCTAACGCGCAAATATTCAATCTATCAAGAAGCTGCGCCACTGCTCGCTTCTCTCAGGTTTATTTGCACTGCATCGCGATGGTCTAGACTCTAGAAGCCACCTTTTTTGCAATTTTTCTGAAAAATACAGATTATTTTGCGGTTTTGCAAAAATAATCTGTATTTTTTTTATTTTTTCCACACCTTCGCGCCTTTCTTTTTTCGCAAAATGCAGATTTTTTTTCACTTTTTAAAAATTAATCTGTACTTCAAGCGCATTTTCAAACATTCACAACCCCAAAATTTGAAAAATATACAGATTATTTTCAAATTTCCAAAAATAATCTGTATATTTTTCAAAAAAAATTAAAAATAATAAAAAAAATCGCCATTCATACATATTTTTCTTGCCGTTTCAAAAAAAAATATGTATTTTTGGAATATAACTTGAAAAAAGAATTAATCTAATCAACAAAACTACATATTTTTTTTGAAACACTAATTTTAATCTGCATTTTTTCCAAAAACCAATTTTTTCAAGTCACCTTAATCACAATTTTTAATTCAAAGGACTCAAAAATGTCAAAAAAAATAGAAGCATTGGCCCCTGAACAATTTTCGGCACTTTTAGAAGAACGCAATTCAACACTGGAGCGGCTTATCAAAGCAAAAGAAATATCTATAAACAAAGCCCCTGCAGGTGCAATCCGCATTGTACAAAAAAATCATGCATTTCAATTTTATTTGAAAATCCGTAAGGGCGATTGCATCGGAAAATATCTCCCAAAAAAGCAGAATTTACTGGCTAAGCAAATAATACAAAAAGAGTATGACATTAAATTGCTGCGTGCCTTAAAACTGGAAGCAAAAATAATACAAAAACTTTGTAAAAATCAAAAAAGGAATTCACCAGAACAAGTTTATTTCAAACTAAATGAAAAGCGCAAACTGTTCACCCAGCCAGTTACTTTGCCAGATGAACAATATGCCACAAAATGGAACGCTGTTGAATATTGCAAAAAGCCATTTTATCAGGACAGCCCCGAATTCTACACATCAAAAGGCGAACGAGTACGTTCAAAATCAGAAATTCTAATCGCAGACGCCTTAACGCGAAATAAAATTCCTTACCACTATGAATTTCCTCTCCAACTCAAGACAAAAAACAGCAACATTGAAATTCATCCTGATTTTATCTGCCTGAATCTAAAAAAACGCAGGGAATTTATCTGGGAGCATTTTGGAATGATGGACTCACCTGAATACGCAGAAAATTTCGTAAAAAAACAGGCACTTTACCAGGAAAATGGATTCTTTGCTGGTAAAAATTTGCTTTGCACATTTGAAACAAGCGAACATCCAATAAACTTAAAGCAGGTAGAACTCGTAATTCAGAATTATCTTACCTGAACATTGTCCCTTACCAGCTCGCACTTACCAACGAACCAGCTTACAACTTTCCACTTACCCGTTAATCAGCACATCAACCACATGAGTGCCCGCTCCCAAAAGTTCAGGGCGCTGGCTTATTGCGATGGTGTAATCAACAAAATGGCGGAATGTGGCTTCGTCCATTGCGTTCAGTTCCCGTCGCATATAATCAGCGGCACCTTCCTGACTGAAAATCGTTTTTCGTTCCAATCCGCTTTTTTTCTGAATTGCATTAACATCGTCCAGCCGCACATAACTATATAAATCGTCAGGTTGAGTAATAGTGTGAAAATCTTCCGTCAGCCAGCCCTTTTCAAGACATTCACCAATTTTATTTTCGCCAAAGCAATATCGGATGATGGCATTTTCATTAAGAATGTAGGCAATAAAAATAAGACCGCCTGGCTTTGTAATGCGCTTAAGCTGTTCAATTACAGTAAGACGTTCTTCTTCTGTGTGCAGATGATACATTGGTCCAAAACACAAAGTTATATCAAATTTGTTCTCTTCAAGAAATGACAGATCAAGGGCATTGCCTTGCCAGGTTTTGATTTTTTCATGTTTAGCGCGAAGAACTTCAATATTTCGCTTTACAAGTTCTACGGCTGTAAGCTGATGTCCCTGATGGCAGAGTTCAATGGAATAGCGCCCTGTGCCGCAACCTATATCAGCTATACTAAGTCCCTGCCGTCCGTCAATAGCTTTCTGAATGTGATGCATGGTGCAGGTCATTTCAACAATTCCGTGGCGGGTAGTCAGGCGATGATCTTCGTTAAATTTGTTGTAATATTTTTCGATGTTTGTCATATAAGTTAGTGATGCAACGCCCCATTGCGAATGTAACTTGAGCAGCGGATCCCTGGCAGAGCAAATGCAACTCCCCCATTGCGGTTTCTTTCCCATTGCGTAAAATCAAAATCCTGCAGTCAAATCCGCCTGCACTCTCATGGCTGAGCGTACGTGATATGGGACTCGCTCCCCTCGCCCGCTCAAATACAAATCTCTTTTAAAAAGAATTGTCTACCTTTGCGCACCATTCAGACTTAACCGCATCATCAGCAAACAAGGCTTTAAATCCGTTCTTAACAAGAGTTTTAATATCGTCCATGGACCAGCCAGCTTCATCAACAAGCTTCCAGTATTCGTCAAGCAAAGAAACCTTAAAGAAAACAGGGTCGTCAGTATTCAATGTTACGAACAGACCACGCTTAAAAAATTCAGAAACAGGATGTTCCTTGATGCATTTAACGTATTTCTTTGTAAAAACATTGCTTGTAGGACAAACTTCAAGAACAATATTGCGCTCTTTAAGAGTATCCATAAGTTTTTCATCCTGAATAGCAGTAATACAATGACCAACACGAGTCACATGGCACAAATCAATGGCATCCCAGATAGATTCAGGACCAACATCTTCGCCAGCATGAGCCACAACCTTAAAACCATCTTTAACAGCCTGTTCATAAACCGGAGCATAATCCTTAGCAGGTCCCTTGCTTTCAGCACCACCAAGTCCAATACCAATAATATTTTCGCTAGGGAACTGTTTCAAAAGATTATAGTTGTTCATTGCATTTTCACAGCCAAAAGTGCGGCTAACATCCATCAAAAGCTTAACAGTAATACCATGCTTTTCCTTAATTTCAGCTATTTTACGATCAAAAATCGCAACCATTTCGTCATATTTAAAACCACGCTTCAAAAACGAAGTTGGAGCAAAAAAAGCTTCCGTATAAACAATGCCGTTTTCAACAAGATAACAAGCCAAATCATTAAAGATGTAATCAAAATCTTCAACAGACTGGTACAAAGCCTGAACCTGCAAAAAAGCCTGAATAAAGCCATTCAAGTCTTCATAAGTAAAAAGCTTTGTAATTTCCTCATCGGTCATTTCTTTGCCGTTAGCCTTTTTGTAAAGAGCTTTAATAGAAGTGATTGTTGGAACAGCTTCAATATGAAGATGAATTTCTGCCTTAGGAACACTCTTCATCAATTTATAAAATTCATCTTTTTTCATATCGTTCTCCCAAAATTAGTAATAAAATCCTTACCACTAATATCGGCATAAACAGAGCAAAAGTTTAACTTTTTTTTCAGTTTCAGGCGAAAATTCATTTGCAAACGGTGTTCCGGGGTTCCGCTATCGCTCATTCTTCCGCTCCACTTCGTTCCGCTACAGAACAGCCCTCCGCCAGCTCTGGGCTGCCCCTCCATACCTTGCGCCAGTCCCTTTACCGCGCAAACCGCGCCACAATCCTATCTGCTGTCTTTTAATCTTAAAATCCGCTGATTATTGCTGCCACGAAACTGCAGCATTAAATTCCGCTCTTCCTGAATAAAAGGTCCGTCAACCAGCACATCAATGCAGTTCAACATTCTGTCTGTAAATTCCGTATGCTTTCTGCAGCCATCCAGCAAATCCTTTTCGTAAACATAGCCAGTCCAGCACCAGATGTCTTTTTCAGGCAATTCGTTTTTCAACCGTTCCAAAAAAGGTGCCAGCACAGCCTGATTTTCTTCTTCAAAAGGTTCGCCGCCCAAAAGCGAAAATCCCTGCACATGAACCGGCTTTAAAGCTTCAATTATTTCATTTTCTGTAGAATATGTAAATTCTTCACCAAAATCAAAAGACCAGGTCTGAGGCTGAAAGCACCCTTTACAACAATTTCTGCATCCGCTTACAAATAAGGAAACACGAACACCTTCGCCATCTGCCACATCAAACTTTTTTATAGCTCCATATTTCATATTTCACAGTATACATTTTTTATTGAAATATTACACCTTCATAATAAAATTTAGTGTATGTCTATAGAAAAGCCAGAGAAAAAAGCTGACTTCGCGAACATTTTGAGGGGGCCAGCAAAGCGAGTCCAATACCTTGTACGCTCAACCATGTGAGCGCAAAGCAGCTCTGCCCCCAGGATTTTCATTTTACGTAGTGCATTACATCACTAAAGGTGCAAAACCCGTTCCTTTATTTCCTGAGTTCTTCCCTGATTCCAGTACTGAGTACCTATGTAACCACAAGTACGGCGGGCAACATTCATTGTTGACTGATCAGTATTTTCACACTGAGGACACTTCCAGATAAGCTTTCCGTCAGTATCTTCACAAACCTGAATTTCACCAGTATAACCACAAGCCTGGCAGCAGTCAGATTTAGTATTCAATTCAGCATACATGATGTTTTCATAAATATGTTTAAGAACTGCAAGAACAGCCGGAATATTCTGTTCCATGTTAGGAACTTCAACGTAACTTACAGCTCCACCAGGAGAAAGTTCCTGGAACTGACTTTCAAAAGTAAGCTTTGTAAATGCATCAACATTTTCTGTTACATGAACGTGATAGCTGTTTGTAATGTAGTTTTTGTCTGTAACGCCAGGAATTTCACCAAAACGACGTTTAAGCTGCTTTGCAAACTTATAAGTTGTTGATTCAAGAGGAGTTCCGTAAAGACTGAACGCAATCGTTGTTTCTGCCTTCCATTTTGCGCAGGCTTCGTTCATGTGGCGCATGATCTCAAGAGCAAAAGGAGTTGCGCTTGGATCTGTGTGAGGCTTGCCAGTCATGTAGCGAACACATTCACACAAACCAGCATAACCCAGAGAAATTGTTGAATAACCGTTGAACAAAAGCTTATCTATAACTTCGCCCTTTCCAAGACGTGCCAAAGCGCCGTTCTGCCACAAAATAGGCGCAACATCGCTAGGTGTTCCCAAAAGACGTTTATGACGAAGCATAAGAGCACGTCGGCAGATTTCAAGACGTTCATCAAAAATCTTCCAGAATTTTGTTAAATCCTTGCCAGAAGAACAGGCAACGTCAACAAGGTTGATTGTAACAACCCCCTGATTAAAACGACCGTAAAATTTAGGTTTGCCAGTTTCATCTTTATAAACAGTAAGGAATGAACGGCATCCCATACATGGATAACAGTTTCCTTCTTTAAGTTCAAACATCTTCTTTTCAGAAATGTAATCTGGAACAAGACGTTTTGCAGTACATTTTGCGGCAAGTTCTGTAAGGTAATAATATTTTGAACCTTCTTCAATATTATCTGGTTCAAGAACGTAAATAAGCTTAGGGAATGCAGGAGTTACCCAATAACCTTTTTCGTTACGAACACCTTTTGTACGCTGTTTAAGAACTTCTTCTATAATAAGAGCAAGGTCTGCTTTTTCCTGTTCGTTCTTTGCTTCATTCAGATACATGAAAACTGTTACAAAAGGACTCTGACCATTTGTAGTCATAAGAGTTACAACCTGATACTGGATTGTCTGAACACCGCGGGTAATTTCATCTGCAAGGCGGCGTTCTACAATGTGGTCAAACTGCTCTTTTGTGAATTCAACACCAGTTTCAGCAACTGTGTCATTTAATTCCTTAATAAGCTTTTTTCGGCTTACATCAACAAATGGAGCAAGATGACTTAAAGAAATTGACTGTCCGCCATACTGACTTGAAGCAACCTGAGCAATAATCTGAGTTGCAATATTACAAGCAGTTGAAAAAGAATGAGGTGTATCAATTTTTGTGCCGCTGATAACAGTTCCGTTCATCAGCATATCTTCAAGATTCACAAGGTCACAGTTGTGCATGTGCTGAGCAAAATAGTCTGCATCATGGAAATGGATGATTCCTTCATAATGAGCCTGAACAATGTCATCATCCAGAAGAAATCGTTTTGTAATATCCTTTGAAACTTCGCCAGCCATGTAATCACGCTGAACAGAAACAACTGTTGAATTTTTATTTGAATTTTCCTGTTTTACTTCTTCATTTGCACATTCAAGAAGAGAAAGAATCTGCTTATCTGTAGAATTTGCCTTACGCATAAGAGCGTGGCGATAACGATATGTAATGTAAAGCTTTGCAATGTCAAAAGCTCCAATGCGCATAAGCTCTGTTTCAACAAGATCCTGAATTGCTTCTACGTTCATCTGAACCTTGCTTGCATGACAAGTATCTGAAACCTTTGTAGCAACTGCCTGAATATAACCTTCTGAAAGTCTTTCGTTCTCTGGAACTGCACTATTTGCCTTTTCGATTGCAGTTACAATTTTGCGAATATCAAAGATTGCTTCTTCGCCATTGCGTTTTATGATTTTCATTACCTGTCACCCCTCTTTAAAATGTAAAAATACACATCTAGTGTTTTATTTTTGCAAAAAAATTTTAGACACTATATATAGTGTCTAAAAACGTTATAAAGTTTACTATCCTTAACATTTTTATTCAAGTAACTTTAGAAAAATAAAAAAAATTATTTTCCTTGCATTTTTAAGCTTTCTATGATTCATAAAATTACAGCAAGAATATTCTAAATTTGTTGATATATGCCAAAATTCTATTATAATTAACATATATTTAAAAATTGTTTTTATATGGAGGTTTTAATGAAGAAAACACAATCTGTTGCAACACAGATTATCGCCTTGCTGACTTTAGGAATTTTAATTTATTCCGTATGTCTTTTTTTTGTAATTCATAGAGAATTGAATGTTGGTTTTGAAAGTTTCTTTGAAAATGAACTTGAACCGCAAAGTAATGTTATTACCCAGGAATTTAATGGAGTTCTTAACAAACTTGAAAAGACTGTAAACTGGGCAAAAAATACATACGAATCCCAGTACAGTTACTATTCAAAGGGAACAGACAACATCACAACTCTTGCCTACGGTGCAACACAATACTTTGATGCCTTTTCATTCTGTATCTTTGATAACGAAGGGCATCAGCTTACACCTTTAAATCTTGGTATTATCCACAATGATGAACTTGTACGCCGCGTATTGCGTGGAGAAACAATCTCTGAAATCTATAAAGACGGAAACAACCTTTTTGCAATCAACGGAAAACCTGTCATTCACAACGGAAAGCAGATAGGTGCCGTAGTAGGTAACGAAATTATAACTACAGACGAACTTATTGATTATATTGCCAGTTATACAAACTGTGACGTAACAGTATTCAACGGAAACAGACGTGGATATACAAGTATTCCTGGAATGAAAGCTTCAGTGATTACAGATGAAGAACCTATTTTGAACGCAAAAGCTGGCCAAAAAACTGTCTTGCGAACAAAAATCGGTGACAAAAATTACCTTGCTTACTACTTCCCTCTTCACGACCCTAAAGGCAACTTCCTTACAACATTGTATCTTGGACGTTCTTTAAGCGTAGTACAGCAGGTTACATCCGGAATTTTTACACCTCTTTTTATTTTTGCAATTATCTTTACAATTATCCTTCTGGGAACTCTGATTGCCTTGATTACAATTAAAATCATTGTTCCGCTTAAAAATGTTGGAAACGCTGTTGAAAGCCTTTCTTCAGGAGAAGCTGATCTTACAATCCGCCTTCCTGTTAAAGGCAAAGATGAATTTGCTAAACTCAGTGATGACGTTAATAAATTCATCGAACTTTTACAGAATATTGTCCGCCAGTTGCTCAACGCACAGGATTCTCTTGTTACAATTGGAGAAAACCTTGGTCAAAACAGCCAGAGTTCTGCCAGCGCAACAGCCGAAATCATGGCTAACATTGAAAGTGTTCGTAAACAGTCAGAATCTCAGACAGATGCTGTAGGAAATACTTCAAACGTTCTTAAGAAATCTACAGAAGCCGTTGAAGAACTTGGAACTTTGATTGAACGACAGACAAGCGGAATCGCTGACTCTTCTGCCGCAATTGAAGAGATGCTTGGAAATATTTCTTCTGTAACAAATTCTGTACGCAAAATGTCTGAAAGCTTTGCAACTTTAAGCAATACCGTAAACGTTGGAAGCCGCAAAATGGAAAACGTAAACGAAAAAGTTGCCCAGATGGCAGAACAATCAAAGATGCTGCTTCAGGCAAACGAAATGATTGCGGCTGTTGCAGAACAAACAAACCTTCTTGCTATGAATGCCGCAATCGAAGCTGCCCACGCCGGCGATGCGGGCAAAGGCTTCTCGGTTGTTGCAGACGAAATCCGAAAGCTTGCTGAAACTTCCAGCGATCAGTCTAAAAATATTGATGTTGAACTTAAGGGAATTTCTGAATCAATTCAGGATGTTGTATCTCTTTCTCAGGATTCTCAGAGTGCATTTGGCGAAATCGTAACACATCTTGGAACAACGGATGCAATTATTCATCAGATTGACCACGCAATGAGCGAACAGGAACAGGCTTCTCACCAGATTCTTTCATCATTAAGCGATATGCGCCAGAAATCTGATCAGGTAAACGTAAAATCTGTTGAACTTAACGAAGGCGTTCAGCTTGTATTAAAAGATATGGCTTCTGTTTCTCAGATTTCAGATGTAATTCTTGGAAGTATGGACGAAATGACAACTGGAGCAAAAGAAATCAACGGCTCTACACAGAGCGTTTCTAACCTTGCTTTGCAGACAAATGAAAACATCAACACAATGAATCAGCTTTTGAATCAGTTTAAGATTTAATTCATAGCATTTAAAAATACAACGGCTGCTGGATTATATGAAAAAGCAATCCAGCAGCCTTTTTTTTACGTAAGTTTTGTTCTAATAATCCATGCAAAGACGAGTCTGCATGAATGGGCGAACTTTTTCGTCTGCAACTTTTACGTGAGCAGGATGCTTCTGATAACCTTTGAGAGCTTCTTCGCTTTCAAGTTCGCTGTAAAGCATTACATCTGCGTTTGAAGATTCAAGCATTTCTGTCTGAACATTTACTTTCAAAAGTCCAGGAACAACGCCAACAAGCCCTTCAAGGCCTTCCTTTATTCCTTTACGGATTTCGTTTTTCTTATCTGCATATTCATCTTTAATTTTCCAAAGAATTACATGTCTAACCATTTATTTTTCTCCTCAAAAACGGGGCTGTCACAAAAGTAATGAGTGTAGCGCTCATTGAGCCCTTCGACAGGTGATTCCTGAGCCTGTCGAAGGGCTCAGGAATCACTCATCGAAATGACTGCTACACTAAATGTGGTGGTTTCGATAAACTCAACCACCGTAA
>SAMEA104315435__coassemble_1052_pt1 | contig 13601 bp, 12 predicted proteins | sample SAMEA104315435__metabat2_high_PE_028 | metagenome-assembled genome bin SAMEA104315435 (sample SAMEA104315435) | gut metagenome | biome: Monkey gut; feature: monkey-associated habitat; material: faeces | place: China | collected 2013 | reverse complement strand
TTTCGACAGGCTCAATGACCACTGCAATTTATACTTTTGGTACATCCCCTTTAGGTGGTGAAATATTCTTTATTATTAATAAAATGTTTCATGTGAAACAAAATTAATAATGAGCAATAATTGATTTATGTTTCACATGAAACATTATTAGTATCAATAACTATCGTTATTTAATAAAATTCATAATATTAAGTAGATTTAAACAAATTAATGATAGTTATAAAATCTAATAACTATCGTTTTTAAGTTTTTTATAAGGCTAACTTATATATATATCTATTCGTGCGGAGGGGTGAATACCCTTACCTTTAGGTCGTATAAGGGGGGATAAAATCTGACTGCAATACCTTATGAGAACGAACAATACCCCGATGCTTGCGACGGGGTTCGTTCATTTTTTTTCATTCAAAAAAAGTTGAAAAAAATATTTATAATAAAAACATGATAAAATAAATAAAAAGGAAATAACAAGTGTCAATAAATTTAATGGAATCAAGAAAATATATTAATGAAGGATTTTCTAATAATCTCCATTCAAAGGATTTGGAGTAAAATTTCTTCAATATGCCATCGACTATCCAGAAGAATTTAAAGAGATGCTTCTTAGTATAGAAATAACGATTGAAGAATTTATATATATAGAAGGCCTTTATGACGAAATAATCATTGTTATGTGGACGCCCGCACTGGGGCGCTGGTTTTAAGTAAAAATTTTCAGTATGAATTTTAGAAACTGAAAAGTGTGCTTGTATCTATAAATTTTTCTAAAAATATGCTATATTTGCGGTATAAAATCTTCTTTGGGTGGAAAAATGGCACGAACAACAAATTATTCAGTCTTAAAAAAATATTTACCGAAAGAGCAATTTAATGAAAACTATGCCTTAATCAGCCATTACATTCAGCTTCAAGGTACAGATAAAGCAAAAAAAAATGAAAAAAAAATCCTTGCAAAAAATGTTGATTTAAGTTTTATTCCGCGAAAAACTGATTTTAACAAATCTGTAGAAATTCCATATACAAATAAGGACGAAAAAATTACTTTCATCGACCTTTTCGCAGGAATAGGTGGTATTCGGCTCGGCTTTGAGAGGGCTTTTGGTGAAAATTCAAAGACAGTTTTCGTTTCCGAGTGGGATAAATTCGCGCAGCAGACTTATAAGGCAAATTTTGAAGATGATTTTGAAATTGCAGGTGATATAACCAAGATTGATGAAAAATCAATACCACCTTTTGACATTTGTTTGGCAGGTTTTCCGTGCCAGGCTTTTTCAATGGCTGGCAAGCATCAGGGGTTCAATGACAATTACAAGGGCATTTGCCGCGGAACGCTTTTTATGGATGTCGCACGGATTTGCGAATATCACAAGCCGAAAGTTATTTTCTGCGAAAATGTAAAGGGGCTGACGATTCACGATAAGGGAAGAACTTTCAAAATCATAAAATCTACTTTTGAATCGCTTGGCTACAAAGTTTTTTCAAAGATTTTAAATAGCAAAGATTTCGGAGTTCCACAGAATCGGGAACGAATTTATATAGTCTGTTTCCGTGAAGATATTGCGCCAGAAACTTTTGAATTTCCCGAAGGTTCAAAAAAACAAGTTTCTATCAGAGACATTATGGATTCTTCGCCAGTTCCTTCAAAATATTATGTGAGCGATGTTTATATGGACTGCCTAAAACGGCACAGAAAACGACACGAGGCGGCAGGTCACGGCTTTGGTTATGTTATTCGTGACATAAACGGAATCGCGGGAACGATTGTCTGCGGCGGAATGGGAAAAGAATCGAATTTGATTGTAGACCACCGTGAGCATTCAATGATTCCGATGACACACATAAAAGGCGAAATCAACAAAGAGGACATTCGCAAAATGACTCCGCGTGAGTGGGCAAGGTTGCAGGGTTTCCCCGAAGATTACAAATTGGTTCTTGCTGACACGCACACTTACAAGCAGTTCGGAAATTCCGTAACGGTTAATGTAATTGAAGAAATCGCGAAGAAAATAAGGGAGTGCTTGTAATTATGGGAAAAGATATTTGGCGTTTTAATCGCGGAGAATGGACGGAAGCTTATGTTTTTTTGAAACTCTTAAGCGACGGAAAGATTTATGGAGCTACCGAGGATTTGAAAAAAGACCTTTCTAAGTTCATAAAAATCGTAAGTGTTACTCGACCAGAGAAAGAAAATTTTGTTTTAAAATATGAACCTGATTTTGATTCGATTCCGCAAAAGGTTTCGGCAATGCTGAACGAAACAGAATTTGCAGTAATAACAGTTTCTGAACTGGCGGAAAAAGCAAATTTTTTGTATAAAAGTCTAAAAACATTTTCAGCACAGAAGAAAGATACGATTCCTGAAATACAAGAATTTTTGGAGAAGTTAAAATTTTCATCACCCAAAATTCCAAGTTTGCCTAAGAGTTTTGAAAATGAATTCGGGCGTAAAACAGATATAATTGTTACAATTATAAACTCGGAAGATGGAGCGGTTTCAACAGATGGATTTTCAATAAAATCTCACATGGGAAGTCCTTCCTCTTTATTCAATTATGGTGATGGTTCACGCATGATTTTCAAAATCGTTGGTTGTACGGAAAAGCGAATGCATGAAATAAATCTTATTGAAGATGAACTTAAAATAATTCAAGCTATAAAAGATGATAAAGATTTGTCTTTGGAATTTGTAAAGACGGGAAAAGAAGAATTCGCGGGAAATCTTGAATATATCGATACGCAAATGCTGAAAATAATCACGATGACAATGCTTGTGCAAACCAAATATCTTTCCCCTGCAAAATCTGGCAATCTAAGAGATATTGTAAATGTCGTGTCTGAATTAAACCCATTAAATGTTATGTACCCAGAGCATTTTTATGAGGCAAAATTCAAGGATTTCTTGTTTGCTTCCCTTGCAGGACTTACGGCTTCAAAAAAGTGGGATGGGAAAACTCGAATGACAGGCGGTTACATCGATGTGAACAAAGACGGTGAGCTTCTTTATTACCGTGCAATTTCAAATGAGATTTTCTGCTCATATCTTTATGAAAATACTTTTATTGACCGGCCAGACCGAGGACACAATAAAGACATTGCAATTGAAAAGGCAAAAGCATATTTTGAAAATCGCACTGTTTCAGATGCTGAAATAAAAGCGATAAAGAAAGCAAAAGATAAAAAAGGCAATTGCGGTTTCGTTTATGAAGAAAATGGTGAATATTTTATTGCAATAAATTTCCAAGTGAGGTTCAGATAATGAAATCTTTTTCGTCAAAATCAGAAATGCTTGAATACGGCAAATCACTCGGAAAATGTGACAAAGAAATTGTTTCTTTAGACGGAAAAACTGTCATTCTTTGCGGAACAAATCTTGCCTATGAAGATAAGATTTCTGAAATTGCCGAAACTGCAATAACAAGTGTCGTAAAAGAATTTTGTCTAAAAAAGGATATTACATCAGACTCTGTTTCAGAACTTCGGGAGTCTATTTTGATGAATTTGCGAAGTATTTTCGATATAGAAATTGTTGAGGCAATTAATGAATACTAAAATACAAGCGCAAAATCTGTAAGCGTTCATCAATACACAGCCGATGCTTTTGCAGATGTTTTGGATTCAAAAAATGAAACACTTCGTACTCTCTTACAAAAATTCCAAGAAAATGGGAATTTATGGGATTTTGGCGATGAAAATTCACTTGCCTTAAGAAGCGAATTAAAGCCACATTTGGAAAAACTTGTGAAATGGGTTATCGGCGGTTATGGTGGCAAAGTTCAGAATCAGTTACAACTTGCAGATTATATTTTGATTTCTGATGAAAAAGAAATTTTATTCATACTCTTGAAGAATATACACAAATGCTTTTAAAACCAGAATTTGTTGGTCGGGAGGAATACGGGACTGTCCCAAAAGTAATGAGTGTAGCGCTCATTACTTTTGGGACAACCCCTTCGTTTATTATTTTCCTAAAGAAACAGATTTATTATAAGAGGCAGTAACAGCTTCTATAACAGCGTTACGCATTCCGTTTGATTCAAGGGCAGCAACTCCTTCAATTGTTGTGCCAGCAGGAGAAGTTACAGAATCCTTTAATTCTCCTGGATGTTTTCCTGTTTCAAGAACAAGCGCAGCTGAACCCATTACAGTTTGAGCGGCATAAGTATATGCTTGTTTGCGAGGCATTCCGCAACGAACTGCTGCATCTGCCATTGCTTCAATAAACATAAAAACAAATGCTGGTCCAGAACCACTTACACCTGTAACGCAGTCCATAAGTTTTTCAGGAACCTGCTCAACTTTGCCGGCTGTTTCTAAAATTTCAGTTATATCAGAAAGTTCTTCTGAATTTATATTATCGTTGCAAGAAAGAGCAGTCATTCCTTTTGCAATCTGAGCAGGAACATTTGGCATAATGCGAACATATCTGGCTTTTGCAAAAGATTCAAGTTTTTCAATTTTAACTCCAGCTGCCATAGAAATTACAACTGCATCTGAAGGAATGTCATTTTTGATTTCTGCAAAAAGGTCAGAAAGGAATGCAGGTTTTACAGCTATAAAAATATATTTAGCATCCTTAATGCAATCTTTGTTATTATCTGCAAAACGACAGCCTGTTTCATTTGCGAAAGATTTTCCTTTTTCTAAAGTACGATTTGAAACTGTAATATTGTTTGGATCAAATTTATTGCAGACAGCGCGCATGATTGCACCGCCCATTGCACCTGTACCAATACAAGCTATTTTTTTCATTTAATATACCCCTATACATTTGAATAGTAAAAATAAAAAAGGTTAAATTTTATTCAGCGAGGAATAATGTTCCGTTTGCGTTACCAGCAGCAAGTTCAGTAAGAATATTTTCATGTCCACCATTTGCAAGCAACATAGGAATTCCGTAAACAGTTGTTTTTTCGGCAGCCTGAATTTTTGTTTCAATTCCACCTGTACCAAAAGCATTTGTTTCGCCAATAGTTATAGTCTTGCGAAGTTCTGGAATTGAGCTGACTGTTTCTATAAGTTTTGCGTCTTTGTTGGTTTTTGGATTATCAGTAAAAATTCCGTCAATATCACTGAACAAAATCAAAAGATCTGCACTCCATAAAATTGCAGTAAGAGCAGAAAGGTTGTCGTTATCTCCAATCTGAAATTCATCAATAGATACTGAGTCATTTTCGTTTATGATTGGAATGGCTCCTTCATCTGCAAGGGTGAATAATGTATTGCGGATATTCAAGGAACGATGGTCGTTTTCAAAATCTTCTTTTGTAAAAAGCAGCTGACCAATATGAAGACCTTGTTCAGAAAAAGCTTTTCTCCATTGAACCATAAGTTCTACCTGACCAATTGCGCACAAAGCCTGACGGAAATGAACGTCCTTTTTGCGGGCCCATTCTTTAAGTGTAGAAACTCCGGATACCTGAGCTCCAGAAGAAACTACAACAATCTGTTTTCCCTGATTTACAAGAGCCTTGCACTGAGCAGCAAAGCTTGCCATAAATTCTGTATTCTGAGTTCCATCAGCTTTTGCAAGAGTGTTGGAACCAATTTTAATTACGATTTTTCTGGCATCTTTTAATGCCTTAGCAATATTTTCGTTCATACTTTTTTATCGGGTTTGCCCGTCTCCATCTATAAGATATTTTGTTGTTGTTAGCACTTTTATTCCCATTGGACCGCGGGCATGAAGCTTTTGTGTAGAAATTCCAAGTTCGGCACCAAAGCCAAATTCTCCGCCATCTGTAAACCGAGTAGAAGCATTTACATAGACACAGCTGGCATCAATTTTAGCCTGAAAAAGTTTTGCATTTGCACGGCTTTCTGTAATGATGCTTTCGCTATGTTTTGTGTTGTGACGGTTGATATAAGAAATTGCTTCTTCAATATTTTCTACCGTTTTTATGCAGCATTCGTAATCAAGATATTCGTTTCCAAAATCTTCGTCTGTGGCTTTCTCAACAGAAGTATTTGCAGTTCCAGAAAGCAGATTAAAACTGTATTCGTCAGCATGAAACTTTACACGGCCATCAAATTTTTTTGCAAGCATAGGAAGAAATTTATCGGCAATGTTTTTATTCACAACAATACACTCTATTGCATTGCAAACAGAAGGTCTTTGAATCTTTGCGTTTTCTGCAACTTTACAAGCCATTTCAAGATTTGCAGAGTCGTCAATATAGAGATGGCAAACTCCACTTCCAGTTTCAATAACTGGAATGCGGGCATTAGAAACAACGGTCTGAATAAGTTTTTTTCCACCTCGAGGTAAAACAACGTCAATTTTGCCAACAGCAGTAAGAATTGCATCTACATCGCTATGGTCGTGCTCTTTTACTTCTACAAGTTCAATTGATTCCGGAACACCTCCGTCTACATTTGAAAGAGCTTCTTTTATAATTTCTACAATAGCTTTGTTTGAATTGTAAGCACTTGAAGAACCTCTTAGAAGGATAGCATTTCCACTTTTGTAGGCAAGACAAAATGCATCAACAGTTACATTAGGGCGGCTTTCGTAAATGATTGCTACAACTCCAAGGGGAACGCGAACCTGGCGAATTGTAAGTCCGTTAGGTGTTTTCCAACCAGCTGTTTCTTCGCCAATAGGATCAGTTTGTGCAAGAACAATTTTAAGGCTGTCGATGATTCCTGTGATGCGTTTGTCATCAAGAGAAAGGCGGTCAATAAGACTTTCTTTTGTGCCATTAGCTCTGGCAGCATCAATATCTTTTTTATTTGCTTCAATGATTTTTTTGCGGTTAGAATCAAGGGCAGCGGCAACAGCTTCAAGTGATTTGTTTTTTTCACAGGCAGTTTGAAGAGCGAGTTTTTCTGCACCAGATTTAAGGGACTTTGTAATTTCGTCAAGATTCATAAGATTCTCCAATGTTTAAAATAAAAAAGCCGGAACTTTATGTTAAGTTCCGGCCTGTTGTCGAATTAGTAATTTGCCAGGAAGTACATTCCAAGCAATACAGCATTACGGCATTTTTCAACTGGCCATTCTGCTGTTGCGGGGAGACTCTTTACATACCACCAGAAAATACCAAAGCCTGGATCGATGCGGAGTGAATACTCTCCAAAGTCACCTGATTTTGTCTGTTGACCAAACATCAGATAAACTGCTTCGTTCAAAATTGTAAGGAATTCAGAAAAGTTTTTTGTCCAATCTGATTCATTACAGAATTTTTCAAGTTGAAAAAGAATCTGTTCTTTAAGAGCGATATCTGATTTTTCAACCCAAGTTTTTTCAATCAAAAGCTTCAAATTGTTCTTGAAACTCTGCACTAATTTATGCTCATCTTCAGATTCAAAAGAACCTGAATAACCAAACATTGCTGCAATAGAATTTATTGTTTCAGTTGAATTATCATCGCTCTGTGCAAAGGATAAAACTGCATTTACTGTTTTTGTATCAACAAATTCTTCAATCAAACTTTTTACTTTTTCTAAGTCCATAATCGAATAATAAATTTATTCGTTGATTTGAGCAAGTAGTACAGTAAAGTCTAACGAACAGCATCCATCTGTTTTGTTACTATTTCAAGAGTTTTAATAACGTCGTCGCCTTCCCAGATACCAGAAATAGCTGGACCCATAACACGCCAATAGGTTCCAAGCTGAGTGATAGTAGGCATTGGTTTAGAATAGATCAGCTGTTTAACGATTGGATTAATGTATTTGTTGTTAATACGGATATCACGACGAGGAGGATACTGGTCTGTCATTTCAAAACGTTTTCCAAGCATTTCCTGAGAAGTAAGGAATCTAACAAATTCCATAGCTTCTTCAGGATGTTCTGAGTAAGAACTTACAAAAGCAAGTCTAACACCAGAAAATGAAGTAGCAGGATCTTTTTGCATAGGAAATGATGGAAGTGTTGTTATGCCAAAATTAAGTCCAAGTTTTTTGAATTCATTGATTTTCCATGAACCTGTAATAATGAGCGGTGTTTTTCCTTCTGCAAAAGAAGCATGGCAAAAATCTCTTGATAAATCCATTGCTGGCAAGTTCAAAACCTGTTTGCGAAGATTCTGCATGAAAGTAAGTCCTTTTAAAGCGCCTGGAGAATTTAGATTATGCTGTTTTGGATTGTTTCCGTCTTCTCCAAAAAGAGGTGCTCCAAAACTGTCAATAAACATATATGCGTAATAAGGATCACTTACGTTCCATGCAATTGCATATTTGCCTTCTACAGGTTTGTTCCATGTTTTTGCAAATTCAATGATTTCTTCCCAAGAAGAAGGAGGTTCTGGGAAAACGTCTTTGTTGTAGTAAAGAACGTAAGTTTCAGCACCTAAAGGATAACCATAAATAACACCGTCAAAAGTAGCAGCCTTTTTTGCAAGAGGCAAAAAGTCATTCATGTAAGTTTCAGCATCTTCTACCGGAAGAATATGCTGACCGGCAACAAGAGCTCCAATGTGATCATGAGGAGCAACAAAAATGTCGGCACCAACGCCTGCTGGACCATCCATCTCGATTTTATTGCGGGCATCTGTAGATTCAACTGGCTCGTAAGTGATTTTTACTTTAGGATTAATGGTTCTGTATTCTTTTATTGCTGCTTGAATAAAAGCTGATTCTGGACCAGAAGATTCCCAAATTTTGAGTTCAATACGACCACTTTTTTTTGGTGCGGCAAACACTAATGTTGTAGCAAAAGCTACAAAAAGAGAAGTAAAAATAATTTTTTTCATGGAAATAACTCCTAAAAGAAAATTTATAGGACTTTATGAAATGAAAGAGAATTAATCTCTGAATTGATTTTATAATAAATAATGAAAATATACAAATTTATAACTAAATATTGTTAATATAACGCAAATAGTGTAAATTGTTAACAGATTTTACGTTTGTGATGAACAACGGCAGATTCCACGGAACACGCTTTTTTAACGACGCTACGGTGCGCTAGAAGACAACATCAACGAGTAATTCAAAAGACACAATTTTTTTTTAAGGTGATTTCGACTTACGCAATCATCAGGGGTTTTTATGAATCGTTATGTTAAGCGTTATCTTATTGACGCAATGAGTGGAATGGCGCAGGGGCTTTTTGCTTCTCTGCTTGTTGGAACAATTATCCGCACACTTGGACAGCAGCTTCTTCGTCTAGGTGTTAATCCAGTTTTTCAGTTTTTAGTTGATGCAGGTGCTTTTTGTTGCGAAGGTCATGTAGTTGGTGCTGCAATGGCTGTAGGCATTGGCTTTGCTATGGGAGTTCACGGTCTTGTTCTTTTCAGTTTGATTACTGTAGGTGCAACTGCAAATACTTTGGGTGGAGCTGGTGGTCCACTGGCTGTTTTGATTATTGCAATTGCAGCAGCTGAAGTTGGAATGTTAGTCAGCAAAAAAACAAAAGTTGATATTCTTGTTACTCCAATTGTTACTATTATCACAGGTGTTTTAATTTCTGTTTTGTGTGCAAAATATATCGGTATTGGGGCAAGCTGGGTTGGAAAGCTTATCATGCTTACAACTGAACTTCATCCGTTTGTAATGGGAATTTTTGTCAGCGTAGTTGTAGGCATAGCTCTTACATTGCCAATCTCTTCTGCAGCTATTTGTGCGGCTCTTGGTCTTACTGGTCTTGCTGGTGGAGCTGCTGTAGCAGGTTGTTGTGCTCAGATGATTGGTTTTGCAATTCTTAGTTTTAAGGAAAATCGCTGGGGCGGATTGCTTTCACAGGGATTGGGCACTTCAATGCTTCAGATGCCAAACATCATCAAAAATCCAAAAGTATGGATTGCGCCAATTGCTGCCAGTGCAGTTACAGGTCCAGTTGCAACTTGTGTTTTTGGAATGACAATGAATGGAGCTGCTGTATCATCTGGAATGGGAACATGTGGACTTGTTGGTCAGATTGGAGTTATCACAGGATGGTTTAATCCTAGTCAGCAGGCAGTAAACTGGGCCGTTCACAAAGCTGAAAAAGCTGGAATTGCTGCCGACCAGATTGCACAGATAACACAGGAAAGCCTTGCAATAAATCCAGGTTTTGTACAGTGGCTTGGTCTGTTGCTTGTTTGTTTTATTTTGCCAGGTGTAATCTGCTGGGGGTTGGGAAAACTTTTCAGACAGATAGGCTGGATAAACGACGGTGACCTTGCTTTAGAATAAATTTATGGAATTGTCAGAGATTTAGAATCTATTTGTAATGCCACTAAGCTCAATTTGGATTCTAAATCTCTGACAATTTTTTTCTAAATTATACTTTTTATATAAACTAAATGTGATATAATTAAAGAATGAAAAATTATTTTGATTTAACAGGACAGGTAGCAATCGTAACTGGTTGTTCAACAGGACTTGGCGTTCAGATGGCAAAAGCTCTAGCTAATCAGGGGGCCACAATTGTTGCGTTAGCTCGCCGCAAGGAAAAGATTGAAGAAGTTGCAAAAGAAATTGCAGATACATATAAAGTTCCAACATTGGCTGTTCAGTGTGACATCACAGACACCGACAAAGTAAACGCAGCTGTTGATGAAGTTATGGCTAAATTCGGTCGTATCGACATCGTAATCAACAACGCAGGTACAGGTGCTGTGGCTCCAGCAGAAGACATCACAGACGAACAGTTCTATGGCGAATTGAATGTTGACCTTGGAGGTACATTTAAGGTTGCACGTGCAGTAGCAAAAAAGGCAATGATTCCTGCAAAGTACGGACGCATCATCAACATCGCTTCTATGTATGGTCTTGTTGGAAACAAGGTTGCTCCAGCTTCTCCTTATCACGCTGCAAAAGGCGGCGTTGTAAATCTTACTCGCGGTCTTGCTGCAGAATGGGGAAAATACAACATCAACGTAAATGCAATTTGTCCTGGATATTTCTATACACCACTTACAAAGGAAACTTTGGATTCAGAATTCTTCCAGCAGAACGCTCAGACAATGATTCCTTTAAGCCGTTACGGTAACGAAGGTGAACTTGATACTGCAGCAATCTTCCTTGCAAGCCCTGCATCAAGTTATGTAACTGGTGTAATGCTTCCAGTTGATGGTGGTTATACATCTATGTAAAATCAACTGAGTTCAGTTAAAAAGCGATTCTTCTTTTTGAGGACTCGCTTTTTTTATGGGCGCAGGATTAGCTGGCAAACGGTGTTCCGGGCTTCCGCTAACGCTCATTCCTACGCTTCGCTTCGGAACAGCCTTCGGCTGGCCCTACATACCGGGCGCGGTCTTTTTTGCAGAGGTAATTATTATGTGGGCAAAAATAAAAGTTTTTGATTTTGGAACAATTTACGATGGTCAGAAAGCTCATTTGTATAAAGTGGAGCGTAAAAATATTTCTTTCTGCGTTACTGATTATGGCTGCAGCATAACAAGTCTTAAGGTAAGAAATAAGGATTCAAGTTTTACGGATGTTGTTCTTGGATTTGAAACACTTGATGGTTATGCGTCTAACTGGGGATGTTTTGGTGCCGTCATAGGTCGTTTTGCAAACCGCATTAATGGTGCAAGTTTTAAAAATAACAATGTTACGTATAAGCTTACAGAAAATGTGGAAGGCGCCTGTCTGCATGGAGGATTTCCTGCATGGAGCAATTTAATCTGGAGCGGTAAAAAGGTTGTTAAGAAGAATGCCAGTGGAATTTGCTTTACGCGGGATTTTGCTGATGGAGAGCAAGGCTTTCCTGGTAATCTTCATGTAGAAGTTGAATATCTTATAAATGACGACAATCAGCTTACAATGACTTACAGAGCGCATACGGATAAAATAACACCGTTAAGTATTACAAATCATTCATATTTTAATTTGCGCGGAAAAGAGCAGGTGCATGATTACGTTCTTAAACTTGATTCAGATAACATTGTTACGTTTAGCGGAAAAGGTGCACTGATTCCTGTGTCTGGCACAGAATATGATTTTACAAAAGAACGCCCGCTATGCGATAACAGTGAAGGTGCGGTAAAGCCTGGTTTTATGAGTTATGACGTATGTTACGTTTCAAATGCTTACGATAAGGATTGCGGAATTCCATTGGCGGGAAAACCTGTTGTAAAAATCGCAGAACTTACAGATCCTGTAAGCGGTAGAAAAATGACGGTAAGTTCAAATCAGGAAGGTTTTCAGCTGTATACCGCAAAATACGTGAATCATGTGGCTGGCAAAGACGGCCGCTGGTATATGCCGTATCAGGCTGTCTGCATAGAAACACAGAGTTTTCCAGATTCGCCGAATCAGCCTGATTTTCCGCCCGTAATGTTAAAGCCTGGTCAGCAGTACGAAGCACGGACGGTTTACGAATTTAACTAAAGTCTGGAGGAAAATTACCAGAGATGCATAAGGTGCTGCATTAAAAGACTTACTGCTGTTATGCAAATCCAGCAGCCAGCGCCCATGATAAGAGGTTTTCCGCCAGTTTTTACAAGCTTAACAATATTTGTGTTGATGCCGATTGCAGCCATTGCCATTATGATAAAGAACTTGCTGCAGTTTTTTAGGAATCCGAAAATCTGTTTTACGTTGGCAAGAATTGCATCATCATTAATGAATGTGTAGCAAAGAGTTGTGATAAGTGAAGCAAGAATAAAATACAGAATAAAGAATGGGAAAATCTTTTTAAGGCTAAATGAATTTGTTGTTTCTTCAGAGTTTTCTTTATTTTTTGCTTTTGCTGTTTGAATTAAGGCAAGAACCAATGTGATTGGAATAATTGCCAATGTGCGGGTAAGTTTTACAGTTACGGCTTTGTCCAAAGTTTCGCTTCCAAGATTGAACATTGCGTCCCAGGTAGCGGCAGCGGCTGTTACAGAAGATGTATCGTTTACTGCTGTTCCTGCAAAGATTCCAAAGGCTTCACCGTTTGTCTGGCAAAAACCGATAAGTTTTCCGAAATTTGGGAAAATAATAGCAGCAAGAACATTGAAAAAGAAAATTACAGAAATTGCCTGTGCAACTTCTTCGTCATCGGCATTGATTACAGGCGCAGTTGCAGCAACAGCAGAGCCACCACAGATTGAAGAGCCAACGCCAATCAATGTAGAAATGTTTCCAGGTGTTTTCATAATCTTATGAAGAATGAAAGCTACAACTAAAGATATGGCGATTGTGGAACAAATTATAGGAAGGGACTGAGCGCCAGTTTTTGCAACAACGCTAAGGTTCAAACCAAATCCTAGCAAAATGACAGCATATTGCAAAACTTTTTTTGAAACGAATTTAATTCCGTCTGCAAATGGTGCTTTTTCTTTAATAAACAAAGTTATTATCATGCCGGCAACAATGGCAATAACCGGACCGCCAACAATAGGAAAGAGCTTCCCTAGAAAATATGCGGGAACGGCAATGACTAAGGAAAGAAGAATTCCTTTCCAGTTTTTGATAATAAAATCCATAAATGTACCTCTAAATCTAAATTATAATTCAAATTTTATTAAATTAGTAGAGTTCAGATTTAAGGGACTAATAACTAAAAAACATGGTTATAGAAGGAATTTATGCAGAATTACTGCTTAAAAAATATACAGAGTAATGTCTTTCGTAATGGATTTTGTCCATATCAAAATCCATTAATCCAAGTAATTCATCTCTTTATTATAAGGGACAAAATCACTTACGAATTAGAGAAATCATGCACTTCCAAAAAATCATATTTG
>SAMEA104315435__coassemble_1050_pt1 | contig 13604 bp, 7 predicted proteins | sample SAMEA104315435__metabat2_high_PE_028 | metagenome-assembled genome bin SAMEA104315435 (sample SAMEA104315435) | gut metagenome | biome: Monkey gut; feature: monkey-associated habitat; material: faeces | place: China | collected 2013 | reverse complement strand
TACCAGGTGAAAAAGAGCGTGTCATGCTCAACACTATTAAATATGTTGTTGATTCTAAAGTTCATGGAATAAAAATTTCAGTGTTGCATGTGTTAAAATTCACTAGGCTTTTTGATGATTACATGGCTGGGAATTTTAAATGTTTATCAATGGAAGCTTATTTTAATATTCTTGGAAAGGCTATAAATATGATTCCTCCCGGGATGGTAATTCACAGGGTTACAGGAGATGGTGCAAAATATTTACTTGTTGCTCCTGAATGGACTGCAGATAAAAAAAAGGTACTCAATGCAATGAAAAAGAATTTTACTGAAAATAATATAAAACAAGGCAGTTTTAAATTAAAAACTTGACAAAATTGAAATTCTTATTTCGCTTGACTATTGTTTTATTTTTTAAGAATATATTTACATTATGGAAAATATTGAGATTAACCGCGCATATTTAGAAACTTTGTCTTATGCAGATTTGCTTAAGATTGCAGATGATAATGGAATTGATGTACCTGCAGATTTAAGCCGTGGTTTTCTTATCGGTGAGATTATCGAAATTATTGATGAGAATAAAAAAGCTGGTGATGAAATTGATATGATGATATCTGATTCGATGACGGCTATGGAGTCAGATGATTTAAGTTTGCGGACTTTTAATTCAACAGAAGTAGAAGTTGTTTTGAGAAATCCTGCCTGGGCTTTTGTATATTGGAATATAAGTGAATCAGATAGAATTTCTCTGGAGAAAGCATTTATTAGTCAAATGGTTCTTAGAGTAAGTTTTTTCAATGCAAAAGAAGAAATCAAACCTGTTGAATATTTTGATGTGCAGATTTCAAAGGACGATTCAGGGCAGTATGTGCTTTTGCCAGCCGGAAAAAAATTTTTTAGGGTTGATTTATTGTTCAATATTGATGGTATCATCGATATTCTTGCTTCATCTAAAACTATAGAGATGCCTGCTGGTGCGGAAGTTCTTTCTGATTTTCGTCCAGGGAAGAATGAAAATGTATCAGAAATTTTAAAACTTTCTGGTTTTAATAAGCTTTTGCTTGAACATTATAAAAATCACAGAGAATCTTTTTCTTAATTTAAAAATACAGATAACTAAAACAGGATAAAAAAATGGGAAATAAAAAATTAGTGTTTGTCCTAACGGCTAGTCAGGATTATTTGCGACACGCAAATGAAGATGAAAAAAAATACACTGCTGTTACAAATTCTCTTTTTGAGTCAATTTCAGATACTTACATTCCTTTGCTAAAAATGCTAGAAAATCTGGAAAGGGATAATGTGGCTTTTAAGGTTGCACTTGTGCTTCCTCCTATGCTTTGTACTTTGCTGGAAGATCCTGTTGTTCAGAAACAATATAATGACTGGCTTGATAAAAAAATTGAGTTTGGACAGAAAGAAATTGTTAGAACTGCATCAAATCCAGAACTTTTAAAGCTTGCAAAATATTGTTTTGAAAAAAATCAGGAAGATAAACTTGCTTTTGAAAGTTATGGTCAGAGAATCATCAAAAAATTCGGTGAGTATCAGAAAAAAGGGTATGTTGAGATTCTTGCAACTTGTGGAACTGATATGTTTCTTCCATTTTATAATGAAATGACAGAAGTTATAAATGCCCAGATAGAAGCAGGTTTGTATTCTTATAAAAGCTTTTTTGGTGAAGTACCTGATGGTTTCTGGCTGCCTCTGAAAGGATATTATCCTGGAATAGAAAAAAATGTAAAAAATTATGGCTTTAATTACACAATTCTTGATACAAGGAGTTTCCTTTTTAGTGAAATTGAGCCAAAAAATGGAATTTTCACACCAGCCCGATTTATAAATGCATTAGGAGCTCTTAGTTGTGATCCTGAAACAGAGGATGAGATTTACGGCGAAGAGGGGTTTGCTCATAATTCAGTATTCAGAAATGAGGCAAGAGATGTTGGATATATGCTGAGTCAGGAAGAGCTTTTGCCGTTTGTGGAAAAGGGTACCAGTCGATATGCTTTGGGATATAAATATTGGAATAAAGCGGCAATTGATGAAGAGGAACTTTGCGATGCTAATGGTCTTGAAAATGTTTATTCTCCTGCTGATGCTTTTGAATGTTGTGAAAGACTAGCAAAGAGCTACGTAGAGAAGAAAAAAGAAATTCTTGAAAAGGCTGCTTCTTATGTCGATAAAGATGTATCGCTTGTTGTAACTATTGATATGAACAAGCTTCGTAAAAATTGGGTAGAAGGCATTCATTGGATTGAAAATGTTCTAAGAATTGCTGCAGAATCAGGAATTGAAACTGTGCTTCCAAAAACGTTGATTGGTAATCCTTTTGAATTGCAGAGAATTAAGCCTTATTATGGAGCTTCTAGTGGAACTGGTTATGGAGAAGAACTGCTTTCAAGTAAGAACAACTGGATGATGAAGTATGTTCGTAAAGCAGGAGAACGCATGATTGACCTTGCAGAAAGATTTCCAGCAGAAACAGGGTTAAAAGCGAGATTGTTAAATCTTGGAGCAAAAGAATTGATGCTTGCGCAGTCTTGTGGTTGGGCTAAAATGATAGATAGTGACGAATTCCCAGAATATGCGGAAAGCCGTTTTAAACAGAGTATAAATGATTTTACAGCGGTATTTGATGCTTTAGGTTCCAATACAGTAAGCACGGAATGGCTCACTAATCTTGAAAATAAGCATCAGTTTTTTCCATGGATGAATTATCGCATTTTTAGTAAAAAACACTAAAAGCACGAAAGAATTATTCCTGTTCGTTGTTGTAATCAGTAAGGTCTTGGATTAATTCCAGCATGGAACTATATTGAGATGCTATTTCTATTGCTTCACGGGCAGGATCAAAATATTTATCTAACTTTAATGCTTCTTGCCATGCGATGATAGCTTCGTCGTATTTTCGATCTGCATATAAAGAAAGTCCATAACTGTACAGTTCGTCTACTTTTAATCTGATTTCCTTTCGGCCTTTGTCTCCCAGCTTAATTTTTGCAGACACACTTATTCGGTTTACCGGGTTCAATGAAGAGGTCAAATCAAGTGAATAGTTTAGATTAAAGCGCATTTTAAAAATTTCAAATTCACTGCCTAAAGAAAATCTTGGATTTGCACCTTTTAATTGAAATCCACAAAGAATTGAAAAATAGCTTGTTATATCTGCACAGAAGCCTGTACCTGCATAAAAAATTTGATACTCATCTAAAGCGGAAATGTCAAAAGGCTGACGGAATTCAAATGAAAATGTTAATGGTCTTAAAGGTTTATAAGAAAATCCGATTCCTGCAGATGTGGTAAGTGGATCATCAAACTTTATGCTGCTACCAAAACCGGTAATTGCAGCTCCCAGATTTGAAAAACTTACTCCAGCACGGCAGTTAGATTCTCTTGAATTGTAGAATTTAAAAAAATTAAACTGAGTGATAATACCTATATCTGCCATAAAAGCCAAAGCAGATTGTTCTAGTCCCGAGCCAGAAATAGTTTTTCCTGTTGTTTTATCACTGTAATCTGGCATTCCACGCCATGAGAATTTAATATTGGAACCAACAGCCAGACCTTTAAAAATATAACCAGGATGAAAATTGTGGGATATATTAAAAACTGCTGTAGTTTCTGTGTAATAATTGCTGGAGGATTTAGTTCCAAAAGAATCGTATTCAGAAAAAGGAACATAAAAGCAAGAAATTTTGCCTCCAAGACCAAGATTCTTTATCCTTGTTGTTGCTGCAATCGTTTCCATTGCAGAGTCTGCAATCCAGGAATTATGAAAAAGTGAAATTTCTGTATTTTCAAGGATGGAGGATGCGGCAGGATTAAAATCAATATAACTTATGTCATCTGCTAATCCTGTATATGCGCTGCCAAGACTTTCTGCTCTTCCTCCGCTTGGAATTAATAGGGAACGAAAGCCTGTTGTTCCTTCGTAATTTCCGGTTAGACTGTAAAATTTATCGGCTAAATTATATGACAAGTCTGTTAAATCTAATCCAAAGATACCTGTGGAACAGACTATTGTGAGAACAATTACTAAATTTTTTTTTGCCGAAAAAAACATTTTTATCCTATAATAATAGTGTCGGATTTTTTATGTATATTCTATAATGGAATACACCGAAAATCACTATAAGGGAATGCGCACAAAAGTAATTATTTTTATTATTATAACACTTTTCTCGATGATTAGAGCATTTTGCAAAGAAAATAGTAATGCAGAGGGTGTATTGTCTTTAAAAGAAATTGATTTGCTGATTAGAAATAATGATACAAGGGATTTTCAGCGGGCTCTTGATGAATTGAATAAATATTTTGTTGCTAATCCAAATGAATTTGATGCAGTTCAGCAACGAATTAAACTTATAATGAAATCAAGAGATCTATATTCAAGTTATGTAAATCAGCTTGTTGAAATCATAAAAGAAGGTAAAGAAGACAAGGAAAATGAGCTAAAAGAAATTACAGATAAATTAATAAATCTTGAAAGAAATCCTGGTGATTCCAGATTAGATATCATTAAAGATACAAATTATCTTGTTTCAATATATCAATACAGTGCAATTCAGAATAAGACAAAGGAACTGATAGACAGGCAGGATTATAAGGCTGCTGCCATAAAAGCCAGTGAAGGGCTAAAAATATTATGGGAAAATTTTGATCTGAAATATGGTGATGAACAGGTTGGAAATCAGGTAAAGACTTACAATTTGCGATTAAAAAAACTTGTTGAACTTTATTGTGGAATTGAAGACAGGTTTGAAAGTGCTGTTTCTGCATATTTGTCTGCATTAAAAAAAGATAATGAGGCTCAGATTGATGATGCTCTGGTAAATGTTCGTTCTGCATTTACGGATGCGGCTAAAATAAGAAATGAAATACTTGAAATCGGCAATTTTTTTAAGGAAAAAAATACTGAATTAAAACGTAAACCAGTGAAAATTCGGAAAACTCAGGCAGATGAGCAGGATATATTTCTTAAGCATGGAGATGATTATCTTGGACTGGCAGCTGGTTCTATATTTGGATGGAAAGAAAATCCTGATCCAGACCATGGAATACTAGGTGTTTTGGATGCCCAATGGAATATCTCTGTGGAAAAAATGAAAGCCGATACTATAAATAAAATCAGGGGATTAACCGTAAAGTATTCTTCTTCAAATTCTGTTGCTGAATTTAAAGAAAATGGAATATTGCCAGATATTGATGTTCTTCGGAAAATTCATAAATATGCCGGTTATGGAAAAACTGTCAACGGTTTATATGCTCTTCTTAAAGATGATGATGGAAAAAACTATAAATCTGTGTATCCTAATTATAACGGTTCTATTGATTATGTGGATGAACTGGCTGTTTCTTCAAATTTTGTTGTAAGTGGAATATATGGAATGGCAGAAGCTTTTGAAAAGGCAATGAAATCTGTTTCCGCAAAAAAATCAGCAGAGCAGGAATTATTGGGATATGATTATTCAGAAGGGCTTTTGGAAGCAGTTTCATTAATAAATGAGCAGCAGAAAAATATTATAAACGCAAAGACAAAAAAGAAGCCTGCAGAAAATAATTATATAAGAATTTTAGAAGAGAAAAAGAAAATATCAATCAACGAAAAAAAACGTACAATGCCAGGTGTTGAGGTGAATGATGAAATTATTGACTGGGATGAATTTAAGAATACGACTGAAGGTTTTGAAAACGCTGCTGGCTCCTATGCTGATAAGGTTGTTTCAAGAATATACGTAACACTTGCTCAGTATTATGCCGACTGTGGAATTGTTTATGTGAAACAGGCAACAAAAGAGGCTGATGCAATTAACAAACTTATTTCAGGAGATTCATCGTCCGGAAGTTCAAGACGCTACTCAAAAAATGCTGTATTACGAACCAGTGAACTTACTGATTATATTTTCAAAGCCAGAGAAATTCTTTCTAGCGGTTTAAAAAAAATTACAAGTTCCTATTCTGATACATACTTGTCGTACAGTTCTTCAATTTCTTCTTCAATTGACCAGCTGGACAGCATTATAATTAAATCAAAGGAAACTCTTGTTGTTGCAGAAAAGCTTGTAAAGCGGGCAGAAACAAATAAACGCAAAGGTGATGAATCTATGCGGGATTCAAGAAAATCACTTTCACGAGAAAATTATGATAAAGCTACTGATCAGGCTTATAAAGCTAACGATTATTACATTGAAGCTCTTAAAGATAACTATGATGAAGAATTCAGTAAATCAAGTTCACTTTCTGTAACTGGTCTCTTAACAGAAATTAAGGAAAAGCAGAAGGTATACATTTTTGATGAAGTTGATACTTTGATGGCTCAAGCTAATGAAGCGTATCGTAATGATAATTACAGTGAGGCTCAGAAATATTTAAGTCGTGCACAGGAACGCTGGAGTATTGTATTTCCTGAATTGGAAAATGGCGAAATTGCAAACTTGAATTCAATCATTGATATTGCCCTGAGAGCTAATAATGGTCGTTATCCAACTGATAAGGTATCTGAAATTAATCAGATTCTTAGTATTGCGAACCAGAATTATGATAAAGGTCTGGCTTTGTCAAAGAAAGACAATCGTTCTGAGGCAGCAGAGGAATTTAACAAAGCGCTTAAAAAACTTGATGAATTAAAAGTAATTGCTCCTCGAAACAAAGACGCAAATATTCTTCGCTTTAAAATTCAGCAATATCAGGACCCTAAGCAATTTGAACAGAAATTTGATGCTATGGTTCAGCAGGCAAAACTGGATTACAAGAAGAAAGATAAGCAGGTTCAGGTTTATAGTGATCTTAAGGATTTAGCGGAAATGAATCCGGCATATCCGGGACTTAAAGAACTTATTCTTGAAATTGAATACGAAATGGGAATTAAGATTCGTATAACAGATACAAGTAAATCTGAGTCTGCAGCGCTTTACGCAGAAGCAAAGAAAATTTTTGATGCAGCTGGTTCTAATCAGGAACGATTGAAGAGCGCAATGGCAAAAATAGACCAGGCAATTGCAAAATTCAATGGAAATCGTGAAGCAAAGTCCCTTAAAAACAAAATTCGTGTTAAACTAGAATCACAGGTTGTAAATGTTACTTTTGAAGTAAATGAAAAGTACCAGGAAGCTATGGATTTGTACAACGCGTATGATTATGCCGGAGCAAATGAAATTATTGAAAAAATTTGGGCTGACAGCAGAAATCATACTGATAAAATTGATAAACTTAGAAAACGAATTAAGGCTGAACTTATTTAACATGAAATCAAGAATAATTGCACTGTTTGCCGTTTTAGTATTTTTCTCTTTTCCGTTGTTTTGTCAGGAATTTTACTGGGAGGAACCGGTTGTGGTTTCTTCTGGGGAAGCGCAGTATCCTAGAACTGTTTCTAATGAAAATAAATCTTATGCTTTCTGGCAGGAAATTATTCCGGAACGAAAACAGATTTATTTAAGTGTAAGATATAAAGCTGAAGACGGAAATTGGAAAACTTACAAAAATTTTGCAGGTCCTTTTTCGTATTCAGGAGAAATTCCTGAACTTTATTCCGCTGCAATTTCATCTGACGGAACAGTAGTAGTTGCTGCATTGAGTTCTACTGCAAAAATATCAACGTTTGTTTCTAATGATAACTGTTTAACTTTTAAAAGATATGATTTTCCGGTTGAAAAGGGGGATTACATTGCTCCCCGAGTCTTTGTTTCAAAAAATGATGATTTTTTACTTTTTTGTTCTGTAGCGAAAGAAACAACTTTGGGCACAAAAGTAGCAATTCAAACTCATAATTTCTATCTGTATGGTGCAGTTTCTTCTGATGGTTTGAATTGGAGTGACTTTCATCAGATTTTTTCTGGAGATAAATTCAATAATTCTTTTTCACCTGTTATGGCTTCTGATTTGGAAAATGATTATTTGATTTTTCAGACACAGTATCAGGCTGGTGATTTGATAACTTATCATATTTACAGTTCTGTTTCTGAAGATGGCGGAAAAAAATGGAAAGAACCTGTTCTTATTTCCGGAGAAAATTCCTTTGAAATGAAAGAAACTGATGCAATGAGTTATGATAATCAGTTGCCCTTTGCGTTTTCATATAAAGACAAGATTCATGTTGCATGGGAAAGAAATATTCCTGGTGGAGATAATTCAAAAATCAGTTACGTGCAGTTGAACAGTCAGGGGGTTATTCCCCGTTCTGCAGAAACAATAGCTGATGAAGGAAATGCTCGAGGGGTTGTGCTTTTTTCTATTGATGATGAAATGTATGCTTCCTGGTATGCCAGAGGTTCTGGAGCAGATACAGTATATTATGCCAAAAAAGATGGTTTTGACTGGAAAAAAGAATCAGTTGAAACTGGTAAGAATTCCTGTAAAAATCCGTATCCGCTTGTAAATAATGGCAGTACGGCTTTTGTATGGCAGGAAAATTACGCTTCTGAAAAAAATCGGATAAAATTTCTTGCGCCAGATACAACATGCGCAAAAGCAGCTGTGTCATTTGATAAATACAAGGCGGGAACCCGTTCTACAAACAGTAAGGTAAAAGCTAAAATCGTATTGCCAAAAGATTCTTCTGGAATAGACGGATATTCCTACAGCTGGTCTCAGGACGAAAATGTTGGTCCGGCAAAAGATGAGAACGATATTGTTATTGGAAATGGAACATTAAATCTTTCTGCATCAAGTGAAGGAAAATGGTATTTAAAAGTATGTGTTCTGGATAAGGCTGGAAACTGGTCAGAGGAATCTAAAATATCATACAGTCTTGATTTAACTCCACCAGAACCTGTTGTATTTTTACCAGTTGAGACGGATGAAGCTGGTTTTTTGAATTCAAATTCTTTCCTTGTCAGGTGGCATTCTGAAGACGATGATGTTGCCGGATATAATTATACTGTTTCTAAAATAGCAGATTTAGATAAACGTTTTGCGAAAATTCCCAGGAAATCGCTGGGGGTAAAAAAATCAGAATTAAAGGATTATGGCGTAAAGCTTATTGCCGCCAACAAAAAAAACATTGAAAAAGAACGGAGATTATCAGGGGCAATAAAAACAAAATTTGAAAACGCTTCTTTTAAAAATCTGGATAACGGACTTTATGTGATTTCTGTAGCTGCTATTGATGAAGCAGGTTATGTTGGAAAATCTGCCAGCTGTTATGTGCTTCTTAATAAATATTTGCCATTAACCAGAATTACGAAAATTAATAAAGAAGAATCGATTTTTGGTGATGTAAAGATTGATATCTATGGACAGGATTTTACTGTAGATGGAACAATTACAAAAGTTGTGATTGATGCAGACGGACAGGAGCCTTATGACCTTACAGTTGATTCACAGAAGGGTGGATTTAAGGTTTCTTCGAATTCAAAAATTTCAAGTGTAAATCTTGGAAATGAGCTTGGAGAAGGTTCTTACTATGTAGGAATAATTCACAGTTCCAGAGGCTTGTGCATGACTAAAGTGCCTGCACTTAACATAGAAATTAACGGAACTGTAAAAATTGAAAATGATTATGACTATCAGCCAAGGTGGCGCTCAGTTACAAAAAGTTACAAATATCGGTTGTACTTTGTACAGCTTGCATTTTATATAATCCTTCTGCTTTCTGCGGTAGGAATTGTTGTATTTGGCTATGAATTTGTAAAAAACTGCCTGGATTATTTCAGTACAAAGAGAATTATTGAACAGCTGTCAAAAGGAGTTCTTATGGAAGCAGCGATAAACGAAAATAGAAAACGAAAAGGAACGCTAAAAGCTTCTCTTTCTGGATTTACAATTTCCCTTGTTGCGTTCATCATCGCCCTTATTTCTATAATTTTGGGAACGCAGATGATAAAGGCTCAGAACCGAACTCTTGCAAAAGGTCTCCATGACAGAGTTGACGTTCTTCTTTCAAGTCTTGTAACAGGAACTCGCTCCTATCTTCCTTCTGGAGATGTACTTGAATTAAGTCAGCTGCCACGTCAGATGAATTCTCTTTCGGAAGCTCAGTTCGTTACGATTACAGGTTTACCAGATATGGAACGAAACGCAAAGAATTCAAAGTCTTTGCTTCATATCTGGGCAAGTAATGATGAAAATATTAAGAATAAAGTAGACGTACTTAATGCAAGAAAAACATCTTTTGATCCAGGTGTTTCAGAACTTGTTAAAAATATAGAAAACGAAACAGAAGTTCTTGAGCAAATAAAACTGGTCAATGAAGATGCTGGCTTACAGTGCGGAGAAATTGTAACACAACTGGCTCTTCTTAGCAGTGAAAGTGCAAAGGCAACCCCTGACCGTCGACAGGAAATAAACGAATCTATGCAGCAGCTCAATATCCAGCTGAATAACAAACTGAATGAAATATCTCAGAAAGCGGCCAGTGCTATTCCGGAATATAATGACAAGGAATTGGACAGAGAAATAACGGAATATCTGTTTTACAGACCTGTTCTATTCCGCAGCGGGCAGTCCCATGATTTTGTGCGGGGGCTTGTTTTCATTAAAGTAAATACAAGTTCTCTTATAGAAGAAGTTGATGCATCTACAAAGCTTATTATAGTTTCTGTTTTGATAATTGCGTTGTTTACAATTGCAGTTGGTATTGTGGCAGCAATTATTTTTGCGATGAAAATCGTAAAACCTATCAGTCGTCTTGAAAAAGTTGTAAAAAATATTTCAGAAGAAAATAATAAAGAATTGCTTTTGCGAAATGAAATCAAAAATCTGCCCAACAATGAAATCGGTCGTCTTGGTGAGTCTGTTAACCGAATGCAATTTGATCTTGGTATAAATGCCCGGGAACTGAACCTTCAATTGAATGCCAGTGAAATTCAGCAGGGACTTGTTCCTTTGGAGCCTTTGGCAGGCAATGTAAAACAGAATATTTCTAAAATCAGTGATTCAAATGTAAATGAGTTTGCATATTATAAAGGCGCGGCGGGAGTTTCCGGGGACTATTTTGACTTTAAAAAGCTGGATGACCGTTTTTATGTTTTTGTAAAGTGCGATGCTTCTGGCCATGCGGCTCCTGCTGGAATTCTTGTAACAATCATAGCGACTCTTTACAAGAAATGGTTTGAAACATGGAGTTTTGCAAAAAACGGAACAAAACTTGAAGAATTTGTATATAAAGCAAATGACTTCCTTGAATCGTTGAATATTAAGGGAAAATTCGTTGCCATGATTATCTGTCTCTATGACAGTAAAACTGGTTCAGTTTATATGTGCCACGCAGGTGATAAAATTTATCGCATATACGATGCAGAAACAGGCACTTTGAATAAAAAAGAACTGAGTGAAACTCCTGCGGTTGGACCATTTCCTTCATTCATGGTTGAGATGAAAGGTGGATTTAAGGTTGAAAAAGCAGTACTCAAGCGTAAAGATATTCTGTTGATTTATACTGACGGTATTGAAGAAAATGGACGAGCTAAACGCAAAAGTGATTTCTCTGCAATCATGAAGCCAAAACTGGATTCATCTGGAAAGCAAATTTCTGATGATTACGGCAATCTGGAATGGGAAGTAGATAAAGAAGAATTTGGAGAAGAACGTGTTCATGACATTGTAAAGGCTGTATTCAACAGAGAAAAGTATGTTCTTACAAAAGAACTGAATCCTATTGTTGCAGAAAAACTTGTATTCAATTTTACAAATTGCGAAGGAACAATTGAAGAATGTGTTTCTGCACTGGCATCTATAGAAAAAGTTTTCCGTCTTTACAAGCCGTATTCAGCAAGTGCTAAAGATTGGGTAGAAGTTGATGTTGCGATTGACCGTTTCTTGAAAGATCATTTTAATCTTTACGGTGAATATGCTCAGCAGCCGGTAAATGAAAAGGGTGAAATCATAAAGCCTAAGAATCCTAATTACGTTTACTATGCATATTGCAAAGAAGACGTTCAGGAAGATGATCTTACAATGATTGCAGTGCAGCGACCGTAATCATTGTGACTTTAGCTTCTGGCAGTTTACGTTTAATTCAAAATGTATCTGTGAGATTTTAAGGAAATTTTAAGGAGCATTTGTGTAAATCTGTGTTCTATTTCCAGTATCTTTTTCCGATTTTTCTTTTCTTATGAAAAAAATCGGGTTATATTAGAAATAAGGAACATGAGATGTACTCATTTACTTTTTTATGGGAGAAATGTTATGGATAAAGAAGAATTCAAAGAAAAATTTAAATTTGGAATGGAAAAGGTTGTAGAATCTTCTAAAAAAGCTCTTGCTCAGGCCGGAAGCGCCGTTCAGGATTTTAGTGATAAAAGTGTTATCAGAATTGAAATACATCAGCTTGAATCAAAGCGTGATGAACAGGTAAAACTGCTGGGGGATTTAGCAATGTCTCGTTTCCTTGCAGAAGGCACACAGACACTTTCATCTGACGAAGAAGCTGTCTCTGCTATTCTTGAAGAAGTCAAAAAACTTGACAAGGATATTGCAGAACACAATGAAAAACTTAAAGCTGAAAAAAAAGACGAATAGAGCTAATAGTTTTAGATTTTTATGCCACTATGGATGAATGCAGCCGTAGTGGCTTTTTTTTTATTTAAAAAAATAATCGATAAAAGTCGAAAAGATTGAGTATAATTTTCTAATGACAAAAGACGATATGATGCACATGATTGTTTCCATGAATCAGGTTTATTTTTTAATGGAAGTATGGAAAAGAAAAGAAGAATTTTTGAATCCAGAAGATAAATCTGTTGCTGGAACGAAATTTCATATAATTGGACTTTTTTTAATCTATGTTTTTAAGGGTGAGTAAAAAAGCAGAAGAAGTCATAAAGAGTTTTCCAGATGATGATAAAAAGACCAGTTATGCTGTGGGGGCAATACCGCAATTGCTGCTGTGTGAAAATCAAATAAATCAGGGATAATCTGATGACCTGGTGAAATATTTTTTTTATGTACGAATGAATTTGCCGATTTCGATTTTTTTTATTATTTTCTTGGTATGGAATACGACAAATTTACATTAAAAACCCAGGACGCTCTGCAGAACGCCAGCGCCCTGGCACAGAAAAACGATCACAGCGAAATAGGATTGGAGCATCTTTTATCATCATTATTGAGTCAGAAAGACGGCATTGTTCCTCCGATTGTTGAACGCGTAGGAGTAAGTGTTCAAGGTTTGCAGAAACAGGTTGATGATCTTTTGCTTTCGTATCCAAAAGTAACTGGAAATGTTCAGATGCATCTTGCTTCTGCGGCGCAGAATGTTCTTGCAAAAGCAGAAAATGAGATGTCTAAATTAAAGGATCAGTATTTATCCTGCGAGCATCTTCTGCTTGCCATGACAAAATCTGATTCTAGCACTGGAGATCTTCTCCGAAAAAACGGCATCACTTATGAGGCTGTTCTGGAAGCGTTAAAGGCTGTACGTGGAAATCACACTGTAGACAGTCAGGATCCGGAAAGTTCACTTCGTTCATTGGAAAAATACTGCACGGATTTGACTGCCCGGGCCCGTCAGGACAAAATTGACCCTGTAATCGGCAGAGACGAAGAAATCCGCCGGGTAATGCAGGTGCTTTGCCGTCGTACAAAGAATAATCCAGTTTTGATTGGTGAGCCTGGTGTTGGAAAAACTGCCATCGTAGAAGGACTTGCCAGAAGAATTGCCAGTGGTGATACACCAGA
>SAMEA104315435__coassemble_1043_pt1 | contig 13694 bp, 11 predicted proteins | sample SAMEA104315435__metabat2_high_PE_028 | metagenome-assembled genome bin SAMEA104315435 (sample SAMEA104315435) | gut metagenome | biome: Monkey gut; feature: monkey-associated habitat; material: faeces | place: China | collected 2013 | reverse complement strand
AAATCGGCTCAGAGGTCGATTTCATCGACCGAGTCTAGTTAATTCGAAAAACTCAACAATCCCACCAGCCCGACGCAGTCTCATCTGCAAGCTGAATTAGCGGCACAAGTGGATTCTGCAGAAAATTTGAATAATTCATCATTTCCGTATCCGTTAAATCACTGAATCCCATATGTCTGCTGATTGCTTCTATAACATTTCTGCGTTTCAAAAAACTTGGCATACTTTCCAAAAGCAGCAGGACAGATTCATTTCCGTGACCAAGATTTCTGGAATCTTCCTTCGTTTTATAAAAAGGCTTCTTAATCCAGTTCCCCATAAAATCTTTAGTATTTCGATATTCAATCATATAGCTGTCAGCCTTGCAGAAATCATGTGCAAGACAAGCAACAAACAAATCTTCTGCAGTAAATTCAAACTTTCCGTCCATTGGCGACTGTTCGTAATTTTCCACAAAGCCTTTTGCAAACCGCAAAGCCTGTGTAATAACCATCAAAGTATGTACGCACAATCCGCTCTCCCAGTTCCCATGAAATCTTGTAGAAGCCGGCGTTTTCCAGAAATCATGTTCATTCATCCAGTTACGCAAAGCGCCAGCTTCATCTGCATTTTTCACAATATAGGCAATCATCTCATCTATCGTCTGCTTTACAGCTTCAATGCTGAATTTCTTATCTTTACTGACTGGATTATTTTTTTCAAAAATACCAATCAAAAAATCAATCTGACTAAACAATTCTTCTTTTTTCTGCTGTTCCATATTCAATTCCTTTCACAAAATTAATATAATATAAATATGGAAAACAAACAAATCAAAGCCGTAATTTTTGACATGGATGGCGTACTTTTAGACACAGAAACAATCTGCTTTAAAACCTGGGAAATTGCCGCAAAAGAATATGGACTTTCAAATATTGAAATCGCAAAAGAAAAATGTCTCGGAACAAATAAGTCAGACACTCTGGAAATTTTAAAATCTCTTTACGGCTCTGATTTTGAAGCCCAGACTTTTTTAGACAGAACATCAGAACTTTTTTACGAAATAGAAGCAAAAGACGGCATAGCATTAATGCCATTCACAGAAGATGCCTTGGATTATTTAACAGGAAATTACACACTTGCCGTTGCATCGTCCACAAGAAAAACCAGTGTTTACCGTCAGCTCGGAGCCTGCAAAATCATTCAGTATTTTGAAACAATTACCTGTGGTGACCAGGTTGAACATTCAAAACCAGATCCGGAAATTTATTTAAAAGCCTGCAAATCAATAGGACTAGAACCAGAAAATTGCGTGGCAATTGAAGACAGCCCAAATGGAATCCGCAGTGCAAAAACCGCGGGTCTTACCACAATAATGATTCCAGACAAAATTCAACCCACAGAAGAAATTAAATCTCTTTGCGATTACATATTAACATCGCTAAAAGACATCAAATCCGTTTTATAAAAAAAACACAGACCTGCACAAACAAAAATCTGTGCAAATCTGTGTTCCTTTGTGGATTAGATTCCAAAATTATTTACTGGCAGCCAATACAACTGAACTCATAGGTGGAATAGTAAGCTTTCCGCCTTCAACTTTAGCAGCAGGATTTGCAGCATATACCAATGGCATATCACAACCTTCTGGCAAAGTCACAGTTTCAGTTCTTGTAGAAGAAACGTTATGCACAACAAAAGCTTTTTCTTCTGCACATTCCATCACGTAAGATTCAAGAACAGCAGAACCTGTTGAAAGAGCCTTTAGACGACCACGCAACAATGCTGGATGTGCTGTCTTTGCACGAATAACGCGTTTGTAATGATTAAGCAAAGATTCAGGATTTTTCTGCTGTTCAGCAACTGATACTGTTTTCTTATTGTAAACCTTTGCATTTCCATAAGCAGGCGTATCGAACCAGCTTGTTGTAAGTTTGTCCTTTCCTTCAACGTTCCATACCATTGCAGTTCGCTTTGAAGGATCATCTGAACCACTCTTCATACCAATTTCTTCACCGTAATAGATGAATGGAATACCTTCTGCAAGAATATACATATCTGCAGCAAGCTTCATCTTATCTGGTTTGTTTCTCAAAGCTGCAGAAATACGAACCTGGTCATGATTTGAAAGGAATGGAGCATCAATATAATCAGGATTATTAGCAGCATACATTGCATATTCGCTTTCAAGACTTCGTGCAAAACCATTATATGTTGAAACATCACTATCATCAGGAACGTTTTGTTTATCGTTAATTTCCTGATTATTAATAATCTGAGGAATCAAAGTTCCTAAATCAAAATGGAAATTTGACTGCATTCCGCCCATAAAACGGGCACGAGTTGCAGTTGGTTCCCAAACTTCGGCAACATTATATGCATCAGGTTTTATAGACCAGACGTATTCATTCATTTCTTTCCAGAATTCAATAGACTTTTCGATTGTCTGAGAACCAGGTTTTACTTCACAACTGTTATAAATATGACCAGCAGCATCAAAACGGAAACCGCTTACACCTTTATCAAGCCAGAATTTAAATACTTTTTTGAACTCTTCACGAACAGCTCTTTCATCCATATTAAAATCAGGCATATTTGTACTGAACAAACCAGCATAATAATTCATTACAGTCTGTCCACTCTTATCAGTCATCTTATTTCCGTTTGCATCAAGGGCAGGACTCGTCATATCCATAACCCAAATATTTCCAGCAAGACCTTTTTGATTTCTATTATAAGCACCACCGTTTTCAGAAAAATCCATATCATTAATCCAGCGATACCATGTTCTGTACTTACTGTCCTGTTTTTTTGACTCTATAAACCACTGGTTATATGCAGATGAGTGATTACAAGTCATATCAATAATTACATCAATTCCACGTTTTTTACATTCAGCAAGAAAGTTCTCAAAATCCTGCATTGTTCCATATTCTGGATTAATCTGATAATAATCATCAACATCATATCCATGATAAGAAGGAGAAGAAAAGACTGGTAAAAGCCACAATCCTGTTACTCCTAAATCTGTAGTTGTGGAATCGTCACCATCATTTAAATAATCAAGCTTTTTTATAAGTCCTTTAAAATCACCAATTCCATCACCATTTCCATCAGCAAAAGAACGTACAAAAAGACTGTAATATACACCTTCTCCTGGTTTACTAGCTTTACGAACAACAGGAGCAAGTTCCTTTACAGCAAGAGAAGGATCAATTACCCCACCCTTTTTCTTTTTAGCAGCGAAAGATCCTGCACAAGACAAAATCATTGCACCAGACACAATATTTTTAACTAATTTATTCATTAGAGTCCTCCATATTTTATTATACACTAAAAATCAATATTAGACAAAAAAAATGGAGATTGTAATTCAAAAATTACAATCTCCATTAAGTACGGAATAAATTATTAAATATTACTCTTTACCACTTGTACCAGCCATAGACATAAGCAATGTTTTCTGACCAGCCATAAACAAGATAGTAAATGGAACTGCTACAAGAATAGCACCTGCTGCAAACATAGTGAAGTTATCGTTAGAACGTCCACTAATCATTTCATAAAGACCTACAGCAAGAGTCTTTTTATCATCACTACGCAAAATCATACGTGGGAAGATGTAATCCATCCATGGACCTGTAAAACTTGTCAAAGCAAGGAATACAAGCTGAGGCTGTGCAGATGGAAGAATAACCTTGATAAATGCAACTAAAGGAGAAGCACCATCAATATAAGCTGCTTCTGCAATATCTTTTGACATTGTATCAAAATAACCCTTCATCAACTGACTGTTGAATGGAATGGAACCTGCAGAATATACAAGAACCAATCCCCACAAAGTATTAAGCGCATTGAACTTCCACAAGATTACGTATGTAGCAACCATACCAATAAAGCTTGGGAACATCTGCAATACAATCAAACCACCCATAATCTGCTTACGGCCTGTAAATTCAAAACGAGAGAAAATATAGCCGGCAAGAGTACAAATGAAAACTGTAATAATTGTATTCATTACTGCAATCTTCAATGTATTAAGATACCAGATTTTATAATTTGTACCATGAACAGTTGTTTCACCCTTTACAAGCTTGTCAGGGCTAGTAAGCAATCTCCGATACTGGTAAATAGTTGGTTTTTTAAAGCTGAACTTATGAACAACCTTTGTATTGTTTCCTTTACCAGAACCAAGACATTCAGGACAAACCTTATCCTCTGGACCAGTGGAATCTATTTCATTCAAATTTTCATCAAATGTTGTTTCTACTTTAATATATTCCATTCCAGTCTGTGGAATATAACCAGTTCCCATACATTCCTGACAATCATCACGAATTTCTTTATCTACCTGAGTAGTAAAAGGAATAATAGAAGTTGCAGCCAAAGAATTTGACTTTGTAAAAGAAGAACTGATTGTAAACAAAACTGGATACAAAACGATAACAACGTTTATAAGCAGAATAATATTGAGCGTAATTCCAATTGGAGTTGCTTTGCTTGTTAATTTTGTCATTATACTTCTCCTTCCTTAAACGACTTAGTTCGTGTGTAGTTATACAACGCAAATGGTACGAGTACAACGAATACGAGCAAAGAAAGTACAGACGCAAGGTTGTAGCGTGATGGTGTATTCATAGTCAATTTATAGATCCATGAAATCAACAAGTCTGTAGCACCACAGTTTGTAACAGTTGTAAGACCAGCCTGAGGCATATTTGGTCCACCACCAGTCAAGAAGAATACTGCACCAAAGTTGTTGATGTTTCCGGCAAACTGCATAATTAATGTTGGTTTAAGCTGGAACATAACAAGAGGATAAGTAATGCTCTTGAACTGCTGCCATTTAGTTGCACCATCAATAACAGCTGCTTCATACAATGAGTTAGAAATAGCAGTCATAGAAGATGTAGTAAGAATCATTGAATATGGGAAACCAATCCAAATATTTACGAAAATCAAAGCACCTTTTGCAACCCAAGGGTCAGAAAGCCAAGGAATTGGCTGATCTATCAAACCAATAATCTGCAAAGTTCTGTTGATTGGACCAACAGTACCATTCAAAAGGTTTGCCCATACGAACAATGAAAGCATTGTTGGGATAGCATAAGGAAGAATGTAAACAGTTCTGAAGAATTTTGGAATTACTACACGTCTGTCCTGAAGTACGAATGCATAGAAGAAACCTACAAAGAAACATGTAAATGTAGCGAAAATGGCCCAAACGATTGTCCAGATTGCAGTCCAACCGAATGTCTTTGCCCATTCACCACCACCAACTTTCATAGAGAACATAGTTACAAAGTTTTCAAGACCTACCCAGTCTACAAGGTTGTTAGGCGGAATATGATCAGGTGAAGAATAGTTTGTAAATGCTACGAGTGCCGAGAAAAGCAATGGAATGATTGAGAAAATCGCAATCATTACAAGGCTAGGAGCTATACCGATAGTAGCAAAAGAATTCTGAGAAATATCATTTTTTGCTTCTTTCCATGATTGGAAATGACCAATCTTAATGAATTTCTTAACAGAAGCCTTTGCACTGTTAATATTCAATATGTAAAGGAACACAAAGAAACCAATAATGATGAGGGCAAAAATACCATCAATCATCATAAAGATTGAGTGATCCATGTATTTTGTTACAGTAGTATTCTGTTTAGAACCCAAAGTTGCTAATCCAATAAGAGATGTAACAATAGGACCTCTGAACAAAGCAAAATGTTTTACTGTTCTGTAACCATTTTTATGAGCTGATTTACAATAGAAACAGCCATCATAATTTTCATCAAAATCTTCATCACTATTTTTTGCCATCAACACAGCAAGCTGACGATCATACTTTTCGTCAAGTTTAGTGAAAGATTCATAAACAGCGTCATCATCAAGATCAAGAACAAGATCTTCTACGCTATTATCAACATCTAACGCTTCGTTAAAATCAATATCTGCAAAATCATTTTTTAAATGTTTTTTTGCAAATTTTTTGTAATCTTTTGTACGTGCTGTAATAATGCTGTTAAATTTCTTCTGAATTTTTTCAGCTTCTACTTCGCTAAAGTACTCTTCCATTTCATCTGTTTCTGGAATACCTTTCAGATAATCCGCAGCTTTCTTTGTTGGCGGAATAATCGATGTAGATCCCCAAATAATACAGAAGAGCATAACAACTTCAACCAAAGCAAACAATCCACCCCGGATATACTGCTTCAGATAAAGAATCTGTCCTAATCCCATGAAACAAGAAGAAGCTTTTGGAGCTTTTCTTAATTCTTCCGGGTTAAAAGTGTTGTTCATTCCATACCCCTATATAAAACAATTACACAGTACATTTTTTTGTACTGTGTAATTCTCAAAAACTAGACAAACAAAATAATCAGATTATTTTGCAGCTTCCATTGCAGCAGCTGCTGCATTAAGGTCTGTATCAACTGGATCGCCATCCCAGATTCCTGAGTAAGCAGAACCCATTGCTGACCAATATGTACCAAGCTGTGGAATTGTTGGCATTGGTTTAGCATATGCAAGCTGAGCTTTTACACCATTAGAAAGTTCTTTGTTTGTATCAATATCCTTTCTTGGTGGAATCTGATCTGTTGTTTCAAAACGCAATTCAAGCATTTCTTTTGAAGTGATGAATTTAGCAAATTCTTTAGCTTCTTCTGGGTATTCAGAATATGAGCTTACGAATGCAAGACGAACACCAGAGAATGAGTGACCTGGTTCCTTTCCGTCGAATGAAGGGATTGTTGTGATACCAAAGTTTACACCAGATTTCTTAAAGTCTGTAATCTTCCATGGACCTGTGATGATCATAGCAGATTTACCTTCTGAGAACTGAGCGTTACAGAAGTCTCCTGAAGCATCGGCAGCAGGAATGTCAAGAATCTGTTTGCGGAGATTCTGGAAATATGTAAGACCTTTTATAGCATTAGCACTGTTCAAGTTGTGCTGTTTACGATCATCACCGTTTGGTCCGAACAATGGAGCACCAAAAGAATCCATGAACATATATCCATAGTAACCATCAGCTACTGGCCATACCAAAGCATATTTACCTTCTGCTTTGTTGTTGAATGTTTTTGCAAATGCAATTACATCATCCCAAGTTTTTGGAGCTTCTTTAATAAGATCTTTGTTATAGAACAAAGCATATGTTTCTGCACCGAGTGGGTAACCATAAACTGCACCGTTGTATGAAGCACCCATTTTTGCCATTGGCAAGAAATCTGCCATATAAGCATCTGCATCATCTACAGGAAGTACGTGTCCACCCTGTACCAAAGCACCAATATGATCATGTGGTGTTACGAATACGTCTGCACCTACTCCAGCTGGACCGTCCAGTTCGATTTTTGCACGAGCATCTGTAGAAGCAACAGGTTCGTATGTAATCATTACGTTCTTGTTAACTTTCTTAAATTGCTTGATAGCCTTCTGGATAAATACCTTTTCTGGACCATCAGATTCCCATACCTTCAACTTTGCTTTTCCTGCAGCAAATGAAGAAGCCGATGCAACCATTGCCAAAGCTGTAGCTGCCAATACGATTTTTTTCATTTTTTCCTCCATATTTTCAAGTCAAATGACTTAATAACCTAAAAAAAATAGCATTCTTTTTATAAAAAGAACAATTTTATAATACACCATATCTCCAATAAAAACTAGTAAAAAAATTATTTTATGAGAGAATTTAATTCTTCCAGCAAATTTCGATAATCTGCGTTACTTGGAGATAATGCTACTACCTGTTTTAAGTAATATTGGGATTTTCTATATTCTTTTTTATTAAAATATATTTTATATAACCTGAACAAAGATTCACTGTTTTTTGGATTAGACATAAGACTAGATCTTAAGTCAGATAGAACAGTTTCTTCTGTATTCTGAAGAAAACTACGCTGATAATAGAGAAAACTTTTTAATTTAGAAGATGCAGAAGACAATTGCTGATTTATAACAGACAGAGCCTGAACAGATTTTCCAGATTCTACCATAACAAGTACATAGTGTTCCACAATTTCTTCATCATCTGGATTTGCTTTATACATTCCAGACACATCATTCCATGCTTCATCATATTTTTTTAATGCAATACAAATTTTTATATGATTAAACTGAACCTTTCGCGATACTTTTTTTGATGACATCAGATTTTTATTCAATTTATACGCTTCCTGCCAGTTTTTTTCCTGCATAAAACCTTCTACAGCATACTGCAACGCGATTTCATTGGCTGGATCTTCTTTTAAAACCTCACGAGCATAAAAGTTTACATTTTTTCCAGCAACAGTTAATCCAGAAAAACTAGATATTCGGGCAGCAAGCAAAAGAACATCTTCTGCTTCCGGGTATAATTTTAACGCAGATTCTACTGTATTAATGGCAGCATGAATATTTTTACTCCAATCAAATTGCAGACTGGCTCTTAACAAAAGATATTGTTTTGATGAATTATCCTGACGAGAATATACATCAAGCAATGACGCTGCATGAATGTAATCCTTCTTTTCCATAAGAATCTGAGCCCTGAAAAGAACCATAGGCAAATCATTTGGATCCTGCTGCAGAGCTCTTGAAACATATTGTTCGGCTTTATCGTAATCACCTGTTTCATAAAAAATGTGAGCGCAAGACTTTAATAACGAAGTGTTAGTTGGATATTTTTCAAGGAGAGGTTCTACAATTTCCTTAGCCTCTGCAAGATATCCTGTATCTTTCAAACATTCCATGTAAGTATAAGAGGTCTGAAAACATTCAGGAGCAAGCAAAGAGGCTTCCTTAAAATATCGCAAAGCTTCACTTTTGTTCCCAGACTTTTTATAAAGTTCACCAAGCAAATAATTTGCCAGAACAGAATTATTTCGCAATTCCAGTGACTTTTTTAAGGCAGCTTCTGAATTAGAAAAAAATGAAGAAACGTCATTAACATTCAAAATTACAAGAGAAGGCAGCAGAATCGACAGAAAATCTTCATTTCCTGTACTTGTGTCATAAATTCCATTTTTTGCAGAATTGATTGCCCCAATATAAGCATTTTCCGAGGAAATTGAAACATCTCCCCACTCTACCCTTTCTGAAGGATAAACCATTTGCATTATACTAGTTTCAATAGCAAGCAGCACTTTATCATTTTCTTCATATATAGAATTTGACTGCCGCAAGAGAGATGCAGCCCGTCTTAAAGATGCAGGAGAACCGATTTCCACATCTTCCATGATTTTAGAATCAACATAAGAAAAATACGTTCTTGGCTTATCCTTTATTTCTTCTGGAACAGCTATAGCAACAGGCGTTGTATCAACAGGCTCAAAAGTTGCACGTATTGTTTCACCTATATTTTCTACCTTCGGTGCACTGGCGCAGGAACACAAAAAAAACGTCAGAACGCAAATAATGAGAAAATTTATTTTTTTAGCATCAAATAAAAAATCTTTCACCTAGCACCAGTTACGTATTATATTATAGTCATTCCGAATCATCTAATTCTTTATCGTCATTCAATTCATCGGAAATATCCTCTGGAAGAATCTCTAAAATAGATTTTCTCTGAAGAAAAAGAATAACTAAGAAAATTCCTGATAAAATCAATATAAAAGGCAAGATGATGAAAGCCAGTTCATTCAAAGGCTTTTTGATAATTTCAAAAGAAAAAAGCAGAAAAATTATGCCAAGTACAAAAAGAACAATTGCCGAAAAATCATAGCTAACGGCAAATCGTTTACCTGTACATCTGCCTGCTATCACAAGAGTAATAGATGCAACAAGAACATAAACAGGCCATATCTTATCAAGCGGAACTGTAATAACGCTGTATTCAATCAATGCTGAAAAAATTCCATATAAAGAAAGCGTAAGAGCAAGAAATAATCTGAATGCGGATTTTTTAAACGCAAGATATGCATAAAAATTTATAAGGCCAGTAATAAAAAATAAGCCGGGTAAAATCATCGATGTTACATCTGGAACTGTGCCAGCAATCAACAGAAGAAAAATAAATCCAAAAAAGATCAAAGACATTCCTGCCGCAAGAATCACATTAAGATTTTTTTTATCCGATTTGTTCATCATTTACTCCAGAGAAATTAAAATATACTTTAATTTAATAGAATACAATATAATCGCTATGCTTGCCAATAAATTATTATCATGGTAATTTAAAATCATGAAAAAGAAATGGTCTTGTTTTAAATGCATAATTTTTTTTGTTTTTTTAACACTTCAAACACTTATGCAAACTTCCTGTAAAAAAAATTCCAGGGAAGATGAAACTATTTCCGCCATTCAAAAATCACAGAATGAACTTTATGTTCTTCTGGAAAATCCGAACCTTGAACCAGTAAGCCGATATGCAATCGTAAATCAGATTGCGAACAACCTTATTGCTCTTAATGACCAGCAGGGAGTAATTCTTTTTCTTACAAACTGGGTTGAACTGCATCCTGATGACATATACAACGGGTACTGGCTTTTAATGACCGCTTATGCTTACCTTGCAAACAAAGCTGAACCTGTAGCTGAATATTATTTTGACAGAATTCTTTTGGGATATCAGGATTTATTGGTCAAAGGTAATTCCATTCATTTTTCTTGTCTGCAGAATTTAATTCAAATAAGTAAAAACCCAAGAAGCAGAATCAGATATTTCAATGAACTTATAAACAGATTTCCAACGAATGTTTCAATTACAGAGCTTTACCTTAGGCTTGCTTTGGAATACGAAAAAGAAAATGAATGGGATGAAGCATTAAAAGCCTACTCAATGTTTTTAAATCAACCAGATGCTTCGACAATTCAGATTGCTGGAGAACCAAACGCTTACAAAAAAGCCAGACAGCTTGTTGGATTTAACAATTCTCCTAAAGACTGGACTTTTGAAAGCTTACCTGCTTTAGAGGCTGCAGTAAAAAAAGCAATTCGCAATTATGACTGGCGTTCTCTTGATAAATACAGAGCAAAAGTAAACTTCTTTTCTATGTCGTGGAAGCAGGATGAAATGGATCCAAATGCACAGGAAGAGTTTTCCATGCGAAACTTTATGCGTGGAAACAGAGTCCGCTATAACAAGGAGCTTGACGCAGATTCAACATCCAGCGAAGCTTATTTACGCACCTGGGGTTGGAGTCAGTATGTTTCTGTCTGGTATTTATATTTTAGAAAAGTAAATTTTCCCCTTGACCCGGATATTCATGGAAACTGGGAATGGGCAGGTATTTACATTGGTGAAAAATTATAATGAAACATAAAAAAATATGCTTCTATCTAATTTTTTTTATTTTTTTTCTTAATAACTATTCATTATTTTGACAGCAAAATCCTCTTCTGAAAAAAACGTAAAATACAAAAATATCGGCTATCCTGGAATGAATTCCATGAAAGTTGATATTTTACGCACTTATTACCTTTCTGAAAGAGCTCAAAAATGGCTTTATAACGTTCTTGAGGAAGGTCAGCAATACCGCATCTACATAAGAAATCAACTGGAAAAACGTAAAATGCCAGCAATTCTGGAATATCTTCCCCTTGTAGAATCAGAATACAATCCCAACGCAAAATCCAGTTCCGGTGCAATAGGACTGTGGCAATTTATGACAAACAGCGTAAAAGGCCTTTTGGAATACAATGAATATGCTGATCAGCGTTACGATCCATGGAAATCAACAGATGCAGCGCTGACAAAACTAAATGACAATTACAAAACTTTTGGGGATTGGCTTTTAGCAATCACTGCATATAATTGTGGTGCAGGAGCATTAAGCAGGGCAATAAAAAAAGCTGGAAGCCGTGATTTCTGGTATCTTTCACAGAACGGTTATCTTTCAGAACAGGCGGCGGGATACGTTCCAAAACTTTTAGCAATTGCGGATGTAGTAGAAAATGACAGATATTATGGTGTCAGTTTCCCCCATGCAAAAGCATGGAACGGCACAACTCTGGAAACAAGAGCAGGAATGTTCGACTACGTTACTGTAAAACAGTCAGTTCCCTTAAAAAAACTTGCGTATGAACTTCGTATTGACGAAGAAACTTTTCTTTCCTTGAACAGTGCTTTAATAAAGCAAGTTACTCCGCCAGACAGGAAATATTCCATCAGATTTCCAGAAGGCATGAAAGAATCTGCGGAATATGCATTGCATGAAATGGGATTTTTTACTATTAAATAGCATTTAAAAAACCGATAACGTATTAGGTATGTGTATGAAAAAAAACATAATTCTTTTGGCAGCTTATACAATTCTCAGCTCTTCAGTTTGGGCACAATATAATTCGTCTATGACCTCAAAAAGTAAAATTGACTGGACTTCCAGAATTTTTACCACACAGATAAATCTTGATGTTACAAATACAAATATGAGACTTCCCTCTGGAAGAAATTCCGCAGAAAGTCTTATAAAAATCAAAACTCCAGGGCTTGTAAAAGATTCACTGCTGACTCTTTTTGTTGATAACCAGAATTATCTTGGAGACATAATTGTTGATGAAACACTTTCTCTGGAGCAGATTACAAAAATCATTGAAAACAGCAAACAAACTCCAGCTCTTTACACAACTGACGGCAACGGAGTAAACACAATAAAAACAATTGATGTAAACACAATAAGCAGACAGCTTATAAAACATAAATATCCATACACACCAGAAGAGCCAATTGACATTGTTTCTTCAAGACCTTATTCGGGAATAATCATTGATGCCAGAGGATCTCTTCCTATTCATGGGGAATATGCAGACAGTGAAGTTTTTCCATGTTTCTTCCCAACAATCTGGGATGATCAGATGAATATAATCTATGAAAAAAATATTACAGATAAGGAAATAGCCCAGAACAATGGCATAGTAAAATACGACTGGAAAGACAATTTTATTTTATATGAAGATTTGATTGGCCGAGATCCGTTATACATCAAAGCAAAAAAAGTTTTCGGCCGCAACAGGACAGACCCTTTAATCAGTCGCAGAGATGCGTTAAAAATTCTTACTGTAAAAGAAAACCTTAATCTTCTGAAACAAGGAAAAATTGTAATTCTTCTTGATAAAGAAAATCTTATATACGATGTTAAGATTCCAGAAAAAAATCCTGAATATTACGCATCTCTAAGAACTGTAAAAAAATACATTTACGAAAACAAAGTTCCTGACATCAATGTTACAGACAGTATCACAGGTATTCTTTTCAGTGTTGATTTAAAATTTGTCCCTGACTCCCCTGATCTGCTTCCTGCCGAAACTCCCCGCATTCAGAAAATTGCAGAAATGCTGGAAGAAATAATTCAAAACGATGAGTTCACGATTCTTGTTGAAGGTCATACTGCAGATTTAGGAAAACCTGTTGGACAGATGAATCTTTCAATTGAACGAACACGAACTGTTATGAATGCCCTTATCCAAGAAGGAATTCCAGAAAAATTATTCACTTATAAAGGTTACGGAGCTACAAAACCTATCGCCAACAATAAAACGGAAGAAGGACGAGCTCAGAACCGCCGTGTAGACATTACAGCAAGACCAAGAGCTACTTATATTCAGCGAGACTGGTAATTCACAATTTTCTCTTCAATTGTAACCCCTGATGATTTTTGATATAATAAAAAATTGAATTGTAAAATCATTAAGAAGTGTAAGAAAAAACCGCTAAAATAGTGCGGCTTTATCTTACCTAAAGTTTGCGTTGCAAACTTATTATTCAGGGGTTAATACAACCCCTGAAAACGAGC
>SAMEA104315435__coassemble_1037_pt1 | contig 13771 bp, 23 predicted proteins | sample SAMEA104315435__metabat2_high_PE_028 | metagenome-assembled genome bin SAMEA104315435 (sample SAMEA104315435) | gut metagenome | biome: Monkey gut; feature: monkey-associated habitat; material: faeces | place: China | collected 2013 | reverse complement strand
GGTGTCGATTACTTTTAGGAGTTCTGCGTCTTTGAGTTCCTTGGTGTGCACACTGTAGATTCTGATTTTCTTGGTGATTGAATCGAACTTCAGGAGCTTGCAGTAAACCGAACCGTCAAGAGCAAAAACATAGATGTCATCGTTCAGATCCTGCATGTCGCGGTTAAGGATAACCATGTCTCCGTCGTCTATTCCAAGTCCTACCATGCTTGTGCCCCGTACACGGAACGCATAGCAGTCTTTTGCTCTGATGTTCGCCAGCAGCGTAAGGCTGTCAAGAAAGCCGTCGCTGATGTCCGCTTCCTGCCATTCCTGCCCAGGTCCGCAGCTTACGCTCTGATTCAGAATTGGTATCTTTCTATCTTCCGTTACGCAGATTTCTTTGTTTTCCTGCGTTCGGAACATTTCTCCTTCTCCTGTTAGTAGCCAGTCAGAATTCACTCCCATCTGACACAATTGAACTTTTACGGAATCAGGTAAACCTCTTTCCCCTTTTTCATATTTAGAGAATGTCTGAGGAATAATCTTCAAGATTTCTGCAAAGTCTTTTTGACTTATATTTTTACTTTCTCTAATAAGTTTTACTCGTTGACCAATCTGAATATCCAATTCGTCCATAAAATCTCCAAAATGTATATAAAAATATAATTAAAATCGCCAAATTGTATTGACAATCTACAAAATGGGGATATAATACAAAATGTACACGGACGTGTACAAAAAATACAAAACGGCTAGTTTTTGTACACGCTAGTGTAAATATCGGTGAAACAGGAACACCAGTTAACCAAAATTAAATAAACAGGAGGCTTAGAAAAAAAATGAAAAAGATTTTGGAAAAAATGAAATCCCTGGGAGTGACAAACGAAGAACTGTCACTTACCTATGCAGGAAGTGACACTCGTTCTAAAGATCAATCAGCTGCCTTGTTGTGGCGGTCTATTGATTTGAAAGCAGTTTCAGCTTCAGAGAAAAGAAAGCGTATTTCTTCTTTCGTTGGACTTCTTATAAAACAGGAGGCTTAGAAAAAATGAAAATCAGAAACTTCAAGAAATTTGCAACAAGATATGTTGGATTCCTTAAAGACCATTATTTCATTTTCTGCCTGTTTTACTTAACTGATGCAAGAGAAGGTTTTAATGGTAAATACGCTTCCATTCTTTATCAATCAAAGACATCGTTCCTTCAAAAAGCGAAAATAATTCTTTTGTTTCTACGCCTATTGGAGGGACAGGCTTTTGAAGATGAAGGACCTCATGTTCAATGGTTGCGCACGCATAAACAAAAGCGTTTAAGGTACTGGCTATCGGGTAAGGGGAATTTTGAACTTTCCCGTATAAGGAACATATAGCGTCCACATATTCTTCTGTCTTAGGTATGTTTGGATTGATTTTAAGGGCTTCGAGTGGATAGTAAATCTTTGCAATATGTCTTGCGTAAATTTCTTGAGCCAAAAGCCCTGCGTCACGTTTTGTCATTTAGTCCTCCTAGTGTGTTTTTTTGTTTTCTGGCGATTTCAATTATACCACACAGGCAGGACTTGTTATAAGAAAAAGGAGGCTTAGAAAAATGAGAAATGCACCTAAGGCCAAAGCTGGGCATAAAGCCTGCGGACATTCAGAGCTACAGTTGAAAGGTTGTCAGCATTGCCGTTTATGCAGATGCCGTCAGCACAGTCGAGAATTATCTCAGTTGCATTCAGAAATTGAATTGCATTTATCAGATGACGGGCAGCTTCAAAATCAGATTCTTCTTCAATCTTTGACTGAAGCGCTTTCGGAGTTAACGACAGCATTTCAGAAAGTTGTGAGTCTAGTAAAAAATCTCGAGTTTTCTGAGATGGAGTCGAAAGGATTCCCAGGAACACATCGGCGTTCTCGGATAAGGACTCCTTTTGAAGAAAACTTTTAAGAAGTTCTTTCCTGTCACGAATGGCGGTAAAAAGTTCATTTAGATTTGTCAATTTAGTCCTCCTGTGTGAGTTATTTGTTTTTTGGCGAATTCAATTATACCACACTAGCAGGACTTGTTATAAGAAAAAGGAGGCTTAGGAAAAAAATGAAAAAGATTTATGAAGATGATGAAATTCCTGAACCAAAACAGAATCTGATTCTATATCTGCTAAGAATGATTGGAGCTGAGTTTACTTACCAGAAGGTTATGAGAAATTACTATCTGGAAGATATTGATGATTATTATTTTATTCATCCAAAAAAAACAATCTTCCTTGCTGTAAGCAAAGTTTCCTCTTTGTCCGCAAAAATAGGTCTAGCACTTCGTCTAATTCTTTGTATAGACCTGGTGCGACTTTTCGATGAGTCAGATATTCGGATTCTATGCATGAAAGAGCATAAGAAAGAGATTCGAAAAGGATTTTTTGACTTGTGTCTGGGAAGATAAATTCTTTTTCGATTTCAAAACATTTTTTGCGTATGAAATCATCTTTTGGAACTTTCGGAAAAAGCCTCATTGCTTGATCTGGATAGTAAAGTTTTACGATATGTCGCTCAAGCATATCGCTGGCAACTATTTTTGCATCTGTGTTTGTCAATTTTGTCCTCCTGTGTGGGGTGATTATGGTGGTACTTGATTATACCACACGGAAGGACTTTTAAGTGGGAGGTGCAGCATGGAAACTGCAATCATCATTACTGCCGCCCTGTGTGCCGGCTTTGGAACTGCACTGGCTTGTATGGAAATCAAACGCCATAAAAGACGGTGCAAGGTAATCATAACGGAGTACATACCGTTATACAGAATCCGTAAATCGGGAGGTAAAAAAAGAATGCGGTTAAAAAAGAAAAGCTCCAGAAGGAGGCTTAGACCGACTGGAGCAAACACACATCCTTAAGGATATGTTCAGGATAACTTAATTTTTACACGGACGAAAGAAAATCGTCAAGGGGGAAATACATGAACATAAACAATTCTTTGCGCGGCTGTCGGCCTTACCCTATAGACAAAGACCGGCAGAACAGATGCATGAGTGTATTGAATGATGCAGGAATGACAATCACAGAACTTGCTGAATACATCGGAATGGACAGAGGCAATCTATCCAAAATCATATCTGGTCGTGAGCTCACAGAATCCGGCGAAACAAGGATAGCAAGGTTTCTGGACTACCAGAGGACAGATCTGTTTCCGCTGCGGACCAATCAGCAGATTGCAGACATGAGGGTGGCAGAACAGAAGAGAAAACAGGCACTGGCAGAAAAAAAGAATGCCAGAATGCTCAGAAAAACGGGAGCTGCCTGATGGAACTTGTAAAGACTAAACAGCTTGCAGAAGCTTTAGGGCTCAGCAAGAAAACTCTTTTGGAAAAAGCCAGGAACGGAGGCTGGGCTTATGTGCAGAAAGGAAATTCAATGTGCTTTGTTGAGAACAGGTTACCGACTGATGTGCGCTTTGCGCTTGCCGCTTACAAAAGCGGATCAGTGGTTCCGGTACAGAAGCGAGATGTTGTGGCAAAAACTCCTAAGAGCGGAAGGCACTATACGGGAGACGCATTCCTGAATGCCAGTGACAAGGCTCAGACAGTAACCCAGTGGCGTGCAGCTTTAATCTATGAATACAAGCAGTGCGGAATGACGGTTGCAACTTTCTGCGACGCCTACAACAACTGCGGAGCCTTTCCAATCTTAAAGGAAAAACTTGGAGAAGTAAGCCAGGCAACCTTTTACCGCTGGCTTAAGAACTGGAACGAAAACGGAGCTTCCGGAGTTGTTCCAAAATACGGAATGAGCCGAGGAGGAGCCGGAGAAAGCCTTAGCGATGAAGAACGGGATCTTCTCCGCCTTTTCTGGCTTAAAGACACACAGCCTTCTGCAATGCATGCATGGCGGCTTATGAAGGAAAACCTGCCCTACAGCAGATGTACCTATCAGACGGCACAAAGGTATCTTGCAAGCATTCCAAAGGGAACTGCAGGATTCTACCGTGGCGGCGAAGGAAGGTTTGAAAACAGCTTTCTTCCTTACATGGAGCAGGACATCACAAGGTACAGAAGCTTACAGGTGGTTGTCAGCGACCATCACTGTCTTGACTGTGTTGTAAGTTACAACGGCGAACTTGTGCGCCCATGGCTTACTACATTCCAGGATCTAAGAAGCGGTAAAGTTTTGGGATTCTGTCCCTGCCTTAAGCCTTCATCATTCAGCATTGTAGTTGCCTACTACATGTGCTGCATCAAGTACGGAATTCCGGAAGGACTTCTGTTCGATAACGGTAAGGACTACCACGCAAAGTGGCTCAACGGTCACAATGAAGATGTAAAGGTAGAAACGCCGGAAGGAATTGATGCAGAAAAGGAAGTTGAGTTCAAGGGACTGTTCCAGATGATAGGTTCAGAGGTGCATTTTACAAGAACCTATAACGGTAAGTCAAAGGCAAGACAGGAACGATATTTCCGGATTATCGGGGAATACCTGGCTAAGGAAATGGGAACCTATGTTGGTTCAGATTCAAGAAGCCGTCCTGAAGAAGCTGCCCTTTTGTGGCGTGCAATAGACGGCAAGGAACAGCGGACGGATATTCCTCTGTGGGAAGACTTCGTTCAGAACGCGGAATCCATGATTGAATACATCAATGACCGCATTCCCTGTACTTCTGACTACATGGATGGAAAGACCCGTTCACAGGTCTTTGCAGAAAATCTACCGCCAGAAGAACAGATAAGACGTCCTTCAAAGGAAATGCTTCAGAAGGCACTGCAGAAAGGTGAAGTAAGACTTGTACACAGGAACGGAATCACAATCGAAAAAGTGAACTTCTGGCATCCTGATGTGTTCGAGTTCATAGGAAGAAAGGTTCGGGTCTACAAGAATCTTCTTGATCCCAGCGAAATAACGGTTGCAACGCTGGACGGTGAGTTTATCTGCGTTGCAAAGGCAAACTACTTCAAGGAAACACAGAATCTTGAAGATGATATGGAACGGCTTCAGGGAGCAAGAAAATCTCTTACCGAAATTGCAAAGCTTGGTTCCGGCGAAGTCAACATCGCACCGGAATTCAACACCATGGTGGAAGCTGCCCGTCATGCTTACGCCAACCGACAGCTGGAAGGAGTGAATTCATTCCTGGAAGACCAGCCTAAGGAAGTGGAAGCAAGAAAGTTTGTTCTTGCACCAAAAAAATCAGCATTAAAGACACCGTTTGAAGGTGTTTAAGGATATGTTCAGGAGGCTTAAAAATGAACATAGAAGTTAAAGAAAAACTGGAATCAACACTCCAGAAGTATGGAATCTCTAAGGCAAAGGCTTCAAGAGATATGGGTTATTCATCAGCAATATTGTCTGCATACACAACAGGCAACTATCAGGGCGACGAAAAGAAACTGGAAGACAACATCACAAGGTGGGTTGCAAGACAGGAACAGGCACACAGCCGCAAGAAGATTCCGATTGTTGAGACATCATCACTCAAGCAGATTTTCAAGGCAATTGAAATGGCTCATACAGAACATGACATTGCCCTGATTACAGCTGATGCAGGAGCTTCAAAAACTACAACTGCAAAATATTATGCAGACAAGAATGAGAACACAGTAATCTACATTCCTGTAGTTGCCGGAATGAACAGAAAGATGCTTACAGTTGAGCTTGCAAAACAGCTTGGAATAGAGACTGCAAGAACTTCATTCAATGATCTTGTACAGAAGGTAGCAGAAGCACTTTCTGAATGTGACAGTCTTGTTATCCTTGATGAAGCTGATTACCTGAAGGCAGATGCCCTGGAGTTTGTTCGCCGTCTTGTGTATGACCTTGGAGAAAGCGGACTTGTGCTTATCGGACTTCCACGCTTAAAGGGAATGATTCAGAACCTGCGTAATGACCACCGCCAGCTGGAAAGCCGAATCGGAATCAACCTTCAGCTTGAAGGACTTACAAAGGCAGATGCAACGCTTATTGCAAAATCAGTCTGGCCAAACTGTCCTACAGAAGTTGTAAACACCTTGTATTCAGTTTCTAAAAATGATGTAAGACAGTATGTAAAGGTAATTGAACGAATGCAGAACACCATGACGGTAAACAATCTGGAAGAGCCTACTGTAGAAGCTGCAGAGCTTGCAGGAACTTTAGTTTTAAGGAGACGGTAAAAAATGAAAAGTCCATTGGGAGAAGACAAAGAGCCTGTAGAAATTGCAGTTGCAAAACGAGGTCGCCCCGCAAAAAACGCAGTCATTTATGACGATGACAGAAACATGATCATCACCGAAGCCGAACACGAAGAAATCAATCAGCTGGTAGATGACATCAAGGCAAAGACCATAAAGCTTCAGAAAATCCTGTGTTCTGGTGCAAAGGCGTATTTCAGAATCGGCGAGATTCTGAAAGCTGCAGAAAAGCGTTCTACCTGCAAAATGACCGCAAAGGTCTATTCAGAAAAGACAGGAGTTCCTGAAAGAATGGTAAGTACGGCAATCAGGATATACAGGAACTATGCGGATAATCCCGAAGCTCTTGAAGGTATGTCAATAAGAGCCGCCGCCATGCTTATCTGTCCATCGGATGAAAAGAAAGATGGAGCAGAACAGGTGTCGTTCATGCCGGAACTGCCACAAGGACAGCTGCCTGATTACAGTGAAGACTTCGGGCTTCCAACATCAAGCGGAGTCGATCTTCACAGATTCAGGCTTCGAGCAGATTTGCGTGAAAGGAAAATGTATCTGCTGCGGAAAGGATATCCGGGGGCATTTCCAATCATGGAATTTTCCGTTGAAGAACCAAAGAACGACACAATGCAGATGGCATACGACAGGTTTGTAGATGAAGTTCAGAAGGCAACGGAAAAGTACTACGGAGTTGTTGAACAGCTTGCAGATGAGGAGGAAGAAGATGCCTAATTCTTTTTCTGTTGCTGTTATTAAACATAAAGCTGTGGTTGCATGGCGAGACTGTTTAGGGGACAGTCAAGAGGATTTACTTAGAATTCTTGCAAATTTCATATCTTTTTACAGGGGGAATTGATGAGTATAGCTGTATGGAAGCCAGAGCGTAAACCGTCATATATGGACAGTAAGGAAAAGGATTTTCTTACGGGCGATTACATAAAAAAAGCTGTAATGAATTTGAGTTATGAAGGATTACAGCTTTGTGCTGCAGGATATTTTCTAGCGATGACAAAATTGCATGTATCACCTGCCGAGATATGCCGGTTACTGGAGGAATCATGAGAGTGTATATATCCGGTCCTATCACAGGACACCCTGACTACGAAGAAAAGTTCAAGGCTCGACGAGTGCAGCTTGAACAGATGGGTTACATGGTCTGCAATCCTGCAGACTTGGGTAAGGAAATGCGTCAGGTTACCTTTAGCATGTACCAAAGAGAGCCTACTTATGAAGAATACATGCAGAAATGCCTGGAAAAACTTCTCGAGTGCGAAGGAATCTCAATGCTTGACGGCTGGGAAAACTCGCATGGGGCAAGAGTTGAACACGCTGTTGCAGTTAGCACCGGCAAAACAATTGTAGATGTGTACTACAAGGGAGCGGGCACTTTCACTTGAAAACGCCGCTCTCATATGCGAACTGCTGGACCAGATTTCCAACACGGCTACTAAGGGAATTCTGGGAAATGCAAGGGAATCACTTGTAGACATCAAGACAATGGCAGATGAAGCGAAACGCGTTTATCTGGAATCAAAAATTAAAACAATTTAGGAGGTGCCAAATGGGTACACGTTACAAGTCGTCTAGCGACACAAAAATCGAGTCATTGGAACAGGTTAATCTTGCTCTCCGTGACATTGGACAGGCAGAAAAAGAACTTGCCTTGATTGACGCAAAAGCCAACGAAGAAATCTCAAAGCTTAAGGAAAAGGCTCTCAAGGAAGGCGAAGAAAACCGCAAGTTTATCACAGAGACAGTTGCTAAGATTCAGGCTTACGCTGAATACAACAAGTCGGAGCTTTTCAAGGACACAAAATCACTTGAACTTGCCTTTGGAAAGATCGGCTACAGAAAAAGCACAAAAATCAGCGTAAAGAAAACAACTGTTGAACTTCTTAAGTCATTGCTTGGTCAGAATCGACTCACACTCGAATCAACCAGTGACGCAGAAAAGAAGACAGCTCTTGTGGGGTTTATCGCCAAGATTGAGGCATGTATTAGGGTTAAGGAAGAACCAAACAAAGACGCTTTAAGCCTTATGGAAGATTCATTCTTACATGAAGTTGGGGCTTCTCGCAAAGTCACAAACGATTTTTTCTGCGAGGCTACACCTGACAATGTAAACGAAGAAGCTTTGAAACATGCGTAACAAATAAGATGTGCACGCTGGATGTCTGCACATCTTTATTCATTACAAAAGTACGGAGGTTTGTATGGAAGTTGCGTCAATGCCAGAAGCGATTCAGAAAGTTATCGAAGCAATGCCAGAAGGACACTGCTTCTTTGGCAACGAACTGCACGATGCAGTCGTTAAAATCTACCCTGCAGCAAGGGATACTTATGTGTCATCAATTCTGCAGGCAATGCGTTGGAAATGTGGACAGATTGTCCGCTGTATCAATCCTTCTGAATCACTGTATCAGAAGTTAGCTTAGAACTTAGGGGGAAACAATGAACGCACCTGCACAAAGAAAATGGGTAATGACAATACATGTCGCAAAATCAAAGACCGGCATAGATGAAGATGCATACAGAGCAATCCTTGCTGGATGTGCAGGGGTTCAGTCTGCGAGTGAAATTACAACATGGGAGCAGTACAATTCTGTAATGGCTGCATTCAAAAAGCTGGGATTTTCCTTGCAGAAGAAAACTCCTGCGGATGATACTGAAAGACGGAATCCAGAATGGATAACCGCTAAACAGGAAGCATATATCAACGGATTGTGGAAAATCGCAAGTCGAGCTAAAGATCAGTATAGCTTGCGTACCATGATTAAGAGAATAACAGGAAGTGATTCCATCACCTGGTTAAAAAAGAAAGATGCTAGCAAGGTAATACTTGCATTACGTCAGATAGCAATCAATGCTGGCATTAATCCTGATCATCCTTGCTAGACAATACAGGGGGATGTATGCTGTTATCAGTAAAAGAAGCTGCAATGGTACTCGAACTTAAACCAAGTCAGCTATATTACCGACTTAACTTGTATCAAATTGACGGTGCCATCAAAATATGCAGAAACTGGCGGATTGATGAAGAAACCTTAAGGAAGTTATATGAACGAGTCAATGCAAAAAGAGCTGGAATCCTTCCCGGCTTTACTGAACTTGTCGGACTTGATGCAGTACTTGCGAATATCAGAGAGACAAGCTTACAGACTGATAAAAAATCCTGCTTTGCACGCATTCCGGGAAGAAAAGGAATGGAACATTGCAAGAGCAGACTTAATTGCTTGGCTGGAATCGGAAGTCGAGAGGTGACAAAACAGCTTAATTTATTTGAAACGTAACAGAAAGGGACTGATTGTTGTGTCAATCAGTCCCTTTTTTGTCTCTGCTAGAATATTTAATTCTCAATTAAATTAACATAAAGTCATGTTAAAAATCATCGTTCAGAGAAGTAAATCAAGTTATCACTACAAGTATAAGCCATCTCAGGAATCTGGCTTTGACAACAACTGCAAGAACAATTCAAGAGATTGGCTTGTTCTTATGTACAACGACAAGGAATTGTTCCGTTGCCGTTGTCAGTCTGTGCAGAACTATGACTGGGGGCGAAATAAATCCAACGGTAAGCTTGCCTATGGCGACACTATCGCACCAGGTAAATTCCAAGTTCGACTTTTCGCTGATCCAAGAAAGTATCACGGCGAAGTTCATGAGATTATCAATGCAGTTGATATGGACGGTCACAAAATCAACAGCATGGCGATGCAGATTGTTCGGGGCGAATATTACGGCAGATGGTTGATTCACGACAGATATAGCAATGTTTCAGGCCATGACATGGCTTATGCCTGGTCTGCTGGATGCATAATTCTAAGATCAACAGACCTTGTGTTCTTCAATAATGCACTTATATCTGCCGGTTGCGCTAAAGGCGATATCATAGCAGGTGAAATTTTCGAAAGCGAGGTGGAAGATGAACTTTAAAGGTAAGCAGTTAAGTCTATTGTCTAAGCTGATGGCAGTTTTCATTGTTGTTGCATGTTTGCTTGTTGAAATTCTTTCAGGGCGAATACTACCAATGAATGACGTAATCAAGGTTGCATTGTTTACAGCTCTTGTATTTAGCCCTGTAGACATAAGTCTTTGGATAGAAACCTTCTTTGAAAGTTTCAGAAATCGACCCTCAAGAATATTGCCTTGCAATAAGAACAAAGACAACGCTGAAGAATCAGAACCTAACCCCAATATACAGGAGGATTACCGCTGATGGAAATAAGAATAATAGCAATTGTAATACTTGTAATGGTATTAATTCTTGGAATTTTTTCCGCAGAAAGAAACATTTCTGAAAAATCTGCTGCAAAAAATAAGCTGAAACAAAAAAAAGAAGCAAAGGAGAAAGAAATTGAAAAAACTGATAGTAGCAATCTTGTTAATAAGTCTCGCAACTCTCGAGAATATAAACGCGAAATCAAAAAACATTGTGACAGATTCCGAGAAGACTCTCTTAACAAGCTCAAGAACTTACTCAGCTGACGAAGTAACTGAGATAGTGGCATCTGTCCAGGACACAGCAGAGGAACATATCCAGCTTGCGTGGGAAGATGGCTATAAGGCAGGAGCTCTTGAATTCTCTCCTGAGTCCGAGCGGTTAAAAGCAGAGGTTTCAGCACTAAAAAAAAAGCAACTTAAACGCAAGATAACAACACCAATATATATTATTTCAGGCGCTGTAGTTGGATTCTGTACTGGTTACATATTTAAGGCGGTGAATTAGATGGAAGGTATGCAGGTAGCTAATGCGATTAATGGACTTATTGTCTCAATAGGGCTTGTGCCGTCATTATTGATTGCAGGAGTTTGCATCTACTTTGTTATCCGAGAAACTAAAAAACAGACGTCTGCATTGAAAGAAGCTCTGTCATCAATGAGCAAGAAGTCAGAAGCTCAGGATGAAAAACTTGAGCACACTTTAAAAACTCTTTCAGACGAAGTTAAATATATCCAGACGAATTATGTTACCAAGGAAGAGCATTTCCGCGATTTTGAGGGTTGGCGGACAGAAATTAAAGATCTGCGTGACCTTATAGTTCTGGCACTAATTACAAAGGACAAATAACATGATGAAGATTAAGCCAAACATGCTGCGTGGCAAATTGCTGTCGCTGATGAATCAGATGTACCCAACACCTATCAACGAGATGGATATTGTGGGTATTCTCTATCAGTACCATTCCGTAGACGACATCAAGCGGGAACTGCAATATCTTGCAGATAAAGAATACTGCACCAGAACAGAACTGCCTCACCCATATAAAATTGGAGAGAAAATTGTTACCTGTAAGCTCACAGCCCGCGGGCTTGACTTGCTGAACGGTGATATTCCAACGGATCCAGGAATTGTTGTTCCAGTCGAGGAGTAAAACATGGGCAGAAAAAGTACAGCCGAAACGAATGGTCTTGTCGAACTTATCGTTGACAAATGGGATGGCGGAAAGAAGACAATCGTCTATGTAACAGAAGAAGTAAACCGCGTAATGCAGGAAAAAGGCTTGCATGTTACATTCAGCCGAGAATCAATTCGCCGCGTAATACGCAGTCACGAAGAACAGGTCGAAGATTTACGCAAAGCAACCGAAGCGGCTAAAGCAATGGCAGAAATTCTGAAGGACAATCCTGGAACAGAACTTGAAGAAGCTGCAATCGCAACTATGACAAGCCTTATTGCTAAAGAACTACGTAATGTTGACTCATTCGAGTTTGAGAATCCTAATGATATGGTAAGAGCGATGAAAGAACTTGCAACCGCAAGGCTCAAACTATCTGAATACAGAACCAAAGCTGTAAAAGCTTTGGAAAAGGCAAAAAACCAGTTAAAGACAGAACTTCAGAAAGAAATACAATCTGACCCAGAACTTCTGGAAAGACTTTGCAAGATTATTGATTCAACAGAGGTTAAATAATGGCATTGATTAATGAACTGGCAGGAACAGACAGAAGCTCAATCGAAAAGCAGAACCGTCTTAAAAGAGCAATAAATGATTTCGGTTATTTCTGCCGCTATTATCTGTCTGACTATTTCTATGAAGACCCTGCTTCTTACCAGCGCATTCTATACGATGTAGCCAACACAAGAAGCCTTACACAAGACCTAGCGGACAGTTTAAAACCGTATGTCCGGGAAAAATATGTAAACTTGCTCAAACCAACAGAAAGACTTGCCGGGGCGATGTTCATTGAACCACGAGAACACGGAAAAACTGTCCGCTGGTCATTCGCTTATGTTCTGTGGTGCGTGCTTACCGGCAGAGCCAAGTATGTCCTTCTTATCGGAGCAAGTGGCGACAGTGCAAAAGAAAACCTTTGCAACATCAAAACCGAAATCGAAGAGAACGAAAGAATCCTTGAAGACTACGGTACTCTTCAGGGCGATGCCTGGACAAACGCACGGCTCGAGCTTACAAACGGAACTTGTATTCAAGCCAAAGGTTCCGGGGCTTCAATGCGTGGTACTCGCTTCAGACAATTCCGCCCTGATCTGATTGTAATTGATGATGTTCTTAAGGACGACGCAACCAACTCACCAACCCAACGAAACAAAATACACCGCTGGTTAAAACGCGTTGTATTCAACCTTGGCAAGAAAGCCTTCATAATCTGGGTAAACACAATCTTCCACAATGATGACCCAATCAGTAGACTGTGCCGTGAGCTCGAAGCTGGAGACCTTGTAAACTGGATAGCCGTTCGCTTGGCGTGCATCCGCGCCGACGGAACACCATTGTGGCCAGAATATTGGGATTTGCAGTCCTTGGAAGACAAGAAAAAGACAATCGGAGTTAGTGCATTCAGCACAGAATACATGAATGAGCCATTGGCAGACGAAGAACGAATAATTCAGCTGGAATGGATAGATGAATTCCGTTATACAGAATTGCCACCACGCAACCGTCTGCAGTTCTTCCTTGGCGTAGACCCTGCAACAGGTGCTCACGACGGCACAGCCGAAGTACCAATCGCAAGAGACAAAGACACAGGAATAATCTATGTCTTGCCATCGTTCTCAGATGCCTGCAGTGAAACCAGAACATTGGAGCAAATGGAAATGCTATACAAAGCCTATCACTTTGCCGCCATCGGCTGGGAAAATGTAGTATTCTCAGGAATTTATGGTAAATACATTCAGAAGCTTGGAATAGAAAAAGGACTGTATTTTCCAATAACCTTAATAGGAGTTGGAAGCCTGCCCAAAGAAGTAAGAGTCCGTTCCTACTCAATGCTGATTCAGAACGGCTTTATCCGCTTCCCTCAAAAAGGTTGCGATAACATAATCACCCAGCTAACCGAATTCCCAATGGGAGCCTTCGACGACCTTTGCGACGGCTTATATCTCGCCATTAAAGCCGCCGAAAAATCCGTCTCCGGCAACGTAGCAATATCCTCATTCAAGCGCGACGTTAAAACCCTAGCAAACAAGGTAATATCCAGGGCAAGAGTTTAAAACATTTTTTTGTTGCCTAGATTCCATTTTAAATATGATGCTTCTGATAGTCTAAACTGCAGGAGGATTAACGAATGGCTGACAACTCAACACCAGACACACCATGGGAATCAATCTCAAAAAAACAAGGAACAGGCAAAGACTTCTCAATTGAAATGTTAGGGGCTGCAAAACTTTCGGATTCAACAGAAAAAGGTAATTATATTATA
>SAMEA104315435__coassemble_1021_pt1 | contig 14106 bp, 4 predicted proteins | sample SAMEA104315435__metabat2_high_PE_028 | metagenome-assembled genome bin SAMEA104315435 (sample SAMEA104315435) | gut metagenome | biome: Monkey gut; feature: monkey-associated habitat; material: faeces | place: China | collected 2013 | reverse complement strand
TGTACCATCTTGATATACATAATTACCCTTATCATCAAAATATGCACCATTTTCATCATATTCATGTTCAGGTTTTTCTTCTTTTTCTTGCTCTTTGCCTTTTGTAAATGCAGAAACTTTAACTTTCTTACCGTTTTCATCTTCATTAACAACAGATGAAACTGTAAGTTTTGATGCTGTTTCTCCTGCAACATATTCCATTTTTCCAGTAATACCATTTGATGCAATACGAATTGGTGCAGCATAAATAGAATCTACAGGCAGATCAGCAGGTTTTACAGTAATAGATACTTCTTTTTCTGCCTTTTTAATCTTATCAGCCCCTGTAGCATCAGGACAGCTGTTTGTTACAACAACTTTATATCTGTAAATCTTAACACCATCCTCAGTAGCAGGAACAACAGGTGTGTAAGAATCACCGTTACCAACATTAACCCCATTTTCATCAAACCATTTAACTGAAACATCTCCTTTAAGATGTGTTGAATCTTTTGAAATTGAATAACTAACTTTAAAAGGATTTGCTGTATTGCCTGCAGTGTATGTAACACCTTCATTAGAAACACCACTGATTGAAACTTCTGCAGCATTTGTTTCTGCTGGATTTACAGCTTTCTGAACTAAAACTTTAACTCTCTTACTCTTAACAGATACCTTTTCATTAAGTTTATTAAATACTTCAACCTCGTAGCGGAAGTCTTCACCTACAGCTGCAGCAGATGTATCTGGAAGACATACAAAAGTATCTACGCCTTCAATTAAATGACCGTCTTTATACCACTTATAAACCCACTCGCCTTTATCTTCATTAGTAAGTTTTACCTCTAATTTTGGACTTTTGGCATCCTGTGTATATATAACTTCTTCTGGCAAGACACTGTTGTCATAATCAATTTCTGGAGCAACAACAGAACTGCTGCCGCTACCACCAATAGGCCAAAAAACTGGTGTTGATCCACCATCATCAATTTTACAACCTGTAAAAGCAAGACCAATTGAAGCTACTGCCATTACCATACATTTCAACAACTTTTTCATTTTTTTCTCCTTAAAGAAAACAAACTTTTTATAATAAACATCAGACACTTAATCCCATTCACCAGTGACTGCTGCCTTTTCACTAAAATATGTAATAACTGATAAAAATCTCTTATGAAAGGTAAAACACTTTTTGTACTTTCTTAAGTTAATAAAAATATCTCTGCTTTTGATAATAAAATGAATAAATATGTAGCACAAACTTTTTTAAAATCAAGAACTATAATATCTTTATCGCTCTCTATTATAATTCTACCTCACTTTCCCAAATAGTCAAATTTTTTTTTCAAAATTTTGCATTTTTTTAGATTTTTTTTATATTCTCATATAAAGGCATCTCTAAAAAATCAAAATAATATTTTCTAGAGATGCCTGCATGTGGTTTCCACAAGCTCAACCACTTTTATTTCAAATATTCTCCATCTTCACCAATCTTGCCATCAACTTCGCAAGTTGAAGTTTTAAGAACGTAGATACGCATGTTGTTCTGGTCAATTTCATCAGAAGTAAGTGAACCAGAACAAGAAACTTCTTTACCAGTAATTACTTCGATGTATGTACCACTTGGAACATCGCTGAATGTAGCTTTACCGCCGATTGCAACAAGAGCAAAGCTGTCTACGTTTTCATCTGTGTAGCGGCGTTTAAATGCGATTGAACCAGAACATCCCTCTGTTGAATACTGACCTTTGCGGAGAGCTGCAATAGAACGGCGAATCTTGTTCAAGCGAGTTACATGCTTAGCCAATGGATGACTTAAAGTTTCTGCAACTGTTCCGCTTGCTGTATATTCGCTGTAATCGCTGGCTGTAACTGTTCCTTCAATATAATCTCCAAAGTATGCACGACCAGATTTATCAAGACTTGTTCTTGTGTTAGCAGGGTCGATTGGAGCACCTGCCATGAACATAACTTCAGAACCGTAGTAAAGACATGGAATACCACGGAAGCTGAACATAAGATTCATATTGCGAGGCCATTCATCTGTTTTTGAATAACGCTGACCTTCTGGTGCATTATCTGGAGCATAGTCATGGCTGTCTACATAAACAACGTTCCATGTTGCATCGTTAAAGTCAGGGTCATTTGTACCAACTGCAGTCCGGAAAGCATCGTTTGCATTGCTGAATGCCCAGTGCATTGGGAAGTCAATCTGATCAAGGTGAGAACGCATAGTCCAGTCTGGTGTATGATAATCGTTACCATTCAACAGGTGGTTTGCAATTCCATCTGCCCATGCTGGATGAGCAAAATCACTTTTATATGTTGCAAAATGAGCAGAAGCACTTGCACTGTTTACTGTATGGTCTGACTGACTCCATGCAAAGTCCTTGTTTTCCTTCCATGTATAGAATGAAGGAGAAAGAGCTGGAACACCTTCATTCCAGCGGCCACGGTAACGGGCACAAGTTTCGCCAAAGATGTAGAAGTTTTCTCCGCCGGCTTCCATAAATGCAGGAATAAATTCCTTGTTGAATGTATAACGGCTGATATGCTTAACTGTATCAATACGGAATGCATCAACACCCATTTCAATATATTTTGTATAACAGTCTTTAAGATAGTTGAATACAACAGGATTTTCTGTGTTTAAGTCTACACAGTCACCAGCCATCTGACCCAGCTGACAGTTTTCGCTGTTCCAGTCAATCATCTTTGCATGATGATAGATAAAGTCTGTATCAATTGAATCTTCCTTCATGGCATTAATACGAGCCCCGTACTGAACATCACCTATAGCTGTATCGTAATCAGAACCACCTGCTATTGAAAGACCAGCCATAAGCTTGCTGTAAGCGTTTCCCTCTTTTGCAAGTTTCATGAATGGACTACGTTTTCCGCCAGCAGGAACTGGAATATCTTTGTTTTCATAAGGAACAGTATCCTTATCGAACATGTGGAAAAGATTGCGTTCACCAAAGTTACCAGAATGGTTCAAAACGATATCCTGAATAACCTTAATTCCCTTTGCATGACATTCATCAATGAAATCCTGATATGTGTAATCAGTTGATTCATAACGAGGGTCAACCTTACTAAAGTCGTAAGCATGGTATCCGTGATAGTCAATACCAGAAGCATTTTCTACAACAGGAGTAATCCAGATTGCGCTGAACCCAAGTGCCTTGATGTAATCAAGCTTCTGTGCAAGACCCTTAAAGTCACCACGCCATGCGCAGTCACCTGCACCAAATGCAAGATATTCACCACCTTCGTCCCAACAGTATTCGTTGTTAGAACTATCACCATCATAGAATCGAGTTGTCATTACAAAGTAGATTGATTCATCACGGAAATCTCCAGTATCAGAAGCCTTATCTGCAACTGTCAAAGTTTTTTCTGCAGCTACTGACTCAGCGCCTTCATCATCTGTAAGAACAAGAGTGATTGTGTAAACTGTATCTTTTACGGCACTTTCTGGAGCAGTAATTGTAATTGTTTCTTTATTGAGGGCATCCCAGGTTGCACCGCCAGAAACTGTCCATTTGTAAGAAGCAATTGTTCCGCCGTTCTGGTCATAAGAACCTGCACAGTTCAAAGTTTTTGAAGCACCCGGGAAAATTCTTGAAGCGCCATTGATTACAGCAACTGGTGGAAGATTTGCATTCTTAGTAGTGATTGTTATTGGAGCAGAAGCTTCTGATTTATTGCCAGCTTCGTCCACTGCTTTACAAGTAAGAGTGTAAGAACCGTTCTTGACTGTAGATGTATCAAATACATAAGAACCTTCGCAGTCTGTACCGCTAAGAGCAATAGAAGAAACTTTTTCGCTGCCAAGATAAATTTCAGCTTCTTTAAGAGCAAGGTTATCTGTTGCTTTTACTGTAAATGTAATCTTTCCGCTTACAGTTCCAGTTTTGTCTGAAGTAAATGAAACGAGAACTGGAGCAACTTTATCTTCCGGGTTAGACTCGTACCACTTGTTATTGTAATACCAGTATTCACCAGCACCAGAAAGTTTAAGGTCTCCAGTTTTTCCGTCCCATGAACCAGCCTGTTTGAAAATAATATTTGCAGAAGTAACAGGAAGTGTGTATTTGTACCACTGTCCACCTTCTGCAGTCATATTAAATTCTTTCTGATCAAGGGAACTGTCTCCTGTCTGCCAGATATAAATAACAGGATATTTTGCATGAACAACAATTGAATCAGAAATTTTAGAAGAGAAAGTAAATCTTTCACTGATTGCAGCAGCACCGCCTTCTGCAACAAGAACACCTTCTGCAACAACAGCAGCACCGTCAGACATTCCCCAGAATGACAGATTTTTTGTAGCAATCTTATCGCTGAAGTCTGCAGCAACAATTGTTTCAGACTTAGAACCTGAAGAAATTGTAACAGATCCAGAAATGATTTCCTGTGAAGAATTAACAATTACTGTAGAACCAGACAATGAAACCTTTACAACAGGAGGAACAGGAGCATCAGAAATGAGCTTATCAGCAGAAAGAAGTTCAGGATCCTGACTTCCATGGATGAGATAAACACCCTTTGCACTGATTTTCATATCGCCTTCGTGATACTTTCCTTGGTTGGAATTTGTAACAAGCAGACTGATTTCTGAAATTCCATCAAAGTTGTAGTAATAATATTCAGTTTCAGAATCATCGGCTCTGTAACCAGATTTCATTTCTACACCTGGCCAGGTTGTATCTGGATATTTTCCACTATTTTCACAATCAAAATAGTGAATCAAAGGATATCCTTTTTCTACAGGAACCTGAATCTGAATTCCATCGAAAGTTGTCTGACCAATTGTAACAGCTGCAGATGCGCCGGCAGCAACTGTTACAACCTTTGTATATTTTGTTTTTCCGTCTTTAAGAACGTAAACAACCCATGTACCTGGAGTAACATTTTCAAAATTAAGGACTGCAGAATCAGAAGTGATAGTCTGAGGAGCAGAAAGTGGATCACTAATCTGAACTGTACAGCCATTACAATTGTTTGCTGTAACATTCACTGTTGATGCTGCAATTACATACGAATCAGCTGAACCAAGAGAATTCTTTTTATAATCTTCAGCAATTTTATCTGTGTCTATCAATGAATAGTGAACGCCAGACTTGATTGCAGCAGAAATTTTTGAAACACTAACATTTGAAAGGGCTGTATTTGATTTTGAAAGTGCAAAAAGAACGTTTCCTAATGGAGTTGAAACTTTATTTACAGAAACGTTATTTGTTGAATCTGCAGAAACATCAACAACTGCACGCAAAACAACTGGTTCAATTTTTGTTTGAGATTCATCATAGGCGTAAACTGTTACAACCTTGTTGTTTCCTACAGGAACGTTATTAACAACAATTTTAGCGCCTGACTGAGTTTTACCACCAGAAATTGCAGTAAAATCAGAACTTGGTTCTTCTCCAGCGATAATATCATCACCGCTAACATAAATCTTTGCAAATTTGATTGTTGAAACATCTACATTTCGACTGCTTTCAGAGCCAGTATCTACAGTAACAGATGCATATTTTGCAGTTGATTTTGAAGAACTTGCCGACAGCTGCATCAGCAATGCCACTTTGCTGCCAGAATCTTCATTGATGCCATTTGCACAGCCAGCGACCATAACAGCAGCAGACAATGCAACCAACACAGACAGAATTTTCTGCCAAATACTTTTTAACATATCTTCCTCCAAATAATTTACAGCAACACTGCAGTATGACAACAATCTTGCCCAAATATGGAAAGTTAAATAATTGTAAAAAAACTGAAAAATTTGATGTTTTATTATTAGAAGCAAAAAACTTTTTTAATTCTCTTCATAAAATATGTTAAGGGCGAATTTTCAATCTGTCAAATTTTTTTACAAAAAAATTACAGAAAAAGGCAAAAAAAAGATATGAAACAAAAAACGGTGGCTTTGCACTTTACAGAAACTTAAACCTCTGCAAGCATAACCACCGCTTTGTCATATTATACGACTGTATACTTTCTGGTTATTTTAACCATTCAGTATCATCACCGATTTTTCCTTCACCATTCAGAACGTAAACCCTCATATTTGCCTGTCCAGAACAGCCTGATGTTGTAAGGCTACCACCTTCGGTAACAGTCTTACTGTCACCTGTGACTGCGTCAACGTAAGTTCCTGCAGGAAGACCAGAGAATGTTGCATCACCGCTGATTGTTACAAGAACAAAGCTGTCTACGCCATCTTTTGTATAGCGGCGCTTGAAAGCAAGATTATTTCCTGTACAGTTTTCTGTAGAATACTGACCTTTCTGCAATGCAGGAATTTCACGGCGAATCATGTTCAAGCGCTGGATATGTTTTGCCAAAGGATATGAAAGTGTTTCTGCAACTGTGCCAGAAGCTGTGTACTTACTGAAATCAGAAGCTTTTACTTCACCTTCAAGATAATCTCCAAAGTAAGCACGGCCTGTATCGCAAAGAGCTTCAAGAGGACCTTTATCAATAATTGCACCCTTCATGAATTCGATTTCTGAACCGTAGTAAAGACAAGGAATTCCGCGGAATGTGAACATAAGATCAAGGTTTTCTGCCCATACATCAGTACCTCTATGGAAACGATGAGTATCATCTCCACAAGGAGCATAATCATGGCTGTCTACGTAAACAACATTGTAAGTTGCATCGTTATAGCGCCAGTCTTCTCCATGAACACTGAAAGCTCCAGATGCAGAATCAAAATTCCAGTGCATTGGGAAGTCAATTACATCAAGACCAGATTTCATAGAATGGTCAGGATCGTGATATTCATTTCCACGAAGAAGATGGTTATCAGAGCGCTGAGTCCATTTTGTTGAATGCTGAGCATATTCAAGTCCCTGTTTATGGGCAGATTTTGCATTTACTACATCAAATGTGATTTCACCAGCTGTAAACGGCATCTGTGGATAATCTGTTTCAAAGATTTCTTTATCATCCCACAAAGCAGTGTCGTTACTCCATTCATATTCCTGATCCTCTTTCCAAGTATAGAAATAAGCAGACATATTAGGAGTACCACGGTAAACAACTTCATTTGCACGGGCACAAACTTCACCGAACATATAGAAATTGTCGTTGCCAGAAGCTGCTGCTGCATCCATAAAGGCTTCATTTAAATATTTATTGAATGAAAGACGAGGAATGTGTTTTACAGTATCAACGCGGAAAGCATCAACACCCATTGCAATGTACTGTGAGTAAGCCTTTACGATGTATTCAAGAACTGCTGGATTTTCTGTGTTCAAGTCTACACAGTCACCGGCAATCTGACCCCACTGACATGTAAAGTCATCCCAGCTGTAGTTAGCATAGTGATGATAGAAATTTCTTTTGTCGTGGTTTACGCCGTCTGTATTTTTCATTTTTGCAAGGCGTGTCTGGTACTGCAATGCACCAGGAAGAGCAAAATAGCTTTCATCAAGCAGACTGTCTGCACTAAGTTTCATTGAAGCGTTGATATCTGAAAGATCTGCTGAATAATCTTTTTCGAACATTGGGGCAAAATTTGCTTCTCCAAAGTTTCCTGTGTGATTGAAAACTACATCAAGAACAAGCTTCATACCTTTTGAGTGAACCGCATCAATCAAATCCTGAAATTTTACGTCTGAACTTTCATACCGAGGGTCAACCTTGCTGAAGTTCATAGCGTGGTATCCGTGGTAATCAAGACCAGAAGCGTTTTCTACAACAGGAGTAATCCAGATTGCACTGAACCCAAGAGCCTTGATGTAGTCGAGCTTTTCAATAAGTCCTTTAAAGTCACCGCGCCATGCAGGATCATCTTCTGGAGTTTTGGGATTTTCATCCCAACAGTGAACGTTGTTAGACTTATCACCATCGTAAAAACGAGTTGTCATTGCAAAATAGATTGTTTCTTCGCGGAAGTCTGTAGCTTTTCCTTCCTGACATATTACTTCTTTTACTGCTGTATCAGTTGCACCATCATCATCTGTAACTTCAAGACTTATAGAACAGTTTGATGTTGAATCTGGAAATTTAACAGTAATTTCTGAAGTTTCCTGTCCTTTTACAATTGTTGCGCCGGAAACAGTCCATTTATATGAAACAATTGTACCGTTAGGATCGTAGGAAGATTTTGCACGATAAATTTTTTCTTTTCCAAGACCTACGTTTGCAGAACCATTGATTATTGCAACAGGCTTTATATTCTCATTCTGAGTTGTGAATGATATTGTTCTTTCTTCAGATTCATTTCCGCTTCCATCCAATACAACAGCAGAAATTGTATGAGAACCATTCTTTACAACAGCAGAATTCCATTTATATGTTATAGTATCGCTTGTACCTGCCAGAACTGCAGAAGCAAGAGTTTTTCCATCAAGCTTAAGATTTACTTTCGCAAGTTTTTTGTTGTCTGTAGCGAAAATTTCAAATACTACATCACCAGAGAGAGATGGAGCTGATGAATTGCATGTGAAACTTTCCAATACAGGATTTTCATAATCAATCGGATCTTCGTCATAGAATTTTCCGCCAGTGTACCACCATTCGCCGGCACCTGGAATCTTCAAGTCTGGTGTCTGACCGCCACCTTGATTGCTGAAAATTACCATTGTTGCTTCAACAGGAAGCTCAAAAGAATACCAGTTTTCGCGGGCATCTGGTTCCATTGCAGCACCAGGCCATTTTCCGCCTGTAAAATTCATTGATGTGGCAGGATTCCATGCCCAGATTGTCTTATATTTTTCTACGTGGAAAATAATTTTATCTGTGATTACACCAAGAGTTCCAATATCTTTTGTTTTACCGCTTTCAAATGTTACTGTTGTTGTTTTTACAGTTTTTCCATTCTGAATAATGTAAACTTTCCATGTTCCAGGAGCAATTCCTGTAACTGAACCAGAAGCTGTTGAAAAATCTTTTGATTCTGACAGTGGATCGCAGACCTGAACTGTGTATGCGCCTTCAAGTGCAGTTGCAAACTTTAATTCTGCAGTTTCCATAACGTAACTTCCGTCAATGGAAGCTGTACCCTGATTTTCTACGATTTTTCTTGCAAGAGCTTCTGAATTGAAAAGGCTTGCGTGAACGTCTGCTGCAGAAATCACATTTTTTACATTCTGAATGTCACTTGATGTAAGCTTTGAAACATCAAATCCACGTTCATTCAAAGAATAAAAAACATTACCTAAAGCTGTAGTTGACCAGTTTACAACAACAGAATTAACACCAGTACCTACATCACAAATGTTTCGCATCGTTACAGTTCCAAGCTTTGCTTTTGTAAGGTCATAAGCTTGAATTGAAACAATTCTGTTTTTTCCAAGAGGAACTTTCTGAATGGAAATGTCAGAAGCTTTTCCATTTGCAACATCTGCAAGCGCAGAGGATGGCTCTTTTCCAGTATTAATTCCAGTACCTGAAACATAAGCTGATGCATAACAAATGTCATTTACATCTAATGCTCTGGACTCTGAATCTGCAGAAAAGGCTGAAATTGTACCTGTAGAACAACTAGTAGACTGATTCAAAAGACTCAGGTACCCCAAACAATCTTGTTTTTCTTCAATCTGGTTAGAACAACCGAAAAATGTGAAGAAAAAAGCCAGTGAACCGACAGCAAGGCCGACTTTTAAAACTTTTTTCATAAGGAGGGACTCCAAAACTTTTTTAATTCTCTCTAGTTCAAGATTGTAAAGGGTGTTTTTAAATAATGCAATTTTTTTTTAAAAAAATTACAAAAATTATAAAGAATTACAAAAAAAATGGTGCTGTCCCAAAAGTAATGAGTGTAGCGCTCATTGAGCCTGTCGAAATGACTGCTACACTAAATGTGGTGGTTTCGATAAACTCAACCACCGTAATGCAAACTTATTGGTCAGCCCCATTTTTTTGTAATTTTTTTATCTTTTTCAGAAGAAAACTAGCGTCCTGAGCGTTCGCGCATCTTTTTCTTTGCTTTTTCAACATCGTTTACCATAAGATTTGGCTGACCTGTTGCATCAAGTGCATCACGCCACAAAGCTCCTTCTGGATCTACAAAGTTGCGGCTTGCAATTGCCATGCTTGTTGGAATATAAACAAATTTGTCATGAACAAGACCAACAACTGTTTTTGTTTTTCCAGCCATAGCTGCATGAACGGCATTGTTTCCAAGACGTTCACAATATACAGAGTCAGAAGCAATTGTAACTGCAGAACGAATCTGATATGAAGGGTCACAATATTTAAGGTCAATTATAATATTTTTAGAAGCAAAATACTTCTTGATTTCGTCACGAAGATATACACCGATATCTGCAAGCTTGATGTTACCAGAAGCATCTTTATCTCCAGATACTTCAAGCAATTCCTGTCCTGCGCCTTCTGCAACAACTACTAATGCGTGGTGATGTTCTTTAAGACGGCGTTCAAGATTTTCAAGGAAGCCGTTTGGACCTTCCATTTCAAATGGAACTTCTGGAATAAGACAGAAATTTGTTTCATGAGAAGCAAGTGCCGCTGATGTGGCAATAAAACCTGATTCGCGCCCCATAAGTTTTACGATTGAAATACAGTTTGGCTGAGAACGAGCTTCCATGTGCATTGAAGCAATTGCTTCCTTTGCCTGCTGAACAGCTGTTTCAAAACCAAAAGAACGGTCGATAAGAAGGAAGTCATTATCTACAGTCTTTGGAATACCTACAACTGCACATTCAAGACCACGAGCTTTTACTGCATCTGCAAGTGTAGATGCACCATGCTGTGTTCCGTCACCACCGATAACGAACATCATGTTGATGCCAAGTTTTTCTATTGTATCTACACCGTCTGTTGGGAGTCTGTCTCCGCCACCACGGCTTGTTCCAAGGAAAGAACCACCAATTTTATGGATTTCATCTACGATATCTGGATTCAAAGGCATTGGTGGAAATTCTGAATCTGAGAAAAGTCCGCGGTAACCATAACGGAAACCTACGATGTCGCGAACGCCATAACGGTTCCACAGACAGCGTACAACTGCACGGATTACATCATTAAGACCTGGACAAAGACCTCCACAAGTACAGATACCAGCCTTTACTTTTTTTGGGTCAAAATAAATGAATTCACGTGGACCTGCTTTCTGTAAAAGGTTTGTTTCATCTATGCTGTTTTCTTCATCCTTTGAGAAAACGTTGATTCTGTTTCTTACGAAGGAATCATCACGAACATAATTTGCACAGGCATCACCAAATACTGTTGATAACTGGATTGGAGATTTAATCTTGCATGGACCTAACTGGTCAACTGTAAAATCATATTTATTTTTAGCCATTTAAAAGCTCCTGTTACATAATGCACTTTATCAAGTTAGGATAGCATAGAATATAGTGAAAATTCAATTGGTTTTTTGAATAAATATTCAGATTATGGGCGGAATATTGATAGAATTTGCAAAATTCCGCAGATAAAGAACAGAAATCAGATTTGCACAAATATTCAAAATTTCTTTTAATAGTATTGCCGAAGTTTTCACAAACCAAGTTTGTACAATAACAGTGTTTCTGCCATACTTTTTTTATTATTAATCAGAAACACCGTTATTATTGAACTAATACGTCATAATGGTTATATAACACGAAAGCATATTTGACGAACCGTTCGATTTTGTTATTTCATAAGTATATTTAAATGTAAGACCCGTTTTTTCATCAATTCGAAACTGAATTCCACAGTCAAAATCTACAAACCCATCAAAAAAGTATGTTCGAGAGCTTTCTGAGTTGGAACTAGAACCATCATCATTCTTTTTGGCGAAATCACTTACCCACATTACCCCTGGTGCACAAGACGCGAAAATTCTAGGAGCAAAAATACCAGGAATTCCAAAACCTATACCAAGCAATGGGGCCACATCTAATCTGTATACGCCAAATGTTTCGTCTGTTTCAAGAACATATTTTGCAAGCAATGGATTTTCACGAAACAAATTTAATGCAAAGTTATTAAATGAATTTGTCAAACTATTTATTTGTTTTAAGTCATAGCCCATTGCATACAGCGATGTTTTTGTGCCATCCATTTTATTTACATTTAGCACTCTGTCGGTCGCCGTAATATCTTTTGTATAATGACCTCCTCCAACTCTTCCTGCCAAACCCATATACACAGGAGCCAATCCCAATCGCAATGTGCCTTCCAGTTCAGCAAAACCACCATTTATAAAACCTTTATATGCACCACCGCCTACTGAAAAACTTGTTTTTGGACCGTACACTTCATCAAGCACAGCTTCTAATTTTCTCTTTTTTTCGGCTTTTTTATCATCAGCAATTTTTTTAATTGCTTTTGTTCTATCAATTCCATTGTACTTCATTGTTCTGTTGATTTTTTCTTCCTTTGCATTAACAGAATCAATGATTCCCTCTTTTTCTGATATGTCATAAACAGGATTAAAACTTCTTACAAGAGAGTCATTTAAAGCGACAGAATGTATAGTTTTTCCTGTAACAACATTAATTACACGAATATTTTTAAAATTAAACCTATAGCAGCTTGGATTTCCTTCTGCATCAGAAATAACATTGTAATCAATTTCGAAACTTACGATTGGATCACCACGAGTCATTAAGGATGTATACATATCCTTTGTGTTGTCATATTCTGCAATCATAGCATCAGATGCACTTTTTACATCTGGAACAGCCTTTTCTGCAAGCGAGGCATATCCTAATATAAAGCTATGGTTATACAACATGATTCCATCTGTATAAAGAGTCAAATTAATATTCCATCCATATTTACTTCCATCGTACTTTCCTACGATATACCTTAATTCATCCTGCATACTGCTTACAGTACGAACAGCTGCTAATGAAGATTGATCTGATTTTATTTCTGCTATCAATGCATTTTGTTGTTCCATTGTAGACTGATTTACGCTCTCATAGTCTTCCTGAAATTTTTTGTAAAAAGCATTATTACTTTTAATTATATTATTTTCCCGACGCTGTTTTGCATCTTGAGTCAATCTTCCTTTTGCATCAAGTTCTACTGAATAAGGAGTAGCTTTACGAATTTTATCCTCTTCCCTTTTCTTATCCTTTTCCATTTGATCGTATAACTGTACTGCTCTCTTTTCTACAATCCGACGAATTTCTATTAAAGCTTTTTTCTTTGATTCAATTATTTTTATTCTGCCAAAAACATTCTGATTTTCCTGTTTTAATTTACGAACTTCTGCTGCTTTCTGAGCCGCAGTTGCAGCCATCTGGTCTCGTTGAGTTCGTAATGCAATACTACGTTCTGCCCATTTTTTTTCATCTGCGGCAACTCTTTCCTGAAGTTCTTTCAAATCTTTCTGACGATTTTGCTCTGCTCTCTGTTTTTCTGCCGCAAGTGCTTTTTCTGCCTCTATTTTATTTTTATTTTCTTCGTAATCCAGAGAATTAGACATACTTAATTTTGAAAGTTCATCATCATACTGTTTCATCAACTTTTTATAATGAGCTTCATTTTGTTTTGAAAGCGAATACTGGTCATCGATACTGAAACTTGCAGATCCGCTTTGAAGCAGATTTTTATTGAGATCAGAAATTTTTATTCCTATTTTTTCTGCTAATGAAACTGTAAGTTCATCAATAGCACCTGTTGAACCATAAAGATATTCAGCTTTTGAATATTCCTTTGAAGTAACACTTGCAATCTGTTCGCCGTTTTCTAAATTTGTATAATCAATACTGAGTGCATAACCTTGTCCAGTTTTTCTAATTTTAGAAAATATGCCAGCTTTTGCAGTTGAAATTCTTCCCAATTTTATAGCCATTGACTCATTTCTTCCTTCATTTTCACTTTCTGCCTGAATTTTTTTAAGAGAAGATTCTGATGCTGAGTCAACCACCGTTTTCATATCAAGAAATTCCTGAAAATTACTTTTAATTTTGTCTTGAATCTGACCTGGTAACCACGAAACTTCTGTTCCAGGAAGATTTTCTGTTTCAGGAAAAACAATCTGAACAAGAATTTTAGTTTTACTTTCCTTAATATTTTTTTTGGATTTTGCATAGAATTGATTTGTTAATATACTAACAAACAATATAGTTAGAATACTTTTTTTCAAATTCATTTGATTAGCCCCCATTAAACGTTACGGATTTAAGAATACGACACCCGTCAAAGGTG
>SAMEA104315435__coassemble_1013_pt1 | contig 14243 bp, 13 predicted proteins | sample SAMEA104315435__metabat2_high_PE_028 | metagenome-assembled genome bin SAMEA104315435 (sample SAMEA104315435) | gut metagenome | biome: Monkey gut; feature: monkey-associated habitat; material: faeces | place: China | collected 2013 | reverse complement strand
GTGGTGGTTTCGATAAACTCAACCACCGTAATGCAAACTTATTGGGACAGCCCCTACTCATAAAAATACAAAAAAGAAGAAAGAGTCGGGCAAGAAAATCTTTCCGGCTTTTTTTCCGTAAAATCCCACATTGCAGACTCAGATTAAATAAGTTAAACTTGAAATATGAGCAGACAGCAAAAAAAAGATCAGACAAATACTGCAGAACTTTTTAAAAAAGCAAAATCCAGCGACAGAAAATTGTTTCTTCCTGTTTCGTTATCGGATATGAAAGAACGGGGCTGGAATGAATGTGATTTTGTTTTTGTTTCTGGAGACGCTTACGTTGATCATCCAAGTTTTGCCGCTGCTCTTTTGGGGCGTCTGCTGGAAAGCCACGGATACAAAGTGGGAATCATTGCTCAGCCAGACTGGAAAAATGCAGATTCGTTCCGCGTGCTTGGAAAACCTCGCCTTGCATTTTTAGTAAGTGCCGGTGCAATGGACAGCATGGTTTCCAATTACACTGCAAACAACAAACTTCGCTCTTCTGATGCATACGCCCATGGAGGCGAAGCCGGCCACCGCCCTGACCGCACACTCATCACGTATGTTGCAAAATGCCGGGAAGCGTACAAAGGCGTTCCTGTGCTTATCGGCGGAATCGAAGCAAGCCTAAGACGTACCGCTCATTACGATTACTGGTCAAACAAAGTCCGCCGTTCAATTTTACTGGATTCAAAAGCTGATCTTTTAATGTACGGCATGGGCGAACATTCCATCATAGAAATTGCAGATTTACTTAACGCCGGAGTTCCTGCCCGAGAAATCAGAAATGTTCGTGGAACCTGCTGGTTTACAGGAAAGCAGAAGGACATTGATGAACTAAATGAAAACGAAAAAACTGTATTTCTGCCAACCTTTGAAGAAGTTTCAAAAGACACATCAGAGTCAAAGCAGAAATTTGCAGAAAGCTTTGTTCTTCAGGAGCAGAACACAGATGCCCTGAACGCATACACATTAATTGAACAGTCAGACAGTCGTTTTGTTGTTCAAAATCCGCCTGCACTTCCTTTAGAAACAGAAGAATTTGATGCCGTTATGGAATTGCCATACCAGCGGCGATGGCATCCAATGTACGACAAACCTGCCGCAAACGGAAAAACAGGCGTTCCAGCCCTTGCAGAAGTTCTATTCAGTCTTGTAAGTGTCCGTGGTTGTTTTGGAGCCTGCTCATTCTGTGCAATTACGTTTCACCAGGGAAGACGTATTCAGGCCCGAAGCCACGAATCTCTTGTGAAAGAAGCAACAATGCTCAGCCAGCGTCCAGATTTTAAGGGCTACATTCATGATGTAGGTGGTCCAACAGCAGATTTCCGCCAGCCGTCCTGCAAAAAACAGCTTAAATCTGGAGTGTGCAAGAACCGCCAGTGTCTTGGAACAGATCCTTGCCCAAATCTGGAAGTTGACCACACTGATTTTGTTGAACTTTTGCGAAAACTGAGGGCAATTCCTGGAATCAAAAAGATTTTTATCCGCTCTGGGCTTCGTTTTGATTACATGGTCATGGATAAAGACAAAACTTTTCTTGAAGAGCTGTGCAAGCATCACATTTCAGGTCAGCTGAAGGTTGCGCCGGAAAACGTAAGCGACAAAATGCTTGGCCTTATGCGAAAATCAAATCACGCAACTTACGAAAAATTTGAAAAAGAATACGCTGAAATGAATAAAAAACTTGGCTTAAAACAGTTCCTTGTGCCTTACTACATTGCAAGCCATCCGGGTGCAGGTCTTGATGAAGCAATTGAAACTGCCCTTCACTTAAAAAAAACTGGCTTTGTGCCAGATCAGATTCAGGATTTTTACCCGACTCCAGGAAGCCTTTCTACCTGCCAGTATTACACAGAGCTTGACCCATACTCAAAAAATGCAGATGGCACTTTTAAGGAAATTCACGTAGCAAAAGGTGGCCACGAACGCCGTCTGCAGCGAGCCATAGTTCAGTTCAACAAACCAGAAAACCGCCACCTAGTAATAGAAGCCCTGAACAAAGCCGGAAAACCAGAACTGATTGGGAAACTGCTGAAAAAGTAGGAAAAAACGGCAAATTGCGGAACATTAAAAATAGTTCATGCGCCCCCACCGCAAATTGAACTTAAAAAACAGCCTGGTATAATTCTTTTCCCATTAAGATATTGATTTATATTCTCTTCATTTTTTCAAGCTGAAGCGTAAAGGGAAATCTTCCAATTTTATCTCCCTTCAAAAAAAATTATGTTAAATTCTTATGACTGTTTCTTCCTTTTCGTTACCGAAATTCCATCGCCAACCTTAAAGAATTCTGTTTCAAATTCCTGGTTTTCTTTTAAAAAGTCAATGTATTTGCGGATTTTTTTTAGCATACGGATTGTGTCTTTGCTTTTTGTAAGGCTAAAGTCTTCTACCATTCCGTGAAAAGAAAGATTGTCGCTAATGATTACGCCGTCTGGAGCAAGATTTACTTTGTATTTTTCAAAAAATTTTATGTACTGTGCTTTTGCCGCGTCAATAAAAATCAAATCAAACTCGCCAGTAACGTCATTTGCCATTAAAGCGTCTTCATTTAAAACTGTGATTCTGTCTTCCAGACCATTATCGTGAAAATTCTGTTTTGCGCGGATTACTTTATCAATCTCCCGCTCAATCGTAAGGACAGTTACATCATCCCGCACCTTTGCAAACTGAATTGCCGAATAACCGATTGCAGTACCAATTTCAAGAACACGCTTTACATTATGTTCGCGGATGTAAGAACAGATAAAATCCATTCCGTCATCTTTCATAATCGGAACCTGATTTTTGCGGGCATATTTTTTTATATCAACAATTTCTTCCATGATTCATATTTTTCAGGCGGTTTCTACAAGCTCAACCACCATGTTATATCAATATCCATCGCTCATTGCACGGTTGTTATCTTTGATACAAAGTTCATTATAAACAAGACTTCGTTTGCGCAGTTCCTGTTTAAGTTCATCAGGATAAGGCATATTGCGCCAGAAAATTCCGCGAACTTCCTTATCAAGACGCTGAACTCCGTTTGCTTCCTTAGTCATCCACAGAACGTAATCTTCAATAAAGAACGCCTTTAAGTCGCCCTTAAGCTTCTGGCGGTCAATGTACTGATAATACTGACCTGTAAGACCTTCTTCCATCCAGTAATATGAAGCTTTTTCCTTGGCAACCTGCCAGCGTAAATCCGCAACAGCAGTAAGAACAGCAATTTTAAGATCACGAGGATACATTGGCACAACAATACGACCACGGCTTGTTACACGATTGTACCGGTCAAATGGTTCCCAACAGAATCCACGGTCACCATAAGTAGGAATAAGCAGAACATAAGGCGGAATGCGGTTCGGCACATTTTTATGAATACGGCAGAATGCCCCCGGATCAATAGATTCAACCCAGCGGAGAATATCAAGAACATTTTCGCGGGTTCCAGTTCCTTTTTCCAGACAATGATAGAATTCACGAGTGAACACAGGGAACTGATTTCCCTGACGACCAACGGTCATCTTTGCCATCTGACGGACAGTTTCAAATTCAGTATTAACTGCAGAAGTATCTGCCGCCTGAACAACTGCACCACTGGCGCCAAGCTTATTTTCTACACTGGAATAAACAGCTTTTGCATCCTGATAGTCTTTAAGACAGCGCACAAGCTCCTTTCCGTTTTTTGAAAGTCTGTGAAGGCGATCCGTAATTTCAGAAAAAAGCTTCTGCTGAGATTCAGAATAAGGCTGAGTATGAGGTTCTGCGCCCATAATCGGATTATGAGTACAAAGAATTTCAACTCTGTCTTTAAGTTCAAGCTCCAGCATATTGCGTTCGTTTTCTTTCATGTTCAAAAGGTTTTCGGCACTCTGCAATTTTCCAGAATTCTTCTGCTGAAGCTGCTGCAAACGAGTCTGCTCCATTGATGCCGCTTCTTCCGGTGTTGAAGCTTTATGCGGAGTGCGCTTTTCGTCAGTCATAGAATTTGAAAGTCGACCAGAGGCAATTTCCATGAACCATTCGTCCATGTAAAGAACAGGCTCGCCAGTGCGATTTTCGTAAAAAATCTTTGAAAAGAATTCTTTCTGTTCCGGTCGGAAAAGTGATGGCAAAAGAACACCAAATCGAAACATCATGCGTTTTGGCTTTGGCACATTAACATCGGCCATTTTTGGAGCCATGCCGCGAATCAATTCCCAATAAGCCATGATAATCTGCTGGCGGAAAACAGCTCTGTCTTTTGGGTCTGTACAGGTAAGATATTTTGAAAGAACCATGTGAACTCGCTGAGCAGACTGATTTTCACCAGTAAGAGCGGTCTTATAATAAGTCTTATCTTCAAAAACATCAGACGGAATTTCAGAAACAAATTCAGTAATTTCATCAAACTGCTTAACACTTAAATCAACTTCATGAATAGATTTTTTCCCAGAAACAACAGGCTTACTATCAGAACCAAAAAGTCCAGCCTTTTTTGAGAATGCATTCATGTCAAATTTTCTGTCACCCGCTGGTTCAAGTTCTGAAATACCAGAATCGGTTTCGTCTTTTACTTCCGCCAGTAAGGCATCAATTTCAGAATTAAAATCATCAGTCATAAATAAGACTCCATTACGTCTTGCTTTCTTTCTATTATATCACATTTTTTTCGAATGGATAGAAACTTCTCCACAATCTAGTGTTTTTTTTGAGCCGTCTTCCAGTTCAACAACAAGCTTTGCTTCTTCAGTTATATCCAGAACTTTACAGATATAATCGTTTTCTGTCTGACCGATTACAGGCGAAACATTGATTTCCTGACCAATCAAAAAAGAGCGGCTTTTGTATTCTTCCATTGATTTTTTTATAGATTCTTCGCCACCGTCCAAAATTGAAAGAAGCTCAGAAATTACGCCGGCAGCCAGTTCGCTCCGCTTTGTATTGTTTTCGTTACCCGAAATTACGCCACCGGCAACATCCTGGGGAAGTTCACTGTTGTTTGCGATATTAATTCCAATTCCGATTATGGCAGACTCAATAAGGCCTGTTTCAAAATTACACACGCCTTCTGTAAGAATTCCACATACTTTGCTGCCATTTATGAAAATGTCGTTTACCCATTTAATTTTTGCTTCCACGCCAAAAACATGACTGATTGCCCGGCATACAGCCACAGCCGCGGTTGCTGTAAAAAGCGCAGGATTTGTAATTGCGCCTGGCGAATAAACAATTGAAAGATAAATGCCAGTTTTTGAAGGAGAAAAGAATTTTCGTCCTAATCGACCACGCCCTGCAGTCTGTTCAGCCGCAACAAAAACTGTTTTGTGCAGTTCTGCGGCTGTTTTTATTGCAAGCTGCCGTTTTGCTTCTGTATTAGTGGAATCAATTACGTTATAAAACTGAATTTTTACGTTGTTTACGCCTGACTGCAAAAGAATTTCCGTGATTTTTTCTTCTGAAAATATGCCGTCGCCAGTAAGTCTGTAGCCGCGATTTGTAACCGCTTCAATTCCGGCTCCCTGTTTGCGCAATGCTTCTACTGCTTTCCACACAGAAGTTCTTGTAACGCCGCATTTTTCTGCCAGTTCCTGCCCGGAAACAAAACCATCGATGCTTTTAGATTCTGAAAGAACTTTTAAAACTGAATCCTTTACGCTCATTATTTACGTTTTCCCAGAAGCGTAAAATTTTCTGCAGGACTTACATACGCAATGCCACTGCCAGGTTTTGAAAGGCAAGGAAGTTCTCGGATTGCATCAAGAATTGGCTGAACTTTTGCATTTTCTGCAAGAATTAAAATCATGTCTTTTTCTGGAACAATTTCCATTCCAAAGAAAGTTGCATCGCCTTCTTTTGCAGTTCCGCGGGCATTCATAATTGTTCCGCCGCCTGCACCAGCTTTTCTTGCCGCAGCCATTGCATCATCCGCAAAACCTTTATTTACGATTACAGTAATTAACTGATGTGTTGTATTTCTCATATTATCTTCCTTTCCTGCACCAAGGATTTCTCCAGTTCTGATAAACGAATTTACGCTCAATGTAAAAAGAATTCCAAATGGCTGTTTTTTTTCACTGCTGACATCTATCATTGCAGTCATGATTTTTTTTGTATTTTCAGAAGGTGTAAGAACATAAACAAGATCTTTATCTGAATCTGCAAATCCAAGAAGCTGCAGAATTGAATTTGCCGCAGTTCCCTTTCCTCTGGAAATTGTTCCGCCACCAGCACCAGCTTTTGCCGCTGCATGTGTCAAAAGTTCCGCAGAGCCTCGTGGCACAATACCGATTATCATATTAAAGGATGACATTACTGCTCACCTCCTGTATCAGCATTTTTGATTTTCATGACTTTTTTGACTTTCTGATTATAAATTATTCCAAGCACCTGAATTGCAATCAACGGAGTCATGGCAACAAGGGCAATTACACCAAAGGAATCTCCATTTCCGCCAGCAGCCTGACTTGCACCAATAGTAAAAGAAAGCACAAATGTTGAAGTAATTGGACCAGACGCAACTCCACCTGAATCAAACGCAATTGCCGTAAACAAAGACGGACAAAAAATCATCATTCCAAGTGCAATTGCATAACCAGGAACAATAATTTTCATCAAACTGAATCCAGCCATTGCCCGCCACATAGTCAAACCAATAGCAATTGCTGCTCCTGCGCTAAGAAACAAAAGCATAAGCTTACGTTTTATTGCACCACCAGAAAGATTTTCAACCTGTTCAGTAAGTACCCATACAGCTGGTTCTGCGCAAACAACCACCGCTCCAAGAATAAGGCCTGTTACAATCAGAAGAAAATACCAGAATCCGCCAGAAACTGCCGCTTTTGTTCCCAATAAAAGCCCTAATTTTGCACCTGCAGACATAAAGCCGCCGTTTACGCCTACAAGAAATATTGATAAGCCAATAAAACTGTAAACAAGGCCGATGATTATTCGGATAAGCTTACGAGGCGGCAAATGCAAAAGAAAAATCTGAAAAACTACAAGAAGACCTGCTAAAGGCGCAATAGATAGAATAGATTCATGAAAAATTCCAGGAATAATCCTGATGAAAATTCCAAGTCCTTTTGACTCTTCGGCAATTTCTTCAGAAACGGCAGAATCTGTCAGAATTCCGCACTTGAACAGAATAATTCCATAAAGCAAAACAGCAATGACAGGTCCTACAGATGTAACTCCTGTAAGTCCAAAGCCGTCATCATTATTATTGTTTTTACCTGCCGCCCTAACGCTGGAAACACCAACACCAAGTGCAAGAATGAAGGGTACTGTCATCGGTCCGGTTGTTGCTCCACCAGAATCAAAGGCAATCCCTTTAAAACTGGCTGGAGTAAAATACGCCAGAACAAAAACAGCAATATAACAGATTAAAAGAGTAATCTTAAGATTCATGCTTAAAATCGTTCTTAACAATCCAAGCATAATCAAAAGTCCAACGCCGCCGGCAATCATATAAACCAGCTGCATTTTATCAACACAATCAAAAACCTTGTGAATCTGATCCCCAAAAACCTGAATATCTGGCTCCGCAACAGTTACAAGAAATCCAATTATAAAAGATACAATCAAAAGAAACGAAAGACTGCGCTTAATTGTAAGGGCCGCACCAATCTGTTCTCCCATCGGCTGAATCCCAACGTCCACACCAAGAAGAAAAATTGTTAGCCCAAGAATTAAAAGCACGCCGCCTACAACGAATCTGGTTATTAAATCAAGGCCAAGAGGAGCCGCTGTCAATCCTAAAATGAGAACAATTATCATTACAGGAAGAACAGAATTAACCGTTTCTTTAAACTTTGCAATCAAATTCATAGGCAAACCACTCTATATTAATTCTAAAACATTTTAGAATGCTGTTTTTAACAATCCAAGCATGATTGCAGCACTTTCATCTGCGGCCGTCTGTTCATTAAAAGTGTTTGTTGTTCCAACAACATCAGAAGCATTATCAGAAAGACAGCGCAAAATCATAAATGGAACATTATTAAGCCAGCAGGCATGAGCAATTGCAGCACCTTCCATTTCTACGCAGGCAGGTTTGAAATTTTCGTTAATTTTTGCTTTTAAGACAGCATCTGCAATGAACTGGTCACCAGAAGCCACGCGCCCTTTCATAATTTTATGTTCTTTTGCATATTCGCTTTCATTAAAAGCTTTTACAGCAAGGTCAACAAGCTTTGAATCAGCAATAAAATTACTTGTTTCGCTCTGTGGAATTTCGCCAGGCTTATATCCCCAGTTTGTAGCATCCATATCATGGTAGACAGCATCTGTAGAAACGACTATATCAAGAATCTGCAGTTCCGAAGCCATTGCACCAGCAATACCAGAATTGATTACGCAATCTACATTAAAATTGCAGATAAGAGTCTGCGCACAGCAAGCCGCATTAACCTTTCCAACACCGCTTTTTACAACTACAACATCTTTTCCAGCAATTTTGCCTTCAAAAAAATTAAATTTTCCTTTTGTTATCTGCTTTAACGAACCATTTGATTCCATTTCCTTCTTTAAGATAGCAATCTCTATGTCCATCGCGCCAATAATGCCAAACTTTTTCATTACTGTTTATCTCCTTCGTTTTTCTTCTGCTGAATTGTAATCACAACAAACGAAATAATCAGCATTATTCCACAGATAACTACAGCCATATCCGCAACATTAAAAGTTGGCCATCGCTGCAATCCAAAAATTCCGTAAAATTTTACGTCTATAAAATCAATTACACCTTCCACGCGAAAAATGCGGTCAATGATATTTCCGATTCCACCGCCAACAACCCCGCAGATTGCCCAGCGCTGAAGCATTGTAAATTCTTTATTGCGAAAATACACTCCAATTACAAGCCCCATAATAATGATTGGAACAAGACCAAAACACAAACGGCGGCCAATCAAAGAAAGGGAATCTCCCATGCTGAATGCAACACCATTATTTGCCACTCTTACAATTCTTAAAATATCGCCAAAAAACTGGGCGCCAATTGTCCACGGTTCAATATATTTTACAACCAGACATTTTGTAATCTGATCAGCAATGATTACAGCAAAAGTCAGAATAAAAGGCATAAGCAGCTTTTTATCAATTTTTTCCATCTACAACTCCTATTGTCATACTTAAATGATATTTACAAACCGGTTGGAATGTCTATAAAAATAGTTTCCAGGCCCAATTCTTTTTCTACTTTTTGTTTTACCAGATTTACTCCAACTGTTTCTGTCTGATAATGACCAGCGGAAATCATATTAATTCCGCTTTCCTTTACATAATGATAAAGTTCGTGGGAAATTTCGCCGGTTACAAATGCATCAAGTCCTTCTTCTACAGCCTGACCAACATCATCGGCGGCACCGCCAGAAATAATTCCAACAGATTTTATTTCTTTCTTACCGAACGGAAGAATGAATAAAGGTTTTTCGCCTGTGCCAAGAATTTTTTCTGCCAGCTGTTCAACGGTAAGCGGCTTTTCCAGAATGCCTTTTACACCAATTTCCATACCGCGCCATGAACCAAATGACTGCAAATCCTTCAGATTAATTCTGGCAGCAAGCCCATAATTATTGCCATACGGATTGTTTGCATCCAGCGGAATGTGACATCCGTAAAGCGCAATATCGTTTTTTAAAAAAGGCGCAACCCTTTTGTAAAATGAGCCAGTTATAGTTTCACAACCGCCCCAGAACAATCCGTGGTGAACAAAAAGAACATCAGCATTTGCAGCCGCAGCTTTCTGCACAGTTTCTTCGCAGGCATCAACTGCAAACGCAATTTTTTTAATCTGCTTTGCATCAGGCGCACTGTTTTCTATCTGAATTCCGTTTTTTGAAACATCATTCGCAAAGTCTTCGATTTTCAAAAAGCTTCTGAACCACTTATCTAATTCGTTTAATGTCATTTTACCATCTCTTCTGCAATATTGTTTTCTAAAACTGCTTCAGAATTTTCCAATTCTTCCGAAAGTTCTTCAACAGGCATTTTTTCTATGATTTTTTTTGCCAGCAAAGATACTTCTTCAAATTTTGCGTCCCGCTGCAAACCGTATTTAGAAGCAATTGTCGGATTTGTTACACGGATAAATCCATAGCCTGGCGTTGTGTATTCTTTGTAACTAGTCAAAATCTCTGTTTTCAGCACAACCTCAGATTTTTTTGCGGCAATTTCAGGAACTGCAATTTCACTCATCCAGTCACCAATTATTACAAGATAAGGTTCTGACTTCCCATCATTCTGCTGTCTTTTTTCATTTTCCTGAACAAAATTAATCATTGCGTCACATTCTTTAAGCATATTAAACGTAAAAAACTCTTTCTGATTATTGAATTCCTTTGTTTTATACAATTTTTCTAGAATCAGGGCTGCTTTGCGGAAATATTTTGCATCAAAAATATTGTGACACCATTTTACGTCTCTGGCAAAAAATTCACCAAGATAAACAGGGTATCCGCTTTCTGCAAGCTTATATGCCAGCGGCTTGTAATCTAAAAGATTTGCGCTTTTATCTGGCATAATTACAAATACATGATTTTTCTTTATTTTTGATTTTTCTGGCGAAATTACGCAGATTTCTGCTTCTGACCTTTCAAATGGAAAAGATTTTCTGAATCCATTTGTAAAATCTCCAGAAAGACGAATCCGTTCCTGTTTTGCACCAAAATTAATCGCCTTAAAAAGAACTGGCCTAAAATACACAAGCATAGCGGCTTCGGCAAAAGTAAAAATCAAAACGAAAACTGCACCGATTTTAAATGCAATACTGTAATGATCTACATAAAGCCCGGAAATAAATCTTAAAAAAGCACGAAAATTTGTAAAAAACGCAAAAATACAAATTAAAAGGAGAATTACTGAATAAAAATCAGCACCCCAGGCAAAAATCTGAAAGACTGCGAAAATAACACTGAGTGGCGAAAGAATTGTAAGACAGTCGATTTTTCCATATTTCAGAAAAAATATTCTGCTGCAATTCAAAATAAGCATAAAAAGTATGAGCCATTCGCCTAAAACCGGATTTTCCATGCTTCTATTTTAATAGAAAAAAGTCATCACTACAACATTAAAAGAAAATTAGTCAAATCAGAAACGGTTTCTACTATATAATCTGCGCCATGTGATTCAAATTCTTCCCGCGAACCATAGCCGTAAAGAACCGCGCAAACTTCCAGTCCATTCTGATGAGCGCCGTTTATGTCGTTTTCCCTGTCGCCCACCATTATAATACGGGAACAGTCTTTTTCGCTAAGTCCAAGATTTTTCATTGCGTGGGCAATAACCTGACCTTTTTTACAGCGGCTAGGGTCCAGCGAGCTTCCGCCTAAGAATTCAAAATATTTTGCAATCCCAAAATGATTTACAACAGTACAAGCCTGTTCTTCTGGTTTTCCTGTTGCAAGAATTATATGTTTGCCGGCAGCCTTCAATGTTTCCAGCATTTCCACAACGCCATCGTAAAGCCGGTTATTATAAATTCCAGCAGTTGTATAATGTTCCCTAAAAACCTTAACCGCTTCTACGCACATTTCATGGCTAAAACCACAATATTTTGGAAGACTTTCCCAAAGTGCAGGTCCAATGAACGGAATCAGCTCCTCATCAGTTTTTTCAATGCCAAAATGCCCAAGCATAACTCTAAGAGAATCATAAATTCCCGGCTGACTATCCGTTAAAGTTCCATCCAAATCAAAAAAAATGTAGTTTTTCATAATTATCACATAAATTTAAGGAACTGATTTCAAAGACTCAAGCAAAAATTATTAAATCGGGTTGTTTTTTTTTTTTTTTTTTTACTATAACTTATTAAATAAATCAAGGGGTTTTAGATAAAACCGCTAAAATAATGCGGCTTTATCTTACCCAAAGTTTGCGTTGCAAACTTATAATTTAACTACTGTTCCGCATTACGGAACAGCGTAAAAGAGCTGTCCAATAAGTATGTATTGCGGTGGTTGAGCTTGTCGAAACCACCGTAATGCAAATTTATTGGACAACCCCTTTTACAGGAGATACAAATGAAAAAACTCGGAGTAGTTTTGGCATCAGCTTTGGCAGCTGGTTTGTTTTTTGGATGTTCGAATGATTCGGACGATAATAATATGGGATTGCTTTTAGCAGTTGCAAATGGAGGAAACAGTTCTATTACTGCAAATCTTCCAGAAAATGTTGGTGCAAATGAATTAGCAGGAAAAAGTTTTCAATTTGCGTCAGATTCTTATAATAGAGCTATTAGCTTTGATAATAATACCGTTACGTTTACAACAACAGTAAGCTCTCCAGAAGACCAAGAAAATGGCACAAGAGCATATAAAATGACAAATATTATTACAAAACGATATTCTTATAATGCAGAAACAAAAAATCTTTATTACACAAATTCAAGTTCTTCTGGTAAAACGATATATACAAATGATGCTAATGAAAAATTTGAACAACCATCTATGACTTGTTCTACAGAAGAAGAATATTCTACTAAAATGAAAGATTTTCTCAAAAAATTAAATAAATTTACAGGAAATGAATCTACAGATGAAGAATTAAACAAAACAATAAATGCATACTTGAGAATGTATAGAAATCAAGTATATTATCTATCTTCAAAGTATAATTTACCAACAGCTTATACAGATGAAAATTGCGAGACACCTTTAACACCAGATCAAATTTCTTTTTTGAACAAATACAATACCATGCAGGAAAAAGCTAATAAAAGAACTATTGAATGCCATGCTTATAAATTAGAAGGGGACAACTTAAAGCTTTATTATAATTCTGGAAATCTTCCTGCTGGAATTAAATTCGGTGGTATTTATAATGGTACATACAATTTTAGCGCAGATATTAAAAAGAACGGATTACCTGCTGGTACTATCAATATAAACGCTTTACAAATTATTGATCCAGACAATTCTTTAGGTGCTAAAAATTTTACTCCATCTATTACTGTTGGTGGTCTTTCCCTTAAAGTAACATCTGCATCTGATAATTCTGTAACTGGTATTTGGAAGACACAAGGTTTAAGTGAGAAAATAACTCTAAAACTTGAAAACGAAACAACAACAGAAAAGACTACTGTTACAATAAAAATGCAGGAAGGAGATTACGCAGTAACATTTGGAACTTTCGAAATTCCTTACAACAAAGCTCTCCCTGACTATTACACAACTTATACTAAGTGTGAATAAAATTACATTTGTTACGGTGGTTAAACTTAAACGTAGCCGCCGTAACTGCATTTACAAAAAAAACAGTTCCACTTTGAAGTGCCCCCAATTATTGGACACTTTAACCAGGCTGATTTTAAGGGCTGATTTCTGAATTGTAAAGGGGTCAGTCCTTTTAATTTAACCATAATTCTCTTTCCGTTGTACCAGGACAAGTATTCAATCAATTATTTTTTAAATATTCAACAATCAGCTGCAGAATAATATTTGTGTAAAAAAAAATTGACAGACATTATTTCTAGTATATAATACTAATTGAGAATAAATCCTAATAAAACTTAAATACAACACTTAATTTTTAATGGAGAAAATTATCAAACGAAATACTGTTGTAATTAGTAATTAAATATGAGAATTAGATAAAAGTCCGTGTTTTTGGATAAGTTGTTATTTTATATAGATTTAGAGTGATCTTGAGTAATTTTTAAATGATTATTGAATTCTTGTAAAGAGCCCTTTTTACGGGGCTTTTTTTATTGTTTTCGTGCAGAATCGTTTAGTATTTTGTTTCGGTACAAATTACACTTTTGTTTGATTTCTTTATTTATCACTCTTCTAACACGTAAAACTTCTTTTTGTTGATTCTGTAATCCTTTAAACCATTTATTATCTCAAGAATTCCTTTTATTGTTTTATCTGATCTGGCGTAACAGATTCCCATCATGTGTAAAATCATTTCGTCTTTTTGGGCTTTTGTAAGCGTTTTATAAATGCCTAATAGGTCTTCGTCTGAGGCTTTTCTGTTGGGATTTTGGAGTAGTTTTTCTTTGTAATTTGCCTTTTTTTGACGCGATTTTTGACGCAGAAAACTGGTTTTCCATGGATTAAAACACTGTTTATTGCAGAAAAAAATATGATCTTCCATACCTTCTAAAAAGCCATCATTTTCAATTGTTATCCAGAAACTTTTGTTTTGCGGTATAGTTTTTCCACAATATTTGCAAACTCTTTTCATCTGTCTAAGTCTCCTGATATGTTGTGCCATTTGTCAATGACAAAACAAAATTTAATATAAAA
>SAMEA104315435__coassemble_1008_pt1 | contig 14304 bp, 11 predicted proteins | sample SAMEA104315435__metabat2_high_PE_028 | metagenome-assembled genome bin SAMEA104315435 (sample SAMEA104315435) | gut metagenome | biome: Monkey gut; feature: monkey-associated habitat; material: faeces | place: China | collected 2013 | reverse complement strand
CGATTTTCTTTCCGCTTTTCTGCTTTTTTCTTTTCCAGAAATTCTTTTTGCGCCACCTTGTATTTTTCAAGGGCCTTTGGAATTCCAGAATTTTTTTTCACAAAATCCTTCACTCTTATCTTTTGTATTTCTTCCGTTTCATACAACGGAACATCCAGAAACTGATGAAGCATCCAGTCTAATATACGGGGGTTTGCAGGTTCAGAACCAAAAACATAACGGCCAGCATACAGTTTTCCATTTATGCGCTTCTGAATAAAAGCGCACCAGAACTGTCCGTCAAAATAAATTGTTGTGCTAGAAAAATCGTCCATAGTTTTCCCATTTGGGCATAATAACCCCATTGGCAAAACTGGACATCAAAAAAAGATTTGAAGGTTACTGGGCACATTCTGCTCAACATGCCAGCCGGACTACCATCACCGGCTCGTGTTTTCGTTTTACTCAAGTGCATTATATAATAAATGTGGAAGTTTGGTAAATGCGTTTGAACCGCAAAAGAAACGCAGCCAACAGCTGTATTACTCTGCAGATAATCCTTTACCTCAACACAACTTCCGTTTTTCCAAATCCGCCATTTTCAGGGGCAGCAAAATGAAAATCCAGAACTGTGGGGCAGTTAGAAAGATAATCCTGAACGCTTTGTCGAAGAACACCGTTGCCGTTACCGTGAATTACACTGAAATTCTTTAAATTGTTCAAAGTACACAAGTCTATCTGGCGTTCAAGAGCGCGGATTGCATCCTCTGCGTGCATTCCAAGAAGACGCAGTTCAAACACAGGTTTTGAATCCTTGCTGTCCCCGGCCAGATCCAGTGTATAGGTAGGAGTACGCATTTTTGGCGACGAAATCAATGTCAAATCCTTCTGCTTCATTGTCATGCGGACAGAACCAAACTGAACATCCCACTGAGCCTTTCCTCGGCTGGCAACAATAACACCTTCCTGCTTTCCCTTTCCTGCCTGAACGCTGGCACCAACGGCAAATTCCAGAACTTCAAGAGTCACTTCTTTTTTGCCGTCTTTTACAACAACATTTGAATTTTCACTGGCAATGCTTTCTGCATTTTTAAGAGCATCTTTAAGCTTTGTTTTCTTCTTTGTAGCTTTGTGGCTTACTCGAATCTTTGCTTTTTTTGCAAGAGCTTCCATCTGAGCCGCAAGTTCTTCCTCTTCCTTTGCAAGCTGCTTTTCCCGTTCTTCCACATCCTTTGTAAGCTCAGAAATAAAATTCTTTACGCCAACAGTTTTTTCACGGTTAAGTTCACCTTCTTTTATGATGCGCACAAGATTTTCAAGTTTTCTGCGGCTTTCTTCAAGGAATGCCTGGCTTTCCCGCTGAATACCAGCCTTCAGCTCCAGTTCTTTTTTTCGTAAATCAAGAGCCTTTTCTTCATTGCGGAAAACCTTATCATCCAGCTCATTCTGCCGTTTTTCAAAATCCTGGGTAAGCTCATCAATTTCTGCGTGCTTTTTTGTAAGCCCTTTAATAAGGGCAGAAACATCTGTTTTTTCAGAAACAATATACTCCCTGGCTTTCTTTACAATATCACCAGGCAGACCTGATTTTTTTGCAATATCAAGAGCGTGGCTTTCGCCTGGAACTCCCATCAAAAGTCTGTAAGTTGGACTTAACGTATCAGAGTTGAATTCAACGCTGGCATTTACACATTCCCTGTGAGTATATCCGTAATTCTTTATTACACCTTGATGAGTCGTAATAAGAACAAATGCTTTCTTTTCAATAAGCCTGTCCAGAACTGCCATAGAGATTGCAGCGCCTTCCTGAGGGTCTGTTCCACTTCCAAGTTCATCAAGAAGAACAAGAGAATTTTCGTTCACATATCGGACTGCCCTGGCAATATTCTTCATATGTCCGCTGAACGTAGAAAGACTTTCGTCCATGCTCTGTTCATCGCCAATATCTGCAAAAACCCCGCTGAACACAGGAAGTCTTGTTCCTTCCGCAGCAGGCACAGGAAAACCACTTTGATTCAGCATTGCAAAAAGCGCGATTGTCTTCAATGTTACGGTTTTTCCGCCAGTATTTGGACCTGTGATTATAAGGATGCGCTTTCCATCTAGAAATCGCACGTCAATCGGAACAGCTTTTTCACCAAGCAGCGGATGCCGGGCTTGCAGTAGCCACAACGGAAGATTTTCTGATTCATGTTCACATTTTTCTGCAAATACACCGTTTACGACTTTGCCCCATGCGGCGGCGGCTCTTGTTATATCAAGCTTTTCCATTATTTTAAGAGAAGCCTTTAAATCTTCTGCATAAGGGCGAATTTTACCGGCCAGTTCAATCAGAATCTTTCTGATTTCTGCAGCAAGCTCAAATTCTGCTTCTACAAGTTCATTGGAACATTGAACAGCATCATCTGGTTCAATATACACAGTCTGACCTGTCTGACTCATTTCATGAATGATTCCAGGCACACTGCTTCGTCTGTTTGATTTTACGGCAAGCACCTGACGACCGCCCCGCAAAACCGGCACAGTAGATTCAAGAACATCAGCATATTTTGAATTGCTGGTAAAACTTTGCATTATGCCTTTAATTTTCGCATTCAAAGAAGCTATTTTCGCCCTGATTGCCTGAATCTGTGGCAAATCCCTCATTTCTCCATCAGGAGAAATAACACGGAAAATTGCAGCTCCTACGGCTCCCAAATCAGGAAGCTCCTTTACCAGAGAAGAAAGATTTTTTAATCCCAAATCACCTTCTGCAGATTCAATCGCAGAACGTACTTTATAAACAGAATTGCAGTAACTGCCCAAATCTTTTGTCTGTTCAAGGGAAATACCAGCTCCTTCCACAGAAACTGCCTTAAAAATGTTGTAAACAGGATTCCATCCAGACAAAGCTGGTGAACGGGTTGTATTAAGATACTTTAACCATTCGCGGCTAAGATTTTTCCGCTCTTCTATTTCTTCTTTATCAGCAAAAGGTTCAAGCCGTCCCATGATAAAGCGGGATTCTTCGGCAACACAAAAGCCCGCAATTACATCACGAATGCGGTAATAATCAAGTTCAGTAAGAGTTTTCTTGTCCACTTCTAGTCATCCCAGCTGCCAGTTTTTATCTGGTCTCTGATTCTAATCCAGCTTTCATAACGTTTCTGAGAAATTTCACCAGATTCAACGGCCTGCTTTATGGCACAATCCGGCTCACTGGTATGAGTACAGTTCATACCAAATTTACATTTTCCAACAAATGGCTTGAATTCCCGGAAATACAGGTGAAGGTCTTCTGCCTCTATTCCATGAAGCATGAACCGGCGTATACCTGGCGTATCAATAATAGAAGCAATTTCGCCGTGAATTCCGCCTGTATATGCAGTATTCAACTGAAGACGGTTAAGAGTTCCTTTCGTTGTAGTATGACTTCCCCGTCCATATTTTTTTGAAAGGCTGCCGGTTTTTAGAACACATGTATCATCAAGAACGTTTACAAGACTTGATTTTCCAACTCCAGACTGACCTACAAAAGCACTCAGTTTATCCCTAAGCAGATCCATGAATTCAGAAATACCTTCGCCTGTTTTTGCAGAAATGCGCATAACCTTGTAACCTAAGTCTTCCCAGATTCTAAGCTGTTCTTCAACTTCCGGCTTTTTTGAAATCAAATCGTATTTATTGCATACAACTACTGGAGTAAGCCCCAGCATTTCTGCCTGTGCAAGTTCACGGTCAATAAAACGCGGTCTGAACGGAGGCTCATCAGGGGTTGTAACTAGAATCATATAATCAACATTCGCCGCCAAAAGCTGAGGACAACGCCCTTTTACATTCCAGCGAACAAATTCATTCTTTCTTGGAACAAGACTAAGAATCTGCCCTTTTTCATCGGACATCTCATCAACTTCAATTTCAACAACATCGCCGGGAGCGAGAGGATTATAATATTCCTTATCCGACTTTAAAACTTTACCCTTAATTGAGCAGTTACGGATAACACCATCGTCACATTCAATTTCAAAAACATTATTAGTTCCCGCAAGAACAGTACCATTCATACTGTTCTATTATGAATATGTTTTTATAGATTTTCAAGCATAAAAAAATTATAAATTATTCTAAAACTTATTCCGTTTGTACATTTAATTCATTATTATTCGTTTTATCGTTGAAAAAACTGGGTTCTCTGAAAATCGGCGAGTTTTATTTTAATTTATGAAGGTACAAAATTATGTACAATCGTAAAGATTATGTAAGCGACACAGACTGGTCGCGTTTTTTAGATTTTTCAAAAGATTTACCAACACCAAACATCGTTGTAAATCTTAATACCATTAAAAGGAATTTTCTGACTCTTAAAGATTCTTTTCCTTATGCAAAAATTTTTTACGCAATAAAAGCAAATCCAGGAGAACCTGTTTTGCAAATGCTTGCAGAAATGGGCTCTAATTTTGATATTGCCAGCAGATACGAACTTGATATGATATCTAAATTTGTGAATGATCCTTCCAGATTTTCATATGGAAATACAATCAAAAAATCTTCAGACATTAAATACTTTTATGAAAAAGGCGTCCGCATTTTTGCCACAGACAGCAAAGATGACCTTAAAAATATTGCAAAAAATGCACCAGGCTCAAAAGTGTATGTGCGTATCCTTGTTGAAAATTCAGACACTGCAGACTGGCCATTAAGTCGAAAATTTGGCTGTCATCCTGATATGGCATACAATCTTTTGGTTCAGGCTAAAGAACAAGGTCTCATTCCTTATGGAGTATCGTTTCATGTAGGAAGCCAGCAAAGAGATATTGGAGCCTGGAACGATGCCATCGCAAAAGTTAAATACCTTTTCAATTCACTTGAAGAAGAAGAAAATATAAAACTTCAAATGATTGATATGGGGGGCGGATTCCCGGCAACTTATGTCGATCCAACAAATGAACTCTCTGTTTATGCCAGCGAAATTACTCGTTTTCTTACAGAAGATTTTGGTGATGACCTGCCAGAGATTATTTTGGAACCAGGCCGTTCTCTGGTTGGCGACAGCGGAATTCTTACTAGCGAAGTAATACTTGCTTCAAGAAAAAACAATACAGCTTTAACCCGCTGGGTTTACATTGATGCAGGAAAATTCAATGGACTTATTGAAACAATAGACGAATGCATCAAATACCCGGTAATAACAACAAAGGATGGTGATAAAGAAGGCGAAGCTATTATTGCAGGTCCTACATGCGACAGCATGGATGTTATGTACGAAACGACAAAATATAAACTTCCAGTAACCCTTAAACAGGGTGATAGAATGTACTGGCTTTCTACAGGTGCATACACTACTACTTATGCATCTGTTGCTTTCAACGGATTTCCTCCCATTCAGACTTATTATATATAAAAAAATATGATATTATGCTGAATATGAGTTCAAATGAAATTGTAATCTATACAGACGGTGGCTGTTCTGGAAATCCTGGTCCTGGAGGCTGGGGAGTCGTTGTTATTTATAATGGACAGGCTCGCCAGCTTTCTGGAGGAGAGCACCATACAACTAATAACCGGATGGAGCTTATGGCTGCCATAAACGCCCTTTCAATTGTTGTAAATACAGAAGTTTTTAAAGGACTGCCTGTAACGGTTAATATTGACAGTCAGTACGTAAAAAACGGAATAACATCATGGATAAAAGGATGGAAAGCAAAAGGCTGGCGCACATCAGATAAAAAACCTGTAAAAAACCAGGATTTATGGGAAAAACTTGACGCACTCAACAGTTCTCTTAATGTAACCTGGAACTGGGTAAAAGGTCATGCAGGAGTTCAATACAACGAAGTCTGCGACCAGCTGTGTCAGGAAGAAATTGAGAAACATAGATAAAACAATTTTTTTTCAGATTCATTGCATTTTTCATTAAATAAACACGTTAAAATATATATGAAAAAAATTATATATATTTTCGTGTTTATTTTTTTATCTTCTTTGATTTCCTGTAAAGAATCATACAATTCTGACATCCCCACCATTTTTTATCTGCCAGTCTGGCCTCCTGCAGATTCATGGAAAGAATATTATCCCGCTGTTGAACAATGGAACATTTCCGTAAACACCTCAAAGGCATCATATAGTTTTAGTCTTTCTTCAACAGCTAAATGCTTTCCGCTTCAGCTTTCAGATTCAGCTCCAGTTTCTGTTACAGCAGCCCCATTAACAAACGGAATACATTTTTTTAAACCAGCCGGCACAATTTACCCTTTTTCAAATCAACTTACATGGAAAAATGGGGTGTCTGCAACTCTCCTGAAAAAAATTTATATTGCAAGTAAAAATCAACTTAATTTAGATGATTTTGCCTTGCAGTTTAACTGGCAAAAGATGATTGACTCAATAAATCAAAAATCCATGGAAAGTAAAAATTTCTTCAATCCCTGGTATCTGGAACAACCTGTTATTCTTGAAAAAATAATGTGTGGAAAATTTTCTGCAACTTGTTTGAACGTAAAAAATATAAAGGTTTGTGAAATCAATGATTTTAAGGAATTTTCTGAAGGAATTTTTCTTTCAAGTTATATTCCTCAAAATTTTTCAGCCAGTATAAACGGACTTTTTTCCTTAAAAATTAACACAGAAGAAGGATTTCTTCTCTGTGAAAAGAAACATAGACTGGCAATCGCAAACATTTCAGACAACAGCGATTTTTTCTCACTTACTTTTTATGATTTACCGATAAAATAACTATGAAGAATTTTCTTTATCTCTTTTCAGTATTACTATTTTCTCTTTTTGCTTTCAGTTTTGTTTCCTGCAAGAAAAAAACAGTTTATGAAATTCAGCCAGAAATTATTTCTGAAACAAAATCCAGTCATAACTGTTATTATTTTTCAGAGAACTCTTTTGTAAAAATTGACCGCCCGCAAAATGCCCCTTCATCGATACCAAAACCATGGACAGAAGCAATCCGCATTTCATCAGCTGTTGTGGAGAGCAGAACAGATTTTGAAATGCCAAAGGCATACGCAACTGTAAATAGAAGCGGAATACTTGTTTTTAACGGAAAGCAGGCTTTTATTTATAACGACAACAGAATTTTTTCTGGACGAACTGCAGGCAATATGGTATTTGCGCAGGAAAGTCCCGTATTTTCTGTTTACAGATCAACTTTCTTTAATGAAAACAAAGCATCTTTTCAAGCAGAACATCCATTCTTAATTTCCTTTAATACACAACAGAACATTTCATATCCATTAATAAATATTGAAAATCTGTCTCTGGGAAAAAATGATGAGATTATTGATTTTATTTATGATGGTAAATTCTGGACCTGCTGCGTAAAGAAAACAGACAGCGAAAAAATCAGTTTTTCTTATCTTACCTTCCAGCCAAAAGAAAATATCACTTTGCTCTCTCCATACAAAGCATCAGAAATGCTTGTAATTTCTGACACTGATGTTTCTGAATTCAGAAATGCCAGAAAACCTAAAAAATTCTCCTCAGCTCCAGAAAGATTAAGAGAACTTCTTCAGACTATTCCTAAAAATGTTAATTTTTCGGTAAAAGTTTCAAGCGCTTCAGGACATTCTCCAAGAGAATTTATTAAGTCAAACAATCCGAATTCAGAAACAGAAGATATTTCAGCAAAAGCCATGATTACAGATACATGGATTGGTTGTCTTTTTAATGATGGTACTTTATATTTAAATGGAGCGCTCTTTGAACGACCTTTAATGAACAAAGGAAGAACTTTTGGCATTCGTTTACCAAAATTACCAGCCAATTATATCTATGGTGACTTTGTAATTTCTGGTACAATGTTGTATGCTTCATGGGAAGAGACTTCATTCTATAAAACAAACAGAAGTGGATTCATAAGCGTAAATTTAGACGAGATTTTATATAAATAATGAAAAAGATAATATCATTACTTGCATTACTTTCAATTTTCTCAATAAGTGTTTTTGCTCAGGAAACAGAAGCATCTCCTTTGGAAACAACAGAAGAACAGCCGTCTGAAAAATCTGAGAAATCTGAGAAATCTGATTTTTCAGATGAAGAAAAATCTATCAATAAAAAAATTAAAGCTAAAAGATCGGAAGTACCTGTTGATTTTATCATTTCAATGGCTCCTGCGCTTATCATTAATACAGGAAATCACGAAAACAGTGCAGTTTCTCCAATAGTTTATCCTTTTTCGTTTGGCGTAAAATTTTTTAAAAATAATACAGTAAATTTTGAACCACGCCTTTCTTTTTACGCGGGGTATTATCTTTGGGTAGATGATGCAGCATACCCTGCTGAAATCGAAAACCGAACTGCAACTGTATTTTCATTTTTATTAGATTTACCTGTAATCTATAAAAAACAGCTTTCTAAACGTCAATTCTTAGAATTTGGATTTGGACCTTCTGCAAACTTTAGGATTGCAATACTTTCTAATGGAGTCAGCAGTTCAGATGCAGGAACAACAGGTTCAGCAGGCAGTGATACAGATGAGATTCGAAGTTATATGTGGGACAATTTCAACTGGCTTTTTGTTGACACTTCTGTTTCATACACCATAAAGCTTTCAGAAAAATTACGTCTTGGTCCAGAATGCAGATTCTACATTCCTTGCGGACAGCTGTTTTCAGGAAATGGATTTAATTCCGGAATTGTTACATTAGGGTTAAAAGCAGTTTTCTAATTTTTTTATACTTTTTTTCTGAATTTCGTCCGATAATTAACCTATGGGTGATATTACAGAATATACAACAAAGCTCAAAGAAGCTATAAAAGAAAAAAGCGAATGGTTTAATCAGGAGCAGTTACCAAAAATGGTAGAAAACTATCGTCTGCTGCACACCTGCGTTAGAAATCTTTATGAATTTCTAGTAAAACGTTCATTGATTACACCAGATCCTTACAAAAACGATAGAAAAATCTCTGAAGTTACAACTCCCGATGAATCTCCATACATTGAAAATGAACGTGGAATGGTAATTGGTTCCAGATTTTCTGAGTATGAAACCATGCTGGACTTTGTGTGTACCTATGTAAAGTTTTCTGTTGAATATCTTGATATTCCTAAAATAAAACGTCTGAATGACCTTAATAATTCATTTCAATGGGGAAGCATGACCACAAACAACACAAAAGTAAACACCCGCGGTCTTGCAACCTTGATTTCTGAAGCTAAAATCAACGCATCGCAAATGCAGTTAAGTATGCTTTCAGACGCAATCTCAAAAAGCGGTCAAGCCGTTACAGAAATCACCGAAACCTTGAAAGAGCTTACTGATTTTCAACGTGAAATATATAAATTACAGTTGCGTTTAAATTGTACAAATCATCCAAGCTTTAATAAAGATAAAGCCTATTCTTCTATTGGAGATGAAATATCTGAAATCAAACGTCTGTTCCCTCAAGTAATGGGTAAAATGCCATTTTACAGTGAACTTGTGAACGAAATTGCAGAAGAAGACCAGGGCAATAACAAAGATGCCAGACAACAGATGATTCTCTCAAAACTTCAGGTAAAAAGAAAAGTTGTTAAAGAGAAAGTATCAACCATAAATACAAAAGAATTAATTTTAGACACATTGTATACACTTACAAGTCTTTCAGATGTTTATAATGAAGTTTCAAACAAATTAAATACAAATATTGATATTCTTGAAGGTTCTAAAAATAATTTTTTCACAAAACTTAAACGAACATTCAGAAAAGCTTTGAATCTGCCAGAACCAGAATTAATCTACAACTTTACAATTATTGATTCAAAAAAAGGTACAAAATCAAACAAGGCTGTAGATATCAGAGTTTTTAATGGTAATGTAGCCAGAAAATCTAAATTCTATTTTGCATTATCAAACAAATCCGGTCCTGAATATCATAAAATAAAGACATTCGATGAAAATTCAATTCTTGAATTTACTAACAAAAATATTATGGAAAATCAGGAAATTCTTACACTTCTTGATGCTGCAGATGAATATTTCAAACAGAACGTTCCAATAAATGACAGAACAAAAATAAAAGGTCTAAAAATGGACCTTATAACTATAAAGAATGTAATTGTAAAAGCAAGTCAAAAACGAAACGATTATTGTGCTCATATTGAAGAACAACAGCAGATGAAAAAACTAGGAATTACAAATGTATAGATTTTTTATTTTTTTAAGAAAAACAATAATTTTTTTATGTTCCTTGCTTTTATTACAAAATTTATACTCTGAAGAAAATTATTCTATAAATCCGGATCTTCAAGACAATTTTGTTATAATTTCTGCTCTTCATAATTACGATTTAAATCCTCATACTGCATCTTACAGTGCAGAAGCTCAAATTCTTACAGGTCTTTACGAAGGCTTATTTTCTTATGACCCTATAACTTTAGACCCTTTATATGCTCTTGTAAAATCATATAGAGTTTCCAGAGATAAAAAAAGATGGACTTTTATATTACGAGATGATGCAAAATTCAGTGATGGCTCCCAGATAACAGCAAGAGATGTAGTATATTCCTGGCTTTCCCTTATCCAAAATCCAGATGCATCCTATTCATCTTTCCTTGACATTATTCACGGAGCAAAAGAATTCAGACTTGGAGAAGGTCCGGCAGAAAATGTTGCTATAATGCCAGTTGATGATTACACATTATCGGTGCATCTTATCTCACCTGCATCCCATTTTCCAAAACTATTATGTATGCCAGCTTTTTCAGTTGTAAAAAATGCAGAAAATGTCTTTTCAGGTCCTTTCGTAATATCCGAAAGAACAAATGACACAATCATTCTTAAAAAAAATTCCAATTATTATGATGCAGAACATGTAAATCTCAAACAGATTACATTGAAGTTTTCTAATGATGAACTTGAAAATACATACAATTACAATATTGGTACTGTTGACTGGCTGTGCTCAACTTTTAATAACGAAAAACTACTTTCCAAAGACTCTCTTCAACTGTATGCAGAATTTGCAACTCAATATTATTTCTTTAAAATTCGTAAAGAAAGCATCTGCAGCAATCTTACTTTAAGACAGGCGCTTCTGGAAGCAACTCCCTGGGAAGCTCTGCGGGAAAACGTATATGTTCCTGCCTCAACCCTTGTATATCCACTAAACGGTTATCCTCTGGTTCAAGGCTATATTTATACAGATAAAAATGAAGCAAAACTGCTTGTTTCACAGGCAAAAAAAGAATTGCAGCTTCAGGAGCAATCTGAGCTTAAAATAAAGTTCGCAATTCCAGATACTGAATACATGATTAAAAAAGCTGAAATTCTAAAAGAAGCATGGAATGAAATTGGTGTAACTCTTGAAATTTCTACAATCCCTGATTATGAATATCTTTCGTCAATTTCAAAATGCGATGCAGACCTTTTTACATACACCTGGATTGGAGACTTTGCTGACCCTCTTGCGTTTCTAGAGCTTTTCCGGGGAAATTCTACCATGAACGTTTCTGACTGGAAGAATTCAGAATATGATTCTCTGCTTGATAAAGCCGCACTTTCCACAGACGAAGAACACAATAAGCTGTTATCATCCGCTGAACAAATTCTACTGGACGATGCAATATTATTACCTGTACAGCACCCCGTAAGCGTAAATATTATAAACCTGAATGCTGTTGGCGGATGGGCTGCAAACGCATTTGATATTCATCCTTTAAAATACCTTTTCAAAAAAGAAACAAAAGACATGATTCCAAATATCGTAATGCTAAAATGACCCCCGCGAGCAATGCTTTTAAAGCAATATCCGGCCGTTGCTTAAATCCTTTAATTTTGCCGCAAGTATTTCAAACTGACTTACAGGGATTTTTCCGTTTACTGTAATGTCAGCGGCAAACTGTTCGTTTAAATCAGATATTTCCAGAGTTTCCATAAAACGCTTTACCGGCTGATAGGTACCATAGTCACAGGTAAAAGTGAAATCTTTTTTCTCTATATATGGAACAAAAAGTCCGGCTTCTGTAGCAACGGCAAGCACCTGTTTTGCTCCGTCACCATAAGCTTTTACAAGCCCCCCAGTTCCAAGCAAAGTACCTCCAAACCACCTTGTAATTGTCAAAAGTACGTTTGTACAGCCATAACCTTTAAGCACATCAAGGGCAGGACGTCCAGCAGTTCCCCTTGGTTCACCATCATCGCTCATTCCAAGAATTTCACCGCCAAGACCAATCACAAATGCATGAACAACATGAGTAGAATCTGCATATTTAGTTTTTTGAGACTTTATAAGATTTCTTGCATCAGCCTGAGTTTCGCATGGAAAAAGTTCACTTAAAAATCTAGAGCCTTTAACCGTAAATTCAGACTGAGTGTAATCTTTGAGAATATCCATCTGCACTACTCAGATTTTTTCTGCGCTTCCACAGTAATAGATTCAACTTCTTTTGCAGTTACACGAACACCTAAAGCTTTAAGACCTTTTTCAAGATAATCCTGAGCCTTGAATTTTTCAGTGAAAACTTTCATTTTTGGCTTTTTAACGTAATTAAGCTCAAACGTAAAGTTCTTGCGTGTATCAACATGAAGCACTTCCATGCCATCAGGCGCAAAGAAATAATCCCGGTTCATAATATAAGCCGCAATTTTGCACCTTTTTACGTAAGCATACTGAGTTTCAGGATCTCTGTAGATTATTGTAAACAGAATCTTTGAAAGCGAATCTTTATCCGCAAAGCCGCAGTATCTGAGTTCAGGTCCAACAAAAACCTTATCAGGAGCTTCAGTAACTGAATAGATTCCGCTTTTACGAACGTAAAGAATACGGTCAAAGGGAGTAATACGCATAAGCTCCACTCCACCGCTAACCTGAGTTCCCAGATAACCGTCCTTTTCATTATATTTTAAAGGAGTATCACGCTTTACAACAGTCTTTACGTCAACAGTCTTAATGTTTGTCAAAGTAGACATACGTTTAAACATTGCTGGATCAAGCTTTGCTTCAATTCCGTCAAGATAACTGATTGCATATTCAACAATATGCTTCAGAAGTTTGTTGATTTCCCTGATTCTTGCATTGATAGCCTGAACTTCCTTGCGGTTTTTGTTGATGTCATACAAAGAAATACGACGAATAGGAATTTTAAGAAGATGCTCGATATCGCTGTCGTTTACAGGACGAATAAGTTCTGCGGCAAATGGAACAAAACCATCTTTTACAGCTTTGTTTACAGCAGCTTCAGTCTTCATTTCCTCGATTGCTTTATAAATACGCTCTTCAATAAAGATTCTTTCCAGCGTTCTAAGATGCATTTTTTCAAAAAGCTCTGCTTTTTCAAGTTCAAGTTCATCATGAAGAATCTGTGTAAGCTGTTTTGCATGATACTGAATGACTTCTGTACAAGTCATCTGAACCGGCATATTATCTTTTATTACCAGAAGATTACAGTAAACAGTCTTTTCACAATCAGTAAACGCATAAAGTGAATCAACTACATCCTTTACATAAACCCCGCGAGGAAGCTTGATTTCAATGTTCACTTTATCGGCCGTATAATCGTTGATTGAAGAAATCTTTACTTTTCCGTTACGGGCTGCTTTTTCAATAGATTCTTTAAGACTTTCAGAAGTTGAACCATACGGAAGCTCTGTAATGATGATTTTCTTTTCATCACTGGTGTCAAGCTTTGCCCTGGCAATGATTTTTCCCAGACCGTCCTTATATTCTGAGCAATCAATCAAACCTCCTGTAGCAAAATCAGGGAACAATTGAAACTTTTCACCTCGCAGACAGGCTTTTTCTGCTTCTATTACCTCATGAATATTATGGCTCATTATCTGAGTGCTCATGCCGACAGCAATTCCTTCTGCGCCCATAATAAGAACAAGCGGAAGCTTTGCCTTAAAGGCAACCGGCTCCTTTTCGCGGGCATCATAAGTATCAACATATTCTGTAATCGCAGGATTTATATTCAAAATATCTTTTGTAATCGAACGAAGGCGACACTCAATATAACGTCCTGCAGATGCGGAGTCACCAGTGTAAAGATTACCAAAGTTTCCCTGCTTGTCAATGAACAGCTCTTTATTAGCAAGATTTACAAGAGCCGTGTAGATAGAAGCATCTCCATGAGGATGATAAGCCATGACTTTTCCGACAACGTTGGCAACCTTTGTGAACCGTCCGTCATCAGTTTTAATCAAAGTATGAATGATACGTCTTTGAACAGGCTTAAAACCGTCAATAATTTCTGGAATAGCGCGGTCACGGATTACGTAACTTGCATACTGAATGAAATTCTGATCAAAAAGATTTTTAACAAATGCCATTTTTCCCACCTGGCAAATTTATTTATTATTTAGTTCGAATTTCGAATTTTAATTGGTAATGCATAAAATTGATTTTTTATAATCC
>SAMEA104315435__coassemble_996_pt1 | contig 14487 bp, 12 predicted proteins | sample SAMEA104315435__metabat2_high_PE_028 | metagenome-assembled genome bin SAMEA104315435 (sample SAMEA104315435) | gut metagenome | biome: Monkey gut; feature: monkey-associated habitat; material: faeces | place: China | collected 2013 | reverse complement strand
CTACGCCGTTTACATTTTCTTCTATATCTTCAGTGATAAGATCAACTGTTGATTTTGCGACTCCTGATTTTACCATTGATTTTCCGCCTGTCCAAGGTTCACCGTAAACCATTACATTTGGATCGATTTCATGGCAAGCTTTGTAGACTTCTTTCATTGTGTCTCGTTCATGGAGTCCCATAAGATCAAAACGGAATCCGTTCACATGGTAATCAAGCATCCAGTGACGAACTGAATCAACAATAAAGCGGCGTGCCATTGCATGATTTGTAGCAACTTCATTTCCACAACCAGAACCGTTGGAATAAGTTTCTGCATCTTTCATGCGGTAAAAATACTGTGGAATTGTAAGATCGTAAATAGAAGAATCGCCTGTACCTGCAGTGTGATTGTATACAACGTCCATGATTACGGCGATTCCATTTTCGTGAAGTTTACCAATCATATAGCGCATATCATGAATTGCTTGAGTACCTTCTGTATAACCTGCAGTTACGTAACGTCCTTCTGGTACGTTGTAATTGTAAGGATTGTATCCCCAGTTATATAACTTGTTTGTGATTTTTTCTGCATATTCAAAACTAGGAAGAATCTGGACATGAGTAACACCGAGGTCTTTCAGGTGTGCAATGATTTTTTCTCCATCTGCAATAATGTTGAATTTTCCAAGAGAATCGCTTACTTCGACATTTGACCAGTCACGTATGTGCATTTCGTAAATTATAGCATCTGTGTAGGATTTAGCAGTTTTACCGCTGTTTCCAAAAGGATTGTAATAGCTTTCTTTTGTACCCCAGCTGGTGTCATATTTCAAACCTTCAGGAATAGCAGTGCTGTCAGAATTAATGTCTGTAATCTGAGTAGCAACAGATTCTGGACTTGCTGCTTTTGCCCAAATGTCGCAAACTCTTGATTTTTTTCCAGGATTTGCAATTTCGTACTGATAATATTTAAAACCTGTGCAGTCTGCAGATGCTGACCAGATTGCTCCGTTTGCAGCATCTTTTGTCATTTTTAATGATTTTGCAGGCTTTGTAAGGTTTGAACTGTCTTTAAAAAGCAAAACCTTAACGCTTTTTGCAAGGGGTGCCCAGCATTTAAATGTAGCATTGTTGTCAGAAAGGGTAAGTCCAAGATCATTACCTTCGTAGGTAAACGTTTTGTCAATTTCTTCAGGAGAAAGTTCTCCCTTGGCCCATAGTGAGCAGGAAAGAAGTGCAATTGCAAAAATTGCTGTCAGTCTTTTTCCAATTATTTGTTTTGTCATAATTAAACCTCTTCTTTTATGATAATATGGAATTAAAAAAAACAAAAGAAACATTTTCATATGCGATTTTTTTTGTATTTCTGCCAAATTACATTTATAATTATAATGTATTTATTTTGCTTTTTTTTGAGGGGTATAGATATATGGCTATGAGACTGGTTACTCGTTCTGATTTTGATGGTCTGGCTTGTGGTGCACTGCTTCTGGAGGCTGGTGTAATTGATAACTGGAAATTTGCACATCCAAAAGATTTGCAGGACGGACTTGTTCCTATTGATGAAAACGATTGTCTTGCAAACGTTCCATTCGTTCCTGGCTGTGGTCTTTGGTTTGATCATCATTCCAGTGAATTTGAACGCAACGAACTGAAAGGAAAATACAAAGGCGAAAGCCGTATTACTCCATCCTGTGCCCGCATCATTTATGAATATTATGGCGGACAGGAAAAATTTCCTAATTATACAGATATGATGGTTGCCGTAGACAAAGTAGATTCCGGCAATCTTACAATTGATGAAATTCAGAATCCACAGGGCTGGATTCTTGTTGGCTTTTTAATGGATCCTCGTACTGGTCTTGGACGCTGGCGTAATTTTACTGTTCCAAATTATGCTCTTATGGAAAAACTTATGGTTGCGTGCAAAACAATGACTACAGAAGAAATTCTGAACATGCCGGATGTAAAGGAACGCATTGAAGTTTACAACGAACAGACAGAACGTTTTAAGGAAATGGTAAAAGCCCACACTCATACAGAAGGTAATCTTATAATTTCTGATTTGCGTGGAGTTGATCCAATATATACTGGTAACCGCTTTATGATTTACAGTATGTATCCAGAACAGAATATTTCTGCATGGATTGTAAGCGGCAAGGGTGGAGAAGGCTGTTCTGCTGCAGTTGGTTATTCAATCTTGAACAAGACAAGCAAAGTAAACGTTGGAAGCCTTATGCTTAAATACGGTGGCGGCGGACACGAAAAGGTTGGCACATGCCAGTTCACAAATGAAAATATGGCAGCAGAATTGCCAGAAATGCTGGAAGAATTAAAAGGACTGGCTAATGCAAAATGATAGTTTTGTTTTAAAGGTATCTCATCTTTCAAAGCACTTTAATCTGGAAGCAGGCTTTTTTGCAAAGAACCGTAAAACTGTTTATGCAGTTAATGACATAACTTTTGAAATAAAAAAAGGCTCAACTTATGGAATTGTAGGTGAATCTGGCTGTGGAAAAACAACTACAGCCAGACTTATTGTTCAGCTTTACAGGCAGAACAGCGGTTCGATTGAATTTTTTGACGGAAATGAAGTTGTTTCTGTAGAAAAACTGAACAGAAAGCAGCTTAAAAAGTACAGAGAAAAAGTAAAGTATATTTTCCAGGATCCAGCCCGCTCTCTTAATCCCCGCATGACAGTATTTGATGTGCTTACAGCAGGACTCAAATATTCGTCCATGTGGCAGGGAAAGGAACGTGCAAGGATTTTGTGCGAAAAAATCATTCAGGAAGTTGGTTTAAGTCCAGATGATTTGAACAGGCGGCCTGCGGAATTTTCCGGAGGGCAACGGCAGCGTATCTCTATTGCCCGCGGTTTGATTATGAATCCTGAACTTTTGATTTGTGATGAGGTTGTTTCCGCTCTTGATGTTTCTATTCAAGGTCAGATTATCAATCTTCTGCAAGATTTAAGAAAAAAGCGGAACCTTAGTTTTATGTTCATTACTCATGATCTTAAGGTTGCCTGCTATTTTTGCGATGTGATAGGTGTAATGTACCGGGGAGTTCTTGTAGAAGAGTCTCCTGCTGCCAGTCTTTATAAGGATGCATTTCATCCATATACGCAGCTTTTATTTGACGGCGCAAAAGGTACAATTACAAATTCCAATATAGAAGTAAAAACTACTTTGGAAGCAGAAAACTGCTGTCCATTTGCATACCGCTGTCCAAAAGCAACGGACAGATGCCGCAGGGAACTACCGGAATTCCGGGAAATTGCAGAAGGGCATAAGGTTCGGTGTTTTTTATAAAATTTTTAACGTTAAAAAAATGGTGGTCATTAATATATTTCAATGAAGGACGGATTTATCTTTTCAAGATTATTATTTTCTACCACCATTTAAAAGTACAAATAAAGGAAAACAAATTTTCTTTAATCCAATTCCAATTACAGTTCCAATAATTATTGTAATCAATGGAGGAAGAATAAATTGTAACAAACAACCAAGTCCATGAAGAGAAATAATCCGATAACTTATTTTATTTAGAAGATTCACAAGAAATGGTGCATGAATTGCATAAAGAAAGAATGAGAAACCTGCAAGATATTCAGTTATAGAAAAAACTTTTGGCTTTGCAATAATTCTTCCAGACAATTTTAAGAAAAACAAACACGAGATAATTGTTCCTAAGCCGAATAACTTAATTCTTTCTCCAAATAATACTAAAACCAGCATTTCAAATGAAATGAGGATAACAAAATCTAACCATGAAATTTTATCCGCCAATGAGATGAAATCTATATCGTATTCAGCAAAGAAATAACCGCACATATAAAAAAATAGGGCTGTACCTAATCCAATAGATAATCCATTTAAATAACACAAGAATGCAGTGATAATAACTGCAAATGGTGTTTTTTTTGCTAGATAATTCAATAAAGGAGATGCAATTATTAGAACTATCAAATTTCGAACAAACCATAGCTGATAAACAAGCGGTGACTTTAATGCATTATCTGTTTCATGTGTCCAAAATAAGTTTATCCAATCTATAAATTTCCAATCTCGGACAATATTATTCTCATTCTGAAAATAAGTAGCTATGTGAGGTATAGACTGTCCGATAAAAAATGCTAAGATACAAATTATTGTCCAAATTACATAAGGTATAAGTAAACTTTTTGTTTTCTTTTTCAGCAATACCAGATATGTATCTTTTTTTCTAAATTGCAAATATCCAGCAAACATGAAGAACAGTGGTACTGCTGCTCCTCCTAAAACATTGCAAATAAGCCGTTTTATCCACGTAATTACAATTGGCTCAATAAAATCAAGATGATAATAGTTTACAGCAGTATCTGCATCAAGATTATTATGGATAAAAACTACAAATATAGCGAGAATAAATCTCAATGATGTAATTCGCATTGATGTTTCTTGAAAAACAATGGATGTTTGACTTAAATTGTCACTTTGCTGATTCATAAATACCTCGTTTTATTAGCAATAAGTGTTTAATTTTCGGAATTATATAACTCTAAGTCGGAATTTATACTAATTTTAGTTATATTTCAATATATATAAGTCGGATTATCCTAAATTACGTCGGTTAAATCTTAGTTTTTTTTGGGTTTTAATAAGTGTATGATTACCATGGAAGAAATCATAAAAACTTACGCAGGAAACATACGCAGAACTCGACAGAACAAGAAAGTTACTCAGGCTATAATGGCAGACAAAATTGGAATCACAGAAAAATATTGGAGTGATATTGAAACTGGTCGAAAACCATGTTCTCTTGATACTCTTGTTGCTATTGCAAATGCTTTAGAGATTGAACCGTATGAACTGCTTCTGCCAGAAAACAAAGTAGTAAACTACGATACCCGTCGAGCCAAAATTGTAATGAAACAACTAAAAGACAACTTCAGTGAAATGGTTGATACACTCGGGCAGTTTTTGGAAGAGAAAAAATAGTCTTAATTTCATACAAAACAATTAATACAGATTTATACTTAATAATTTATTGACTTTCATTCGATAATAAAATAAAATTTAAGAAGAGAAATTTATGGCAAATAATAATACTTTATTGAATCGCATGTTTTCTCGAAAAATGTTGTCTGATATCATAAAGACAAATTATTCTGAAATTTATTCTTCCGTCATTTCTAGATATATAGCTTCTCCTGAAAATAAAACAAATAGACAACTAATAAGTGAAATTTATAATATTTTAAGAAATGATTATAGAAATGAATACTTTTACAAAAATACAATTTTAAACCAATTGTTAATTAAAGTTCATAAAATCGAAACAACAATTGCATTAACAGAAATTCCTGTCGCTAATTCAATAGTTGATATTTTAATGATAAATGGAAAACCAAAAGTTTATGAAATAAAAACTGAATTGGATAATTTTTCAAAATTAGAAGGTCAATTATATGATTATTTTAAAGCATTCGAATATGTTAGTGTTGTAACAGCAGAAACAAATGTAGAGAAACTGCAGTTGTTTTTAAAATCATTAAAAGATTGTTCTTTTTATAAATTCGTTGGAATTTATTTTATTGATAAGAATTCTAATATACAAATGGTACAAGAGCCTCAGTCATTTAAAGACTTACTAGATAAACATACTATGTTTAAAATTCTACGAAAAAAAGAATATGAAAAGATTCTTCAAAACCAAGGAATCGTATTACCTAATGTTTCTCAATTTGAATACTATTCTGAATGCCTAAAACTGTTTCAAAATATACCATTAGATATTGCATATAATGAATTTTTTACATTATTAAAATCTCGTTCTATAATAGAAAAAGAACGATTAGTAAAAATTCCAGAAGAACTTAGAGAAGTTGTGTATTTCTCAAATATTAAAGAAAAAGAATATGATGAAATATATAATTTTTTGAACTTGATATATGATTATAAAAGGGAGCCAGCTTAATGTATTTTCCATATTTTAGAGGCCGACAGTATGAATTAATTGCATTACGAGAGTTGCTAGATAATCCAAATTATTCTCAAAATATTATTCCAATTATAGAACCTGTAAAAGCTTCTCCAACATTATTTAATACGATTGAAGCATACATAAAGAAAAATCGAAAACTTATTATTATTGTAAATCCTCAAGTTGGTAGTTTTGATTTAGAGCGAAGAAATAAAAAAGAGTTTTCGGAAAAATATGACCAATTAATGAATTCTGAAAATATACAAATATGTTTTCTTTTAAAAGACAAAAATCAAGTACAAAATATTTTTACAGAAAAAAAATATAATAAAGAAAATGCTTTTGCTTTGTTTTTTAATCACGATTCCTCAATCTTATTTGAGGAAATTAAGAAAATCTATAATGTCAATTACTTGTTTGTTTCTGAAAGTTCAGTCGTAAGAAGAAATTCTGTTGCAAATAGAATTCTACTACGTGATAGATTCAATAAATGTGAAAGAAACTCAGATTATGGAAAGAATATAGATGAGTTTTTTTCGGAAGATCATCTTTATTATGATGAAGATGGGTTTTATGGTTTTGGGGATTATTCAACAATTGGAGATGAATATGTTGAATCAGGTTTTGTTCCTTACGCAGTCGCAATACATATGGTGTATTTTGATAAGGATAAATCTTTGAGAATACATCATTTTGTATCTGATGATAATAATAGTCGAGAGGATACTCCAGGAAAATTTGGTCAAGCAATTAACAAACTATGTAATTTTGACGTTTTGAAACAATATGAGACTTCTGCGTATAAGGAACTTATAGGCTTTATGGAAGCGGGAAAATATCCTGGACTCGGAACTGTAAAACGAATTTCAATAATGCACCATATGGAATTGATTTCTTTATTTTTAGATGGAAAAATTTGATGAAATTTTGTATTGAATGTTTTATTGATTTAGAGATTAGAAATATAATTGGACAAAGTCATGATATCGGAGATTGTCCTATATGTAACAAGAAGTCGGTATCTCTATATGACCCTGAGAAGGACTTTTCCATTAAAGACGCTTTTAATAAATTATTTGATTTATATACATTAGAAACGAAAGCTTCTGAAAATATTCCAAAATCTGCTTTTACAACAATAATAGATGATCTTATAGATAATTGGAATATTTTTAATCCGAATTTAAAAGTAAGCCAAATCAGAATAATACTCGAATCATTATGTAGTGATAGAAATCTTTTGACACAAAAAGTTGTTATTGCAGAGAATTATAATCCAGCTTATTTGAAAGAATACTGTATAGTTAATACTGGTAAATGGACGGATTTTTCAAATACCATTAAAAATATTAATAGATTTCATTCAAATGCATTAAATACTATAAGATTAAAACCATATTTAGAAGGGCTAGTAAAAGTATATCATAAAGGAACGAAGTTTTATCGAGGACGAATTGCTGAAAATGAAAAAGGATTTGATATAACAGAAATTGGAATGCCAAAGGCTAACTTTGCAAAATCTGGAAGAGCAAATTCTAATGGAATATCAAGATTGTATTTAGCAAGTGATGAAAAGACAGTACTTCATGAGATTCGTTCTAGTATGTATGATTTTGTATCTGTTGGTGTTTTTGAATTAAAACAAGATATGAAGGTTATTGATTTGCAAAATATTGATAAATTGTCTCCTTTTTCAGCCTATGATGCAGATATTGCTCTTTTTGCAATAAATAAACAAATTTTACATGATATAAACAATGAAATGGCAAAACCCATAAGAAATAATGCTAATCCTATAGAATATATTCCTACTCAATATATAGCAGATTATGTTCATTCATTAAAAGAATATGATGGTATTGAATATAAAAGTACAATGAATCTTAATGGATATAATTTAGCTATTTTTGACCCAGCATTATTTGAATGTATAAGAGTTGAAACAGTTCAAGTAAATGAAATTAACTATAGTTGGCAAAAAATATAATTTGTCGCTAAGTTTGCATACTTAAAATAAAAAAAAGTTAAAAGATAGAGCATAATCTTTTATAAGTGGTATAAAATTGTATATAGTTCTCACTTTATATGGGGCTGTCCAATAAGTTTGCATTACGGTGGTTGAGTTTATCGAAACCACCACATTTAGTGTAGCAGTCATTTCGACGAGTGGTTCCTGAGCCCTTCGAAGGGCTCAATGAGCGCTACACTCATTACTTTTGGGACAGCCCCGTCATTTTTTTCATTTTAATCAGCTGTTACTTGATTTATGGAAAATTCCCCTGTGTATGGATTAAATGTTATTACATAAGGTACATTTGTTTTAAATGTTCTGATAATATTTCCATATGGATTATCTTTGGTTTCTTCAACACCCCAGGAAAGGTCCCAGGAACTGTCACTTTCACAGAACTTAAAGCCAAGAGTAACAGTTGCAGCAGATGGATTTGAACTATTAGTGAATGTTGTAGTGCAACTGAATGTTTTTCCGTCACTATTAAGGTTCATCAAAGTTCCACCCCAGTCATTCATATCTCCACGAATATACATTACAGTATAATTTTTATGTACATAAGGCTCATCGTTTGCTGCTGTGTAGGAATCGTTTACTTTATATTCCTCATCATCCCATATGTTGGTCTCTGTTGCATCAAGTGCATAAACTCTGAATGAGAATGGTGCAATTTTTTTAACAGAAACTGTTGTTCCTGACAATGATAATTCAGGAGCTTCTGTATCACCCATAATACAGGAACTAGATGAGAAAGAGTTACAGCCAGTAAAATCAGCAGAGTCACAAGCTTTGGAAGAAAGGTTATAAACGCACAAAAATTTTGTATTGTCATTTTTGCCAGAAATTATGTATGCCGCTGTTGATGTTATTGACGCTGTAAGGTGTTTTACATCTGCGTCTGCAAATGAAGAAGCGTGTGTTTTTCGGAAAGAATTAATAGCATTATTCAACTTTAAAAGTGATTTTTCTGTAGTCATTTGCTCTTCTGCAAGTGACCAGTCAAAATTGCCTCTTAAGGCAGAATCTCCGCCAGAAGATGTATTTTTCAATCCAATTTCTGTACCATAGTAAATGATTGGCACAGTTGGACGGAGCAGTGAAAGTGCTGTTGCCAGCTTCTGAAGTTTCTGGTCACCTTTAAAAGTTGTAGCAATACGGTTATTGTATTCATCATGGTTTACCATAAATGTGGCAAAACCTGTCGTTTCGCTTTTGTTTGGATATAATGTGTTTTTAATGAAATTTCTTTGATATGAAACAGATTTTATACAGTCTGAACCTTGATGAAAATCCAGAGTCATGTGGAATTCGTCAGAACCATTTCCAAGGTATTTTTCTTCTACTTCATGGTCTGGTCCCCATACTTCACACATCAAGAATTTAGGAGAAGCGTATTTATCAAGCTCCTTTCTAAGTTCCTTGAACCACTGATGAGAGCCATCCGTATCGTAATATTTACCGTTGTCTTCAATAAGGTATCGGGCAGCATCAACACGGATACCGTCAAAACCTTTGTTCAGCCAGTAACGGGCAACATTCTTCATTTCTTCCCGGACTTCGTAGTTGCGGAAATTGAAATCCGGCATACCAGAACCAAAAGCACCGTAATAATATTTGTTTGTGCCATTAACCTATACGCTATGCCAATGTCCTGTACCCATGGAATTATCCCAGTTCAACTGAGTAGTATTCCACATGAACCAGTCTTTCTTTCCGTTCTGTTCAGCAACTGAATCTTTGAACCAGTCATTTGAACTGCTTGTATGATTTGGAACATAATCAAAGATGACTTTCATGCCGCGCTCATGGGCAGCATTAATAAGGGAGATTAAATCTGCTTCTGTTCCAAAAAAATCATTTACAGCATAGTAATCTGTTGTATCGTAACCATGCATGTTTCCAGTTTTTGTTTTATAGTTGCATTCAAAAATTGGGCTAAGCCAGATGCCATCACAGCCGATTTCGTTCTGAATGTAGTTAAGTTTCTGTTTTACGCCGTTTAAGTCGCCACAGCCATCGCCATCTGAATCAGAAAAGCTTTTTACCCATACGTGATAGAAAGAAGTTTTTTTCCACCAGTCAGCTTCAAGGCCTGTAGACTGATTTTCAGCATCAGAAGCTGAAACGTCTTTTGCACTTACATAATTTTCATTGCCGGAAAATTTAAATAACGGCAATGCACTTTCTGAAGGTTTAGAAGGTGTGCTGCTTTGTGGAGTTTGATTTTCTGTATTGGTAAGCAAAGCCGAGTAGTCAGGCGAAGAGCTGCCTGCAGAACAACCCAAAAAGATTGTACATAGAACAGCAGTTCCAAGTAAATTTAGTTTTTTCATAAAAACCTGCCTTTGGTATTGAAATTGGCACTATCTCACAATTTCCATAATTTTAAATCTTTTGTTTTAATTGCAATATTTTAACATTAATTTGTAAAAATTTATAGTATAATCCTATTGGAGGTACTTTTTTTTGAAAATAATTCACTGTGCAGATCTTCATATTGATTCAAGTATGGAAACCAATTTATCTAGAGAAAAAGCAGAGCAAAGAAAAGAAGAATTAATAACAGCTTTTGAAAAAATGGTTAAGTTTGCAGTTATAAATGATGTACAGGCAATTGTAATTGCGGGTGATTTATTTGACAGTGAAAAAACTATTAAGCGGGATATAAGAAAAAGAATTTTTCATACAATCAGAAGTAACAGTGACATAAAATTCTTCTATTTGCGTGGTAATCACGATAATGCTGATTTTTTTTCTGATTTTTCGGAACTTCCTGTAAATCTAAAGCTTTTTCGTTCTGATAGATGGAATTCATTTAATATAGGAGATGTCTGTATAACAGGACGAGAAACAAATGTATTTTCAGATAAAATTTATAAAGAACTGACGCTTGATTCTTCCAGAATAAATATAGTTACAATGCATGGACAGCTGGATAATTCCATGAAGATTACAAATCAATCCTTAATAAACAAGAACAGTCTTAAAGGCAAAAATATTGATTATCTTGCACTTGGACATATTCATTCATTTTCTGAAGGGAAACTAGACGAAAGGGGAAATTTTTGTTATTCCGGTTGTCTTGAAGGAAGGGGATTTGACGAAACTGGAACTAAAGGTTTTGTCCTTCTGGAAATTGATGAAAAAAACAGGAAAATTAAACCAGTTTTTATAAAATCTTCTATACGTATTATATACAAAAAGAATATTGATATAACTAATCTGGAATTTTACTCAGAAATTTTAGACAAAATTTTATTAGAAGTACGTGATGTTTCAGAATCTTCTCTGATAAAAATTAATTTAACAGGTCAGGTTTCAGAAAAAGCAGAGGTTTTAGTAGAATCCTTTGAAAAACAGCTTTATGAAAGATTTTTTTATGTAAGGATATATGATGAAACAGAAACTAAAATTGATTATGAAAAATACAGAAATGATTTTTCACTAAAAGGAGAATTTGTTCGCCTTGTAGAATCCAAAAATATTTCGGAAAAACAAAAATCTTTTATCATAAAAACAGGATTGCGAGCTTTGGCTGGAAAAAGTTTAAATCAGGAAAATTTAATATGTTTATAAAGAAGATATATATAGAAAACTTTGGCAACATTAGTGAAAAAAGCTTCATTCTGGATAAAGGCATAAATCAGTTTATATATGAGAACGGATGGGGAAAATCCACTCTGGCTGTTTTTATAAAAGCTATGCTGTACGGCCTTGAAGAAAAGGGAAAAAGAAAAGGTTTTTTTGAGCGGGAACATTATTATCCATGGAATAACGGCAGATTTGGCGGAAGCATAATTATTGAACAGGAAGGAAAAAATTATAAAATTACCAGATATTTTGGTTTTCAGAAAAAATCAGAGGATACTCTTGAGGTATTAAATCTGGAAAGTAATCTTTCTGCAGAAAGCATATTGAAATGTTCTGAACCAGGGATATTTTTTTTAGGAATAGATAAAGAATCTTTTGAGCGCAGCTGTTTTATAAGCCTGAATAAATCACCTGAAATCACAGACAGCATTAACGCAAAATTGAATAACTTACTTGAAAATGGCGATGATGTAGGAAATTATTCAAAAGCAGAAGAAATCTTAAAGAATGCAATATATGAATATAAATCTCCCCGAGGTTTAGGTCTTATAAGTCAGCGGGAAAAAAGGCTGGCAGAATTAAATGAAAAGTTAAGAGTTCTTGAAACAAAACAGATTGAATATGACAAATTAAAGAGCATTGAAAAAGAGTTAAGGACGGCCGTAAAAAAATATTCTGTCCGTAAAAATCTGCTGGAAAAAAAGAAAGAATCATTTTTATTGAAATCAAAAAAACATAGCAAAAAAAATCATATAAAGAAAAATATAATAGTCTTTTTATTGTTTGATTTGTGCGTTGCGTCTGGAATTGTTTTTTTTCATTTATTTAAAAACTATATGTATTTGATTTGCAGCTGCCTTTTTGCTACTGCTGCAGCTATGACAGTTTTGCTGTTTCCGTCAAAGAGTTATAAAAAAAAGACTAAAAATAAGTTTGATTATGGAATGTATAAAAATCCTTGCAGTTTAGGCGAGTCTGATGAAAGTCTTGAAGATATAAATAACCAGATAGCTGAATACAATCAGAAGATTGTTTACCTGGAAAGAGAATTAAAGCACTGTGAAGATAATCTTGAACTGCTGGAAACTGAAATTGTTCATAAAAACGAATATGTATGTGAACTTGAAAATATCAGAAATTCTGTAAAAGCATCTGTTAGTGTGTATAATTCACTTTTGGAAACACAGGATTTGCTTAAGGAAGCGTATGAAAATCTTTCTGGCAGATATATGTCTAAAATGAAGGCTGCATTTAAAAAATATGCAAGTAAAATAACTGATTGTGATAATTTTTTTATAGATCAGAATCTTAATGTAAATTATGACTTAAAAGGCAATTGCAAAAAATCAGATTTTTTTAGCAGTGGTTATAAGGATTTGATGAATTTTTTTGCCAGACTTGCTCTTGTGGATTCAATGTTCAATCAGGAAGATGTTTTTCTGGTGCTTGATGACCCTTTTGTTAATATGGATCAGGAAAAAATTGCTATAGCAGGAAAAATATTAGAAGAAATTTCAAGCAAAAGGCAGATTTTATACTTTACGTGTCACACTTCGCGAAAAGTGTAAAAATTTTATTAATAATATCAAATTGTTGTTATTATTGCATTTCAACATGAAAAAATTAATTTGACATCTGACATTCAGCCTTGTAATATATAATCATAATATAACCCGGTTGAGATAAGAAGAAAGAAATCTTCCATATCAACTAAACAGGAGGCCAGAAAAAATGGCAAAAGTAGAACTTAAAGGTATCTGCAAAGATTATGAAGGTGGTGTTCGTGCCGTAACAACAGCAAACATCACAATCGAAGACAAGGAATTCTGCGTATTTGTAGGTCCTTCAGGATGTGGTAAATCAACTACACTCCGTATGATTGCTGGTCTGGAAGAAATTTCAGAAGGTAAACTTTATATTGATGGCGTAGAAATGAACGATGTTCCACCAAAGGATCGTGATATCGCAATGGTATTCCAGAACTACGCTCTTTATCCACATATGTCAGTATATGACAACATGGCTTTCGGTCTTAAACTCCGTGGCGTTGATAAGGCAGAAATTGACCGTAAGGTAAAAGAAGCTGCAAAACAGCTTGGACTTACACAGTATCTTCAGAGAAAACCAAAGGCTCTCTCTGGTGGTCAGCGTCAGCGTGTAGCTGTAGGACGTGCTATCGTTCGTGAACCAAAAGTTTTCTTGTTCGATGAACCTCTTTCTAACCTTGATGCTAAGCTTCGTGTAACAATGCGTGCAGAAATCGCTAATCTTCATAACACACAGCAGAAGACAATGATTTATGTAACACATGACCAGACAGAAGCTATGACTCTTGGTACAAAAATCGTTGTTATGAAAGACGGTTTTGTACAGCAGATTGGTGCTCCACTTTACCTGTACAACAACCCAATCAACAAGTTTGTTGCAGGCTTCATTGGTACACCTCCAATGAACTTCCTCACAGTAAAAGTTCTTGAACGTGGTGGAAAAATCGTTTGTGACGAAGGTTCTTTTGAAATCACTCCAACAGAAGCTCAGGCTGCTTGTTTGAAAGATTACGTAGATAAGGAAGTTTCATTTGGTATCCGTCCAGAAGACGTTCAGTACTCTGCACAGCCAGTTGGAAAAGACAACATGCAGATGAAGATTGTTAACAAGGAACCTCTTGGTGCTGAAACACATCTTTACCTTGTGTCTAACAAAGGTCAGCAGCTCATTGCAAAAACAAATGCAAATGCAGAATTCCGTCTTGGCGATACAATCAACGTTGTTCCAAACATGGAAAAAGCAAAGTTCTTCTCAATGGATGAAGGCGAAAAGAACATCTGTGACGTTATCGAAGTTAAATGGTAAGAGAGCCAAGCGGTAGCGCAGGCTCTTGATAGATAGCAAACCGTTAAAAGGGGCTATCCAATAAGTTTGCATTACGGTGGTTGAGTT
>SAMEA104315435__coassemble_978_pt1 | contig 14746 bp, 9 predicted proteins | sample SAMEA104315435__metabat2_high_PE_028 | metagenome-assembled genome bin SAMEA104315435 (sample SAMEA104315435) | gut metagenome | biome: Monkey gut; feature: monkey-associated habitat; material: faeces | place: China | collected 2013 | reverse complement strand
TAAACTTATATTACAGTAAAGGTGAATACGACCGTGCCCTTGATAAGCTGGAATTGATTCTTATGAAAAATCCGGAAGATAAAGAAGCTCTTGAACTTATGGAAAAAATAATTGCAGCAAAAGAAAAATCAGCTGATGGTAATACAGCTAGTGGAAATGTTAATTCAAACGTTAATGTAACTTTAGATACAGACGGACTTGAGATGGCGATGAAATCTTCAATAGATTCAATGAAAAGTGAACTGGAGAAGAACAACAGGGAATTAAATCGTCAGCTGGAAGAAAGCAATCGTGAATTAAATCGTCAGATTGAAAAAAATAATGCAGAAGCAGAAAAAAACCGTAAGGTGATGGCAGACCTTATGAAAAAACAGCAGGAACAGGCTGCTGTGGAAAAAGCCCGTCAGGAAAAGATTATTGCTCAGCAGAAAGCCGCAGAAGAAGAACGTAAGCGAAAAGAAGAAGTTCAAAAAAAAGAAGCGGCAGAAAAGAAAGCTGCAGAAGAACTGCTAATGAAAAAAAATGCAGCTCTTAAAAAAGAAATTTCAGGAGTAAATGATGAAATTCAGAGAGGTAAAACTGCCTTAAATTCTGGTTCCATTGCTTCTGCTATTGAGTCTTTTAAAAAGGCTGTAGAGCTGCTTCCTGTTGGAGATGGAGATTCTTCTGTTGAGCCAGCCTTTAGTGCATCAAAAAATAGTGAAATTGCAGAATTATTTTATGAAGCATCGCAGAAAGCTTCTTCTCCAGAGGATAAAAAACAGCTGGAAGAACTTGCTGTGGAATACGCAAAAAATGCAATTCAACTGGATCCTAAGGCATCTTCCAGTCAATATATACTTGGAATGGATGCTTATGCAAAAAAAGATTTCAGAAGCGCATTGCAGTATCTTACAAAGGCTGTGGAAAATAACAATGGAAACTCTCATTATTACTATAATTTAGGTAGAGTTCAGTTTCAGATGAAGAAATTTACAGAAGCGAAATACTCATTCGCAACATCCTGTCAATTAGATTCAAGATATGCTCCTGCACGTTATAATCTGGGGATTACAAATAAACGTCTGAATGATACGAAAGCAGCCTTGTCAGATTTTAGAAAAGCTCACGAAATTGATAATCAGCATGAAAACGCATATTTAGAGGAAGCAAGAATTCTTGTAAAAATGAATGATAGTACTGGTGCTATTTCTGCTTATAAAAATGTTGTAAGAATCAACAATACTAACAGAAACGCTTTGAATGAACTGGGAACCGTATATAGTAGTGAAAAAAAATATGAAGAAGCTGAAGAAGCCTTTCTGCAGTCACTTGCACTTTTGCAGTCAGGAACAGAAGATCCTTTGACTTATTACAATCTTTCAACGGTGCTTTTTAATGAAGATAAGATGACAGATGCTTTAAGTTATGCAAAAAAGGCCTATGAATCATCTGGTAGCCTTACTGATAATAGATTTCGTGCTAACATAATTTATAATTATGCATTGTTATGTGAAAAAACAGGAAATGTTGATGATGCAATTTTAAAATATGGCGAAGTTCTTAAAATTTCGCCAAAACACCTGAAAACACAGATAAATTTAGGTGCGATGTATATGAACATGAATCCTCCAGAAGCCGATGCAGCTTTGAGTCTTTTCCTGAATGCTTATGAAATTGATAAAAATAATTTTGAAGTAAATAATAATCTTGGAAGTGCTTATCTGGCAAAAGAAGATTATAAAAATGCGATTTTGTATTTTCAGAATGCACTTAAATTAGATTCTAAAAATAATGATGTGCGTTATAATCTTGCACAGGCATTTGCTTCCGACAGACAGTATGATAATTCTATTACAACTTATAAGGAACTTTTGAAAACGAGTCCAGAAAATTATGATGGATATATAGAGCTTGCAAAAGTTTATATGGCAAAAGGTGACAATGAAACAGCTGCCAAATATCTGGAATTTGTTCAGATAAAAAAGCCTGATTTCAAAGCGAGTGTAATTAAAAGTCTTTTACAAACTATTAAATAGTGCAGTTTCCTGTTCTTTTGTAATTATAATCAGGAATCTGTTCGGCGAACCAGAGAAAAAAGGTTTTCTCTGGTAATAGTTGTATAACAGGGACGCCCGTGTGGACAATGAGGATCAGAAAGTGATAAAGCTCCTCGTGCAATTTCTTCCGCTGCATTGTCGTCAAGGATGTATCCGTCTTTTACGGCGGCTTTGCAGGCTGTCATTGCAGCAATTGAGTAAATCAGCTGATCTGGATTGATTTTTTTGTCCAGCAGTGCATGATACAGGTCTTCTTCTGTTCCGTGCCAGCGTTCCTGCAGGGTTGTAAATTCCCAGCGGCCATTTCCTTTATATGAACAATTAAAGCCGATTTTGCATAATTCATCCTGAATAGATTTAAGATATTGATCTTCAGCTTCTGATTCAGTATTTATTACGTATGGAATTAATAGAGTCTGGCATTTTCCCTGATTTTCCATAATTTTGTCAAAAATCATTCTTTCATGAGCAGCGTGCTTGTCGATTAAGTACAGAGTATTATTTTGTTCACAAATAAGAAAAGTTCCTAAAGCACTCCCGATAAAATGAAAATCCTGTGATATTCCAATAACTGATTTCTGTGGTTGAGATTCAGTTTCTTTTGCAGCAGAATCAGTTTTTTCTGCATAGTGTGTTGTTGCAGTATTTTTATGCTCATTTATTTCTGTATATGCAGAAATAATTTTTTCCATTTCCGTTCTAACTTTTTCTTCAGAAAATGTTTCTTTGTGAAATTCTTTAGACGGATTTTTTTCTGTAATCAGGTTCTGATTTTGCGGCACTTGAGGAAGATTAAAAAAATCAGTTTCATTGTGTCTTATTTTATATCCGTTTTCGGAAAGTTTTTGTCTTGAAGAATATCCGTTCCAGCCAGAAGAAGGGGAACTGTTGAAAAATCTGTTTCGTGCAGATGCTTCTGAAAAATCAGAAAAACTGTTTTTTTGTGTGCTGGTAATTTTTAATGCTTCTTCTGCCAGTGTTGATGGCGTAAACAGTTCATTATTTTTTTGATCTGAGTTAGTTTCTGTTTTTTTCATCGTGGAATTTGTATATTCAGAAAAAAAACTTCTTAGACAAGAGCTTATTCCGTGGTGCAAAGAAGAAATATCCTTGAATCTGGCTTCTTTTTTTGCTGGATGAATATTAAAATCGACTAATGAAGGATTCATTGTAACAAAAACTGCTGCTACAGGAAAATTTCCGTTTGGAAAATATCCTGTAGAACCATATTCAACAGCCTGAACAAGAGAATATTCTTGAATTCGTCGTCCATTAACATAAATATAAATGTTCTTTTTGTTGTTTCTGTAAACTCCAGGAGAGCCTATTATTATTTTAAATGACCAGTCAGGATTTGAGCCAGGTGCCTGGCCGGAAATTTCATTGAAAAGAGAAGGTGATTCATGAAGTTCCATAGCCTGTACAAATCTGTCTGTAAGAGTTTGATTTGCTGTAAGATTTAGTTTTATTTCGCCGTCCTGTACAAAACGAAATGCTTTTTCTGGCAACGGCAGCGTTTTTTCGATAAATGTGGCTTTGCACATTACACCTTCTGTTGCTGCTCGCTTTAAAAACTGTCGGCGCGCAGGAAAATTTTCAAAAAGCCCTTCTGCGCAAACAATAGTTCCTTCGGTTGGTGTTGTCGGTTCAATGATATGATCTTCTGTAATAGACGCTCTCATTTTTTTTCCACCAGAAGATATGGAAAGACGACATACTGCTGCAATTGATGAAAGGGCTTCGCCTCGGAATCCAAGTGTCGTTAAATTGAGCAAATCCGTCTCTGTTGAAATTTTGCTTGTGGCATGAGGACGTGCGCAATTGGCCAAATCATTTTCTGTAAGGCCGCAGCCGTTGTCAACGATGCGGATTTTTTCTATTCCGCCTCCGGAAATTTCAACGGTGATATTAACAGCTCCAGAATCAATTGCGTTATCCATAAGTTCACGGACAATAGCATTTGGTCTGTCTATAACTTCTCCTGCAGCAATTTTTCTTGCGACTTCTGCATTTAACTGGCGAACTGGATTTTTTATACTCATTTATTGTCTGGTTCCTTGCTCAGGTGCTCCGGCTGAACCTGTATCGCTTATTCCGCTGAAAAGATTAAATTGTGGTTCTTCAGCTGAAAGTTTGTCTGGCTGGTTCATAAGCTGCTGGATTTTACCTTCAATTTTATCAATTTCATTTTCCATGCCGCGAGCCAGTTTAATACCTTCCTCAAAATCGTTTAAGGCATCTTCAAGAGAAATATTATTTCTTTTTATGTCTGCAGTAAGCTGTTCCAGACGTTTTAGTTTTTCTTCAAAAGTTGGCATTTTTATAATCTCCAAAAATATTACTTGATATATTTAAAAATAAGCATGTACTGTAATTTATATTGCAGAAAATATTTAAGAAATGCTGGTAACAGTTGCAGTGATTTTTCCACTAGCAGGAACTATTTCCAGTTCGGTTCCTTCCTGAATGTTTTCTGTACTGCGGACAATTTCCCCCGAGTTTTTATTTCTTACCATACTGTAGCCACGGTTAAAAATAGTTTGTGGACTGGCATTTTCAAGAACTGTTTCGCAATTTTCAATATACTGGCGGGCATCCCGCAGCTTTTGAATAATATTTTGAAAAAGTCCCTCTTTTGCATTATCAAAACGTTGCAATAATGGTTGTTCTATGGAACGAAACTGCATTTCAAGATTTTCTGGTTTAAAGCTTTTTATCATAAGCTTTATTTTTTCAACTCTGTTCATTGAATTTTCATATAATTCGTTTGAATATTGTAGAAGAATTGTTTTTATTTCTGAAAGCTGAGGAACAACTATTTCAGCGGCTGCAGAGGGTGTTGGTGCTCGTAAATCTGCTGCATAATCGCTTAATGCCCAGTCAATTTCGTGACCAACTGCGCTGACAACTGGGATATGACTTTCCGCAATTGCACGTACAACACACTCTTCGCTGAATGGTAAAAGATCTTCCAGAGAACCGCCTCCACGACCAACTATAAGCACATCGCATAAATTAAATGCATTTGCAGTATTTATTTGTTGGGCAATTGTGGCCGCTGCATCTGTTCCTTGAACTAAGGCAGGAAATATGTTTACAGAAATACATTTATTTCGTCTTTTTGTTATCTGTAGAATATCTCTAAGAGCAGCTCCTGTTGGACTGGTAACGATTCCAATGGTTTTTGGAAATGCAGGAAGCTTTTTCTTTTTTGTTTGATCAAAAAGTCCTTCTGCTGCAAGTTTTCGTTTTCGTTCTTCAATCATTCGCAGTATATCACCTTCACCAGCAATAGACATTTTTGAAATGATAATCTGATATTTGCCCTGTGGTCCATAAACTGAAAGTTTGCCTGTTACCTGAACTTTCATTCCGTCTTTTGGCGCAAAACTTAAAGAATAAGCGGCTCCTCTAAACATTACGGCACTAATAATTGAAGAATTGTCTTTTAAATTGAAATAAAGGTGCCCAGAAGAGTTGGGACGGTAGTTTGAAATTTCGCCTTCAAGAGTGATAACTGGAAATCCTTCAAGAATTTCTTTTATGATTCCGTTCAATTCACTGACAGTAAAAATTTTATCAGATGGTAAAGGCATTTGTGTCATAAAATAATTTTATAGGAAACCTATGAAAATTGCAATTTTTTTACAGATTCAATGTACAGATCAAGGTACTAAATAAAATTTGTAAAAACTTTTTAAGATATATTCTTAACTTGATTATTATTGTTGCCGATAAGAGAGTGATGAAAACTCTTGTAATTTTATACGCAGATTCCAGATCTTTACATATCTTTGACCACATTTTTGATGGAAAATCTGCTTTTGAACGTTGTCTTTGTTGGGCTGACTCTTGCAAAAAATTAAGCGATAGTGAAATTGTTGTACTGGCAGATAAATCTATAGAGACCGAATGTTATTCTGTTCTAAATAAATGTAATCAGAATGCTGAGCTTTTAGTACAAGAAAAATGGACAATTCACAATCTTTTTCAGGTTTTTGCCGAATGTACTGAAAAAACTGGTGCAGAAAACGTTATTTTTGCCTGGGCTGACCAGCCATTTTTGAATTTAGGAATTACCGGAAAAATATTAAGTGACCATATTGAATTTTCTGGTGAATACACTTTTGCAGAAGGCTATCCCGCAGGATTATGTCCTGAAGTTATAAATGCAGGTACCTGCAGAATTCTTTCGCAGCTTTCTGAATCTGTAAAAAAAGAAATTGGAAAACAAATCCTTACTCGTACAAGTGTTTTTGACTTAATAAAGTCAGATATAAATTCTTTTGAAGTGGAAACTGTTATATCAGATGTTGATTATAGACTTTTCAGAATGAATTTTAATTGCGGCACAAAAAATAATACAGAGGCTTGTAAACAGTTGTTCAGTATGGGGGTAGAGAAAAAAAATATTGAAGAGATATCTTCAGAAGCGTCAAAAAATGTAAAAATCTTGAAAACTCTTCCCTCATATTACAATATATCAATTACAGATTACTGTTCTCGCAGAAGCATTTATATTCCTTCTGAAATGGAAAAGGAAAATGATTCTTCGTATATGCCGTTGGAACAGTTTAAGAAATTAGTAAAAAAGATTTCTCTGTTTAGCGAAAGTGCCGTTGTAAGTTTAAGTGCCTGGGGAGAGGCTTGTGCTCATCCAAATTTTGTAGAATTTGTGAAGGCAGTGCTTTCAGAACCTGGACTTTCTGTTTTAATAGAAACTGATGGTTTGCATCTTACAGAAGATATGTGCCGTGAAATCAAAGAAAAATTAAATTCTGTTCCCGAATTGATAGACGGTGGGGAAGGACGGGAAAAAATCTATTGGATTGTAAAACTGGATGCCGCTTCAAAAGAAAAGTATATGGAAATTAATAATGGCGGCGAAGGATTTGAAAAAGCAAATAGCGCAGTAACTCTTCTTGCAAAATATTTTCCTAGTTCTGTTTATCCTCAGTTTGTACGAATGAACGAAAATGAAGACGAACTTGAAAAATTTTATAGATTCTGGAGTGATAAAAACAGTCCTTCTTGTGGAAAAGTTATTATTCAAAAGTATAGTTCCTGCTGTAAATTAATGGCAGAGCGAAAACCTGCAGATTTATCTCCATTGGAACGTAATCCCTGCTGGCATATACGTCGTGATTTAACAATACTGTTTGATGGTACGGTTTGTTTTTGCCGTGAAATGCTGCGAAAAAATTCTGTAGGCAATGTATTTTCTGATTCTCTTGAAGACTTGTGGAATAAACTTACAGATGAAGTTCAAAATCATTTGAAAAATAAATATTCTGAAATGTGTGGAAAATGTGATGAATTTTATACCTTCAGCTTTTAGTGAATATCAAATAGACAGAACGATTCTCGGTGGAAAACAAATAAATCCAAATGCTGCTTTTGACATATCTGTAATTATGTTGAACACAAGCGGAAGTCATTTGCGCACCCAATATTTTGAAAGTTTATTGAACTGTGGTTTTAAGAAAATTGTCTCAGTTGAACCAGATGCAGAAAGTTATAATGTTGAAGAAAATTCACACCGTTTTCCATCTGTAAAATTTATGATACCAAGAGAAAAAACTTCTGACGGTGTGCTCATTAATATGGCAATGCTGGAACTTGATACAAAATATGTTCTTGTTTTGAGAGATTCCTTTCATATTCCTGCTGGGTTTCTTACGAGAAATTTAGCTGAATATTTAATAAATACAGATCTTTTTTGTATAGTTCCAAGACTTTTAGATAACAAAGGAAATGGTATTATTACAAATTTTATTCCAGAAGCTTATCGCGGAAAATTTAAGGTCGGTATTCGTCAGGTTGTTTTAGACGGTTTGCCAACTCTTTATCCATTTAATAATATTGCGCTAATAAATAGAAATAAATTCATTCAGATGGGTGGCTACGACTATTCGATTTTAAATCCTTACTGGCAAAATCTTGATTTTTCTATCAGATCATGGTTATGGGGTGAAAAGATAGTTATGACAACAAAGTTTCAATTAGCCTATGCAGAGGATGTACCAATAGAAGAGTCTGTTCCCGATTTTTCTTACTTAAGATTCTATCTTAAAAATTTACTTCCAAGATTTAAAGAAGATCACGGACATATTTCACGTTTTTCGTTTCCGCTTTTTTTCGTTAAATCATCCTGTGGAATTTTTGAAGCACTTTCACAATTTAAGTTTGCAAAAATATGGGTAGAAAAGAATCAATATAGATTTAAGAGAGATATTCAATATCTTATAGAAAATTGGGCGGAGTTAAAATGATTGGACAAAAAAAATTAGCGATTATCATTCAGTGCAGATTATCTTCGACTCGATTACCTGGAAAAGCCCTTAAAAATCTTGGTGGAAAAAGTGTTTTTGAATGGACACTTGATGCTATGAAAATGGTTAAGGCAGATTCATATATGGTTGCTACAGATGATGCCTCTTATAGCGAGCTTTTTCCATTAGCAAAAAAACACGGATGGGAAATAATGGCAGGGCCTCTTGATGATGTTTTGGAACGTTACTGCATTGCAATCAAAAAAACAGGATGCAAAGCAGTGCTTCGGGCAACTGCGGATAATCCATTTTTATTTTATGAAGCGGCTCAATCTCTTGTTGAAGAATTTTACAGGCAGGAAAAAATTGCTCATTGTGACTATATGACATGGACAGGTCTTCCTCATGGTTGTGGAGTAGAAATTTTCTGGTCAGATTCACTTTTAAAGGCAAAAGAATTAACTGCAGATTCTTATGATCATGAACATGTAGGTCCTGCAATATATAATCACAAAGATAGATTTACATCTCTTTTTTACAAGGCTCCTTCAAGATTTTACTATCCTGATTTTAGAACTACGATTGATACTCCGGCGGATTATCGTCGGGCTCTTGCCATTGTGAATAAACTTTCAGAAGGAAAAGCTCCTTCAGAACCGTATACAACAGAACAGATATTAAGCGCCGTAAAAGATGAAAATATTCACGACACAATTCTGTTTTATCCATGTACAAAAAAAGGCTGCGGAACAGGTCATTTACGTAGATGTCTGGGAGCAGCAATTGAAACAGGCGGTTTTGTATACATTTCGGATCAATCTGATTTATCAGAAAAGGATGAAATTATAAAATATTACCTTGAACATGGCTTAAAAGAGTATCAAATAGTAAACAAATTTCCTGAAAAAAACGAATATGCACTAATAGTAGATGATGGTTTTTGTACAGAAAAGGAAATTATTGAAAAACTTAGTCAGGCGGCTTGTCTTTGCGCAATAGATGAAGGCAGTGAATATACAAAATATTGTGATTTTTTGTTTGATGTTTTGCCGTCATATAAGCTTGATCGTCCTGCAAATATTGCAGACCCTTCATTTATTGATAAACCAAACAATATAAGAACCGAAAAGGTTTCTGAAATAAAAAATGTTCTGATTTCTCTTGGAGGGGAAGATCCTGCAGGATTAACTTTACCAGCTGAAAAATATTTTTCTGGAACAGGTAGAAAAGTAAAGACTGTTACCGCTTCTAATCCGGTTCCAAATTTAAAAGAACATCTTGCAGAATACGATTTAGTTGTAACTCATTACGGTTTTACCGCCTTCGAAGCCGTTGCAGCAGGAACAGCTGTTGTGCTTCTTGCAACAACAAAGCTTCACGAAAATCTGGCAAAAAAATATGGCTTTGTGTGTTTGAACCATTCTGACCTGGAAAATGAAAAATGTGATTCTCTTCTTGCAAAAAAAGATAAATTGTTTCCAGTTATCAATAATAATTTGAATAGGTCACTTTCAGAAAAAATAAAGGAAATTTCACATGGGAAAAGATATGTTTGTCCAGTATGTGAAGAACATTCCCCTGATAATCCTATAATTGCAAGAACAGAACACAGGACTTTCAGAAGATGTAAAAAATGTTCAATGATTTATATTTCATGGAACAGCTTAAAAAATAAAAAATATGAAAAAGAATATTTTTCTGAAGAATACAAGAAGCAGTACGGTAAAACTTATCTGGAAGATTTTGACTCAATAAAAGAAACTTGTTACAGAAGATTGAATGAAATAAACAATGTATTGAGAGTTCCCAATCGTTCAAATCCAAAAATTCTAGATATTGGTTGTGCATTTGGCCCGTTTTTAGCGGCAGCCAGTGAAAAAGGCTGGCTTCCGTATGGAACCGATATCTCTGAAACAGCAATTGAATACGTTCGCTCTGAGCTTCTTTTTCCTGCAGTACAATCAGAATTCCCAGAATTTGATTCTGCAAAAGAATTTGGAATTAATCTCTTTGACTCAGTAACTATGTGGTACGTGATTGAGCATTTTTCAAATTTGAAAAGTATTCTGGAAAAAGTCTCATCTCTTTTAAAAACTGGCGGTATATTCGCATTCTCAACTCCATCAGCAGAAGGGGTTTCTGGCAAAAAAAATACTTCTGATTTTTTTAAAAATAGTCCGTCAGATCATTATACTATATGGGAACCTTCAAAAACTGCAAAAATATTAAAACAATTTGGTTTTGAAGTTGTAAAAATTGTTTCAACAGGTCATCATCCGGAACGTTTTCCAAAGAATAAAAACAAGGATATGTCAAAGAATGATTTACTCTACAAATATTACAGCACTTTAAGTCATTTTATGAAGCTTGGTGATACTTTTGAAGTTTATTGCAGAAAAACAGGAAAATAATAATGAATCAGCAGTCAGTTTTAATTTTAGGTGCCGGTTTAATGCAAAAACCAGCAATTATTTCAGCAAAAAATGCTGGTTTTTACACTTATGTGATAGATGCAAATCCAGCAGCAGAAAGTGTAGTGTATGCCGATGAATTTAAGAAGATTGATTTAAAAAATAAAGAAGAAATCTTCGAATTTGCAAAAGTTTTAAAAGATAAATTTAATTTAGCTGGTATTTTTACTGCTGGAACAGATTTTTCTGCTAGTGTTTCTTATGCAGCAGAAAAATTAGGTTTTCCAGCACACAGTTATGAATCAGCGTTAAATGCTAGTTTAAAGCCGAGAATGCGTGACTGTTTTAATTCTGCCTGCGTTCCTTCTCCAAAATTTTTCAGTCTTATTGGCAAAGATGTTACAGAAAAAAAATTAAGATTTATAACAGATTCTCTCGGCTTTCCTTGTGTTGTAAAACCAGCAGATAATATGGGTGCCCGAGGCTGCAGAATGATTAGATATTTTTCAGAAGCAGTAACTTCTGTAGCAGCTGCGGCAGAAAATTCCCGCTCTGACACAGTAATCATCGAAGAATATATGGAAGGACCAGAATTTTCAATTGATGCCCTGGTTTATGAAGGTTCCCTTACAATAACAGGTTTTGCAGACCGTCATATTTATTACCCTCCGTATTTCATAGAAACTGGCCATACAATGCCAACTGTGATTGAGGAGGAAAAAAAACTTGAGCTGATTGCCTGTTTTGCAAAAGGTGTAAAAGCACTTGGATTAACCTGTGGAGCCGCAAAGGCAGATATCAAATATACATCAAAAGGTCCCCAGATTGGAGAAATTGCAGCGCGCCTGTCAGGTGGATATATGTCTGGATGGACTTTTCCATATTCTTCTGACTGCAATCTTACTGAACAGGCATTGTTGATTGCAACTGGAAAAAAACCAGAATATATTTTAAAAAACAGAGTTAAACTTCCTGTAGAAAACGGTACATTTGAAATTTTTCAGATAACTTCTGAAAAGGTTAGTGCAGAACGGGCATGGATTTCAATTCCTGGAAAAATAAAAGCCATAGAAGGTCTTGAACAGGCAAAAAAAACAGAAGGAGTAATGAACGTATTTCCAAGACCTGTAAAAACAGGGGATTCTATAGATTTTCCCCGCAACAATGTGCAAAAGTGTGGAAATGTAATTTCAATGTGCACAAATTATGAAGAAGCGGTTGCTGCAAGCGAAAAAGCCTGTTCAAAAATTGTTATTAGACTGGAGCCTGAAAACAAAGATACAGAAAAATTTCTTGCTGGTATTAGTGCCGCTGACGAAAAAGGTTTTCCGCCAGCAGCATTTTCGTTATGGAATCATATTGATGATTATAATTTAGACGGGGTAATAAAAGAAAATCAGTCAGTTCTTGAAAATATACCTGTTGATTTTTATGAAGTTCTATCAAAAACAGAAAAAAGCTGGAATTATCTTACTGCGCTGGAAACTGCCCGTCGTTTTGATCTTCTGATTCCAGTGCATCCTGAGCTAGATAGAAGAAAATTCTGGTCTGCTTTGCTAAAAGGGGGCATACAGGCTGCAATTTATATTTCAGATTCAATTTAAAATACCGAAGATAAAAGTATGAAAAAATCTATTTTTGTACTTTTATCTTTTATAATTTTATCTGCATTCAATATTTTTGCGTCAGAAAATAACAAAATTCTTATAGATCAGACAGCAGATTTGGGAATGACTTTTTACTGGGATACACTTTCATCTAGTGGCATTCTTGAAAAAAACGGTCATCAGATTACTTTTAGAATTGATGATCCACTTATTGTTCTTGATAATTCTGCAATGTCTATTACAGATGCACCAGCCATGGAAGATGGTGTAATAAAAGTTTCTGGTGATTTTCTTAGTACAGTAGAAAAGTATTTTAAAAATCGTGAAGAAGGAAATGGTTTTAAGATTGGAGCTATTCTTATTGATCCAGGTCATGGAGGAAAAGATCCTGGTGCTTCAGGAACAATAAAAGTTGATGGCAAACAGGTGAAGGTACAGGAAAAGGATGTTGTGCTTAATATCGGAAATCTGCTATGTAGTAAACTCAAGTCAAATTACCCGGATAAGCAGATTCTTATGACTCGTTCAACAGATAAATTCCTTCAGCTGAATGAAAGAACAGAAATTGCAAACAACGTAAAGTTAGGTCCTAATGAAGCCATAATTTATGTTTCTATTCATGCTAATGCTTCTTTAGATAAAAAATCCAGCGGATATGAAGTCTGGTATCTTTCTCCAGGGTATAGAAGAACTGTTCTTGATAAAAATTCTACAGAAGAAGATAAATCTCTTTTTTCAATTCTTAATTCAATGATGGAAGAAGAATATACAACTGAAAGTATTTTAATTGCAAAATTCATCATGGATGGACTTGAAGCTCAAATAGGAAAAGATTCAAAAGCAAGAGGAATTAAAGCAGAAGAGTGGTTTGTTGTAAGAAATTCTAAAATGCCAAGTGTGCTTATTGAAGTAGGTTTTGTTACTAATGAAAAAGAAGCTGCAAACTTAAACAGCAAAGCTTACTTGCAAAGAACTGCTGCAGGGATATATAATGGCATAAGCGCTTTTGTAACACATTTTGAGCGTTCAAGAGGATTTACAACTAAAAATGATTGAAAAAATACCGGATTTTAAAAGAACATCATGGATAATATTTTGTGCCTGTTCGCTGATATTCTTATTATCTTTGTTTTTCTGGATTTTGAATTTTCCTGGAATAAGAAAATGCTTTATTTATAAATCGTCAAATTCCGATGTTCTAAAAATAGAAAATCGTTTTGAAAGTATATTCCCTGTTTCCGGGAAAATAAACAATTATATTGATGAACTTTTGACTGGACCAGTTTCAGAGCATTGTTGTCCTGTTTTTGCAAAAGGTACAAGATTAAAAAACTGTTATTTACGTGACTCAAAGTTATATGTAAATCTTTCTGCAGACGTGTTAAAAGCTGATGCATATAACACTGATTTCAGGGAACAAATTGACCTTTTAAAGAAGAATATATTTAATAATTTCAAAAATATAAAGGAAATAGAAGTTTTTTTTGATGGAAAACTTCCTTTTGAATATTTAAATATTTATAAAAATGAAAATCTAAACTCTTAAAAATCGTTGACAAAACATATTTCTTAAACGATAATAGCAATATACAAGGCTACATCGAATTTATAAAAGGAGCTTCTAGTATGAAGAGGACTTTTTCAATCTTGGCAGCTGCTATGCTGCTCGCTGGTGCCAGTGCTTTTGCAGAACAGGACACTGTCATCGACTTTACATTACTCAAGGCTGACTGCTGTGCAAACGACAATGGTGAGCCAATGGAAAACAGCCGCACTGTAATGGATTTTTCAACAGCTGCCGGTGCTACTTTTACTGAAGATCAGAAAGAACTGATGAAAACATCATTGGCTCTTCCTCAGTGGGAAGTAAGCTTGAATTCTTCTGCTCGTACAGTACAGAGCTTAAGTCTTTCAACTGTTGTTGCTGCACCTGTAAAAGAAGATGCAAATGTTCCATTTGCAGGTTCTGTTGTAATGGGTGTTCGTGTTAATTTCCCAGAATGGAATTCAAATGCTTACGCATATGTAAGACCACCATTCGAAATTCCTGCTTATGAACCACTTTCTTCAGCTGATGAAAATGGTGAACGTCAGGAACCAACTGATGAAGAAAAGGCTAGTGGTAAGACTCTTTTCGAAGGTGGTTACGGTGTTGTAAAAAATGTTGGAACTGTAAAATCAATAAAAGTAACAACAATGGGAATGAATTATCCAGAAGGACTTTATGTACTTCTCAAGGATACAGACGGTGTTGAACGTCGTTATTTCATGGGTTATCTTGGTTTTGATGGTTGGAAAGAACTTGTTTGGAACAACCCACAGTACATCACTGAAATCCGTAACCGCGAAATCCGTATTTACCCAATTTATCCACGTGGACTTCCATTTGTAAAGTTTACTGGTTTCCAGATTACACG
>SAMEA104315435__coassemble_971_pt1 | contig 14824 bp, 10 predicted proteins | sample SAMEA104315435__metabat2_high_PE_028 | metagenome-assembled genome bin SAMEA104315435 (sample SAMEA104315435) | gut metagenome | biome: Monkey gut; feature: monkey-associated habitat; material: faeces | place: China | collected 2013 | reverse complement strand
AGCGTTGATTGCTTCATCCCGCTTGTTTCTTCCTGCACGCGCGTAATCATAGAACATAGCCTCAACTGTATCCCTTGCATTATTCATTACACGGTCTGCAAGTTCGTTATCTGCAAGAATTTCATCACGCTGATTGTAAATTACTGTTCTCTGTTCATTCAAAACATCATCATAATCAAGAAGATGCTTACGAATTTCAAAGTTGCGGTCTTCAACCTTCTGCTGAGCTTTTGCAATACCTTTGTTCAACCAGGGATGATCAATTGGCTCTCCAGGTTCCATACCAATACGAGTCATCATTGCTTTCATCCGTTCACCACCGAACAGACGCATCAAATCATCGTCCATAGAAATAAAGAATTTCGAACGACCAGGATCTCCCTGACGGCCGGAACGACCTCGAAGCTGATTATCAATACGTCTTGATTCATGGCGTTCAGAACCAATTACATACAAACCACCGCATGACTTTACTTCTTCATTGTCTTTAAGCCACTGCTCTTTTTCAATTTTCAAAGCGGCTTCAAACTGTTCAGGAGTTGCATTAGTTCCAGCACGTTTCCGAGCACGGAATTCCGGATTTCCACCAAGCTTAATATCTGTACCACGACCTGCCATGTTAGTAGCAATTGTTACAGCGCCTTTTGCACCTGCTTCAGCAATAATCATAGCCTCACGAGCATGATTTTTCGCATTCAAAACTTCGTGGCGAATACCTTTACGAGTAAGCAAAGCACTTAAATGTTCTGATTTTTCAACAGAAACCGTACCAACAATTACTGGCTGACCTTTTTCATGAGCAGCAGCAACTTCCTTTGCTATAGCTTCCCATTTATCCTGCTCGTTCAAATAAACTTCATCATTTTCATCAATACGGGCAACAGGTCTGTTAGTTGGAATAGCAACAACATCAAGATTATAGATTTTATTGAATTCCACAATTTCAGTTGCAGCAGTACCAGTCATTCCAGAAAGTTTATCGTACATACGGAAGAAATTCTGGAAAGTGATTGTTGCAAGAGTTCTGTTTCTCTGTGCAATTCTAAGATGTTCCTTTGCTTCAATAGCCTGATGAAGGCCATCACCATAACGGCGGCCTTCAAGAACACGACCTGTAAATTCATCTACAATCTGAACCTGACCATCTCTTACAAGATAATCAACATCAATTTTATAAAGAACGTGTGCACGAACAGCCTGTGTAAAATAATGAACATACTCAAAATTTTCTTCATCTACAACTTTTGAATCTGCAGTAATAAGATTGTGCTTATGAAGAATCTCATCAATCTTATTAATACCTTTATCAGTGAAGGAAATTCTCTTTGATTTTTCATCAACCTTATAATCACCTTCAATCTTCTTACGCTGTTCAGGATCCATTTCAACTTCATCAGGATAATCACCAGTTTCAGGATCTTTTTCAACTTCTTTAAGCTGATCTACATATTTGTCAACCTCATGATATTTATAAGTATCATCTTCACCCTGTCCAGAAATGATAAGTGGTGTTCTGGCTTCATCAATCAAAATGGAGTCAATTTCGTCTACTACACAGAAATTGAAACCACGCTGAACTTTTTTATCAAGATCAATCTGCATATTATCACGCAGATAATCAAAACCAAATTCATTGTTTGTTCCGTAAGTAATATCACAGTTATATGAAACTTTACGAGCTTCGTTATCCATATCGGAAAGAATTGAACCTACTGTCTGACCAAGATATGCATAAACAGGGCGCATCCAGTTAGCATCACGTTCTGCAAGGTAATCATTGACTGTAACTACATGAACACCTTTTCCGCTCAAACTGTTAAGATAAACTGCAGGTACACACATGAGAGTCTTACCTTCACCAGTTTTCATTTCTGTGATTCTACCTGAATGAAGTACAAGAGACCCCATAATCTGAACATCATAAGCACGTTCACCAAGTACACGATAGGCAGCTTCACGAGCAAGCGCAAATGCTTCTGGCAGGATATCGTCAAGAGTTTCGCCCTTGGCAAGGCGATCTTTTAAAATCAAAGTCTGTTTAGGAAATTCTTCAGCACTAAGAGATTTTGCCCATTCCTCTTTTGCATTAACAGCAGCAACAAGAGGACGGAGTTTTTTTACATCACGATCATTCTGAGATCCAAATAATACGGTTAAAACTTTATCAACTAACATAATACTTTAAATATAAAGTTTTTTTGCCAGTGAGTAAAGAAAAATCACTTTGTTTTTACACTTCCAGCCCTAAATAATGGCCAGAACCTGTAAGAAGCCGAACCAAGAATATATTTTTTGTTTACATACTGTGGCTTCATGTTTGAAAAATATTTTACAGAAAATTCATCGAAATTGGTTAGCGAAACAGCACTTTCATCGTAGGAGTGGCGCATATCAAGAGAATTGAATCTGTTGTCTCCCATCATAAAATAACAGTTTTCTGGAATATATACAGGATTTCCGTCTGCATCATTTTCAGGGAAAACCGGCATATTTCTCTGATCAAGAATCAAAATATAGAAATGCAGATCAGAAGCCTGTTTTAAAAGACTTTTAATTTCTGGATCTTCATAAATATCTTTTTCAGAGTACCCTTTATTAATCAAATCCGCTGTTTTAAGATAAAGTTTGCCGGCACAAAGTTTTACCATCACATTTAACTTATAGTTTGCCTCGGCATAGTAATCATAGCCAAAAACTTCAAGACTGTTTTTAGAACTTTGATAATTGTCGTAATTTTTCTGATAAAAACCGCTTGTATATGAAAAAGATTTTCCAAGTCTGCCAGATTGATACCAGTCTGTCATAAAAGGTTTGAACCAGGATTCACAATTTATACTATTATTAAGAATCTTCTTTGTTATACCATAAAAATCTGAAAACAAATCATACTCAAAAAGAGAAAATTCCGTATTCTCAGAAAAATCTTTTCTTTTGCAAAGATACTTAAACGAATTAAAAATATCCTCACATTCCTTAGAAGCAGAATACAAATCCAAATCTCTGCGATTTTCTTCAATTTCAAGCATTGTTTTATATTTATCCTGTGACAGAGGATATACCTGAATACCATTTTTTAAAATTGTTGAAAAAGCATTAAGATTCCATGCAGCAAATTTTTTATCAAGTTCTACAGGAATAAATTTAGAATCTTTTGAAGTTCGTTTGTAAAGAATTCCATCCTGCATTACAAGTTGTTCACCAGGAAGACCACAAATTCTTTTTACAAGAGGATCAGCTTTAGGCTCCCCATGCTCATCTACATTAAGATTTACATTTGTAAAAGTAAGCATATAAACAATCTGAGCAATAACAGTTTTTACTTCAGATTTTCTATCCATACTGTAATGAGGATTTCTAAAAACAATCACATCTCCACGTTTATATCTTTTTAAGCACGGAATACCTACTTCACTTAAAGGAAATTTTGGACCACTAAGTGTCTTTGTTACAACAACCCTATCTTTTATAAGAAAAGAAGGTACCATTGACTCTGACGGAATAACATACAATTGCAAAACGAAAATTTGAATAAGAAGAACCATAAAAACAGCTTGAACCAATGCATCAATCCAATCCAAAAGCTCAAACAAAATCTTTTTTACTGAAATCTCAGGCGTGATAAGCACATTTTTCTTCTTTTTATCTCCAGAATTATACTCAAGAAAAAAGCGAGAAACTCTCTTATCATTTAAGAAATAAAGAATTACCAATGAACAAACAAATTCAGAACACCACAAAAAGACTGTAATAAAATCATATACTAAAGAAGTACTAAAATTACCTGCTCTGCGAATAATAAAAGAAGTTAAAAAAACAAATGGTGCATACTGCAAAAATTTTTCTACGATTTTCAAATATTTTAAATTTTCAGCTTTTAATAGCCTAAAATAAATGAAATAAAACATTACAGCTGTAAAAGAAACATTTAATAAAAAAGCAACAGAAGATACATCAAAGTGAAAAGATAAAGATGTTACAGAAAAAAGAAAAGATGATATTAAAAAGATATAGCTAGGAATACGAATTTTATTCATATTCCTACTATATCAGATTTGTTCAAAAAAATAAAACTATTATTTTAAACAAGCAGCGATTCTTTCAAGAACCTTTTTTCTGTCCAATGGTTTGATGATGTAGTTTTTTGCACCAAGTAACAAAGACTTCTTAACAAGTTCTTCCTTACCAAGAGCACTTACCATTACAACACGAGCAGATTTATCAAAATTCATAATCTGTTCAAGAGCTGTAATACCATCCATCTTAGGCATTGTAATATCCATAGTTACAAGATCGATATTTGGAGCAAGTTCCTTGTACTTATCAACGCCTTCTTTTCCATCGGCTGCTGTGGCAACAACTTCGTAACCTTCACTTGTCAAAATCTGACCAAGCTGTTTAGCAACGAACATTGAGTCATCAACAATCATGATACGGAAACATGTACCGTCTCCTCTCTGTCCTTCAGGTGGACGCTCATTGATTGAAGGAAAATCATTTACTGTTTTCATAATATCTATCTCCCAAAATTATGCACGTTCGCGGATTGCTACGTTAACTTCAATTTTACCACATTCCGTAATAAGAGGAACAATAAGTGCCTCAACATTTTCAGAACCACCACCTAAAGCAGCAATTTCCATCTGCTGACCAGCAAACAAAGCTGGAGGTGTCAAGTCAAACTTAAAGTTCAACTCATGCAACTTAGTTACAGCCTGTGCTGTAATAAGATTAGCCAATTCACTGATTGTAGCCTTTGCCAGCTCATCAAACTGAGTCAATTTTTCGCCATTCATTTTTGAAGCGATATTAACAGCAGTTTCCAAAGTCATATCAAAAAGAACACGACCCTCTACATCACCTGCAAGACCAACCAATGCTGCAACACCCATAACAGGCATCGCTGTTGATTTTAAATAAAGATTTCCACGTTTTACATCGGCATCACCAAGCACTTCCTTTAGTACTCTGAATGATGTCTCTACAAATGGATTAATATATTCGACTCTCATTAATAAAAACCTCCAAATTTATTGTTTCGAATATGCTGTAAGAGCACCTTCACTATGTTCCATAAACTCTTTTACATGAGAAATAGACTCATTTTCGCCAAGGAACAAAGTTCCATTCCCTTTTAATTTTTCTTCAAAATCAGAAATTACACTTTTCTGTGCATTTTCATCAAGCAAAGATAATAAATCACGTGCAAAAATCAAATCAATCATCGGTAATGCATTTGTATGCTGACAGTCATGATATTCAAACATGATGCTGTCTTTTATCTGCTGATTGAATGTACTTGCACCTGATGCAGTTTTTGAAAGATAAGGAGCAACCCAACCCGTCGTATCTTCAGGAGAAACAGTCATTGCAGGAGCATTAGAAACACTCAACAAATCAATATCCTGTGCATAAATACGAATTTTTGCTTCTGGATAACGCTTTGCAAGAACACAAGCAAGGCTATAAGTTTCAGCACCAGAAGAACATCCTGGATTCCATACAGCAATCTGTTTAGCGCTGTTATCAGGCAACATATTATATATTTCATCAGAATATTCTTTTGTCCAAAGCTTATCTGTATTTGCAGACCAGAAAGACTTAAGAAATTCTTTTGCATCTTTTTCATTCTGAATCTGAACAGAAGAACCAGAGCGTTCTTTTTTCCACTCTTCAAAACGATGCTTTACCCAACTTTCATTTAATTCAGTTACAGTAAATTTACCGTAAGTCTTAAGTCCCTCAACTACAAACTTAAAATCCTTTGACTGAGTTATATCTTCTACAACAGGTTCTGCGGCAGGTTTTGCAGTGACCTTAGAAGCATTTGCATTTAACGAAGCACTAGAAACAGAACTTTCCGCCTTTTTACCATCAGCTGGTTCTGAAACAGGATTCATTTTAGCATTTTTAGCTTCATTATAAGAAGCTTCTATTTTTTTAGAAATACTTGCCTGTCTTGCTTCAAGTTTATATTCTTCTTCATCTTTAGACTTTGAAAAAATTCTAGAAATATCAAGAAGAATGTACAATCTTTTATTGCTTTCTACAACTCCAGAAATATATTTAATATTAATATCAACAAAAAGAGGATGTGGTGGCTGAATAGAAGATTTCTGAACACCTACTACCTTATCAATTTTATCAACAATAATACCAAAAGTCTGATCTTCAACTGTAAGAATCAGAAGATTTCTTAAAGCCTCTGGACTCTGTTCAGGAACATCAATATTGAAGAAAATTCGCATATCAAGAATAGGAATAATTTCACCACGAAGGTTATATACACCTACTACAAAAGGCAAAGTATTAGGAACATAAGTAAACATTCCTGCCTTTGCTATTTCCTTAACATACATAATATCAATGGCATAATCTTTTCCAGAAAGTGAAAAAGTAACCATCTTAAAATCAATAATATCCTGAGCTTTCCGATCCTGAGCAGCATCAACATTCACAGCGGAAACAGCAGTAAGATTTGTATTGTCATCAGAAATTAAAATAGATTCAATAGTCATATAAACCTCACTTCCTATAAGCTCATCATCTGATTTGCATCAGCATCCTGTTTAAGACTAAGTTCAAGCAGCTGACTTACATCAATAATCAATGAAACAGAACCATCACCAAGGATAGAAGCTCCTGCAATTCCAGGAGAAGCGGTAAACTGATCCTTCAAAGGCTTAATAACAACATCTTCTTCACCAATCAAAGAATCTACCATTACACCAACTTTTCTATCTTTTGAACCAACAATAACGATATTACAGTATTCTTCCTGTTTTGCATCCTTAATTCCAAAAAGTCTTGAAAGACGCAATACACTGATAACTTCATTACGAAGGTTCAATACTTCATAATTATCAATTGTCTTGATTTCGCTAGGCAAAATACGCTGACTTTCGATAACTGATGCAATTGGAATAGAATAAATTTCTCTACCAACACGAACAAGCAATCCCTGAATAATAGCCATTGTCAAAGGAAGCTTGATACTGAATGTTGTACCCTTTCCTAGTTCTGAGAAAACAGTAACAGTACCATTCAACTTTTCAATCATTGTCTTAACAACGTCAAGACCTACTCCACGACCAGAAACATTCGAAATTTTATCAGCAGTAGAGAAACCTGCTTCAAAAATCAACTGATATGCTTCCTGATCTGTAAGAACTTTATCAGGATGAATAATTCCACGCTGAACAGCCTTATTTTTAATCTTTTCTACATTAATACCAGCACCATCATCTGTAATTTCAATAACAATAAGGTTTCCTTCATTAGAAGCCTTAAGTAATACATGACCAGTTTCTGGTTTGCCATTTGCAACACGAACATCAGGAGCTTCAACACCATGATCAACAGAGTTACGTACACAGTGCATAATTGGATCAAGAAGATCTTCAACAACAGACTTATCAAGTTCTGTGTCTTCACCTTCAATCTGAAGATCAATTTTTTTGTTCAAATCACGAGACAAATCGCGAACGACACGAGGGAAACGACTGAAAATCTGGTTAATAGGAACCATTCGAATCTTCATTACACCTTCCTGAAGTTCCCCGGCAATTCGTCCAAGATTCTGTGTAGAAGAACGGAATTTTACAGAAAGATTTTTTAGATTTGTTTCATTGTTCTCATATATTGTTCCCAAATCTCCCAAAGATTCTGTTATTTCTTCTCTAATTTCTCTTGCAGACTTTCCATTATTCATTTCATCAAGATAATGAGGCAGAGATTCCAAAAGACGATGTATTTTTTCTTTAAAACCAACCTGAGTTGTCTGAAAATCAACAATCTCATTGTTTAATGTATTTGAAAGCTGGTTAAAAGAAGCTTTTGTAATTACAATTTCGCTGACAAGATTCAAAAGGTAATCAACGCGTTTTGAATCAACACGAAGAACAGAACTCTGCTGAGAAGCTGCATGATCTTTTTTATCTGCAGGCTTTGCTGCAGTTTCTTTCTTTTCTGCTGGTTTCTCAGTTGCAGCTGGAGCAGCAGGAGCTGTCTGCTGAACTGCCGGAGCTTCCGCAACAGCAGGTTCTTCTGCAACAGCAGGTTCCTTTGCAGCAGGAACAGGTGCTGAGCCAGCTGCATCCGCACCATTAATCTGCTGAGCATCTGTACATACGGTTACATCACCAAGAAATGCTGTATCTTCTATAGTACTAGCATCAGAATCAGATGCTATAAAATAATATACACATTCATAGAATTCATCTTCGTACAATGCATCAAAATCTGGAACAGTTTTTAGAACACTTCCCAAAGCTTTTAATGCCGCAAAAACCTGAATTCCACCTACAGAATTCATTGGATTATTTTCATCAAACTTGACAGCAACTCGCCAGATTTTCTGATTACCTTCACATGCTGTTTTAAGTTCATTAAATTCATCTTCTGTAAGTTTTGGATAGTTAAAAGGACTATTTGCAACAGACGCTGGCTGAACTGGAGCCGGAGCCGCAGCAACCTTTGGAGCTGATTTAGAACCAGAACCGCCAGTTTTCTTTTTGTCACCTTTTTCAGGAATATACGATTTAAGCTTTTCTTCTATTTCTGAAATATCTTCGCCATAGACTTCACCATCTTTTCTGGCTTCCATCATAGCTTTAATAACATCAATAGAAGTTAAAAGTATATCAACAACAGATTCACTTACCTCAAGGCGATCAGAACGAATTTCATCAAGAACATCCTCAACCTTGTGAGTGAATCCAGAAAGCTCGTTCATCTCTACTGTAGCAGAGCCACCCTTCAATGTATGCGCCGCACGGAAAATTTCATCAATCGCATCATGATTGGTTGGATCATTTTCAATTACGAGTACATTGCTTTCAAGAGTTTCTACCTGCTGTTCAGCTTCAGCAAAAAAATCTTTTAATAATTCTTCATTGTTAGGATCAAGATAATCACTCATATCACTTATTATATAACGTATTTTCCATAATTCAAGCAAATTAATTACACTTTTTTATTCAATTTTTCATTTTTTCTTTTTTCTAATGTTATCCATTTCATTTTCCGACAATCAGAACATATAAATGGAGCAAATTTTAGTATGAATAAACAATTTAAAGTTGTTGCCGCCACCGTATTTTTTATCACAACTGCCTGGTTTTCTCATGCAGAAATTGCATTCAGTGGATTTGCTGGTGCAAAAGCTGATTTTTATTCCAGTGACACCAGCGATTTTGATCCTGCACTTAACTTTCAATCTTTTTTTTCGGGTCAGTTAAGTTTCAATAAAAATGTAATTTTGAATGCAGAATTTTCATTACAAACTGAAGATATTATAGAAAATTCATTTTATGAAGAAGTTCAGTCAAACTTTAAAATAGACGAAATTTCACTTATCTTGCGACAGCAGTTTCTATCCGTAACCAATTACATAAGTGCATTTGCAGGAACTTATGAACCGATAGGTTCAGATATTTTTTTACGTAGACAATTTGGAATTCCAGCTATTGCATCAAAAATAACAGAAAGCTGGCTTGGCCTCGCAGGCTCCATAATTTATCCTATGTTTGGAGTTGGTGGAGCAGAAATTATACACTTTAACACAGTTCCATTGGCCACAGGTGTTTACATTTACGTTAATCATGAACTTGAAGACAGTTATGTTATAAATGCAGATTACAGATTTGCAGGACATTTCCGTTATTTCACTTTTGATCTTTCCGGAGGAGTTGGGCTTCCTCTTATTGATGATAATGACAATTCTTATTTCAGAATTGATACTGTCTACGGACGTGCCGGTGCAAATATCCTTATTGGTAACACATACACAACATCTCTGTTTATTCAGGCCGGCATATCAGAAATAAAAATTAAGAAGAAGAATAACAAACTTGATTTTAACGAAGATTCCGCATACCTTCTTTTTGAACCAAGGTTCAGAGGAAAAAAACTTCAGGCTCACATAACATTATTTAATATTCCTCAAAATTCTGTGAATGATTTTATATTCATCAATGATACAGTTGGTGCAAACTTAAATATATTTACAGATACAATTGTTGTTAAAAACAAAACTATGACTTTTGGAATCAATTCAGCCCTTAGTTTTCCTGACAAGAATATCAATGACCTGATTTCAGAACCTGATAAAATTATGGACGACTATAACATAAATATTGCACCTTACTTTACAACTTCGTTCTATAATGGAGAAGTTCATTTTATGAGTCAGTTTAAAATTTCTGAAATTATTGATTCAAATTTTGGTTCTGCATTTAAATTTAATCTTGGATACAAGACCCAGTTCTAATAATTAAAATCGGTTAAAAAAAACACCCTGAACCGGCGATTGCTGACTCAGGGTGTTTTTTATTCACTCAGATTATTAGAAAACAAGCTTAGAAAGTCTTTCGCAAGCTTCGTTTACGGATTCCTGGTGACCAAAAGAACTGAAGCGGATGAAGCTTTCTCCTGCAGGACCGAATCCAGAACCTGGAGTTGTTACAACATTTGCTTCCTTAAGAATTTTGTCAAACACATCCCAAGATTTAAGGCCAGGGAACTTAGCCCAAACATAAGGACTGTTTCCTGTAGAATAGATTTCTACCCCAGCCTTTTTGAAATTCTCCCCTTTAAGTGTATCTTCAATTGTCTTAACGTTTACAAGATAGTAGTCGATAACATCTTTCATTGCTTTGATTCCTTCTGGTTCAAGGCAAGCGATACCACCAGCCTGAACAACGTTTGAAGCACCATTGAAAAGTGTTGTCATAACGCGGTTCCAGTCTTTATTTACGCTTGTGCCATCTGCAAACTTAAGTTCTTTTGGAACAATGCTCCAGCCAAGACGAACGCCCGTAAAACCAGCTGGCTTTGAGAATGAGTTGATTTCAATTGCACAAGTGCGGCTTCCTTCAATTTCAAAGATTGTCTTTGGAAGCTCTGGGTCGCGGATAAATTCACGGTAAGCTGCATCGTAAACGATGATACAGTCATGGCTGTTGGCAAAGTCTACAAGAGTCTTAAGCTGAGTTTTTGTAGCACATGCCCCTGTAGGATTATTTGGAGAACAGAAATAAATCAAGCTGTTCTTTTTTACTACTGAAAGATCAGGGAAGAAATTGTTTTCTGGAGTACATGGCATGTAAGTTACACCTTTGTACCCTTTTCCATTGTTCTTACCAGCAGCACCAACGATTACAGAACCGTCAACATAAACAGGATAAGCTGGATCCTGTACTGCAATCTTTACTTTTGATCCGAACAAAGTCTGGATTCTGGCAATATCACATTTAGCACCATCAGAAATAAAAACTTCATCTGAAGTTGCCATTCCTTTGTACCATACTTCAGCAATTTTAGCGCGGAGTTCTGTATTTCCCTGTTCATCACCGTAACCAGAATATCCTTCTGGGGTAGCAAGACCAAGTGAATAATCAGCCATTGCCTGTGCAATAAATTTTGGCAATGGTTCTGTTGTATTTCCGATTCCAAGACTGATGATTTTAGCCTGTGGATTTTTTTCTGCAAACTCGCGGCGTCGGCGAGCAACTTCCGGGAATAAATATCCCGCTGTCAAATTAGCAAAGCCTGTATTTCTTTTAATCATAATAAGTTTATTTTAATAATACGGATTTTTTTTATCAACAGAAAAATGAAAGAATCAAGAGAGAACTGATAGAGTTTTTTTTAAGTGAGATTTTTTGATTTGATTTCTTTATTTTTTATCCACAGATGACCACAGATTTGCACAGTTTTTTTTTGTGCGTTTCTGTGGAGCATCTGTGTTATATTTACAATCTTTCTTTAATTGCTGCAATAAATTCCCATGAATTGAGAATCTGTTTTGCTTTTGGTTCAGCAAGGGCTGCAAGATCACCTGTCATGTAGCCTTCTTCGATTGTATCCAAAGTTGCCTTTTCAAGTTTCTTTGCAAAATCAACCAGATCCTGAGTTCCATCAAGTTCACCACGCTTTGCAAGAGCTCCTGTCCATGCAAAGATTGTTGCAACAGGGTTAGTAGAAGTTTTTTCACCCTTAAGATAGCGGTAATAGTGCTTCTGAACTGTACCGTGGCTTGCTTCATATTCAAATTCACCGTTTGGAGAAACAAGAACACTAGTCATCATAGCAAGTGAACCACAAGCCGAAGCAATCATATCAGACATAACGTCGCCGTCGTAGTTCTTACAAGCCCAGAGGAATCCACCCTTAGACTTCATTACCCGGGCAACTGCATCGTCGATAAGTGTATAGAAATATTCAATTCCAGCTTCATCAAACCTGGCCTTAAAGTCTTCGTCGAATACCTTCTGGAAGATTGCCTTAAAGTTTCCGTCATAAGTCTTAGAAATTGTATCTTTTGTACCAAGCCATACGCTGATTTTCTGATCCAAAGCATAGTTAAAGCAGCAGCGTGCAAAGCTTTCGATAGAAGCATCAAGATTGTGTATTCCCTGAATGATTCCAGGTCCCTTCATCACCTGAATAGTCTTTCTGATTTCCTGACCGTCTTCACCAGTAAAAACAAGTTCTGCTTTTCCAGCGCATGGAGTTTTGATTTCGCAGTTCTTGTAAACGTCACCGTATCCGTGGCGGCCAAGTACTATTGGCTTTTCCCAGCTGGAAACATTGCATTTAATGTTGTTTACGAAAATTGGAGCGCGGAAGATTGTTCCGTCCAGTTCACCACGAAGAATTCCGTTTGGTGAAGGAGTAAGCTGCTTAAGCTTGTATTCTTCCATGCGGGCAGCATTAGATGTGATTGTGGCACATTTTACGCCAACGCCAAGACGTTTAATAGCGTTTGCTGCTTCATAAGTAATTTTGTCGTCAGAATCGTCACGAGCCTTAAGACCAAGGTCATAATATTCTGTCTTCAAATCAACATAAGGTGTAAGGAGTTCGTCCTTAATAACCTTCCATAAAACACGTGTCATTTCATCGCCATCGAGCTCTGCGATAGCATTTTTCATCTGAATCTTTGCCATGCATTAATTTTACAAATTTAAAAAAAATGTGTCGATATATTTTTAGATTTTTCTACAAGATTCCGCCAAATTTCAAATCATTCTGCAGGCAGAACGACAAATAACGCTCACTGTCCTTTGCTTCAGAAAAACCTGTCACATACAGTTCAGATTTAATTTTTTTTTCAAAATCTATTGACTTTTTGCCGATAACTTCTCTTTCTGACTCCACATCAAAGGCATGACGAACAACTCCACCCCTGGAATCAATAACTTTGATTTCATCGCCACACACCATCTGAATTTCTTCTGCCATATTCAAAAAATGGGTACAGGCAAGAACAATTGCATCACAACCATTGCTTTTAAAAAAATCAACAGCAGGCTTTACAGCAGCAAGCCGCTGCTCTTCTGTGGCAAAATAATATTTATGCTCAATAAAGGATATTAATTCTGGATCACCCCGACTTATCACCCTGCAGTCACTGGCAAAATCAGAAATAAGCTTTTTAGTATAGGGATGATTTACAGTAGCATTTGTTGCCAATAGTCCAATTATTCTTGACTTTGAAATAATAGAAGCAGGCTTAATCGCAGGAACGGTTCCAATAAAAGGTGTAAAAGGAAAACGATTTCGCATTTCTTCCAATGCCGTTACAGACATAGTATTACAGGCAATTACAATTGCATTAGGATTCCATTTATCAATAATTTTTTTTACACATTCACAGGATTTTTCTATGATTTCTTCTCTGGATTTTTCCCCATACGGAAAATTTTTTGTATCACCAACATAAATGCAGTTTGCAGCAGGCTTTCTTTCCTTTAAATATTTTAAATAAGGCAATCCACCAGTCCCAGAATCCAAAAAAGCAAAATTTATATCCATACTTTTTAAATAATAATGATAATACTGAATTTTGAAAATAGTTTAATTAAATCTATAAAACCACTTTTAAAAACTTAAAAAACACCTGCATACAACTCAAAATCAAATCTGATATTTGACTAATTCTATACAATAAACTAACATTTTTATATGTTTTCTCTGAATAAATGTCTTGTAAGAGCCTGCCATAACTTATCAATCTCAACTATCGGCGAAGACGGCAACATAGCTGAAGACAAAAGCTATTGCCTTGACCATTCTCCAAACCCGGGGAAAATTCAGCAGGATATCTTCAACTACATTAACACTCACGAAAAAATTGTTGGGCTTAACGCATCTGGTATGACTTTTATTAACATGGATTTATCTGGAAAGCGTTTCTACGGCTGCAATTTTATGCACTGTACCTTCACAAACTGCCATTCCAAAGGTTTACGAAGCCGAATGTCTATGTTTGACAGCGCAGTTTTTACTGACTGCAATTTGATTGAAAGCAACATCCAGTTTTCTTCTTTTGCAGGCTGCACATTTTCACGTGTACTTTTTACTTCCAGCGATATGGTTCAGGACAATTTCAACGGAATCAATTCCATTCAGACTTCCTTTGATGATACAGATTTGTATAATTCCAGGTTCATCCGGTCAAAGCTTGTAAATACTTCATTCAGAAACTGCAACTTAAAAAAATCTTATTTTTGCGAAATTACTCAGGAAAATACATCATTCAAAATGTCCAACACCCGCGAAGCTATTTTCAGCGAAAAAGGCAGTGAAATCTCATTAGACATTGGCGGAAGTGAATCATCTGTAAGAGGAGAAATTCTATGAAAATTTATTCTCATCTTAATGCAGGAAGTTTTTCAAATACATACCTTATTTCCAATGAAGCTACCGGCGAAGCAATAATAATTGACCCTGCAAAAATTTCAGAAGATCTTATAAATTTTTGTAAATTTGTTTCAAATAATTATTTTTACGAAAATGATAATATTGTTAATAAATTGAAGAA
>SAMEA104315435__coassemble_959_pt1 | contig 15037 bp, 12 predicted proteins | sample SAMEA104315435__metabat2_high_PE_028 | metagenome-assembled genome bin SAMEA104315435 (sample SAMEA104315435) | gut metagenome | biome: Monkey gut; feature: monkey-associated habitat; material: faeces | place: China | collected 2013 | reverse complement strand
CAACACCTTATTGACCGTGTTGCTGAAATTGATGAAGGTAAATGTGAAGAAGCTATCCAGAAGATGATTAAGCTTTCGTCTGGCGACAAGGCTGAAATCAAAAATCTCTATAATACTCGTGATATTGAAAAGTAATCAAAAATTACATCCCTGTAATTTTTGATTAGGGAGTTTCTGACGAAACTCGCAGAAATTTTTGTAAAACTACTGACGCGCCGTCCATGGCGCTAGGGGAATATATGTACGGAAATGAATTAGACGAAGCAGCAAAAATCGTTGCTGCAAAACGTGAAGAAAACCTTAAATTTGAACATGTTCGCCTTACAGCTGATGAAAAAGATGATCTTCTTTTGAAGTTCCATCCAGACCGCATTAAGGAACAGTTCGCTGAATTGAAGATTGGTCCAAACAAAGGACAGAAAGCTCCTGTGGAACTGGTTGAAATGCTTCAGGCTAAACCTAGATATGAACCAGAACAGATTGACCTTGCTCACATCGACTATGAAACTGACGTTTTGGTAATTGGTGCCGGTGGTGCTGGTTGTTCTGCTGCAATTATGGCAAGCGAAGCTGGTGCAAAGGTTCTTATTGCAACAAAACTTCGTCCAGGTGATGCTAACACAATGATGGCTGAAGGTGGTATTCAGGCTGCTGATAAGCCAAATGACTCACCTGCTCAGCACTATCTTGACTGTTATGGTGGCGGACACTTTGATGGTAAGCCAGAACTGGTTTACACATTGGTAAATAAAGCTCCATCTGTAATCAAATGGTTGAATGACCTTGGCGTTGAATTCGACAAGATGGAAGATGGTACAATGGTTACAACACATGGTGGCGGAACAAGCCGTAAGCGTATGCACGCTTGTAAGGACTACTCTGGTGCTGAAATTATGCGTACACTTCGTGATGAAGTTCTTAACCGCCCAGACCAGATTACAGTTGTTGACTTTACAGCTGCTGTTGAAATCATCAAAAATGATAAGGGTGAAGCTTATGGTGCCGTTCTTATGAACGTAGAAACAGGTGAACTCCGTATTGCTAAGGCAAAGGTTGTAATCATCGCTACTGGCGGTGCAGGACGTATGCACTATCAGGGATTTCCAACATCTAACCACTATGGTGCTACAGCCGACGGTCTTGTTATGGCTTACCGTGCTGGTGCTAAATTGTTATATCAGGATTCTTTGCAGTATCACCCTACAGGTGCTGCTTACCCTAGCCAGATTCTTGGTAAACTTGTAACAGAAAAAGTTCGTTCTTTGGGTGCTAAGCTCATCAATAAAAACGGTGAAGTATACATTCACCCGCTTGAAACACGTGACGTAAACGCTTCTGGTATTATCCGTGAGGTTCGTGAAGGTCGTGGTGTTGAAAATGGTGTTCAGACAGCTGTATGGCTTGACACTCCAATGATCGAAATGATTCACGGAGAAGGAACAATCCTTAAATCAATCCCAGCTATGTACAACATGTTCATTAAGTACGGCATTGATATCCGCAAGGAACCAATCCTTGTTTACCCAACACTCCACTATCAGAATGGTGGTGTTGAAATTAACGCTACATGTCACTCAGATGTTGCTAACCTTCTTGTAGCTGGTGAAGCTTCTGGTGGTGTACACGGTACAAACCGTCTTATGGGTAACTCACTTCTGGACGTTGTTGTATTCGGTCGTGAAGCTGGTATCGAAGCTGGTAAGATGTTCAAAAACATCAGCCTTACAGATACAAACAAGCTTACACTTAAGCATGTAAAGGATTTCGAAGCTGAACGTGAAAAGGCTGGAATCAAGGGTGATGTTGTTTCACCAAAGGTTCTTCCAACATATTACCACGGAAATCCTGAATTTGAAGGAAAAGCAATTCCTGGTGCTTCTAAATAATAAGTCTTAGTTGACATTAAAAACGGACTACATTTCATTTTTGTAGTCCGTTTTTTTTTTGCGAAAAAATATATTCTTTTCAATTATTTTCAACTTATTGCTTAAAAATGCGCAGAATAATATAATTTACTAAACTTTAATTACTTTAAAAGAGGTCGATTATGACTGCATATTTAGCAGGTGTATGTTCATCAGCCCTGTCATTTATCTTTATCGTATTTGCCATTGGCACAATCGGTTACCTTGTTGGTGCTATCAAGGTAAAGGGAATTGAATTGGGAACAGCAGGCGTTCTGCTGGTAGCTCTTCTCTATGGTGTGTTCACACACTTCGTTCCTAGTTTTAACATTGGAGAAAAGGTAATCACACTTTTTGATGGTAAAATCAAAGGAAACTTCGGTATTGTTTCTAATATTGGTACTGCCCTTTTTGTTACTGCAGTCGGTTTAATTGCGGGACCTAAGTTTTTCCGTTCATTCAACAAAAGCACTCTTGCTTATATTGTGATTGGATTTGTTGTAATCGCTCTTGGTGGTCTTACAGCAGTTATCTTCACTATTCTGGATAAAAATATGTCATCGTCAATGGCTGTTGGACTTCTTACAGGTGGACTTACTTCTACTCCAGGTTTTTCTGCTGGTAAAGAAGTTGCCGTTGCTCTTGATGAAGCCGCTAAACTTGCAGGAAATATTTCTACTCTTGAAGCTGATGTAACTGCTGGTTATGGAATTGCGTACACATTCGGTGTACTTGGTGTTGTTCTTTTTGTTCAGCTTGTTCCAAAGATTCTCAAAGTAAACATGCAGGAAGAACTTGCTAATTTCCAGGCTGCAAACCAGATTCAGATTCCAGAACCTAAAGGAAAGCTTATTCAGGTAGATCCTTTCGGATTTTTTGCATTCTTCCTTGCTGTTGCTCTTGGATGCTTGATTGGTGCAATCAAAATTCCTGTAATCAACTTCTCTCTTGGTAACTCTGGTGGATGTCTGATTGGTGGTCTTATTGTTGGTCACTTTGCACATCTCGGAAACTTTGACTGTCGTCTTAAGAAAGAAACTTTGAACTTTATGCGCGAACTTGGACTTGTGTTGTTCCTTATCGGTGCTGGTGTTCCTGGTGGCGTAAACTTTATTGAAAAGTTCCGCTGGACATACTTCATCTACGGCGCAATCATGACAACTGTTCCAATGATTGTTGGCTATGTTATTGCCCGCTATGTATTCAAGCTCAGCATTTTGAACAATCTTGGTTCTATCACTGGTGGTATGACTTCTACTCCAGCACTTGGTACATTAATTGCTACTGCTGGTACTGACGAAGTTTCTGCCGCCTACGCCGCAACTTATCCATTTGCCCTTGTATCAATCGTACTTGTAGCAAAAATTGTTATTATGATTCTTTAGATACTGGTTTAATAAAAGTATGCAGATGATGTTTATAATCTTCATTTGCATGCTTTTTTTTATTTGTGAATCATATTAAAATGTCATAGAATATTAATCGGCAGATTTTAAACAATTGTAAGCCATTTCAGCAGCTTTCTGTTCAGCCTCTTTTTTTGACTTTCCAGAAGCTGGCCCATATGTAACTTTTCCCAGCTTTACAGCAACATTAAAAACCTGATTATGATCTGGACCTGTTTTGGATATTAATTCGTATACAGGACATGATTTTTCTTTCTTCTGATATAATTCCTGAAGCAAAGATTTAAAATTCTTTCCTCCGGTTTCCTGAACTTTGCGTATTTCTGGAACAATAAACTCAAGAATAAATTTTTCACAAGGCGAAAAACCTGCATCAAGATAATAAGCACCAATCACAGCTTCCATACAATCAGCAAGAATTGCAGGTTTTGTACGGCCTCCGCTCATTTCTTCGCCTCTTCCCATTACAAGCATCTTATCAATGCCAAAACTAAGAGCAACAGGCGCAAGAGATTTTTCTGAAACGACGACAGATTTTATTTTTGCAAGATCGCCTTCAGCATGGTTTGAACTCATATCCTTGTACAAAAAATCTGCTGTTGCAAGCCCTAGCACAGAATCCCCAAGAAATTCAAGACGTTCGTTATTATTGTACTTTCCGCCATTCATTTCATTTGAATAGGAACAGTGATGAAATGCTAAATCAAGAAGCTCAAGATTTTTAATTTTTAAATCAAGTTTTCTGCAAAAATCCTGCAACTGCTTTTTACGTTCTGCTGAAATTTTTTCCATTTTTATTGCACACCAAACTGTTTAAAATAAAAAAAACACAAGCTCGGACACTTGTGTTTTTTTATTAATCTGACCTTAATTACTGAGCAGATTTGATGAAATCATAAGCATCACGAACTGTTTCAAATTCATTTGCTTTTTCATCAGGAATGCTTACACCAAGTTCTTCTTCAATAGCGTAAACAAGTTCGTATGTGTCAAGGCTGTCTGCGCCAAGATCACCACGGAAAGATGAGTCAAGAGTTACTTTTGATTCATCAATGTCCAATTTTTCAGCAATAAGTTTCTGGATTTTTTCGAATAATTCGTCCATTTTTTTCTCCCTATAAATATTAGCCGTTTGTTTCAGGTGTCAAAACCTGACGTCCACGATAAAAACCGCATTTAGGACAAACTCTATGAGCCTGAATAAGGTTACCACAGTTATTACATTCAACAAGCTGAGGTGCTTCCAATTTCATATTGATTGTCTGACGTCTTTTAGTAACGGCTTTAGATGTTTTGGATCTAGGTACTGCCATTTATAAAACCTCACTATAAATTAGTTACTATCTGATTTACTGTGGTTTATAATACAACAGTTCCAATCAGGTTGTCAAGTTAGTATAACCTATTAATAACTTTTGTCAATAAATTATTAACTAAAACACAGTTACATTATAAATCCAACAGATAAATTATGCAAGTTTTTCCAGTTTTTCCCTTATGTATTCACTCTTTTCTTTCAATCCGATTTTGCCAATACTCAGGAAAAGCATATTAGGTTTTGAAGGATCAAGTTTTACCGTTCCTGCAGCTTCGGAAATAAGCCTAAGAACTTTATCAACAGAAATATCAGAAACCTTTGCAAACTCAACAGAAACAGTTCCCTGACGTTCCTTAATTGAAGCAACATTAAGTTTTTTACACAGAATACGGATTTCTGCAAGAGCCAGAAGACTTGAAACTTCATCAGGCACAGGTCCAAAGCGATCCATAATTTCAAGTACAACGCCATCCAGCTCTTCCCGTACCTGAACTGCAGCAATCTTTTTGTAGATTTCCATTTTTGTCTGAGGATTCTGAATATATGTATCTGGAATAAATCCAGTATATTCCAGTTCCATAAGAGTTTCTGTTGTGGACTTGTAATCTTCCTGGGAAATAAGATGATTTACTGCATCATTTAAAAGCCGCACATACATATCAAATCCAACTGCGTAAACGCTTCCGCTCTGGTCACGGCCAAGCAGATTTCCGGCTCCTCTGATTTCCATGTCTTTCATTGCAATTTTAAAGCCGCTTCCAAGTTCAGTAAAATCACTGATTACCTGAAGACGTTTCATTGCAATTTCACTCAAAGATTTGTTTCCAGGATACAGCATATAGGCATAGGCTTTTCTGTCGCTTCGGCCAACCCGACCACGCAGCTGATACAGCTGGGAAATTCCATACATATCAGCCCTGTCAATGATAATTGTATTAACGTTCGGAATATCAATTCCGTTTTCAATAATTGTGGTTGCCACAAGAACCTGAAAACCGCCCATTTTGAATCTTCGGAAAATGTCATCCAGCTGGTCGCTTGTCATCTGTCCATGAGCAACATCAATCATAACTTCTGGCAAAAGACGTTCCAGCTTTAACCGGGTTTCATTCAGTGATTCAACACGATTATGAAGGAAAAATACCTGCCCGCCACGCTCAATCTCTTTTCGTATTGCGACTGCGATTTTCTCTTCGCTGTAAGCATCAATCACAGTTTCAATAGGTTTTCTTATCTGCGGTGGCGTAGTCAAAAGGCTCATATCGCGGATTTTCAAAAGACTCATGTGAAGAGTTCTCGGTATTGGAGTTGCAGACATGGCAAGACAGTCAATGTTATTCTTCATTTCCTTAAGCTTTTCTTTATCCTTTACACCAAAACGCTGCTCTTCATCAATAATCATAAGACCAAGATTCTTGAACTCAACGTCCTTCTGAATGATTCTGTGGGTTCCTACAAGAATATCAACCTGCCCTTCCTTTAATTTTGCAAGAATTTTTTTCTGTTCTGCAGGAGTAACAAATCTGGACATATGAGCGATTTTTACAGGAAAATTCTGAAATCGTTCCATACATGATTCGTAGTGCTGCTCTGCGAGAATTGTTGTTGGCGCAAGGAACGCAACCTGACGTCCTCCCATAACAGCCTTGAAGGCAGCCCGCATGGCAATTTCAGTTTTACCGTAACCAACATCACCGCAAAGAAGACGATCCATCGGAACAGGCTTTTCCATGTCCTTTTTTATTTCAGAAGTAACAGTAATCTGATCTGGAGTATCTTCGTAAGGAAAAGCCGCTTCAAAAGCAGTCTGCCATTCCGTATCTTTTGGGAAAGGATAACCGCGGGCAGCTTTTCGTCTTGAATAGAGGGCAATCAGTTTTTCTGCCAGGTCTTCAACAGCTTTGCGGACTTTATTTTTACGGTTTTCCCAGGATTTACTTCCAATTCGGTCCAAAGCCGGCTTTTCACCTTCGTTCCCGATGTAACGCTGAACAAGATTTACCTGCTCAATCGGAACAAACACAAACTCTTCATCTGCATATTCCAGCTTTATGTAGTCACGTTCATTGCCAAGAGATTTTACTCGTTCAATTCCTTTGAAAAGTCCGATTCCATAATTTACGTGAACAACATAATCACCAGGATTAAGCTCTACAAACGTATCAATTACACGGCTTTTAGCTTTCTGAAGAGATTTTGGAACATATTTTCTGCGGCCGAAAATTTCATTTTCCTGAATAACTTTCAGTTTTATATCCGGAATCGAAAAACCTTCCGAAACGGCATTGCCTTCAATTTTTAATGGAGTCTGAAGATTTTTATCAGTAAAATCCTTTAGAATTTCAGCAATGCGCAGACTCTGATTTTCATTATCTGCAAAAATGTAAACGTTCCACTTTTCTTTCTGAAGACCTTCCAGCTGTTCTTTAAGAAAATTTATGTTTCCAAAATAACTTTGAGCAGGTTCACATGGAAATTTTATAATATACTCATCAGATTCATCTTCATCTTTTGAAATAGATTTTAACCTGAGAAGCCTGTGAATTTTAGATTCACTTTCCTCAAAAGAAAAAGAAATCTTTTCTGGAGGAAGAACAGGCATCAAAAGACGTTCTTTTCTATACATACCAGAAAATTCACGATTGAAATTTTCCTGAGCATTTACCTGTCTGTCATAATCAAAAATAAAAACTGTAGAATTTTTATCAAGATAATCAAAAACAGAATATTCTTTGTCCCACAATGCGGGATAGAACAGTTCCTCGCCTTCCGCAGTACCGCTTGTTTTCAGTGAATCAAGTATTCTTTTCCGCTGATTTTTTGCCTCTTCCGTAAACGGAAGTTTTGGTCCGCCTTCTGAATCAAGTTCATTTTCATCAGGATCCTGCAAAAGATTTTCCAGCTTTGAAATAAGCTCTTCATTCCAGACAACTTCCTTCATGGGATAAATAAGAACTGACTCAAGCTTTTCAAGAGTTGACTGATTTTCTGGTGAAAAAGATTTTATTGTTTCAATTTCGTCAAAATCAAAAACTATGCGGGTTGCCATTTCTTCTTCTGGAAGAAAAATATCAAGAACTTCACCTCTAAGACTAAATTCCCCAGGCATACTTACACGAGGTACTCTGATATAACCGATTTTTACAAGCTTTTCGGCAATTTTTGCAGTGTCAATCTGCTGTCCTGCCTGCAATGAAAACGATAGAGAGCGGATATATTCAGCAGGAGGAACAGGAGTCTGCATTACTCGCTGAGTTATAATGAAAATTCTTGGCTTCATATCAACAACTTTTGCCGCATCATTATTTTTTGAAGCTAGTTTTGCAAAGGCACCAGCCCGCTGTCCAAAAATTCTTGACCCCACAGCTGAGCTTCTATAAACAAGAGTTCCCCAGTTAGGAATCACAGTTACATCAACATCACCAAAAACAGTTAGTAAATCTCCTTTTAAGACACCAGCTTCCCTTTCCCCAGGAACTACAATAACAACATCTGAAGCCCCAGAAGTAAATTCCCCGGCTGCCCCAGGAACAGCTTTTGACGAATAACCGGAAAGACTGTATTTAAGGTTCTGCAGCCATTTTGCCTTGTTTTTTTCAAAAAACTCTAAGATAAAAAAGCTTGAAAGACAGCCCTGACATCCAAAAATATCAAAAGGTTTTTCAAATTCTGAATCAACTATTTTTTTTACAGAAGAACTGAAAATATCCCAGTCATGTAATTGTTTTTGTATTAAATTTGATAATAATGTATTCATAAAATATGCCGATAAATAAATGAAAGTGTTTTCAATATAAATCACTTCAGGAGAAATACATTGAAACGAAGTACAATATACATTATATCTCTTTTATTGATTTTTGGACAGATTGCCTTTGGTCAAAACAAGGTTACACCAGATAATCTGGACAACCTTTCTGTTTCAATAAAATTTTTTGACAGAACGATTTATTACCCGGAAAACAAGGATACAAATCCAGTATTTGTACATATTTCCATAAAGAACAATACAAACGAGACTTTGCGTTTTAAACTTGCCGACGACAGAATGTTCAGCTGCGACTTTAATGCATTCACAGTAAAAAATACCCAGCTCCAGCAGACAGAATCAATAATCAGCAAAAGAACTACAAACCAGACTGTATACTTCCGTGAAATAAGCCTTGAAACTGGTGAAGAATATTCTTTTGTTGAAAACCTTAAAGAATACATTCAGATAACAGAACCTTCAGTTTATTACATTGAACTGAATTTCTATCCTGAACTTTATAAATCTAAATATCTTTCAAAAACTTCTAACAGACTCACACTAGAAGTTCGCCCATCACCTTCTGCAGCATCTTCTTCTGTTCTCCCTGTAAAAAACAAAACAGCAGAACTATTAAAGATGGAAGAAATTTCCCCGGATAAAGTTGTTGAACAGACTATAATTGCCCGCCAGAAATCACTTTGGGATCAGTATTTTCTTTACATGGACATCGAAGCCATGCTTCTTAGAAATTCTGCTCAAAAACGTAAATACATCACAGTTTCGGCAGAAGAACGAGCCAGAATGTTAAAGCTTTACAAAGCAGACCTTATGCAGTCAAAACTTGATAATGACATTGTAGCCATTCCAGAAAAATTTGAAATTGAAAAAACTGTCTACACAAAGACAGAAGGAACTGTAACAGTTACAGAATGGTTCAAATATCCTAATTTCCGAGAAAAGAAAAGCTATGTATATAAAGTTCGTCAGAGAGAAGGAATCTGGCAGATATACGACTACACTGTAACAAATTTGGGGACTGAATAATGAAAGCATTGATAATTTCTGATAATGAAGAAGTTCTTACAAAAGTAGACGAAGTTTTTCAAAAAAACGAAATCGATACAATTGTTTATCACTGGTTTTTAAAAGCCCTTGATAATCTTGTTGAAATCAGTCCAGACTTGATTCTCATAAGCGCCTTTGATTATCCCCGTCACTGGAAAACTATGGTTCAGTTTTTAAAATCTGAAATCTGCAGAAAATATCCTGTCGTAATTCTTTTTAGACCTGCTGATATTCCTCACGAAGAACTGAAAAAAGAAGAAATTCTTAAGATTGATGGTATTTTTTCTTCAATCGACTCGGACGGACTCTCAAAACTAGACTCACTCCTTAAAAAAATCAAGACCACAACTGTTTCCTGCAAAAACAATGAAAACACAGAACTTTGCGAAAACAATGCTAATACAATTCCAACTGTAGATGAACTTTTTGCATCTGATTCTGAAAATGAATGTGAAATTCCATCCGTAGATGAAATTCTTTCAAAACTTGCAGATTCCAATAACGAACTTCCAAATTTTGAACTCCCGACCGTCGACAGTCTCTTTGCAAAAATCGAAGAAACAAACACAGAAATTCCAACAGTTAACAACCTTCTGGAATTCACAGAAGAGGAAAATAACTATTCAATTCCATCAGTTTCTTCTCTTCTTTCAGAAAACTCAATGGAAATTCCTTCTGTAAATGACATGGCAGAAGAAACAGAAAGTTCTTATGAATTTGATATGAACGAGGATTCAGAACTTCCGACAGTAAGTAATCTTATTGGCAATGAAAACCTAGAAAAAACATCTGGTCATTTTGGTTCAATCTCTGATTTTCTTGACAGCATAGAGATTCCTTCTGTAGATGCAATTTTCACACAGAATGACAACATTGATATTCCGACTGTTGATGAAATTTCTGAAAAATTAAACGAATGTTTAACCATTTCATACGAATCTTCCCAAAACATTCCGACAGTTGACAACATTTTTGGTGATTCATCAGATTTTACAAATTCAGAAATTCCGTCTGTTGATTTTATAATAAAAAGAAAGGGCGAAGAAAGAAAAAAGCATTCTCTTCTAGCCCACATCCAGGAACTTTATGGCGAATAATAATAACTCTGCAAAATTTTTCTGTGAAAACTGCGGTTCTGAAGTCCCGGAAAACGCAAAACTCTGCAAAAAATGCGGAAAATTTTTCATTTCTGTAAGATGTCCATGCTGCGGGACAACTGGTTCCTCTAAAGATTTTGAAAAAGGTTGTCCTCAGTGCGGTTACGCAGGAAACAAAAAGAATTCTCACGGAGAACTTTCAACTGTAGAAAAAGCAAAAGCATTAAGCAGACTTTTTTCAAACGCTGATTCATCGATATCCGAAAGAGAACAAAAACACTCAGACCCATTACCAATATGGATTTATGCTGTAACACTAACTCTTCTGGCTTTGGTTATTTCCGGATTATACAGCTGCATGAAATAAAAAATCAGAACGGCATCACATTTAACACAATCAAAAAAAAACGCTAAAATGAAATCATGAAATTAATTGATTTTCAAAACTGGCTTGATACTTTTTTAAATTTTGAAAAAACACAAACAAAAGGAATTTTCTGGCTGGAAAACATGAAATTCATTTGCAACCTTTTAGGAAACCCGCAGGATTCTATTCCATGTATTCATGTTGCAGGTTCAAAAGGAAAGGGTTCTGTTTCCTGCATGATTGCAAACATAATAAATAAAAATGGTTTTAAATGTGGAATATACAGCTCCCCGCATATCACAGATTTCAGAGAACGCATTACCTCTACGGAAGGATTTTTTTCAGATGAAATATACGAAAAATCCGCTGATGAACTGGTAAACTGCATTTCATCCATAAATCCCCTGGAATTACCTGGCAATAAATCAATAACCTGGTTTGAACTTGTCACAGTCTTTGCATTTCTGTGCTTTAAAAACGCTAAAGTTGATTATGTTGTATATGAAGTTGGTTTAGGCGGAAGGTTAGATTCCACAAACATAATAAAACCTCTGCTTAGTGTAATAATGCCAATCGAGCTAGAGCATACAGAATTTCTTGGAAACACAATTACAGAAATCGCAGCAGAAAAAGCCGGTATCATAAAAAATAATATTCCATGCATAGTCTCAAAACAAAAATATAAAGATGCCGAAAATGTTTTTCTAAAAAAGGCAGAAGAAATGTCTTCGGAAATTTTCTTTACAAAAAATATCATAAAAAACATCAGTTACTTTTATTCAGAGAAAAAACTGATGCACGTAGATTTTTCAATTCCACAAAAAAAACTTTTTATTTCTTCTGATTTAAAACTTGTCGGTGATGTGCAGGCAGACAACGCTGCAACAGCCGCATTAGCAGCATCCCTGATTTTTCCTGACATAAAACAGGAAACAATATCAGATGGTCTTTCAAAAGCTTTTATACCCGGAAGATTTGAAATTCAAGACAATTTAATTTTTGACGGAGCACATACAGTCAACAGCATCGCAAATACTATAAATGTTTTGAAATCATTATATCCGTTCAGTAAATACAGACTACTTTTTGCCTGTGCCGGTGACAAAGACATCAAAGACATCATACCTTTATTTAAAAATATTTTTCAAACTATTATTTTTACAAAACCAGAAACAGTAAGAAACTGCAATCCTGACTTAATGCTTTCAGCAGCAGAAACAAACGGTATTAAAGCAAAAATAATAGAAAACCCGGAACAAGCTTTTAATAAACTAAAATCAGAACTAAAAACAGACGATATATTATTAATAACAGGATCCTTTTATCTTGTTTCGGAAATAAAAAAAATATTAACTACCTCGGAATAAAAAAATGCGTTGTACCAAAAAGATTATCTACACTGAAAATTTAAGAAACAATATCAATGAAATAAAAAAGAATATGAAAGCAGGTGTAAAACTCTGTTGTGCAGTAAAAGCTGATGGTTACGGAAACGATGGTATAAACACCGCAAAAATTGCAGAAGAAATGGGTGCTTCATACCTTGCAATTGCAACAGTTTCAGAGGGAATTGAACTTAGACAAAACAATGTAAAATGCGATTTACTTCTATTATCACCCTGCTGCCCAGAAGAATTTCAGGAACTTATAGAAAATGACATTACACCACTGGTTTTTGATGAAGAAACAATACAACTCTTAAATAACCAGGCAAAAAAAACAGGAAAAGACTGCCAGAGCGTTTTCTTAGCGGTAGACACAGGAATGGGAAGAATTGGTTGTTACCCGGAAGAAGCAGGTCAGATGGCTGAAAAAATCACTGCATCAAGCAACCTTAAACTTTCTGGTATGATTACCCATTTTGCAGTCAGCGACAGTATTTCTTCAGAAAACATTAAATTTACGAATGAACAATATAAAAAATTCATGCAGGCAGTCTCAAACGTAAAAGAAAAAGGCATAGATCCTGGAATTAAAACATGCAGTGCCAGCGCCGCTGCAATTGCAATTCCAGAATTTCAGCTGGATATGATTCGACCAGGAATAATTCTTTACGGATACTATGCTGATGAAGTAACAAAAGAATATCTGAACAAAAAAAATATTCAACTGAATCTAAAGCCTGTCATGCAGTTTGAAACAGCTGTGGCAGCAATACGCCATTTTACTCCAGGACAGACAATTTCATATGGAAGAACCTGGAAATGCGAAAAAGAAACTCAAATTGCTGTACTGCCAGTTGGTTATGCCGATGGATTACTGCGCAGAAATTCACCAGGTCTTAATGTTACGATTAATGGAAAACCATATCCTGTGGTAGGAAGAATCTGCATGGATCAATGCATGATTGATATCGGATTAAACAACAAAGACGTAAAACGCTGGGATAAAGCAATAATTTTTGGACCAAAGGATAAAGGAGCTCTTTTCGATGCAGAAGATATAGCCAGAATGACAAACACGATTTCTTATGAAATCATGACTTCCATAAGTAAAAGAGTAGAAAAAATATTTTTATAAAATTCCTATATTGTGAAACCTTTAAATTTATTGTAAAATATTAAGATATTAAATAAAAAGGATTTATCATGAAATTACAAGAATTAAAAAACCTTCTTTTTGTGTCAGCTGCATTTTTTTTGGTAGCATCCTGCGCAACTACAAGTAATACAGCTTCATCAGCAGAAGAAGCAGATAATACAATAATCACTGACATAACAGAAGAAATTGAACAGGACACTAGTTCTGGCAGCAAAGTAAGAAAAGAACCAAAACCAATTTCAGTTCAAAACACATCAAACCAGCAGGAAACAGAATTTAAAGAACTTTTAAAAAAGATTGACATCAAGGTTGTTTCTTCACCAAAAACAACGATGGTAGACAAAGCTTTTTCCGTACCATACATCATTAATGTATCAGATGAAAACGGAGGTATTGCAGATCTTGATATTACAGTAACATGGCCTGTTGGTCGTTCTAATAATACATTGACGTACAGTTCAACACAAATCAAAACTGACGTTTCAGGAAACGCAATTTTCTCTGCAGCAGTTCCAAAATTTGCTGTAAAAGACGTAGTAACATTCTACCCTTCACCAGTAAGTTCATCGTCTAACATTGTAAAAGCTGCTTACGAGGCAGCCGTAACTGCGCAGTACGCAGTAAAATCAAATTATATAAATTACCCGGGCGGAGTACTTTATGTTTATGATTTCAATGAAAAAGGTAAAGCTGGCTCAAACAACTTTACTATGCTTCAAACCTTAAGAAATTCTGGTGTAAATGTAGGTAATTCACCTATCAGCGATACATCATATTTTGAAAAGCCAGTATACGATTTATATAAAGCTACTTACGATATAGTTGGAAAAGCATATAAATTCATGGTTATTGGATCCTTTAAATATGCAGAACCTTCAATAGAAACTGAAGAAGGAACAACAGTAAAATTAACAGCAGATATTACATGTGTTGATATGAATAATGGAAATGTAATTTACAAAACCATTTTTTCAGAATCAGTAACAGATAAAAACAAATGGAATGCTGAACAAAAGTGTCGAAAAATTCTTGCTGAAAAAGCAGCCGATGCTATTGTTTACGGCATGTAAGGAACTATTATGATTTACACAGATACAAGAGATTCTAGCGTAAAAACTGACTTCAGAACTGCAGTAATGGGAGGAATGAATCCAGCAACAGGCGGCTTGTACATCCCAGTAAGTTTCCCAAAACTGGACAGTTCATTCATTAATAAAAATCCTGAACCATCATTCAGAGACATCGCATTCAACATGGCAAAACCGTATGTAGAAGGAGAAATTCCAGATGCAGATCTTATGAGCATTATCTGCGATGCATACCCTTTCACACCAAAAGTAGTTCCTGTTGACAGCACAGCATACATTCTTGAACTTTTCCACGGACCTACTTGCGCTTTTAAAGATTTTGGTGCTCGTTTCATGGCTCGTGTAATGTCGTATTTCAATAAAACCGAAAACGGAACTCTCCATATTCTAGTTGCTACATCTGGAGACACAGGCTCTGCAGTTGGTTCTGCATTCCACAATGTTCCTGGTCTGGATGTTACTATTCTTTACCCAGAAGGAAAGATTTCAAAAATTCAGGA
>SAMEA104315435__coassemble_947_pt1 | contig 15298 bp, 14 predicted proteins | sample SAMEA104315435__metabat2_high_PE_028 | metagenome-assembled genome bin SAMEA104315435 (sample SAMEA104315435) | gut metagenome | biome: Monkey gut; feature: monkey-associated habitat; material: faeces | place: China | collected 2013 | reverse complement strand
ATGCGATTATAAAAATCAATTTTATGCATTACCAATTAAAATTCGAAATTCGAACAATTTATAAAATTAATTCTACAAAAAAATTGGAGGAAAATATGGCTGATGAATTTTCATTTCAGATTACAGAACAGCTGAAAGTAATTTCAACTTCAAAAAGCGGATGGACTTTGGAATTAAATAAAGTCAGTTGGGGTGGAAGACCTGCTAAATATGATTTAAGAAGCTGGGCTCCTGACCACCAGAAGATGGGCAAAGGAATCACGCTAACTGATGAAGAACTTGAAGCGCTTAAAACAGCTTTAAACGAACTTTAATCAGTCTAACGCAAAATCATAAACTGCGCTTGTTGCGCCTTTCTTTACAACGATTTCGTAAATAAGTTTCTGGAGGAGAACGTCTTCCATTAGATTGCCTCCAGAACGAATTGACATATCCGCAGACGCAAGAACTGCAAGAATTGCTGTTGTCTGGCCGGCAGTCCACAGCTTTGATGCAGAACCGTATTGAGTCTTCATCTTTTTACTTGAAAAACCGTTTATTTTAAGATTGAAATCATCAGTTTTGTTTTCTGCCTTTAATTTATGCCAGACAGATAGTTTTCTGAAACATGAAGTTAGTCCCGCAATAATCATCACAGAAGAATTTTCTTTTGAAAGTCTGATTTTCTGTAGGATTTCCAAAGATTTTTCAAATCTGGAAACAGTGTTATCAGAGGCGGATGCCATTTCTGCAAAAAGTGAAAACGCATTTTCTTCCCGAGTATGAGAAAGAACAGCCTCTACATCTTCTACTGTAATCTGATGGTCGTTCTTGAATAGAACAAAAAAGCGGGAACATTCGTTTTTGAGTGCAGCAGTATTGTTTTCTATCATTTCCAATATTGAAGAAACTGCTTCCTCTGTAATGGTATAACCGTTTTTTCTGAAAAAATTGTTGATCCAGGAAATTTTATCGCTTTCAAACATTTCCCAGAAAACTTTTTTATTCTGAGGTGGAACTGCTTTTTCTATTTTTGAATCTACTGCTATTTCTTCCGACTGAAGAATCAAAACATTTGTTTCTGATGATGAAGCAGCTATCCAGCCGGTAATTATTTCAATTTCCTCTTTTTTCTTTATGACATCGGCATTTTTTACGACGACGCATGTTGCAGAAGCAAAAAGGGATTCATTCTGCAAAACTGTCATAAATTCCGCAGCAGGAGTTTCATTTGCATAAAACGAATATTCTTCGATTTCGCCAAACTTTTTTTTAAGAGAAGCTTTTATTTTCTGAACTGCATCATTCTGTTCACCAATTTCGGGACCAGTATAAAGATAAACCGAAGCTGCCATTTAGTAAGTTCTTACGATATTTGAAAGGATTCCTACAATGCGCACATCCTGACAGTAAATAGGCTGCATTGTTGAATTTTCTGGCTGAAGTCTTACGCGGGAAGCTTCCTTGTAATATCTTTTTAATGTGATTGCGTCATCAAGCACGGCAACTACAATCTGGCCATCCAATGCTGTTGAAGACTGTTCTATGATTGCAAGGTCGCCTTCCAGAATGCCTGCATCTATCATGCTTGTTCCACGAACTCGCAGCGCAAAATAATTTTTTTCCGGACGGATAAACGGCTCTGTAAGGTTTACGTAACCGTCAAGATTTTCTTCACATAGAAGAGGTTTTCCTGCCGCAACTGTACCCAGCAAAGGAACTTTATTAACATAAAGTTGATCTTCTTTTTTGCGTTCGTCTACAAGAATTCTGATAGAACGAGAACGTTTCTGCTCTGTAGATAGATATCCCTTTTTTTGAAGTGCAGCTATATGATCCTGAACAGCTCTTAAGGAAATTTTAAAATGGTCGCTGATTTCTCGTACTGTAGGAGGATACACATTTTCTTCAGTAAATTCAGCTATAAAAATTAATACTTCTCTCTGTCGATCTGTAATCTGTCTCATTAGCTTTCCTTTTTTATTCTTCTTCAAATTTTGAATCAAACAAAGCAACGATTGCTTCTGCAGCTTCTTTTTCATCTGCGCCGTCTGTATGAAGTGTCAAAACAGTATTGTACCCAGCTGCCATTGTAATAACACCCATGATTGATTTTGCGTTTACAGTTGTATCATCGCGGGAAAGAGATACTTCGCAGGCAAATTTGTTTGCCGTCTGAGCAATAATTGCTGCAGGACGAGCGTGAATACCAGCACGGTTTTTAACAGTAAGAAGTTTTTCAGTCATAGTTTTTCCTTATATATTTTTTTTGATTCTAAAATCAATATTTATCTTCATTGCCAGAGAATGCCCTTTGAGCTTCTCCATTTTCAATCCATTTAAGAACGTTCTGATTAAAATCACGGGCTGAGTTATATCCCATTTTTTTAAGACGTTCATTCATAGCAGCTGCTTCTATAATAATCGGCAGATTTCGTCCTGGGCGTACAGGAATGTCTATGGCTGGAACTTTTACGCCTAGAATATCCATATCCTGCTGGTCTACACCAAGACGGTCATAGCTTTTGTTTGAATCCCATTCCTCCAGACGAACTACCAGCTGAACTTCCTTCTGATCACGGATGGCACCAACCCCATAAAGTTTGGAAATATTGATGATTCCAAGTCCGCGAATTTCCATGTGGTGAGAAATAAGTGAATTTGCACCCTGCCCGGTAATAATATTACCATTTTTGCAGCGAACTTCTACGATATCATCGGCAACAAGACGATGACCGCGCTCTACCAGTTCAAGAGCCGTTTCGCTCTTACCTACACCAGAACGACCTGTTAGAAGAATGCCTACACCGTATACTTCTACAAGAACGCCATGAATAGTTTTTGTTGGTAAGAAAAAGTTAGAGAAAACACGAAGAAGACGACCTGAAAAATCTGTTGAATAAAGAGAAGTCTGCAAAATCGGACAACAGGCTTCTTCCGCATACTGAAGGAATTCCGGCGTTGGTTCCCGGCTTGTTGAAAAAACGCAGCAAGGCAATTTATAGCTGAAAAGAGTACGGAGATTATCGTTATTGTTTTCGTTGTGAAGTTTTTGAAGATAAGCTGTTTCTCCGCGACCAAAAAGCTGAACACGTTCGTAAGCAAAGGCATCAAAAAAACCTGAAAGCGCAAGCCCCGGACGATTTACGTCAGGAACACTGATTGCACGTGGCAAACCCCGACGCCCGGCAATGCATTTTAACTCGAGGGCATCGTGACCTGGTAAATCCAAATCCAGAAGATCTAGAACTGTCAGTTTTTTGTTGAGCATACAAACACTATACTAATACCACGTGATTTTAGCAATGGAAAAAATGCAATTTGGTGGAAATTATGTGCAGACCGGGACAGTAAGGAGATGCTGTTCCGCCAGAATTCAGCGGTTGTAACTTGATGAAATATTAAGCTGAGTGCGGTATTTTGAAACTGTTCGGCGGGCAATTTCGTAGCCTTTTGACTTAAGAATGTCTGCGATTTTCTGGTCGGAAAGACGCTTTTCGCCAGGCTTCTGATTTTTTAGAATTTCTTCAATTTCGTGACGAACTGTATCGGTGGAAACAGAAGTAGAAATATCATTTGAAGAAATATCTGACAAAGTGACTTTCTTTTGAATTGCATTTGAAAAGAAATATTTAAACGGAAACAACCCCCAGTCACACTGAATGAACTTGCTGTCTGCCATACGGGACACAGTTGATTCATGAACTTCTGTAATTTCTGCGAATTGTTTTTGATTTATTGGAACCAGATTTCCGGGACCTTTGCGAAAAAAATCAATCTGACTTTTTACAAGATGACAGCAGCTTTTTACCAGCACCTGATTTCTGAAATTTATAAGGTCAACAAAATTTTCTGCGGATTTTAACTGAATTTTTGCAGTCTGGAATTGTTCTTCATCCTTTATTGAATTTGAAAGTTCTTCATAAGTTCTGGAAACAGAAACCACGGGCAGAGTGTCATTTGCTGGAAGAACTTTAAAATACGAATCATCAGAATCTTTTATCAGACCTTTTTCAAAGTTATCGGTTTCAAGCATTCCCTGCTGGCGGACAACGTAAATATCTGGACGGGTAAAATTTATATGACTTTTACGGAATTCCCCATAAGGATGAGGATTTAATGAACTGATGAAATTAACTGCTTCCTGAATTTTTTCTGCAGTGACTTCAGATTTTTCCGGCTCAAAAGGTTCTGGAGTTCTGAAGGCAAGATTTTTTACGTTCTGCAGATAATCCAGAATCTTTTTTTTGATTTTTTCTGGAAATGAATTTTCCAGAAAATCAAGATGTCCATGAAGAATGAAAAGTGCCAGTGGCGGACAGGGATTGTTCTGTTCTTTTTCCAGAAGTGCCTGAATTTCCAGACTTTCGGCTATGTTTGCACAGCAGATTCCTGCCGGGTCAAAATGACGGACTTTATTAATGCAGTTTTCAAGAAGACTTTCTGTGTGCAGCGGATTATTCTGTTCTAGTAATGAAACTGGTGCAAATATGTAAAAGCCTTTTTCATCCAGATTTTCTATGATTTTTTTGCAGAGAGAAAATTCTGTTTCCGAAAGATTTGTCATGTTCAGCTGCTGCAAAAGGTGTTCCTGCAAGGTCTGTTCCGGAGCGGACACATTTTCCAGCATTGACTGATATTCGTCTGCGGCGGCGGAACCTGCGGCGGAAGAAATTCCTGTCCGCACGGAAGACTGTTCTGAGCGCCTTTTTATAAGATTTATTCCATCATTGCTTACATCGCTGACTATTTCCAGAGCAGGATTTTCTTCTACTGCATTTAAGATTTCCTGGCGCAAATCTGACGTGCTCATGCCGATTATCTTGAGTGATTGAATCTGCTGCTGCGAAAGACGTTGTGTCTGAATTTGAGAAGTAGATTGTATCTGTCCTAATCCGATTGATGGCATGGAATTATTATAGCATAGCGGATTGGGATTTTTCCACAGGATTTTTTTATCCATAGAGATACTTATCCACAGATGGACACAGATGGGCACAGATTTTTTTTATACACAGAAGGCGCGGAGAGCGCAGAGATGCACAGAGTGTTTTTTTAGCCACAGATGGAACACGGATTTTTTTTGACGCAGATAACCGAGGATGAACGCAGATTTTTTAATCCACAGAGTGCGCAGAGTTTTTTTAATTACTCAAAAATACACCTGCATAATATTCATAAAAATTAATTTACTTTTCCTTGTGAAACACTGTCAAAAAGTACAATTTCCTTGGGAGTTTTAAGAAATGTTTTTCTTTTATAAAGTAATGCCATTGTTATTTGATTTTTAGAATAATCAAGTCGATTGTCCGAAAATAAAGAACGACAAAAACATACACCCTCTTGTTTATATGCAAGAAATAAAAATAAATTGTATTTTACATTTTTATTCATTAATAAGAAATCAGCTTTAATTTTAGAATAAGGATTTACATTTTCTGTGTATTTGAAAATAGTGTCATTGCTGTCTATAAAATTTTCGAGATTAATAAGTTGATTTATACGATCTGTAATCTTGTCAATAAAACAGGAATTTAGAATCTTTAATCTGAATGTATCGTCTGTAAGAATACGATTAAACAACGAAGAACGATCAGTTTTTAATTCCCGAACATCTGTTAAATATTGCAGCCCAGCGACATGATAAAATTCATGCTTTTCAAAAGAAATTGTAAATGTTGTAGTTTTGCCTTTTTTGCCGAGAACAATTTCGTATTTTATACCCAAAAGCCTATTAAATGCTGTCGCAGCCTTACCTAAAATCTCCAAATTACGAACCTTAAAATAAAAAAAAATCCTGCTTTATTAAAAAAGCAGGATATAAAATAAAGACATTTTCTTTTGACTGTTACCAATCTAGCCGACTGGCGGTAAATGCCGAACCCTTATGGAACTGCATGTCGGCACAACACCTTACTTTAACGCTCGCGCAGTCACACTTGTTGCCTGCATTTTTAATATAACAGTAAAGCCGATAAAAAACAACATTATTCAAAAAGAAATTTATTTAGAAACAGATGTTTGAAAAGTATTCTAATTGATTTTGTTTAGTTGCATGCATTTTTCTTTTATCTTAATAATGATTATATATCGACCAGATTGGATTTGGTTGACAACTCTCTAAAATTTAACACCGCTAAAAAATCAGCAACAAGGATTTTTTTTAGTGAAATCTAAAATTGCAATCACTATACACTGCAAATCTACAAAAAATATTAAATCTATCTACAGATTGAACCTATAGCATTTTTCGAGGTTGAACGATAACTATTCCTTTTACCTACATTTAATTCAGCAGCAGCAGCTTTAGTGTAGCCAACGTTTCTATAATCCGAAAAAAAATCAATGTCGTATCTTGTATCATAAGATACACCGCATTTTGAACAGCGATAAACAAAATATTTATGAGTAAAAGTTCGCGAAGTGCCTTTTATTTTCACAATATTTGATAATGTTTCAGTAGACTTTAATACGAAATCATGAGCAGAAACATCTGTTGATGAGCTTTCACCGGGTGTTTCTACACTCCTAGATAAAGCAATAACTTGCATTGTCTTGTCTTCGGTTTCCTTCATACACCCAAACACAGAGAAAAATGCACATGCGAGAAAAATGATTTTGAATAGTATCTTTGTATTTTTCATAAATATATCTCCATTATTGAGACAAAACCTCGAAGCAATAGAATTCAAAGAAATGCATTCTTCATTGCTTGTCTCTTCCTTCCGCCGACTCCCTGATTCCGTAGAATCAGAGTACATCATTTCTTATGTATATATCAAAACATCTCAACCACCGGATTTTTTTTATCTGCGGATATCTGCGTGCATCTGCGTCAAATTTTTCTCGGTGTTCCTCTGTGTCCTCTGTGGATTTTTTATCTGCGTTCATCTGCGGTTGATTTTTCCACAGGATTTTTTTATGCGAAGAAACGTGAGTTCTGCGAGGAGACTGCGTGGGGGAATGGAAGGCCGAGCCTGAAAGGCGAGTTGCGGAGCGAAACGAAGTGAAGCGGAGTAATGAGCGTTAGCGGAAGCCTGGAACTCCCCTTGCAAAAAGGATTCGCGCCCGAAAAAAAATCTTCACATAAAGAGTCATGCTTTAAAAGACAGTACATGATATCCTGTGTATAATATGAGTGTTATAGTATGAGGATAATGTCATGGATGCAGAAAAGAAAGCAGAAATATTAGAAAAGTCTAAAGAATGGTTCAAAAAAAGTATAATGGAACAACATCAAGTCAACACCCAAAAATTGACATCTATAAAGGAATTTAATGTAAATCCATTTCTTGCATCTTATTTAGCTTATTTTCTTACAGGTAATGCTAAACCAGAAAGTATAGCTAAAGTTTTAATTTATCCACGAGCATTGGGAACTTCGATTAATACAACTTTTGGTACTGGAATTCAAAAATTTACAACAGAAGTTCTTTCTTCATTTGCAAGTACAACAAGCGGAATGGACATAGAGTTTGAAGACGCAATAGACGGCTCTCATAAATACTGTCAATTAAAGGCTGGTCCAAATACTATTAACAAAGATGATGTTGAAACAATTTCTCATCATTTCAAAAGTGTCAAAAACTTGGCAAGAACAAATTCTTTAAAAATCGGAATTGATGATTTAATTGTCGGTGTTATTTATGGTTCTTCTGATGAATTGAGTGGTCACTATAGACGCCTTTCGAAAGATTACAATATTCCAGTTTTAGCAGGTAAAGAGTTTTGGTATCATTTAACTGGCGATGAAAACTTTTATAATGACTTAATTAACGCTGTTGGTTCTGTTGTTTCGGAAACAAATTTTAAAGAACAACTCGATGACATTATAAAGCAACTTGCAGAAACAGAAGAAATAAAAGAAATTTCTGAAAAATAAGATTTATTGACAAATGAATAATAACCATGCATAATCTTGCATAAGGTGGTTATTATGAATAATGAATCAGATATGTATACTCTCGAACAATTTGCAGATTTACTTTCTGTTTCAAAAGATACTTTGAGAAGATGGGATAATTCAGGAAAATTAAAAGCAAGAAGAAATGGAATTTCAGGATATCGATATTATACAGAAGCTGAATTACAAATTTGTGAACAATTAGAATTATTTTTCCCAGAATCAAAAAATGCTGATAATGCCGTAAAACCGAATAACCACTATACTTCTATCGAACTTTTTGCTGGTGCCGGTGGTCTTGCACTAGGTTTAGAAGAAGCTGGTTTACATCATGTTATGTTAAATGAATATGACGATGTCGCTTGTAAAACTCTGAAAAAGAATCGTCCTGAATGGAATGTTATCGAAGGCGACATTCATAACATAGATTTTTCTATCTATCAAGGAAAAGTTGATGTTGTTACCGGCGGATTTCCATGTCAAGCTTTTAGTTATGCAGGTAAAAAATTAGGTTTTGAAGATGCTCGTGGAACTTTGTTTTTTGAATGGGCAAGGGCTGTAAAAGAAATTAAACCTAAAATCTGCGTAGGAGAAAATGTTCGAGGATTACTGTCCCATGACAATGGAAAAACTATAAAAGGTATGATAGATGTTCTTACAGAACTTGGATACAAAGTTTTAAATCCGCAAGTTTTAAAAGCAATTTATTATAAAGTTCCACAAAAAAGAGAAAGAATGATACTAGTTGGTATAAGAAATGACATTTCAACAGAGTTCTTTTACCCAAAACCAAGTCGCCATATTTATACTACAAAAGATGCCTTAAAAAAAGGACCATTATTCGATTGTGATGTTCCAAAATCGGAAGGCGAGAAATATCCTGAAAAAAAACGAAAAGTCTTGGAATTAGTTCCTCCTGGAGGCTATTGGCGGGATTTGCCTATTGAAATTCAAAAAGAATATATGCAGAAAAGTTATTACTTAGGCGGTGGAAAAACTGGTATGGCACGAAGAATTTCCTGGGATGAACCATGTTTGACATTAACATGTGCACCTGCGCAAAAACAAACAGAACGTTGTCATCCCGACGAAACTAGACCTTTTACCATTAGAGAATATGCTCGTATTCAAACTTTTCCAGATAACTGGGAATTTGAAGGTTCAATGTCAAGACAATATAAACAAATTGGAAATGCTGTTCCTGTAAATCTGGCAAAAGAAATCGGTTATTCGATAGTGGACTTCTTAAACCGATATTATAAAACTAAAGATGAACAGAATATTCATAATGATGAGTATAAAATCAGCAGAGTAGCCATTTAATTATAATCAAATAACAAAAGTTTCAGCTCCACTAATGCAAAAAAAGGGGCTGTCTAATAAGTATTTAGTGTAGCGCTCATTAAGCCCTTCGACAGGCTCAGGAACCACCTGTCGAAATGACTGCTACACTAAATGTGGTGGTTTCGACAGGCTCAACCACCGTTTGCATGGGCAACCACCGTTTGTATGGGCAACCATCGTTTGTATGGGCAACCATCGCTTGCTAGTTGTTGCAACTGGAATTTTTTTTTGAGAAAAATCTGCGCGGGGGAATGGAAGGCCGAGCCTGAAAGGCGAGTTGCGGAGCGAAACGAAGTGAAGCGGAGTAATGAGCGTTAGCGGAAGCCTGGAACTCCCCTTGCAAAAAGGATTCGCGCCCGAAAAAAAAAGATTTTTAACTCTATCACTCTAAAAATAAATTTAGTATTATAGAAGACATGAAGAATTTTAGTGAAATGGGAGTTCGCATCCCTGAAATTTTATTGCCTGAAAATCTTGATGTGGAAAGCTGGTCTGTTGTTGCCTGTGACCAGTATACTCAGGATAGAGAATATTGGAAAAATGTTGAGAAAGCTGCTGCGGATAAACCTAGCACTTTGAATATTATTTTGCCGGAGGTTTATCTTAATGACCAGGATAAACCTGAGCGTATTGAAAAAATCCGCAGGACTATGAAAGAATATCTTGACGGCGGTGTTTTTGGTGCTGCTGAAAAGGAATTCGTTTACGTTGAGCGAAAAACTGCTTATGGTCGTGTGCGTCATGGGCTTGTTTGTGCCATTGATTTGGAAACTTACGAGTGGAAACCTTTCAGCAAGGCTTTGATTCGTGCTACGGAAGCAACTATTGTTGAGCGTATTCCTCCAAGAATGGAAATCCGCCGTGGTGCTCCGCTGGAACTGCCTCATATTATGCTTCTGGTGAATGACCCTGAACATTCTCTTGTTGAAGGAACTGGGGAACGAGTTAAGTCTGGCAAACCTTTGTATTCTGGAAGCATGATGCAGAATTCTGGAAGCATTTCTGGCTGGGCTGTAAAAGCTGAGTCTGATGTGGAATATGTTCGTGGCGCACTGGAAAAGCTTGCTGCGGCAAATACAGCGGAAGACGGGTCTGTTTTTCTTTTTGCTGTTGGTGATGGAAACCATTCTCTTGCAACTGCAAAGGCTGTGTGGGATGAATATAAAAAAGAACATCCGGAAGCTGGTGATGACTGCGATTGCAGCGTACGCTATGCCCTTGTTGAAATCGTAAACATTTATGATTCAGGGCTTACTTTTGAACCGATTCATCGTGTGCTTTTTAATGTGGATTCTGAAGCCCTTATTGCTGCTTTGGCTGAAAAGCTGGGCGGAACGACTAAGGATTTGAATTCTGCTGATGAGCTGGAAAAAGCTGTAAAAGACAGCTGTGCTGATTTTGGGTTTGCATATCTGAAAGGTGGAAAACAGGTTTACACTTTGCTTTCTACAAAAATTACGGATCTTGCTGTAAGTCAGCTGCAGCCTGCGTTGGACGAATTCCTTAAGAATGTGTCTGATAACGTTTGTGACGAAAATGACAAAATCGCAAAACCAGAGATTGATTACATTCATGGTGCCGCTGAAATTTTCAGACTTGGCGCTATGGAAAACGCAACTGGCGTTCTTTTGCCTCCTGTGGCTAAGGATAGTTTCTTTGCGACTATCAATGGGCGCGGACCTCTTCCTAGAAAAAGCTTTAGCATGGGTGAAGCGGACGAAAAGCGATTCTATCTTGAATGCCGCAGATTGTTTAAGTAGAGAAAATTGCGCAGGAGGGAACTACTTTTGCCCTTGCGCTATTTTTTAGAATTTTCGGTACATCTGTAATATTCAATCCCGTCTTGTGGCGGGATTATTTTTTTTATGCGGGTAAAGCAGAGATGTGCGATGTTTTTATAAAGCGGGGATTTTTCGATTTTTTCTGGTTTTTGAATGATAATGCAGCGGCGCTTTCCGTTGTCCTGCTGGTTCTGACGGATTACGGCTTCGAATGTGGTTCCGCTGCCTGCGAAAAAGTCCAGCACTGTAATGTTGTCTGGCATTCCTGTAATTTGGATTAAATGCTGAATAAGGTTTACGGGCTTGGGATTATCAAAGCTGTTTTTTTCACCTAAAAGTGCATCCACATGATTCTGGGCGCTTCTTGTACTTTCGGCTCCGTCAATTATGTTTTTTGGAATGATTTCTGTTTTTTCGCCATTAAAGATTTTTCTGCGGGGAACGTTGTTGTATTCTGGCGACTGGCCCCAGTAAATTTTGTTCTGCGCCAGAAGATTTTCCATTTCGGCTTTTTTTATGAGCCACTGGCGGTTCCATTTTACTCCGCTGGGAGAAATGATTTCGTAGAAATTCGGATGTTCAGAATTTGAACGTTCTTCTGAAAAGCTGATGCTGCCGCTGAACCAGTTTCCCCGCTCATCATCATCAAGATTGTTTTTTGCCCAGTCTGTAATTTCATAATCTGAAAATGCTTTTAGTTTTTTTCTGTTTTTTGCGTAACAGATGTTGGACTGCTGCATTGTGCGGCTAAAGCTGTCTTTTTTGCCTTTTCCGTGCAGCCACATGAAATCGTTAATAAAATTTTCTTCGCCAAAAATCTGGTCACACAAAAGCTTCAGGCGGTAAAGTTCTTCCTGACCAATTGCAATAAAAATGCAACCCCGTTCTGAAAGTAAGTCTTTTGCAATCTGAAGTCTGCGGTTCATAAAGCTTAGCCAGGAATCCACGTTGAAAGAATCATTATATGTAAAATTTGTTTTTCCTGTGTTGTATGGCGGATCGATGTAGATAAAATCAATTTTGCCGGAATAATCTTTCTGTAAAAATTTCAGGGCTGGATAATTGTCGCCTTCGATGAAAATATGTTTTTCCTTTTCTGCGGAACTGGAAGAATCTGCCTGATTAACTGAATTTTCAGAATCTTTTTCCATCGAATAAAGAGAAGCAAAATTGTCTGCATCGGCTTTTTCTGGAACATCATCCCACTGAATTCTAAATGCCATGGCGAAAGTATAGCATAAAAACTTTTTCAGATACACTCAGATGAACATAGTGGTTATGAATGTCTTTTGCAATTTGTTCACTTCTGTTATCATGGAACTATGAAAAAAAAGGCCGTTTTATACACTCAGAATTTTGAAAAGCTTGCTACTCTTGCACAATCTCTGGTTCACGAAGGATGGGAAATCATTTCTGCTGGAGCAACTGCTGATTTTCTTAAGGCGCAGAACATTGCTGTTACTGTTGACCGCTCTCTGGAAGAAAAAAATATTCCTAACCCGAATTTTACAAGACTGTGCGACATGATTCTTAGAACGAACCGTGCAATTCAGTCCAGTCAGTATTACACAGAAGCTTTTGTAAATCTTGTATGTGTAAATATTCAGCCAGCTTTTCAAAAACTGAATGACTTTCTTGAAAACGACAAATCTGACAACTGCATTGATTTGAATTCAATCAGCATGATTCGAACTGCCGCAAAAAACTACAACAACGTAATAATTCTGACTGATCCGGAAGATTACGAAGAAGCTATCATTCAGATAAAGACAGACAGCATTTCCTCCAGATTCAAACTTTATCTTGCGGGAAAGGCTCTGAATCTTACATCTGCGTATGATGCTACCTGTTCCTGTTCAATTCTGCAGCAGGGAGAAGGAATCGTTTATCCGTCTTATTACATGATTCCTTTTAAGCGCTCAGAAAAACTGCGACATGGAATGAATGACCACCAGACAGCTTACTTATACTCTATTAATGATCAGGTTGGTGCATTAAGCGGAATAAAAAAAATTCAGGGAAAAGAACTGAATTTAAATATTCTGGAAAACTGTTTTACGGCCTGGAAATCCATCAGTCTGTTCCTTAAGATTTTAAAAACTCCTTTTACAGTAGAAAGTTTTGACTGCAACAATTATCCATTCACAACACAGTTTACGCCGGCGGCCGGGTCAGTTTTTACTGTTGCAATAAAAAATACTAACCCTATTGGTGCTGCACTGGGACCAAACCTTCTTGATTCTTTGCGAAAAACTTATGCCTGTGATCCTAGTTCTTTTGACGGCGCAACTTTTGGATGCAGTTCCATTGTAGACAGAGAAGCCGCCGAAGAACTCTTGAAAATCGACTTTAGGGCTATTATTGCGCCAGATTTTTCCAGGGAAGCAAAGGAAATTCTTTCTCAGAAAAAAGATATGCGCCTTGTAATTGCTTCTAAACCTATCAGTGAATTTTATGAAGCCCGTTCAATAGACGGCGGACTTATTGTTCAGCAGCCTGACTGGGATATTTTTGAAAAATGGAATGTTGTAACTCAGACTCGTCCTACCCAGCAGCAGGCTGATTCTATGGCGTTTGGAGTAATGCTTTCAATGATTTCAAAATCTGACGCCGCCATCGTTCTTAACGATTTTGCTGCAGTCGGAATTTCTACTGGCAACACCAGCCGAAGCAGAGCTGTTCGCTTTGCACTTGAAGATGCCCGTGAATATTTTCAAAATAATGTAAATTGCGGTGACAGAAATGCCGAAATTCTGGTAAGCGATTCTGTGATTAATTTTGATGAAAGAACAAAAGCGATTGCAGATATTGGTGTTAAGGCCATTATTCAAACTGGTGGAGCTGCAAATGATGCGGACTTTATTCAGTTCTGTAATGAACACGGAATTTCAATGGTCTTTACAGGCATTCAACACTTATCAATATAGCACTGAAATTAAAGTGCATCGAGGAAAAAAATGTTATTTTATTTGGGCAGTTATCTTCAGAGTTTTTTTGGACCGGCACGACTTTTGCAGTACTTTACGGTCTTGATTGCACTGGCACTTTACTCTGGTTTTGTTGCTACATATTTTCTTCTGCCAAAATTCTATGATTTTCTTCCTCATGACCGTGGCAGAGAATTTACTCTTACTGCAGAAGCTGCAAAAGGAAAGCCAACTGGTGCAGGTTCAGTTTTTATAACTATTTTTGCACTTCTGGCTCTTCTTATAATTCCTATGGGGCCTGGTCAGGCTGGCATTCTTCTGCTTACATGGCTTACAATGCTGACTGGCTTTCTTGATGATAAAAGCGTATCCAGCTGGGGTGAATATCTTAAAGCATTTCTTGATTTGCTCTTGAGTATTGCCGCTTCTTGTCTTTTGTATCTGACTGCAAAAAAAGCCTCTGCAGACGGAAATGTTCATTTCTGGCTTCCTTTTGTTGCTCACCCTGTTACTGTAAAACCTGTTGTTTATCTGATTCTTGGCGTCATTCTTTTATGGGCTTCAATCAATACAACAAACTGTACTGACGGCGTAGATGGCTTAAGTGGAACTCTTGTTCTTATTGCCTTGATTACATTGGGGACAATCTTCTATTTTATTCTTGGTCACAAGGATATTGCAGCATACCTGCTTGTACCTCATCTTGCAGACGGGGCAAAATGGGCACTGATGACTTTTGCGCTTGCCGGCGTTTTGATGGGGTATTTATGGCATAATGCTTTTCCTAGTCATGTTTTAATGGGAGATGCTGGTAGCCGTGCTCTTGGATTTTTTATCGGCTGTGCTGTTTTAATCAGCGGAAATCCTCTTCTGATTCTTGCTACTTCTACTGTGATTTTCCTGAACGGTGGAATGGGACTTTTGAAAGTTGCTTTGCTGCGCTTTTTCAAAATAAAGATTTTTCCAAACGTTCGTTTCCCTCTCCACGACCACATGCGCAAAAACAGGGGATGGTCTGCAACTCAGGTTCTTCTTAAATTCGTTATTTTGCAATTATTGATTACTGTTGCTGTGCTTGGTGTGTTCTTTAAAATCCGTTAGTTTTTGCCGTCTCTATCGTTTTTGCACTTTTCGACTCGCAGGATAAATCCTGCTCGGAGCCGGGGTATCGATGAACCTAAAACAACCCTTGCGGATTGTTTTTTAACGGTTCTTCGATTTTAGGCTGGTCGGCAACTCAGATTCTTCTTAAATTTGTTATTTTACAATTATTGATTACGGTTGCCGTGCTTGGTGTGTTCTTTAAAATCCGTTAGTTTTTGCCGTCTCTATCATTTTTGCACTTTTCGATTTGCACTTTTCGA
>SAMEA104315435__coassemble_943_pt1 | contig 15349 bp, 14 predicted proteins | sample SAMEA104315435__metabat2_high_PE_028 | metagenome-assembled genome bin SAMEA104315435 (sample SAMEA104315435) | gut metagenome | biome: Monkey gut; feature: monkey-associated habitat; material: faeces | place: China | collected 2013 | reverse complement strand
ACTTACAGTACTCTTTTTTAATTCCATTACCGCAACTGCAATACCGTTTATATAAAGAACGATATCAGGGCGTTTTTCGACATTGCCGTTTATAGTTACTTCTTCTGCAATGTAAAAATTATTTTTCTCCGGCTCTTCCCAGTTAATGAAATAAACTGTTTTTGGAGATTCTCCAGGATGCTCTACAAGTTTAAGACCATATTTTAGAATACGATAAACTTTTTTGTTTGTGAAATTATCACAATCGTTACAGAACTATCATAGATTTTGTCTCTAAGATGTGATGCAATAGTTTCATCCTTAAAGTCGCTCAAATCCTCTCCATCTTTTTCACCTTTATTAATATGATTTTTCTTTTCTAGTTTCTGTTGCAGAATATCAACATAATCACGGACTTTAGTAGGTTCCCAAGCTTCTTCGAACACATTCTTCGAGGGATACACATTTGTATCTTTGTATTTATATGAAATAAAAATCTTATTACCCATAAAAGAAAATCCTTCAAGAATCACCTTTTACATCCGTAGAAATTTGATAATTTACAATATTACAGCACATTCAATATATCTAAAACCTGAGGGATTTTTGCACTAAAACTGACTGCAGATTCTTTTAAGTGCATCTTCAAGAATAATCCGTGGAGTTGCACAATTAATTCTCTGAAACTTCTCCCCTTCCTTTCCAAACATACTTCCGCTATCAAGCCAGACTTTTGCTTTATTCAGGACTCTGTCATTTATTTCAGAATCTGAAAGTCCGGTCTCTGAAAAATCCAGCCACAAAAGATAAGTTCCTTCTGGGACCAGAACTTTTATTTGTGGTGCATTTTCTTCTATATATTTCTTCGCAAACAGAATGTTTTCCCAAATATAAGATTTTACAGAATCAAACCAGTCAGCCCCTTCCGAATAAGCCGCAGTAGCTGCAACAATTCCAAAAACAGAAGGTTCATCATAACCAGTCTTATCCAGTTCTTTGGAAAATGCTTTTCTCAGCTTTTCATCTGCTATGAAAATATTTGAAAACTGCAACCCTGCCAGGTTAAAGCTTTTGCTTGGGGCAGTACAAATAATTGAATTCTTTAAAGCCTGTTCAGATAAAGATCCATACACAGTATGAACATTACTTCCAAAAGTAATGTCAGAATGAATTTCATCACTCACAACAAGAACATTATGTGCAAGACATATTTCAGAAATTTTTTGTAATTCCTGTTTTGTCCATACTCGTCCGCCTGGATTGTGAGGAGAACATAAAATAAACATTTTCACATTTTCCTGTACAATCTTTCTCTCAAAATCATCAAAATCAATTTCGTAATGATTATTTTTCAAAATAAGGGAACTGTTTACAACTTTTCGTTGCAAAGAATTTATAATATTAAAAAACGGATAATATACCGGTTTTTGAATCAATACGCTTTCGCCTTCTTTTGTAAAAGCCTTAACAGCGGTAGCCAAAGCAAAACAAACTCCTGGAGTATTCACAACCCATTCATTCTGAACTTCAAAATTATGGCGCTCTTTATACCATTTTTTTAAAGCATCATAATATCTGTTATCCGGACGACTATAGCCCCAGATTCCGTGAGCCGCTTTTTCTGCCACCGCTTTCTGAATACAGGGAGCTGTAGGAAAATCCATATCAGCAACCCATAAACTTACTGCATCTTCTGGCTTTCCTCTTTTCTTTGCCAGATCATATTTTATTGCATTTGTATTTTTTCTGTCTGTTACAGTATCAAAATCATAATTCATTTTAATCCTCCAGAGCCTGTTTTAAATCTTCAATTAAATCTTCCGCATTTTCAATGCCAACAGAAAGTCTCAAAGTTGCAGGAGTAATTCCATTTTTTAAGCGGAGTTCTTCGGGAACATCTGCATGAGTTTGAGTTGTAGGATAAGTAATTAAAGTTTCTACACCCCCAAGACTTTCAGCATACTGAATCAATTTAACAGAACCAAGTATTTTTTTGGCTTTAGCTCCATCAGTAACATTAAAAGTTACCATTGCACCAAAACCTCTGGTCTGCTTTTTCATAATTTCATAACCAGGATGTTCTTTAAGCCCGGGATAAATCACCTTTGTAACAGACTTCTGATTTTTAAGCCACTCCACAATCTTAAATGCATTTTTCTGAGCAGCTTCCATTCTTAAAGCCAGAGTTTTAATTCCTCTTAAAACAAGCCAGCAATCAAAAGGAGCAAGACCAGCTCCTGTGGTTTTAATTAAAAATCTGAGTTTTTCCTGAATCTCTAATTTATTAGTAACAATAAAACCTGCCAGAGTATCATTATGGCCTGCAAGATATTTTGTTCCGCTATGAATCACAACATCAGCACCAAGCAAAAGAGGATTCTGAAAATATGGTGAAAGAAATGTATTGTCTACAATCAAAAGAATTCCATGACATTTTGCAATTTCTGCCAGAGTTTTAATATCTGTAACATTCATCATAGGATTTGTTGGAGTTTCAATATAGACTGCTTTTGTGTTTGACTTTATTAAGGACTCAACATCATCACAACTGCAGTTTGCCCTTGTAAACTCAATTCCATTTTTTGAAGTAACATGATCAAAAAGGCGGATTGCCCCTCCATAAAGATCTGAATCAATTATAAGATGATCTCCAGGTTTGAAGATTTCAAAAAGTAAACTAATAGCTGCCATTCCTGAAGACAAAGCAAAAGCATCTATTCCACCCTCCAGCTGAGCCACCACTTTTTCAACCTGTGCTCTTGTTGGATTCTGTAATCTTGAATAATCAAAACCAGTGCTCTGTCCTACTGCCGGATGTGCATAAGTTGCAGTCTGATAAATAGGAAAACTTACTGAACCATAATGTAATGTTTTTTTACATTCATCTTCTGTATTTTCTTCTTCAACTAAATGAAGACATTTTGTTTCTAGTGAAACTGCCATTTTTGTATTCCTTTCTAAATAATTTGTACGAATAAAATTTGCGTTAGTGCATGGAAGCCCGAAGTTGGTAAGCAGCTTTGCTGCGTCCAATGGAGCGAAAGCGGAAGGCTGGAACGCACGACGGCGTCGGTTGAGCCTGTCGAAACCAGCCGGAACGCCCAGACTTTATTACAACAATTATTTATACATATTTGTAGAAAGATATTTAAAAGCATTATCTGCCAGAATCACAACAATATTTTTGCCTTTTGCCTCCGGACGTTTTGCTATCTCGCTTGCAACCCACAAAGCAGCTCCTGCCGACTGACCAACAAAAAATCCTTCTGTACTAACAAGTTTTCTTCCAGTTTCATAAGCATCCTCTGCCACAACATCAAAACATTCATCCCATTTTGTATCAAAAGCAGTAAAAAGCGGAGGATAATTCTGTTCAGGAACTCCATTAAAATTCAAAACCCCGTCAATTGTATTTCTGTCAGGAAAATTCGGATTTTTCTTAGACTGTTCCGCTGGCTGAGCTCCAATAATCTTTACATTAGGATTCTTTTCACGGAAATATTTTGCAAGACCGCTCAAAGTTCCACCAGTACCAACAAGCTGAACAACATAATCAACCTTACCGCCAGTAGCTTCCCAAATTTCAGGTCCTGTTCCTTTTACATGTGCCAGCGAGTTATTGATATCGGCACACTGATTCAAATAATACCATCCGTTCTGTTTTGCAAAAGCTTTAAATACTCTATCCAGTCCTTCCATTGAAAGACCGTTTATCAAAAGTTCTGGAAATCCCGGTACATCAGTTACCTGCAGCAAAGTTGCACCCAATGCCTTAAGAATCTGGGAACGTTCCTTAGAAACACCAGGCTGAATTACAATCACCAGCTTATACCCCTTTGCATTAGCAAAGGTTGCTTCTCCAATTCCTGTGTTTCCGCTTGTATAGTCCAGCAAAGTATCACCTGGTTTTATGTCGCCGCGCTTTTCTGCTTCTTCAATAATATTCAAAGCCGCACGATCCTTTACACTTCCGCTTGGGTTAAAATATTCAAATTTCCCAAGAATATTTCCAACCGCTCCCTGAGCTTCTTCAAATCTGTGCAGCCTTACAAGAGGAGTTTCTCCAACCAGTTCTGTAATTGAATCATATAATTTTGCCATTTCATTTTTCCTATAAAAATATTTTGTAGAAGGGGGAAGTCTCCCCCTCGCTTCAGCCAGCAAGCTGTCTTACGCTACCCTCTCTCCTAGGGGACGCAAAGCTTCCCCTAAAACCCCTTTTCTTTACTTAAAAAAATCGTAGTCAATTGTATTAACCAGATTATTTTCACCTTTTTCTGCAGCAGCTAAAGAAAGCAAAGTCCAGGCATTACCGGCAGTTCCAATATAAAGGCCAGTATAGCTGTGAACATCAGTAGGAATAGTTCTCCACCATGCACCGCTCCATCTTCTTGTCTGCTTCTGATGATAAATATCACCATCTGCATCTTCTACAAAAGACTGACCAACAACAGTTTTAGCAGTTCGTCTTGCATACTCAAGGAATTCTTTTTCACCAGTTAATCTGTAAATTGAAACAAAGTGTTCAAGAATACCAGGAGTTCCACAGCAAAGAGCCTGACTCTGCCAGTAACCGCGACTAAAATTTTCAGGAGCTCCTGCTTTAATAATTCCGCGGCTAAGTTTTAAGGTCCAGTCTAAATATTCTTTTTCACCTGTAATATCATAAAGTGCATGGAACAAAAGGGAAGTTCCCGCAGGACCATGGCACTGACTTAAATAATAAAACTCAGTTGAAGGACCTCTTTCCAGACTGTCAAGATAAGGAACTAAAACTCCCTCATCATCACCAACAGCAATTCCCTGAATATACTTTGCAGCTTCCTTTGCAGCGTTTAAGAATTTTTCTTCTTTTGTAAGGTTGTAAATAAAAGTGAATACATAACCAACACCGCTTGTTCCGTGAGCAAGATTTACCCAGAAAACATCTTTTGGAAAATCAATAATTGTAAGATCTACAACATTCCAGTAAGTTCCACCATTTGGAGCAGGTTTACCTTTTGTAAGAAGATAATTTCCAAATCTTCTGGCAGCGTCTGCATATTTATCATTTTTTGTTACACGATAAAGTTCTGCAAAATATGGAATGTAACTTCCGTCACCACAGTAATCCAGCTGTTCAGACCAATACAGATAATCACCTTCTGTCTTGCCGGCAGCAATTACATCCTCTGCAACTTTTTCTGCAAATTTTAAATATGCTTCATCTTTTGTAACTTCATAAAGTTTAAGAACAAAATAAGCCTGGCCTGTCGGGCCGTTATTAAAACCTGCAATCCAACCAGGCATATTCTTTACATGAACCAGCTTATCTTCTGTAACCCCCAGTTTTAAGGTTCGTTCATAAAAAGCAATGCCTTCATCAGTTTCAATCAGTTCTTTTGCACTGGCTTTAGCTTCTTCTAAATATTCATCCTTTTTAGTTACCTGATACAATCGCAGGTAAAAAAGCCCCACTCCTGCTGAACCGCCATAAAGGGATTTTGGAGTAAGCATTGGATAGTCATCATAATTTTCCCTGGAATCTGGACTCTGATTCCAGAGTTTTCCAAATCTTCCAGCTTTTCCTGTTGTTTTTATCCAGTTTGCAGTCTGTTCTGCAAATTTTACATAATCTTCTGTTGAATAATCATTAAAAAGTAATGGTTTTGACATAATTATACCTGCCCTTCAAATTTTTTTTTGAGTGTTTGATTATTTTTGCCGTAAGATATTAATTCGGCTTAGAAATGACAGCGACAGCGGCACATGACTCCGTTTCTAAAATTTTCGCGAACTAACTGTTCAAAGTAAGCTTTCATCATGTCCTCCTGTTTAATTATCTACCAAATTACTAGGTTATTTATACACTATTATTACCCAGTAAATCAATAGGAAATATCAAAATAATTCAACAAAAATATCTTTAAGATATGAACAACCTGGAAAAATTCCTTGAGAAATTGGATGCAAACAATGATTTTTTCTTAACGCTACGCTAAAACTCAGGAAAAGTCTGTTTTTCATTCAAGTTCTTGTAAATCACAATCTTCTACACTAACAATTCCCCAAAAATATGTTATATTATAGATATGAACAAACCGCGATACCTGCCAATCGGCATTCAGACATTTGAAAAAATCCGTGTGGACAACGCTGTTTATGTGGATAAGACTTCATTTGTTGAAAGCCTTGTGCGAAATGGAAAACCATATTTTCTGATTCGCCCCCGTCGCTTCGGAAAATCCCTTTTTCTTTCCACTTTGAGAAGTTATTTTGAAGGGCGCAAAGATTTGTTTGAAGGGCTTGCCATTTCCAAAACCGAAACAGAATGGAAACAGTATCCGGTGTTTTATTTTGATTTTAACGTAGGCGATTTTACAACGGAAGAAAATTTCAGAGCTTCTCTTGGCTTAAAACTTGATTCCTACGAAAAAATCTACGGCGTAAGAAATCCAAATGTAAAAAGTCCAGCAGACCGTTTTAGTGATTTATTAAAATCGGCTCACGAAAAAACAGGCTTACAAGCAGTTGTCCTTGTAGACGAATACGACAAGCCGCTTTTAAACGTCATTGACGACCAGAACCTTGTGGATGCCTTTAGAAAAATTTTAAAAACTTTTTACGGAGTTTTAAAAGGCGAAGATGCCCACATTCAGTTTGTCTTTATTACAGGCGTAACCCGCTTTGACAAAGCGAGCATTTTTTCTGATTTGAACAACCTTCGTGATATTTCCCTTTCAGTTTTAAAGAGTTTGTTTCGTACTATGAATGTCAGGATTTACAGCAAGCTTTTGACCGATTTGCATTGGAAGGTGGAATGTCTGGTTCCTATTTATATGAATCAATCGACGACAAATACAATTACTTAAATGAAATTTTTGAAACATTGATTGTTCGAGATATTCAGCAAAAATATAAAATTAAGAATATTTCGCTTTTGAACACATTAAATGATTTTCTGGTGGACAATATTTCTTCGGAATTTTCAGCAAGAAGCATTGCAAACACACTTACATCAAAGGGAAGCAAAACAGATGACAAAACAGTTTCTTCCTACATCAAATATCTTTGTGCTTCTTTTGCATTTTACAAAATCCGCCGCTATGATATAAAAGGAAAAAAATATCTTGCAAGTCAGGACAAATATTACCTTGCAGACCATTCTTTTAAATACGCTAAGCATGGAACAAAGAACCTGGATACAGGGTTTAATACAAACCCTGTAAACAAACGAGTCAAGGGTTTAAGCGAAGCGTCCCTTGACCGTTTGTACTATGGAAAAATTTACGAAAACATAGTCTGCATGGAACTGTTACGCCGAGGTTATGAAGTTTACACAGGTGTTCTTTACAAAAAAGAAATTGATTTTGTGGCCATAAAGCGCGACGAAAAAATTTATATTCAAGTAAGCGATGACATTTCCCGCCCAGAAACAATGGAAAGAGAAACTGCACCGCTTTTTAGCATAAAAGATGCCTACCCAAAAATGATAATTGCCAGAACAAAGCATCCCCTGTATCAGTATGAAGGAATTGCAGTCTGGGATATTGCGGAATGGTTGATGAATGAATAATGTTTAGTGACTCAACAAGTAAATAGCAAGATGAAAGAAAATAATATAAACTAAAATTATGGTAATAAGATTTAGGAGTTAATCAAATGGCAGTTTCAATTTCAAAAATATTAAAAGATACAGAATATAAGTTTGACCAGTTTTCACAAGAACAGATTTTTGCTTTAGAGAGTTCTATTTCAGTTAAAACAGATAAAAATGGAAAAGAGCTTTATTATGTTAAGTGCCTTATTCGTGACAAAGAAATAAAACTTACTCCAGAAGAATGTGTAAGACAGCTTTATTTAGACACTCTTATAAATGAATATGAATATGGTACAGACAGAATTCAGCTTGAATATCCTGTAAAATTTGGTCGTGAAGAAAAAAGAGCTGATATTGTCATTTTTGATAAAGACCGCCCGACAGTTCCGTATATTATTGTTGAACTTAAAAAGCCAAAATTAAAGGACGGAAAGGAACAGCTGAAAAGCTATTGTAACGCAACAGGTGCTCCTATTGGAATTTGGACTAATGGAAGTCAGATTTCTTATTATAATAGAAAAGATCCAAACTATTTTGAAGATATTCCAAATATTCCAAAATCAACACAAAAACTTTCTGAGATTATAACTAAAAGATGGACTCTTGAAGACCTTGTTCAAAAAGACAAACTTGTAAATGAACGAAAAAGCCTTAAAGATTTGATTCTTGAAATGGAAGATGAAGTTCTTGCAAATGCTGGTGTTGATGTTTTTGAAGAAGTTTTCAAACTTATTTTTACAAAGCTTTTTGATGAAATGGAAAGCGGACGCAAAAAGGACAGGACTCTTGAATTCAGAAATTATGGCTATACAGAAACTGAATTGAAAGAAAATATGCAGTCGCTTTTTGAAAATGCAAAGGAAAAATGGTCTGGAATTTTTGAAGCGTCAGACAAAATAAATTTAACTCCATCCCATCTTTCTGTTTGTGTTTCAAGTTTGCAGGATGTAAAACTTTTCAATTCAAATCTTGAAGTCGTTGATGAAGCCTTTGAATATCTCATCAATAAAAGTTCAAAAGGTGAAAAAGGTCAGTATTTTACACCTCGCTATGTAATTGATATGTGTGTCCGAATGCTCAATCCAAAAGAAAATGAGACAATGATTGATACTGCTGCTGGAAGCTGTGGTTTCCCTGTGCATACGATTTTCTATGTTTGGCAGAAGATTTTGGAACGAAAAGGACTTACAAGAAGTCATCTTTTTACTTTGGAACAGAAACCTGCTGAATGTACGGATTATGTCGTAAATAAAGTTTTTGCAATTGATTTTGACCCTAAAGCTGTGCGAGTTGCAAGAACCTTGAATCTGATTGCTGGTGACGGACAAACTAATGTGCTTCATTTGAATAATCTTGATTATGACCGTTGGAGCGAGACAACAAATGATGAAAACTGGCAGGACACATATTTTGAAGGCTGGAAAAAATTAAGGAAACTCAGAAAGCAGAAAGACAGTGATCAGGATTTTAATTTTGATATTCTTATGGCAAATCCACCTTTTGCTGGAGACATAAAAGAAAGCAGAATCATTTCAAAATATGAACTTGGAAAAAATGAAAAAGGAAAATATCAGAATAAAGTTGGTCGAGACATTCTCTTTATTGAACGAAACCTTAACTTTTTGAAATCGGGCGGAAGAATGGCGATTGTTCTTCCTCAAGGACGATTCAATAATTCCAGCGACAAATATATCCGTGATTATATAGCAGAGAGGTGCAGAATTCTTGCCGTTGTTGGTCTTCACGGAAATGTTTTTAAACCTCACACAGGAACAAAAACAAGCGTTTTATTAGTCCAGAAATGGGATGAAAAACTTTGTCCTAAAAAAGATGATTACGATATTTTCTTTGCCACAATGCAGAAGCCAAGCAAAGACAATTCAGGCGATAAAATATATGTTCGTGATGAAAACGGACAGCCTAAACTTGATTCTCACGGTCATTTGATTGTTGACCACGACCTTTTTAATCACGAAGGATTGACACAGGATGGAATTGCCGAAGCTTTTGCCGAATTTGCAAAAAAAGAAGGATTAAGTTTTTTCTAAATAGCCCTTTCAATGAGGCAAAGTACAAGGCTTTGTTGGAAGGGCTGGAGATTAGTGTTGTAAAGTTGAGTGAAGTAAAAGGCGAATTCAGAATTGAAGCTGAACATTATCAACATAAATACCAGAAATTACTTGAAAGATTAAATAAAGATTTTTCATATTTGAAAGATTTAGTTTCAAAACCAATTCAGACTGGTCATACACCATCAATGAAAGATTCTAGATTTTATGGTGGAAATATAAAATTTGTTAAGACTGATAATCTGCGAGAAAATGAAATAAAAGAACCTTTTTCAAATTATCTGTCGAATTTGGGAAATTCAGAAATAAAAAGAACTGAATTACAAGAAAGGGATATTATTACAACGATTATTGGTGCAACTTATGATGTAATTGCAAGAAGTTGTATCGTACAAAAATCTCTTTTGCCAGCGAATATAAATCAAAATATTGCTCATATTAGACCTGATAAAAAGAAAATAAATCCAGAATATCTGAATGTCTATTTGAATTCAAAGTATGGGAAAATGTATCTTGAGTATTTATCGAGACAAATGGAACAAGTGAATCTAAATTGTGAGGAAGTTGGAATGGTAAAAGTTCCAATTTTTTCTGATACTTTCCAATCAAAAATAGAATCTCTTGTAAAATCTGCTCATGCAAAACTAGAAGAATCAAAATCTCTCTACTCACAGGCAGAAGACCTTTTGCTTGGTGAACTTGAATTAAAAGACTGGCAGCCAAAAAACACTTTGCACACAACAAAGAAATTCAGCGACTTTGCACAAAGCGGAAGACTGGATGCTGAATATTATCAGCCAAAATATGATGATTTGTTTGAAAAACTTTCTTGTTTGAATTGCAAAAGACTTGGAAAAATTGTTTCTATAAAAAAATCTTTTGATCCAGGCAGTGATGCTTATCAAGAAACTGGAATACCATTCATTCGAGTTTCAGATATTTCAAAGGACGGAATTGAAAAAACTGAATTGCATCTATCTCCAATGGATTTTGATATCCCTGAATTAAAGCCAAAGAAAGATACAATTTTGTTCTCGAAAGACGGAAGTATTGGAATTGCATACAAAGTACAATCAGATTTGAATGTATTTACTTCCGGTGCTTTACTCCATTTAGTAACAACAGATTCCTCAATTCTGCCCGATTATTTAACACTTGTTTTAAATTCAGTTGTCGTAAAATTGCAGGCAGAAAGAGATTCAAATGGGGCAATTATTCAACATTGGAAGCCTTCTGATATTGAAAATGTAATTATCCCAATCCTCCCCGAACAAATCCAAAAAAAAATTGCCTCACTTATTCAACAGTCTTTTGAATGCAAGGCACAAAGCAAACAGCTTCTGGAAGATGCAAAACGAATGGTGGAAGAGGAGATTGAAAAAAATTAATTAACGGAGAAAAAATAATGCTAAAAATAGTGGAATATACAATCCCATTACTTATTGGTTTAGTTGCTGGATTTTTACCAAATATTATATCCAATAAATATAATGAAAAGTGCTTAAGGCGTGATAAACAAGAATGTTTGTATGAAAGTATTACAAAGTGGTATAACCGATTTTTTGGTCAAGTTCAGTATTTTATTTTGGTTTTAGATAACAAAATAGATTGGAATCAGTATTTAGACTATAAACTAGAAACAAACAAGGAAAGCAACTTCTTGAAAAATGAAATAATAGTAAATATATACTTTCCAAAAATTTCTAAACCTTTAAATGAATTAACTACAAGTATGCAGTCATTATACAATTTTATTGAAGATGAAATAAAAGAATCTTATATAAAAGGTAGAAATATATCATTATACAAAGAAAAAGTCTTTGAAAAATTGATGGTTTGCAATAATCTTTGTGAGAAACTCAAAAATGATATAAAAAATCTAAAAATATAAAACATAAAAACTATTGAAGAAGTTTACGGTTTAACAGATGAGAAAATCGCTGTTGTGGAAAGAAGCGGAATATATTAAGGAGTTTTAAAATATGAAAAAATCTTTTTATTCATGGTTGCAGCAGTTCAAATCTGATGAATCTTCTTTGGGAGATTTTGCAAGAGATGCAAAATCAGATAAAGATTTCCCTCGTCAATCAAGTTCATATAAACATATACATGATTATCTTGAAAGTAAAAAAGCCTGTGCAGAAGTTTTAGATAATTTCAATGAGTTTTATGAGCAATATAAAGTTATGAATGAATCAAAAACAAGTGAATTGGCACCGACTCTTTTAGCAGATGCTCGTTCCATTATTCAAAATGCCAGAAGCAATGCTGTTCGCAGTGTGGATTTTTGCAGAGTTCAGATGTATTGGAAACTTGGAAAACGCATTTTTGAGGAAGAACAGCACAGACAGGCAAGAGCAGATTACGGAACCTTTTTGATAAAAAATCTGGCAGAAAAACTTGAAGCTGAATTTGGAAGCGGTTTTGGAAAAAGACAGCTAGAAAGAGCAAGACAGTTCTTTTTAACTTATCCAATTGCGTCTACACTGCGGACGCAATTAAGCTGGTCTCAATACAAACTTTTGATTGCAATTTCGGATTCTGATAAACGAACTTACTACGAATTGGAAAGCGTGAATAATGCTTGGACAGGTCGAGAACTTGAACGTCAGATTAATTCTCTTTTGTATGAACGGCTTTTGAAAAGCAACGACAAAGAAAAAGTTATTGCTGTTGCAAAGAAAGAGCAGATTCCTCAAAATCCAACCGAAATCATAAAAGACCCAATGGTTTTGGAATTTTTGGGTCTTGAAAAGAAAAGTGAGTATTATGAGTCAGATCTGGAAAATGAACTCATAAATCATCTTGAACAATTTTTGCTGGAACTTGGAAACGGTTTTACTTTTGTCGCCCGTCAAAAACGGCTTTTAATCGAAGATGATGAATATTTTGCAGATTTGGTTTTCTATAATCGTCTCTTGCGTTGTTTTGTTGTAATTGAATTAAAAACTCACAAACTTTCTCACGAAGATTTGGGACAGCTTCAAATGTATGTGAATTATTTTGACAGAAAAGAAAAGCTTCCTGAAGAAAACAAGACAGTCGGTATTCTTTTGTGTACTGCCAAAAATGATGAAATGGTAAAAATGTCGCTTCCAGAAGACAACAAAACAATTCTTGCAAGTCAGTATGAACTTTATCTCCCAAGCGAAGAAAAACTAATTGATGAAATTAAAAAGTATCAGAAGAATGAAGAAATCGCCGTTGTGGAAAGGAAGTAAATAACAATATATCATGGTGGAATTTCTGAAATTTTAGTTTAAAGGAGCATGAAGATATTTCAGAGTCAAAAATAAAAATTATTGCCGCATACATAATTTCTCAATCTGAAGATATAACTCAGCTTATGCTCCAAAAAATGCTGTACTACATTCAGGCTTTATATTGGCTTTATTATAAGAAATTTTTATTTGCCGAGGATTGTGAAGCTTGGGTTCATGGACCAGTATATCGTGTAATTTATGACAAGTACAAAGATTATCATTTTGACAGTCTTGAAGAAAAAACAATAACAAAACCTAATGTAACTACTGATGAAAAGACCATTGCTGATTTAGTTATAAAATATTTTGGTTGTTACAGCGGTCGTATTCTCGAAAAATTCACTCATCTTGAAACACCATGGTTAAAGACTAGAGAAGGTCTTCAGGAAAATGAAAGATCTGACAGAATTATTGATAAAGAACTTCTAAAGGAATATTTTTCAGAAAATATTGGAAGTGATGTGAATAAATTTATTCCTAATGTTGAAAACTATTCACGCCGTCAGTTTTCTGTTGTTATGGGGAATTAATATAAATCGATATAATAAATAAATAGAATAAGCTTACCCGTAAGCGATGTGCAGGGCGGCGAAGCCGTTGTTTGTGGCGATGGTTGAGCTTGTCGAAACCACCAGAACAAACAATGAGCGTTAGCGGAACCCGGAACGTAGCGCCCCCAAGTGGCGAAGACACTTGGGGGAACGGCCAGAAAAATCAGATTCTATTTATCTCCACGGTAATCCAGGTTCAACCTTGTAATATCAGGATTAGAATTTTCCAGAGCCAGCATCATGAATTTTCTGCCATCCTGAAACACTTTCAAAAATCTTCTGAACCTGCTCCGCAGAATTTGCAAGAACTCGGATTGCAATGCCGCTTCCTTCTGTCTGGGTTACGCTTACTTGCGGAACGGCAGTTTTTTCTGCTTCTTCAAGATTCTGGGTAGTATACAAAAGCTTTGGTTCCAGCCCCAGGGGGTCAAATAAATCCGCAGGTTTTACGCCAAAACCAAAAAGCAGCATTGTACCAGAGTGGGAATATTGGCCGTACATAACAGGAGTCTGCATAAATGCCTTGCGCTCCGGAAATAGCCCGCAATCGCTGCCTTCAAAAATTGTGTTGTCTCTGTAAATTAATTTGCAGTCGTTTTCCCTGCGGATTTCCACCAGATTTTTGTAATAGCGATAGTCAAAAGCTTCTCCATGAGCCTTGCGCCCGCAGCAGATGCAGTCCGCATAAACAAGGCGGCTTGTGCTGTCCTTAAGACTGATAACGGTTTTACTTTCGAATGCACTGCCTGCAAAAGGCATACAAGGAAGGGGCGTATATACAAAAAGTGCGCCAGAACCAACCTGCGCCACAATATTCCGAACAGCAACAGCTCCATCATCCATCTTAAAAATCTTTTCAAAGGACTGGCTTACAAGCTCCAGTGTTGCGCCATCATTTACAAAGAAATCATGCTTCTGCTGGTCGCCCGCCATAATTCCGGCACTGGCACTCTGCTGGTAAACAGTAATTCCGCCATCGTCCCTTGCAAAAGGCTTCATAATTTTAAATGGTGCCGTAAAAAACTGATCTTCCAGCACGGTCTTACCTGCAGAATTCAAAGAGGCTTTTATTTTCAATTCAGAAATGCGATTAAAATTATTCATTAAAAATCCTGTGGGCGTTGCGGGAGGCAAAACGCAAATAAAATTTTCCGCCTCCCGCAGAAGGGGTAATCCGCAACGAAGTGCGGATGCAGGGGAAGGCTTTCCCCTCTTAAAAAATTAGTCCTTTTCGGAACCTTTCTATTTAAGCTTTATAAATCCGTGAAAAATACATCGTGGTTTAAAAAATCAATAACCTTGTCCACGCCTTGGCCGCTGCGGATGTCGGTAAATACAAAAGGCTTTTCGCCGCGCATTTTTTTGCTGTCCCGCTCCATAACTTCAAGGCTTGCGCCAACCATAGGAGCAAGGTCAATTTTATTGATGACCAGCAGATTGCTCCTCATAATTCCAGGGCCGCCCTTTCTTGGAATTTTATCGCCTTCTGCCACATCAATTACAAAAATCGTTGCATCAACCAGCTCCGGACTGAAAGTTGCGCTAAGATTGTCGCCGCCAGATTCAATGAACATCAGCTCAATATCAGGAAAACGTCGCCTTAGCTCGTCAACTGCTTCAAGATTCATGCTGGCATCCTCGCGAATCGCCGTATGAGGACACCCGCCTGTTTCCACGCCAATAATCCGTTCCGGTGGAAGCACCGAATGCGCCGTTAAAAATTCCGCGTCTTCTTTTGTGTAAATATCGTTGGTGATTACGCCCATCGAATATTTTCCGGCCAGCCGTCGAGTCAGTGCCTCTACCAGTGCCGTTTTTCCAGACCCAACAGGTCCTGCCACACCAATTTTTGTGAACTGCATAATTCCTCCATAGTGGCGCCGTAATTCCAGCCCAGAGTTTTAAGGG
>SAMEA104315435__coassemble_941_pt1 | contig 15396 bp, 10 predicted proteins | sample SAMEA104315435__metabat2_high_PE_028 | metagenome-assembled genome bin SAMEA104315435 (sample SAMEA104315435) | gut metagenome | biome: Monkey gut; feature: monkey-associated habitat; material: faeces | place: China | collected 2013 | reverse complement strand
GGATTATAAAAATCAATTTTATGCATTACCAATTAAAATTCGAAATTCGAACTATTTAACAGTTTATCATGCTATGCAATATTTTTCGAGATTAAATGGTGATTGTTGAAGGTAGAAAATGTTTTTTCTTTGTAATTTGTGTGATATAATAAAATTGTTTAACAATTATGGAGGATTTATGACTCACGAAGATGAAGTTGCTGCAAAAGCAATTCGTATTTCTACATTAAAATCACTTAAACTTAAGAAAAAGCTTAGAATCAAACAGATAAAAGATAAAGCAGAAGCTGAAATCAGGGCAATAAATGTGCAGTATGCAGATGATCCTGAACGTCTGAAGGCAAAGTATGCGGCTGCTGATTATGCTCGTACAGAAAAAGCACGAAAAAGAGCAGAAAATAGAATTGCTCGCGAAAAAAAGCATTTGGAACAGCAGCATAAGCTTAGAATATATACAATTGGCGAAGAAATTTTCAGTTCCATTGTACAGGGAATTGGTGCAGGTTTGTTTATTGCGGCTACAGTTTTGCTTTCTGTTGTTGCGACTTCAAAAGTTCCTGCAGAATCAAAGGTTGTATACACTTCGCTCTATGCATCATTTGGCGGAATAATGGTTTTTAATTACATTATGTCTGTTTTGCATCATGCGCTTACAAATTCTTCTGCAAAAGAAGTTTTTAAGCGACTTTGCCGCATAAGCATTTTTCTTGTTATTGCCAGCGCTTTGATGATTTATTCGTACACAGCTGTTTCGCAGCGTGTAGTTTCTGGGCTTTATGCGCTGATTGTTCTTGGTATTGCAGGAACAGTTTGTCTTGTTGGTATTTTTATGTACGCGATTGCAGGCAGTCGCCTTGAAGTTGTAAACATTGTTTTTAATGCTGTTTTGGGATGGGCGTGTCTGTTTATCTGTGCAAGACTTTATCATGCAATCACTCCAAAAAGCTTTAGAATGCTGATTTTGAGCGGAATTTTGTTCACAACAGGGCTTGTATTCTGCAGTATCAGAAAAGTTAAATATATGCATGCTGCTGGCGATTTAATCGTTCTTTGTGCCAGCGTCTATATGTTCTTTTCATTCTTCTTTATGTACTAATCTTTTTCCGCTATCTGATAGTTCCAGTTGTGCTTAGGATAGCGGCCTTTCATTTCCTTGCAGATTTCTGGCCATGTAGTTGACCAGAAGCTTTCCAGATTGTCTGTAATCTGGAGAGGCCTGCGGGCCGGGGACAAAAGCTTTAATAATACGGGCATACCAAGAATTTCAGGCGTTTCAAAACAACCGAAAATCTGCTGAATGATGATTTCCAGTACTGGGCGGATAACGGATATGGTTCTGTCCTGTGGCGAGGATTGCAGTTCGTATGTGATTTTGCGTTTTTTTCCGTTTGGAAGAATAATATAGGAAGGTGCGCATGAATCAAGGGTGGTGCCGTCTAAATACCAGAAGAGCGCATCGTAAACTGTTTTTTCGTCAATTTTTGTTTTACCGCTTAAAAACGGAAGGAGCCATTCTTCTACAGAAGCAGAAAGATTTTTGTCGGAGGATTTGCTCTCTTCATTTTTCTGCTGTGCATAAAATTTTTCGCGGATAATCAGGAGCTTTGCTTCGTCATTTAATGGCAGGGTTTCTATCCCTTTCTGCTGAACCTGCCAGCAGAAAGCAGCTGCGTAATCTTCAGGTTTTGCTGTAAGCTGTTTAGAAGACAGAATGATTTTTCCAAAATACAGATTTTCGCATTTCTTTAATTTATTTCCTTCAAATATAGTTATCGTGCGTTTTTCTGTTCTGTTTTCGAAAGAAAGCCATTCTTCTGCTTTATCCGTCTCAATTTTGTGATAGGAATAAATTGTTCCTTCTGCAACGCCTGCGTCGATTTCTGGAACAACAATCCATTCTGGCAAAATCCCGTGTTTTTGAATTTCATCCTTTTTTAGATGTGCTGTTCTTCCGCTGGGGAACTGATATGTGCCTTTTGTGGCAGTTTGCTTTGCCAGACGGTCTGGAAAGCCAGCCAGCAGAGCCATTTCCTCAGATTTTGCGCTGGGATACGTATTTTCAGTCAGATTTGAAATTCGCTGTTTTATGTCATTAACGTATTTTTTCTGAATGTCTGGAGAAGATTTTGAAAACGATGAATACTGAACTGTAATTTGAGGAAAACCTGATAATGCTGTTGCGCAAAGGCGCGGATGAAGTCCTAGCTGGAGGGCGTTAATGCCGTGGGACGTTATTTTGCCATTTTTCAGAAAGCCAAGTAATTCCAGCAGTTTGACTGATTCCTTCCAGGCGTTTAGATTTGGAAGGTCCAGCCATTGAAGATTTTGTGGTTCAAAAACGCCCCAGTTGGCGCATTCCAGAACCAGTGAAGTTATGTCTGAACGAAGAATTTCTGCAGGTGTGTTTTCAATGCGAACATCGTTTTTGTTCCAAAGGCGAATGCATTTTCCTGGTCCAAGTCGCCCGGCACGCCCGGCACGCTGTTCTGCAGAAAACATACTTGCATTTTCAGTAACAAGATGTTCCATTCCTAAGGAAATATTCATTCTGTTTATTCTGGCAAGCCCAGAATCAATTACGGTTTTTACGCCAGGCACAGTAAGGGAAGTTTCTGCGATTGCACTAGACAAAATAATTCTTGTTACGTCTTCTTTAAGGGGGCTTAAAACTTTTTTCTGTTCATCAAGAGTAATTGAACTGTGAAGAATCATAAGCTCTGTGTTTTCGTTAGGGAAACCGATTTCTTCCAGTTCTGCTTTGCATCTGCGTATGTCTGCAATTCCTGGAAGAAATACAAGAATTGACTGTTTTTTGTCTTTTATTGAGCGGAGAGTGGTTATAATTGCAGAGGAAACGCTGATTTTGCCTGAATATTCAATTTCTACTGGGAACTGACGGCCGGGAATCTTCATTACTGGGGCTGGCTGTTCTTTTGAACCCAGGTATTCAGCAACTTTTTCTGTTTCTATTGTGGCAGACATTACAATAACGTACAAATCGTCTCGCAGTTCCATTGCTTCTTTTAGGAATGCAAGTGCTAAATCTGCGTGGATTGAGCGTTCGTGGAATTCGTCGATAATTACAACGCTGATTCCTTCTAAAGACGGGTCAGACTGGAGCTTGCGGGTAAGTATGGCTTCTGTAATGATTTCTAGCCGGGTTTCTTTTGAAATTTTTGATTCAAGATGCATTCTGTAACCAACTGTTTGACCAACCTTTTCGCCAAGTGTTTCTGCAATGCGGTTTGCAATGGAAAGTACGGCAAGTCTTCGTGGTTCAAGCATGATTACGGACTGAGGAAAAGCTTTTAAAATGGCTTGTGGAACTGCCGTTGATTTTCCGGCAGCAGTTTCGGCAGTTAATACTAAGAATCTGCTGGAAGAATTTTTAAGGGTACAGCAGATTTCATCAAGATACGGTATTATTGGCAGATTTTGCATTGCACACTATTTTACGTATTTTTTTTCAAAATCTTCAACTGCTAAAGGCTTGTCAAAATAGAATCCTTCTAATAATCAGTTCCCGTTTCTTTTAGGAAATCAACATATTCTTTTGTTTCAACATCTTCTGTGATTACAGGCTCTTTAGTCGTTTTGAAAGGTTGATGATGGAATGAAGAATAGCACATTGCTTCATTAAAAAAAATCTTCTCCGTTGATATTAAAAAAGTAAACGGCATCGGTCATTTTGCATACAACTTCTTCCAGTTGTTTATAAAGTAGATGCTTAGGGGTAAAATGTTCCTGGGATATTCTCGATTTGAAGTTAATTGCACATTATGTTAAAATCAATCAGATGGTGGAAAAAATTTTAGAATTTGATAAATCAGCAATTGTAAGGGATTTAAAATACAGGATTTTATTCATTACAGTAACTTGCATTTTTTTAATTCTTATGGGAATTCCTCAGTTACATCTTGGTTACTTACGAGTTGGTCAGAAATCTCTGACACTTATGCATATTCCTGTCCTTGCTGCAGTTTTTTTTACAGGTTTGTCAGGTGCATTTATTTCTTCTCTTTTATTTGGAATTCTAAGCTTTATCAGCGCATTTGCGGTAAATGGCGGAATTTTATCTGATTTTTTTATGAATCCTCTTTGTTCTGTTTTGCCAAGATTGTTATTTGGTTTTATTGCATGGTGGATTTTTTCTGTAAGTTGCAAACGGATAACAGTTGTATTGGGCGCAGGTATTTCTGCGTTTGCGGCAAGTTTTCTTCATTCTTTTATGGTAATTGGTTCAATTTATGTTTTTTCATATCATAGAGCGATTCAGATTTTTAAAGGTGCTGGATATTTTGAGTTAATGCAAAAACTGATTTCTGGAGTTCTACTGGAAGCTTTTATTGCGGCTGTGCTTTTATTTTTAATAATTCTAATTGTAAGAAAAATAAAACCATGCAAAGGTGGTAATTAAAATGCAGGTAGTAATAGTTGGAGCTGGATTTACAGGTATTCAGCTGGCAAAGGTTCTTGTTAATGAAGGTAACAATGTAACTTTGATTGATAATAATATTGAAGTAACTCGTCATATTGGAGATCAGGTTGACTGTACTGTTATAACTCAAGATGGAAACAATCTTGAAACACTGGAATCTGCAAGAATTGCAAATGCTGATGTTCTTGTTTGTCTTACAGATAATGACGAAGTAAATATGATTACCTGTTCCCTTGTTGATCAGGTTTATCCGAATATTTTAAAAATTGCCCGTGTTCGTAATTATGCATATTACACAAATACGGCTGTGGCAAAAAAAACACATGCTAATACTTTTAGTGGTTCTCACCGTCCTTTGTACGGCATTGATTACATGATTCATCCTGATGTTGAAGCTGCTGAAGCCATTGTAAAAGCTGTTGAAAGCGGAGCTGTAAGTAACATAGTTTCGTTTGATAATTCTCTTATGCAGATTTCCAGAATTACAGTTGGTGAAGGAAGTTTGTTTGACGGTCACAAACTTATGGATTTCAGATCTTTAACAGATATCCGTATGCTTGTAAGTTATGTAGAAATTGACGGAAAAACTTCTCTGCCGTCTGGTTCAACGGTCGTTACAGCAGGTTGTACTCTTGGGATTTTAAGTTCAAAGGAAGATGTTAGCAAAATTCTAGAATTGTGCGGTTCTAAGCAAAAGGGCTTTAGAAAAATTGCGATTATTGGAGCAGGACGAATTGGAACTTTGATTGCAAAACAGATAACTGAAACAAAAAAATTTGGTGCAATAAATTTCTGGGGAAAGCGTAAATCAAATCAGATTGTTTCCATTATTGATACAGATTCTGAACTGACTAGGATTGCATCTGAAAAATTTCCGGATTCAAATGTTTTGTGTGGTGATGCAACAGATGAAAGCTTCCTTAGGGAAGAGCATATTCCTGATTATGACCTTGCAATCTGTGCAACTCATAACCATGAATTGAATATGGTTCTTGCCGCTTATCTTGAATCTCTTGGTGTAAAACAGTCAATTTCCCTTGTAACAAGTTCCGCATTTGCTGATATTGCTACAAAACTGGGAGTAGACGTTTCCATTGCTTTGCGAGATGTAATTGTAGATTCAATTATGAGTCATATGAGAGGTAAGGCTGTAAAAGAAATTCATACAATTACAAACGGAGAATTTGAAATTATCGAATGTGAAGTTACAAGTTCATCTGAAGTTCTTGGAAAAAAACTGAAGGAAATTGCAGAACCAGGAAAATATCTTGTTCTGCTGGACAGACACGCAGGTGCAGAAGAATATGAAATTGCCATTGGCGACACGATTTTTGCTTCTGGAGATCATCTTGTTTTGATTACTCAGGCAGAAGAAAGTCGCAGAATTCTAAAATTTTTTGGAAATGTAACAGAATAATATGTTTATAGTAAGTTTGATTAACATTCTATCGGCTCTTATTGCAATTGTTGGTACAACTTTTCTGATTCCGATTGTAGTGGCGTTGGTTTACGGGGAAACGGAAGTTCTTTCTGCTTTTATTGTTCCAATGCTCTGCAGCTGGATTTTCTTTATTTTAAGCAGACTGATTTTGAAAAAGCGGAAATTTGTTGTTTCTATAAGAACAACTTTTGTTGTGGTTGCCAGTTCCTGGTTTTTAACAAGTCTTTTTGGAATGTTGCCTCTGTATTTGAGCGGATGTATTCCTGATTTTACAGATGCTTTTTTTGAAAGTGTAAGTGGATTTACTACAACTGGCTGTACAATTTTAAGTGAAATTGAAAGTCTGCCAAGAAGTATTAATTTGTGGCGATGTCAGACTCACTGGCTTGGCGGAATGGGAATTGTAGCCCTTACAGTTGCTCTTTTGCCTTTGCTTGGTGTAGGCGGTTTTCAGCTGATAAAAGCGGAAACAACAGGTCCTGAAAAAGGCAAGATAACTCCTAAAATCACAACAACAGCAAAGCTTCTGTGGATAATCTATCTTGTTTTTACAGTGCTGGAAGCTGTTCTTTTGCGCATTTTTGGCATGGATACAGTAGATGCAATTTCTCATGCGTTTTCTACCCTTGGAACAGGTGGCTTTTCTTCTATGAATAACAGTATTGGCGGATACAATTCTGCTTCAATTGATGTTATTTGTACGGTATTTATGTTTTTTGCCGGCGTGAACTTCAGTTTGTATTATTATGCGGTTACAGGAAGATATTCTGAAATAAAAGACAATTCTGAATTAAAGGCATACGTTTCTGTTTTTGCAGTAAGTGCTTTGGGAATTGCGCTTTTTACGATGTCGCAGTACGGTTCAATTTTCAAGGCGTTGCGATATTCTTCTTTTCAGACTGCTGCAATCATAACGACTACGGGTTTTGCTACTTTTGATTATACAAAATGGCCTGCCGCTGCCCAGTTCTTTATTTTTGTTCTATTTTTTATAGGCGGTTGTTCAGGTTCTACTGGCGGTGGAATAAAAGTAGTTAGATGGGTAATTCTGGGAAAGCAGTTTAACAATGAAGTCAAAAAACTTTTGCACCCGCATGGAGTTTTTAGCCTTCAGTTGAATAAACAGCCGGCGAACAAAAGTATTGTATTCAGCGTTGTGGCATTTTTATTTTTATATTTAATGCTTGTTATTGTTACAACGTTTATTGGTTGTATTGGAAATCTTGATTTGTTTACGTCGTTTACAACAGCATTATCAATGGTAGGAAATGTTGGTCCTGCCTTTGGAAAACTTGACCCTACCTGCAATTACGGATGGCTGCCTGCATTTGTCAAATGGTGGTATACGTTTGCAATGATTGCGGGGCGTCTTGAATTGTATACTTTCGTTATTTTCTTTATGCCTGCTTACTGGAAAAAATAAAAAAACGGGAACCTTCAACGAAAGTTCCCGAAAATTGAGTATGTTTAAAACCTTTAAAAAGGGGTTTTACAAATTTGGTTGGGGCTGTCCAATAAGTTTGCATTACGGTGGTTTCGACAGGTGGTATCCTGAGCCTGTCGAAGGACTCAACCACCGCGAACTCGCACATCATATTTGTTATAAGCAGAATCATGACTATCACACTAAATTTGGTGGTTTCGACAAGCTCAACCACCGCGAACTCGCACATCTTATTTGCTATAAGCAGAATCATGAACACCACTAATTGCTCTTCCGCTTGGTTCGTCCATGTTTTTCCAGGCTTCATGTCGTTCGCTGCGCTCACTTACCTAGTTTGCTTCGCAAACTAGCCCTTGTATGCATCATTATGAACGCGTCGCAAGCCTTGCGGCTTGCTTACCGAGTTTTGCAAGCAAAACTCGCACATCTTATTTGTTATAAGCAGAATTATGAACACCACTAATTGCTCTTCCGCTTGGTTCATCCATTTTGCCCCAACTTTCATCCCATTCAAGTGCTTTTGCGGTACTGCAGGCAACGCCGGCTTCGTGTGGAACTACCTTTGCGGCACTGTCGCTTGGGAACAGGCGGCTGTAGATTTCGCGGTAGTAGTATTCCTCCTTTGTTTTTGGTGGGTTTACCGGGAAGCGGTTTTCGCGGCGGGCAAATTCTGCATCGCTTACCTTTTCTTCTGTCATCTTTTTAAGAGTATCAATCCAGTTGTAACCTACACCGTCAGAGAACTGTTCCTTCTGGCGCCATGCAATGTTTTCTGGAAGCATATCTTCGAATGCCTTACGCAAAATCCATTTTTCCATTCTCTGGTGGTTGAGCTTGTCGAAACCTCCAACTTTGGCATCTGGATTAATGATGTTCATCTTGTCTGACGGGTTCAATCTCATGGCAATGTCGATAAAGTATTTGTCGAGGAATGGAACCCGGCCTTCAACACCCCAGGCCATAAGAGACTTGTTAGCACGAAGACAGTCGTAAAGGTGAAGCTTGCTCATTTTGCGAACAAGTTCTTCGTGGAATTCCTGAGCGTTTGGAGCTTTGTGGAAATAAAGGTAACCGCCGAACAATTCGTCTGAACCTTCTCCAGAAAGAACCATCTTGATACCCATTGATTTGATTACGCGGGCAAGAAGATACATTGGAGTTGAAGCACGAACTGTTGTGATGTCGTAAGTTTCAATGTGATAGATTACATCTGGAAGAGCGTCCAAAGCTTCCTGGATTGTAAAGTGAACTTCGTGGTGAATTGTTCCGATGTAGTCTGCAGCTTTCTGAGCGGCGATAAGGTCAGGAGAACCTTCAAGACCAATTGCGAAAGAGTGGAGCTGTGGCCACCATGCAGCTTCTTTTGAATCTGATTCAATGCGCTTTTTGCTGAACTTCTGTGTGATGGCAGCGATAATAGAAGAATCCAAACCGCCCGAAAGAAGTACACCGTAAGGAACGTCTGACATAAGCTGAGCTTTTACAGCAGATTCAAGACCGTTCTTAACTTTTTCGATAACAGCAGGGTTGATAACATCGCCCTTTTCGTCTGTAGCTTTAGGATTGTTTTTTACAGCATCAAAAGATTCCCAGTCCCGTTTGTACCAGCGAACAGGTTTTTCGTCTTTTGAGTAGAAATAGTGGCCGTTAGGGAATTCTTCGATTGTTACGCATTCACCTTCAAGGGCTTTAAGTTCTGAACCAACGTAGTAGCGGCCCTGCTTGTCCCAGCCCTGATAAAGGGGAATTACACCGATTTCGTCGCGGCCGATAAGGTAAACATCGTTTTCTGAATCGTAAAGAGCAAAAGCGAAAATACCAGAAAGTTTTTCTATCATTTCGCCAAAGTCTTTCTTTTCGTCGCGGTATTTTTTGTACAATGCAAGGATAACTTCACAGTCAGAACCTGTGCGGAACTGATACTTGCCTTCAAATTCTTTACGGAGCTCCTTGTGGTTGTAGATTTCACCGTTGGCAGCAAGTATGATTTTTTCGTCATCAGAAACAAGCGGCTGCTTTCCAGAAAGCGGGTCAACGATAGAAAGACGTTCGTGACTCAAAATAGCATTATCACCTGTGTAAACACCGCTCCAGTCCGGACCGCGATGACGAATTTTCTTAGACATCTCAAGAACCTGCGCACGAAGCTGTTCCTTAAGACCTTCATCAATTGGCTGACTGCCACTGCTTAAATCAAATGCTCCAACGAATCCACACATGCTTAAAATAGGAAAAACCGTTAAAAATTGGATTTTCCCACGGAAAAATCCAATTTAGGTTTTTACCTGCAATCGGCACCGTGGAAGATGGAAAATCCGTTAAAAAAAATCGCGACCGAACAGGGAGCAATTTTTTAGGATTATCCTTATTCCTTTTTTGTTTGACTTTTCCGTAACCCCCATAAAAGTTTTTAAAAACAAAAAAAGGCGTCTACCTGAAAGTACACTATGTACCCTTAGGTAGACGCCTTCGTCTGATACGTATGTTATAGAAGAATTCAAAAAGATAGTCAACAGGTGGCAAAATGTAAAGCGTATAGAGTTTTCTGTATTATCTTTTAATCATTTGCCCTTTTATAAAAGCGACCTATAATTTCCTTTGACTGAATTACATTGATGAATGCGCTGGGGTCAACATTGCGAATCGCTTTTTCTAACGCCCCAGATTCCTGAGATGAAACTACCGTATAAAGCATTTTGTGTTCATTGCCAGCATAGCAGCCTTTTCCTTGAAAAACTGTTGCATCGTGGTTTGTTTTGTTTTTTATGATCTGATAAATTTCTTGATCTCTGTCGGTAATAATAATGAGGGTTGTTTTGGCATACTTTTTGTAAAGAAAATTCAGTCCTTGGGTTGAAACATACTGAAAAATGATAGAATAAAGGGCTGCATCCCAACCAACGATGATTCCTGCTGCAATCAGAACGCATGTATTAAACGCCAAAATCCAATTCCATGCAGATTTACCAGTTTTTTCAGAAATGAAAATAGCAATAAAATCAGTACCACCGCTGGAACTGCCTGCAAAAAGACACAGACTTATCGCTACGGAGTTGACAATGCCACCAAAAACGGCGCATAGAAGCATGTCATTAGTAAGGTTAAAGCCTGGAATTATATCAGTCATAAGACCAGAAACAAAAATCATTATTACTGAATAGATTGTAAATTTTTTACCGATGAACTTAAAACCAATAAAAAATGGAATGATGTTAAGACTGTACAAGAGTACAGAAAACGGAATTGTAATATTAAAAGAATTGAAAACTGTTTTCTGAATCAATAGTGAAAGTCCAGTAAATCCGCCTGGAAAAAGATTTGCGCTGTTTACAAAAGTGTTGATATTAACAGCCATAAGCAATCCGCCAAGAACAACGAGAAAAAAACGTTTAATTTCAAGAAAAACTGATTTAGATTCCATAACAGTAAATATAAGTACAAAAATTGAAAGTTTCCATAAAATTATCAACATTATTCGTGAAAACAGGGAAAGCGTTTGTAATTCCATGCTATAATTTTTTTATGGAACGAATTCTTATTGGATGTATGCGCTTTGGAAATTTTTCTAAAGAAGAAATGAACGGTTTTATTCACAAGGCTGCGGAGGCTGGGGCAAAGACTTACGACCACGCAGATATTTATGCCGACGGGCAGAGCGAACGCATTTTTGGAGAAGCTTTTGCCAGCGATGCAAGCTTAAAGCGGGAAGACTTTTATATTCAGTCAAAATGTGGAATTTGCAAAGGTTATTATGACCTTTCAGAAAAATACATTTTGCAGAGTGTGGACGGCATATTAGAGCGCCTGAAAACAGATTATCTTGATGCGCTTTTGTTGCATCGTCCGGATGCTCTTGTAGAGCCAGAAGAAGTTGCCGCCGCATTTTCAAAGCTGGAGCAGCAGGGCAAAGTCCGCAGTTTTGGCGTTTCCAATTTTAATTCGCTGCAGATAGAGCTGCTCAAAAAATATGTAAAGCAGCCATTAAAATACAATCAGCTGCAGTTAAGTCTTACAACAGCAGGAATGATTTCTCAGGGCATGGAAGTGAACATGAACACAAACGGTTCCCTTATGCATGATGCCAGCATTCTTGATTATTGCCGCCTGAATAATGTAACGATTCAAGCATGGAGTCCGTTTCAAAAACCAAACTGGAGAGGCCCATTTATTAATGATGGCGAATACGGTGAACTGAATCGCGTTCTTTACGAAATTGCACAGAGCAAAGGCAAAACGCCAGCACAAATTGCAGCCGCATGGATTTTGCGTCATCCTGCAAAAATGCAGATTGTTTCTGGAACAACAAATTTAGGCCGATTAAATGAAATTTTTGAAAGCAAAAATATTGAACTTACTCGCCAGGAGTGGTACAAGTTGTATTTGAGTGCAGGAAATATTCTTCCGTAAGAGAAGAACTGAATTTAGTCAGATTTTGGAGGATTTTTATGACAAACGAAAAAGTTATTGCAGCTCTTGAACAGGTAAAAACTTACTGTTCTCCGAGTTATCTTGATGAGGTGAATTACGCAATCGCAGTAATAAAAAAATTAAAAAAAGAAGGAATTGAAAAACCGTTAGAAACAGATTTTACAGTATTAAGAGGTAGCAAATAAAATGGTAGGAACGTTTTGGTCATTGGTGCCAGCAATCATAGCTATTGCATTGGCTCTTGTAACAAAAGAAGTTTATTCTTCACTTTTTGTGGGAATTGTAATTGGCGGTTTATTTTATTCAGGTTTAAGTTTTACAGGCTTTCTTACACATGTATTCGATGAAGGGCTTGTAAAGCAGCTTTCTGACAGCTGGAACGTAGGAATTCTTGTTTTCCTTGTTGTTCTTGGAACAATGGTTGCACTTATGAACAAAGCCGGCGGTTCTGCTGCATTCGGAAAATGGGCACAAAAGCATATCAAGTCAAAGATTGGCGCTCAGATTGCAACAATCTGTCTTGGAATCCTTATTTTTATCGATGACTATTTTAACTGTCTTACAGTAGGAAGCGTAATGCGCCCTGTTACAGATAAATACCGCCTTAGCAGAAGTAAGCTTGCATATCTTATTGATGCAACAGCCGCACCAGTCTGCATTATTGCGCCGATTTCATCGTGGGCAGCGGCAGTATCAGGCTTTGTAAGCGAAGGCGAAAATGGCATTGCACTTTTCTGTAAAGCAATTCCATTCAACTATTATGCGCTCTTTACAATCATCATGTTGTTTGTGCTTGTAATAATGGATTTTGAATATGGCACAATGAAACGCTCTGAAAACGAAAAATCAGAAGCTTTTGAATCCGACGATTCCGAAGAATTTTCAGATGAAGATTCTGGAAAAGGCAGGGTTATTGATCTGGTTTTCCCAATCGTTTCTCTTATAGTTCTTTGTACATTGGGTATGATATATTCCGGTGGATTTTTCACAAAATTTACAGAAGAAGAAGGACAGCAGATTGCCAACGGAACTTATCTGAACTTTGTAGAATCCTTTGCTGCCAGCGATGCATCAATTGGTCTTGTCCTAGGTTCCTTTGGCGCATTGATTGTTTCACTTGCGTTTCTTATTTTCCGCAAAACAATTTCATTTAAGTCAAGTATGCTTTGCGTAGTAGACGGCTTTAAAGCCATGGTTCCAGCAATTCTGATTCTTTCACTGGCATGGACATTAAAAGCAATGACAGACAGTCTGGGAGCAGCTGCTTACGTTGCAGGAGTTGTAGAAGGCAGCGCAGGCGCATTGCAGCTTCTTCTTCCTGCAATTATTTTTGTGATTGCCGGCTTTCTTGCATTTGCAACAGGAACTTCATGGGGAACATTTGGAATTCTTATTCCAATTTGTATCGCCGTTTTCCCAGTTGGAAACCCGCTCCGCATAATTTCAATTTCAGCATGTATGGCAGGTGCCGTTTGCGGTGACCACATTTCTCCAATCAGCGATACAACAATTATGGCAAGTGCAGGCGCCCAGTGCGACCACGTAAAGCACGTTTCTACACAGCTGCCTTATGCATTGAGCGTAGGTGCCGTTAGCTTTATCACTTACATAATTGCAGGTATTACTCAAAAGGCTGGACTCGTATTCAGCGGAATATTTTCATTCTCTGCTGGTGTCATTCTTCTTTTGTGTTTCCTGATGTTCATGAAAAAACGCTCATCTAAATAAGTTCATTAATAAAAGAGGGAGAAGCCCCTCCCTGAGCCTGCACTCCGTTGCAGGCTATCCACCCAGGAACTGTCTAATAAGTTTGTAATGCTGTGGCTGAACTTGTCTGTCCCAAAAGTAATGAGTGTAGCGCTCAGGAACCACTCGGCGAAATGACTGCTACACTAAATGTGGTGGTTTCGATAAACTCAACCACCGTAATGCAAACTTATTGGACAGCTCCAATGCCCCTGATTTCTGGTGAAAATTTATCATAGATAATCAGTTTATAAAAAATCATCCGGATTTTTACTGCTTGAATGTAAGTATGCGTGAGGGATTGTAAGGGCGCCGCAGGCGTTGCTCCGTTCCAGGGGTTGAGCCTGGCGAAACCACTGGAATGGAGCAATGGAGGCGCTTGTCGCCGTAACCCTGAAAAGCCCGACCCGAGTGAAGCGAGTGGGCACGCCCGTATAGAAAACAATTCATTTTTCATGTTATAGTTATATTGAAAAAAATAAAAAAGGAACGAAAATGGCAAAAACAGTTGATGACAAAAAAATAATTTACACAATGGACAGAGTTTCCCGCGCTTATGGAACAAAGGTTGTTCTTAAAGATGTAAGCATTTCATATTTTTACGGGGCTAAAATCGGTGTAATCGGTCCAAACGGTTCGGGTAAATCGTCGCTTTTTAAGATTCTTGCTGGTAAAGATACTGATTTTACTGGCGAAACAACTCTGGCACCTGGGTATACAATCGGCTATCTTGAACAGGAGCCATATCTTGAACCTGGCAAAACTGTAATGGAATGTGTAAAGGAAGGGGTAAAGGAAATTACAGACCTTCTTGCTGAATTTGATCAGATTAATGAAGCTTTTGGCGATCCTGATGCTGATATTGATAAGCTTTGTACTCGTCAGGGCGAAGTTCAGGAAAAACTTGATGCTCTGGATGCATGGAACCTGGACAACAACCTGGAGCTTGCTATGGATGCTCTCCGCTGTCCTCCTGCTGACCAGGTTGTAGACGTGCTTTCTGGGGGTGAACGCCGCCGTGTTGCATTGTGCCGTTTGCTTCTCCAGCAACCGGACGTGTGCCGTCTTCTTTTGCAGAAGCCTGATATTCTTCTTTTGGACGAACCTACGAACCATCTTGATGCGGAAACTGTTGCATGGCTTGAAAAGCATCTTCATGACTACCCGGGAACTGTAATTGCCGTAACTCACGACCGTTACTTCCTTGATGAAGTTGCCGGCTGGATTCTTGAACTTGACCGTGGCGAAGGTTATCCGTTCAAGGGAAATTATTCGTCTTGGCTTGAACAGAAAAATCAGCGTATGTCGCTGGAAAGCAAGCATGAATCTGAACGCCAGAAGGAAATTCAGCGGGAATTGGAATGGATTCACATGGGGGCAAAAGGACGCCAGGCTAAGCACAAGGAACATATTACCCGCTATAACGAATTGATGAGCCAGGGTTCTAAGCAGCAGCTTAAAGATACTCAGATTTCTATTCCTGCTGGTCCACGTCTTGGCGGGCAGGTTATTGATTTTGAAGGTGTTTCTAAATCATTTGGCGACAAGCTTCTTTTTGAAAATCTTGATCTTCATATTCCTGCTGGTGCCATTGTTGGTATTGTTGGTCCTAACGGTGCGGGTAAAACTACATTGTTCAAGATGATTGTTGATGCGGCTGGTCAGGCTGGTGGTGAAAAACCTGATGCTGGCGAAATTAAAATCGGTAAGACTGTAAAACTTGTTTATGTTGATCAGATGCGTTCTGGTCTTGATGAGAACAAAACTGTTTACGAAACTCTTGGTGGTGGTGCAGATATTGTTAAGCTTGGTGCTGTAGACGAAAAGGGCCGTCCTCTTGAAGGTGGTGTTCGCGAAGTAAACGCTCATGCTTACTGTGGCTGGTTCAATTTTGTTGGG
>SAMEA104315435__coassemble_939_pt1 | contig 15409 bp, 13 predicted proteins | sample SAMEA104315435__metabat2_high_PE_028 | metagenome-assembled genome bin SAMEA104315435 (sample SAMEA104315435) | gut metagenome | biome: Monkey gut; feature: monkey-associated habitat; material: faeces | place: China | collected 2013 | reverse complement strand
ATGCTTTAAATTAAAATGAGGAAAAACATTGTTTACTTTATCTTTACGCTCATCACGACTTTCAAAAAGCCTGTCTGTATCCTCTTTCTTTTTTAATTCCGTAAAATCAGACCAAAGCATTGCTGTATAACAGTAAGGACAAGCGCCAATTTCATAGATAAGCGGATAAATACGTCCAAATTTAGCAGATGGTTCAAAAATTCGGTGAAGATCGTCTGTAAGTCCACCGGCAATCATACGACCATTTCCGCTTCGCATAACCTCTTTTTCAAAGGCTTTTTTGCACACAGGACAGATTATCTTATCTTTAGAAAAATATGATATGGCAGGCTTTTTCTTTTCTGAATCAGTCTTTTTTCTGCTTGAAGAAGATACCACGTTTACCTCGCTTCTATTACAACAAATGCTGTTGCATATTCTTTTTCATGACTTAATGATACATGAATTATCGGATTTTCGCATTTACTTTCTAATAAATCTTTTGCCTTATTTTCAACTTTCAGCTCAGGTCTGCCGTTTTCATCATTCACAATATAAATATCTTTCATATCATAACCGGCAAGACCAACACCAAGAGCTTTGCCAAAGGCTTCTTTTGCAGCAAAACGAGCGGCGTAATGTTCACAGGCAGACTGAATTGAACGGCAATTATTAATTTCGGCAGCATTAAAAAAACGGGGAATCATTTTTTCATCCTTCACCCACTTTTCAAATCTTGAAACTTTAGAAATATCTACACCGATTCCAATAATCATTGCTTTTTATCCAAAACAGTTATTTTATCTTCTATTATGTCACCAGAAGAAAAATTATCATCCTTTTCATCTTCTATGATTTCCTGCTGTTCCTTAATTTTTTCTACTACAGTTACAGAAACAGTATCTGAGGATTTTTCAACAAGTGTCATGTTTTTTGGTAAACTTATATTTACAGGCAAATTGTAAGTTCCAGCAGCATTTATTTCAGCACAGTTTACAGAAACAGTCTTAGCCGTACACGAATAATTTTCCAGAACAGAAACAGCTGCAGTTGCCTTAAAATTAATTTTTGGAAGCTCGCCTGAAAGTTCGAAATCCGGATTAAGATTTTCAACGTAAGGAGTAATATTTTTGTACTCCTTTGTATCCATTGCTGGAATAACAGAAACAGTTACCCTAAAGTCACTTTCTGGAACGACCTTTAATTTTGAATTTATATTATCAAGTTTTACTTCTCTTGAAAAATTAGTAGCAGCTCCAGAAACTATGACTTTTTTTGTATAAATACTTGTAGTATTGTTTATCATTTTTGATGGACCAACAACTTTTACCGTTGACGGAGAAACATCAATATTCGATATAACGTATCCATGTTCAACAGTTCCAGAAATGGCAGGTTTTACAGGAATGTATGCCAGTTCTTTTTTATCAAGTTCAATATTTAAAAAAGCAGGCTTAACGGAATACTCAAGAGGATCTATTAACATTAAATCTTCTGAAAGCGATACTTTAACAGGAACGTCGCAAAAACCAGGTTCTGTATATTCATTTAAATTTATATATGCAAAAATATTTCCAGAATTTATGGAAGGCATATTTTCAGCTCGCGTTCGCACAGAAACCTTAACAAATTTCGGAATATCACTATTGGCCATCATAAGTCCATCAGCCTCTACTTTTAGAGGGAGAACAAAAACCTTGCGTTCCAATGTTGCAACCTGACTGAAAACATAAATAATTACAGCCAGAACAATACACACAACTTTCTGACCCCAGTCTTCAAAAATCCTGTCAGTCAGCTTTTTTCTGTTCATCGATTGTATCCTCCATGTTGTAAGATTCTGGACCGATATCAAGAAGATTTTCAAGAATTTTTGTTATCTCTGTAACAGAAAGGTCATAATGAAGCTTTGAATCATAAGCCAGACTTAAAGCTCCTGTTTCTTCTGAAACTACAAGTATAACGGAGTCACTTATTTCTGAAAGTCCAAGTGCAGCTCTATGTCTTGTACCAAAAGTTTTTCGAATATCATACTGCTCACTAAGAGGAAGAAAACATCCTGCTGCCACAAGCTTCCCCCCCTGAATAAAACAGGCTCCGTCATGAAGAGGTGTATCCATTCCAAAAATAGTAACAAGAAGACTGGACGTTAAATCCGCATTTAAATTAGTTCCAGTCTGAATAATATCTTCATGCTTTGTATGACGAAGAAAAACTGCCAGCATACCACGTTTCTGTTTTGAAAGCATTTCAGCTGCGATTAGAACAGAATCGACATATGTATGCTTTGAACGATTACCGAAAGCAAACCACTGGTTCTGTCCTAATTTTAAAAACATCTTTCGCAATTCAGGCTGAAATACAATCGCAAAAGCAACAACAAGAAGGGGAGCTATAAGCTTAAAAATCCATAATAAAGTTTCAAGATGTAAAACCATTGCAATGATATAAAATACCAGAACAAGAACACCTGCTTTGATAATCTGAAGACTATTTGTCTTTACAATAACTTCATAACCTTTGTATAAAATGAAGCAATAATACCAATATCTATAACCGGTCGCAGATAACCGTAAAAAGCCAGAAAACTGTCAATTGATTTCAATGTATTTTTCCAAATCCTTTATCAGAAATTAACTTATACTATTAATATAACCCAAGACTTTCAAAGTATCTACTGTTTCTGCAACATCATGAACACGGACCATTCGTGCACCGTTCATAACAGAAATTAAATCCCCAGCAAGTGTACCGCTAAGACGACCAGAAATATCCTTATCAGTCATCTGGCCAATGCAGGTTTTTCGGGATAAGGCCATAAGAATCATAAAACGGCCGTTTCCTAATTTTCCGGCATCTTTTATAAGCTTTGCGTTTTCTTCAAGACCTTTTCCAAAACCTACGCCAGGATCAAGAATTATTTTGTCTTCGCTGATGCCACAGCTGATTGCATATTCTGCCCGTTCAACAAGATAGTCATTTATCTCCTTAAAAACATCTTCATACGAAGTATTGTTCTGCATATCAGCAGGAGTTCCACGTTTATGCATAAGAATCACTGGAATGCCGTGTTTTCCACAAAACTTCCCCATTTCCCAGTCATCTTCTAAGGCTGAAATATCGTTCAGAATATCTGCACCTGCTTCAAATGCTTTTTCCATTACATTTTTTTTGCGGGTATCAACCGAAATTGGAATATCAGAAACCTTGCGGATTTCCTGAATTACGGGAATGATTCTAGAAAGCTCTTCTTCTTCGCTTACGTATGCGCTGCCAGGACGGCTGGATTCACCACCTATATCAAGAATATCAGCACCCTGCTCAATCAACTTTAAAGCATGTTCAAAACCGCCGCGGCTTTCTTTCCAGAATGAATCTGGCGTTACGTTTACAATTCCCATCACAAAAGCAGGAAGGTCAGTTTGAATTGTCCGGGTTGAAAGAGAAAACTTCATATCAGTAATAATTCCTTTGTAATTTATAGACTAAACTATTTCGAAAAATTTTCCAGTATTTTTAAAGCAGCAGATTTTAAGTCTTCCGGCGTAAGTCCTGCCTGAACAAGAACATCATTTCTAGAGCCTTGCGAATAATACTTTTCAGGAAATGCCTTTATTGCAAAATTAGAAAATCCTCGTTTTCCGTAAACACTTGCAATATATTCACTTATTCCGCCAGTAACAATTCCGTCTTCCACAAAAACTACTGCATCGTACTTTTCTGCAAGGCTGAAAAAATATTCCTCATCAAAAGGTTTAATGAATCTAAGGGAGTAAATATCAGCAATGATGTTTTCAAAAGAAAGTGCTCTGCAGGCAGTCATAACTTCAGAAAACATTCCGCCTGTTGTAACATAAAGCACTTTCTTAACTTCAGAATCATCATCTTCGTATTTTCCGGCAAAATCTGGTTCATAATCCATTGCAGTCACCAGAACACCACGTCCTTCCTGCACATCCTGATTAAAGCATTCAAGCTCTGTAGGACATGACATTTTTGGGTAACGGATTATCGTAGAATATTCAGACTCAACTGCATAATTCAGGATTTTTTCCAAATCAACAGCCGTTGCAGGACTTGTTATTCTTATATTCGGCACAGGACGGAAAAGAGAAATATCAAAAAGTCCCTGATGAGTTTCTCCATCAGAAGGAACAGCTCCTGCTCTGTCAAAAACAAAAACAGATTTAAAATTCTGTAAAGATATATCATGAATAATCTGATCAACAGCCCGCTGAACAAAAGTGGAATAAATGCAAACAACAGGAACAAGACCGCCCTTTGCAAGTCCCCCTGCAAAAGTTACGGCGTGTTCTTCTGCAATTCCGACATCAAAAAAACGGTCAGAGTAATGCCGTGAAAAAGCCGCAAGCCCAGTACCTTTAGCCATAGCTGCTGTAATACAGGCAATGTCCTTACGTTTCTCTGCAATTTTCATAAGGGAATTACTGAAAGCTTCTGTAAAACTTACGTTGTCAAATTTTTCAACGTTTCCTTCAGAAGTTATGAAAGGACCTACACCATGAAACCTGTCTGGATTATGTTCTGCAGGACTGTACCCCTTGCCTTTTTTTGTAACAACATGAACGACAACCGGCCGCTGCATACGTTTTACCCGTCTTAAAATCAGTTCAAGGTCCCGTATATCATGGCCATTAAGGGGACCTACATATTCAAATCCTAAATCTGTAAATAAATTTGTAGAAAAGAAAAATCCTTTTAATGACCGCTTAAATCTGAAAACAACCTTACCAATAAACTTGTTTAAAAAAGGAATTCGTTCAACAAAATCGTCAAATTTAATTCTAAAGGTCTGATAAGGTGATGTCATTGTAAGTCTTGTAAGATATCTTGAAATAGCTCCTGTATTCTGATCAATTGACATCTGATTGTCATTTACGATTACAATAAAATTCTTTGCAATCTGACCTGCGTTGGAAAGCGCCTCCAGAGCAAGCCCACCAGTAAGGGCTCCGTCACCGATTACAGCGATAGTCTTGCCTTCTATCCCCTGAATTTCCCTGGCCTGCTGCAAACCTAAAGCAGATGAAATGGAAGTTGAGGAGTGACCGTTATCAAAAAAATCGTGAATACTTTCTTCCTGTTTGGTAAAGCCAGAAAGTCCTCCACTTTTCCGTAATGTAGAAAACTGACCAAATCTTCCAGTAAGAAGCTTGTGAGCATAGCACTGGTGACTTACATCAAAAACTATCGCATCCTTTGGACTATCAAAAACACGATGTAAAGCAATTGTAAGCTCAACAATTCCCAGATTACTTGCAAGGTGACCGCCATTTTTTCCTACAACGTCGATTATTACCCTACGAATTTCGGCAGCTAAATCATTAAGCTGCTTAAATGACAGAGACTTTATATCTTCCGGTGATTTGATTGCTGAAAGTAACGTAAATAACCTCTTCTAAAAAAAAGACCGAAACAGCAAAAAATAAATCTGTTCCGGTCTTTATAAGACATTTCAAAGTAAATTAATTACTTTGCCTTATGTCTGTTTCTTCTAAGCATCTTCTTACGCTTATGTGTCGCCATCTTCTGGCGTTTTCTTTTTTTTCCACAAGGCACGATGGCACCCCTCTACTAGTAAAGTGTTATTAATTATTATCCAAATAATGATTTAGGTCAAGTGATTCAGTATTTTTTCAGTATTTTTTCAGATAAAAAAGACTTTATTATTGATTCAACCTGCAGAAACGTTGATTTTTCATCCTTAATTTCTACAATTTTTGCGCCTGGAATATCATTCATAAAAGTATACTGCTTTTTTGCGTATTTTCGGCTGTTTCGTTTAATTTCGTATTTTATGCGTTCAATTCCTTCTGGAGTATTATAATCGTTACCGAACCATTCCCTGTAACCGATTGCCTGCATTCCAGGCATTTCTTTTGTGCAGCCACTTTCTATAAGCTGACGGACTTCATTTTCCAGTCCCTGATTAAACATTAAGTCAACACGACTGTTAATACGATTGTAAAGTTCTTCCCGCTCCCGTTTTAATATGATTACACAGAAATCATATTCTTTGCGAGGTTCACATACCATTTCAAACGAGCTTTTTTTCTTTCCTGTGGTATAAAATATTTCAAGGGCACGACAGATTCTGTATGCATCATTCACGTTGATTTTTTCCGCACTTTCCGGATCAACAGCACATAATTCACTATAAAGAATCTGATTTCCATCTTTTTCAATTCTATTCTTCAGCTGTTCTCTTATTTCCGGGTCAGATTCAGGAGTTTTTGGAAGTCCAAGAATGAAATTCCTTATGTAAAATCCCGTTCCGCCGGCAACTAAAGGAATTATTCCCCGAGAATAAAGCTCTCTGCACTTTTCGTCACAAAGATTCACAAAATCTGCAACCGAAAACTGCTCATTGGGCTGGTATAAATCTACCAGATGATGAGGAAGTTCAGTTTTTTCTTCTGAAGTTGGTTTTGCAGTTCCAATATCAAGCCCTTTATAAACCTGCATGGAATCTGCACTGATTAACTCACACCTGCCTTTAAAAAAAGAATGACTGCTTTTACCAAAAAGATTTATGGCTAAAGCAGTCTTTCCCGAAGCTGTAGGTGCGAACAACACAATTACAGGGATGCGCACTTTTTATTTACTTTCGTCTTCGATTCTATAAGAAACTTTATTGCAGAACAACTGACGAGCGCCAATTGAAACTGCTTTACCTGAATTCTTTTCTACTTCAGGGTCATTGATTTTTGACATCTGAAAAGCACGACGACTAGCAGCTACTGTAATCTGATAGATATTACCTGTAAAACCAATAAGTTCTTTCAAAGGAAAAATAGGTTCCATTTATCTCACCACCTGACAAAATTAATTAAAATATTATACGTTAATAAACAGATTCAGTCAAACAAAATCATAGAATACCTGCTGCAGTTTTCAAAGTCAAAAGATTAACTCCACATGCACTTTCAATAAGATAAAAAATCAATGTTTTTACCTGCCCTAAAGCTTGAGGAGATAAAACAAGAGCGGAAGCTTCTTTTGGAGGAAGACGTGAAATTCCTGTCAGAAAAAAAAGCCCCTCTGCATTTACAAAAAATGTCCCTGACCTGTGATTACAGGAAGAACAGATAAATCCATTTTCAGAAGGAACATATTCTCCCCCTTTTTCCATCATGTTTCCGCAATGACAGCACAAGCCGCTTTCCGGCTGAATACCAAGAAGCTCCAGATATCTCCATAAAAAACGCATAAGACCAGAATTCAATTCTGCCTGTTCAGAACAGATTTCCAATCCATTTAAAAATCCGTTTACAAGAGCCCAGCAACGTTCATTATTTCCAGCACAGTGAGTTTTAATTGCAATTTCCGCAGCAAGTGAAGCAGCACATGATTTATATATATCTTCACGGAATGTAAGATGATAGGATTTTACATCAAAATCAGAAATCTTATAAATTCCTTTTGAAAGAGAAAGATACATCGTTCCTGTATTCCACGTTGATACAAGAGATTTTAAACGGCTTTTAGGACCGCCATAAAGAGTAACATAAAGAATTCCCTGGGATTGAGTAAGAACACAGACAGAAGCATTATTTTCTCCAAGAGGCTTTATAGAAATTACAGTTGCAAGTGTTACAAGATTTCGCTGCATCAATGTAAAAGTTCAAGAGTTTTGTTATTGCGCATATCTGTTACAGCTGTTGAAATAACTTTTGCAATATCAGTTACATTTGTCTCCCATGCACTACCAAATGAAGCCACAAAATGAACATTACGAATATCGCTAAGGCGGGAAAGACGTTCCTTAACAAGCTGCTTTAAGATTTCAATTTCTTCATTTGAAGTATTTTTTGAAATAAGCATAAATTCATCATCACCACAACGATACACAAGATTCTGTCTGTTCTGAACAGAACGCATGCTTTCCGCAAGAATTTTAATTGCTTCATCGCCTACATCTCGACCATACTTTTCGTTGAATTCAGAAAGATGTTCAATGTCCGCATAAATTACACCCGCAGATTCCATTGATGCATATTCTGTAGGGAGAAGACTTCCGTATTTTTCAATATTGAACAAATCTGTAAGTCCGTCATGCTCAGCTTTTGAAATCGTCTGGTTTATATCCACTCCAGAAGCGGTGATATCTCGCTCAAAAACAACAGCAACAGAAGGTTCCAGCTCTGAAACATGAATTGTCATGTTGTACCAGTGATACTTATTTTCAATGTAACGTCTGAAAGTACATTCAAGCATTTCTCCTGGAGCCATAGCTTTTATACGGTCAACTGAAAAGACATTTGATGCAATTTCCAAATCTTTTGGATGAATAGAATCAATAAGCTGGTCATGAATTGTATTCCAGTTCATTACAGGAACTTCTTTTGGTTCGTTGTCTTCAAATATGATTTTAGATGTATCGCCTGTAAGAAGATCAAATTTGAGAATCTGTGAATACATATCCTGGGAAACCTGTGCAAAATACCAGTTTGAAAATTTTGAACCTTTATGAAACCTTTCCATCTGCAAGGCCATTTCATCAAATTTAGCCTTTGACTCAGAAATATCAGAGAATGTTACGAGAACACATTTGCATTCGCCGTTTTCAATCTTAAGTGGCTGAAAACATACATTGTTCCACTCTCCATTATTCAGTTCATATACACATTCATACTTCTGATTTGATTCTGTAAATTTTTTGGAAAGATGAGTGCGATCAAATGTAACAAGAGCCATTGCCCTGTATTTTGTAGCAAAAACAGCGTTTACATATGAAAGAAATTTTCCGTCCCAGTCATAATCTACAGGCTCGTCATAAAAATATTTTTCGTTAATACTTTTTATAGCATATACTTTGTTAGAAGCTATATCCATAACATATATTCCGCGAAAACAAGCAGCCGCTTTATCAATAATTTCTGATACAGATGTTCCAAGACTGTCGAAAATTTTTGTATTTACATCAACCATGAAAAAACCTCTTACAAATTAATCATTTAAAAAGTACCCGATAATTATATCACATTTTTTTAATTAGTAAAAAAAATTAATTTTTTTCATTTTTTTATGTTTTTGCTATTGACGTTTTTTTTAAGATTTTATATATTATAAACACGCTGATGCAGCGAGATGGGCTATTAGCTCAGTAGGTAGAGCACCGCCCTTTTAAGGCGGCTGTCTCAGGTTCGAATCCTGAATAGCTCAAAAAGCTTCTGATTGATTTATAATCGATTAATCAGAAGCTTTTTTTTTATCCAAATAAATTGTACTTCAGCTTATACAAATACGAAAATCCAAGCAGGAAAAAGAATTGAATAAAATCAATAAAAAAAATATTTCAAAAGAATCAGTTATGTATCTTCATAACAAATTTGGGCTTGAATTATTAGAAGCTTCAATTTTTGCACGAAGAGGAATAACAACCGGCAATGATTTAATGTATTACCTTGAAGATGACGTACGATTTACTCATCAGCCATTTTTGTTTAACGGCATGGAAGATGCTGTGAGCAGAATCTCAGATGCCATTGACGAACATGAAAAAGTTCTTATTTTTGGTGATAAAGATGTTGATGGTGTCACCAGCACTGCAATTTTGTATACATACCTAAAACAGCAAGGTCTTGAAGTTCAATGGCGCCTGCCAGTTGGTGAAGATGCATACGGTCTTTCTATTGAAGCCATTGATGATTTCATAAATTCTACAGAAGGTTTTGGTTCACTTATAATTACTGTTGACTGCGGAATAAGCAACATAAAAGAAATTGCCTACGCCAGAAATAAAGGAATTGACGTAATTGTTACAGACCATCACAATCCGCCAGAAGAATTACCTGATGCCACTATAATTCTTGATCCAAAGATGGAAGACTCAGGTTACCCTTTTAAGGATATTTCTGGTGCAGCCGTTGCTTACAAGCTTGTATCAGCATTAAGATTCAGCAAGTACAGTATTTATAATCAGGATATCTGCTTATTAAATGCTTATAAAAAACCTGATGGAACATTTCACATTGATTGCTTAAAAACTCGAAACCTTATCCAGAAAAAACTATATTCAAAAGATTTCTATCCGGGAGAAACCTCCATTTATAATGCAAAATTACCTGATTTTTTAAGTGGACAGCAGATTTTTGTATGGAACGAAAAAGAAGTGAAAAAAAATCTTGCAGAGGTTTTTGGAAATAACATTGATTTTCAAGTTTTTGACCTTGAACCAGAGGTTTCAAAAATTATTCCTGTAGTAAAAGGAAAATCTCTTTCTTATGTAAAAGATATCTCAAAATTCGCAAAGTATTCAGAATTTCCTTTTGATGAAATACAGGGTTTCTTCAGCATTTTCATAACTTTTATTGAAAAAAAACAGAAAGCCCATTTCCCTCAAATGGAAGAAGATTCATTAAAAGACCTTCAGCTTGTTGGTATTGCCGCTCTTGCTGATATAATGCCAATGAGTAATGAAAACCGAATATTCGTAAAAAATGCCCTTTCTTCCATAAATAAGGGAAAAACCAGAAAAGGAATTGCGGAACTTCTTGCCCGAATGGATTTAACAGGAAAACAAATTACCTCTACAGATCTCTCCTGGAAAATGATTCCGGCATTAAATGCCTCTGGCCGCATGGGACAATCCAATATTTCTCTTCAATTGCTAATAGAAGAAAATCCTGTTGAACGTAATAAACTTGCAGAAAAAATCATAGAATTAAACGATCAGCGAAAAATTTACGTAACAGACGGTGAAATGTTTACAGCAAAACAAGCCGCAGAAAATTACGAAAAATTCAATCGCAAATTATGCATTGTTGTAGATGAACGGATAAACCGGGGTGTAACAGGTATTCTGGCTGCAAAAATTCTTCAGAAATATAATGTTCCATCCATTGCAATCACCTTCACAGAGGATGGTTCTACAGCTATAGGCTCTATGCGAAGCTGTAGAAACTGCATCGCAACCGATTTTCTTGATTCTTACGGTGATTTTTTTCTTAATCATGGTGGACATAATGCCGCAGCCGGATTCAGTTTTGAACGTAGTAAACTTGATGCATTTCTTAAAACTGCATTCATCCTGTCTGATAAGATGGAACTTACAGAAGAAGTTACTTCAACTGAAATTGATGCAGAATTACCAGCTGAATACATTACTCCAGAACTACTGAAAACAGTAGACAAATTTGAGCCTTTTGGCGAAAAGAACCCGGAACTGATTTTTATGTCAAAAAATCTGAAAATTCAGGATGCTGTCATTGTTGGAAAAACTGAAAGGCAGCATCTGAAACTTGTTTTTGACTGTGGAAAATACAAATTTCCTGCAATGTTCTGGGGAGAAGCTGAACGATTAAACAGAGAATTCAGAACAGGTGACCGCCTGAACCTGATTTACAACATTGGAAAAAACAATTTTAATGGAAACACAACACCTCAAATGATTCTTATTGATGTTGAAAATTCGATGAAATAGTGAAGTTCATAAAAGGATAATTGTATGAAAAACTTCTTTTTTATTATTTTATTTTTAATTTCTGTCACTTTTGACATTTCTGCAAAAAGCATTATGTTTCAATCGGAAAACTATTACGGCACTGTTGCTTACAACGATTCTGTTACAGCCGGTGATGCAATTTTTGCAAGGATGAATATAAAATTATTAAAAAATAACAAAAAAAAATCAGTTTCTGAACCAGAAGCTGTTCTTCAACTTTTAAAAAATGATAAAAAAGTAGAAACGGCAAGATTTTATTTTATAAATCAAAAATCAAAACGTTATTCAAATCCTGAAATGCTGTGTGGTATACCTGTTTCTTTACATCTGAAAGGTGAATCCGGATATAGCTTAAAAATTATTTTAACAACTGGAATTAATGGGGAAACAGAAAAGGAAATAATACTGCCAGTTACAATTTTACCTTTTGACATAAATGATAAGATAATTCAAGATACAAATAACCCGGAAATATTTCAAAATATGAATTCACAGAGACTTGCACAAACCGAAAGATTAAATTCAATTCTTGAAACAATTTCCACGACAAATATTTTTTCGCTTAAACCTTTTATTTTACCTTTGAACGAAAAAGAGAGTTCTGTTAATTTTGGAAGTAAAACAATATATAATGACGAACTAAAATCCAGTTATATCCATTATGGAAATGATTACAACGTTTCTGATGGAGCAGACATTTTTTCGTGCGCAGACGGAAAAGTTGTTCTGGCAGAATTCAGAACCAAAACAGGCTGGTCAGTTGTTATTGAGCATTTGCCAGGTTTATACAGCCTTTATTATCATTTAAGTGTATTAAACGTCAAAGAAGGAATCTCTATAAAACAAGGTGAAAAAATTGGTCTTTCTGGTGCAACAGGATTGGCTACAGCCCCTCATTTTCATTGGGAAATAAGACTTAACAATGCAGCAGTAAGACCAGACTTCTTTTTGCAGGACTTTGCTTTTACAGAAACAGAATAATCATACATTTACATGGCAAAGAAGTTTTAGTTTTTCTTTCTATTCATACATTTACAAAAAATATGCAGCCTACTCTTTTCTAAGTATCAATTTTCCATTTTCAATAAAAATTCCGTAATAAACAGCGGTTTTACATAATGACAAATTTACGGTGTATTTTTTTGAATATAAAAACGAAAGCGGATTTAATGCAAAAACAGCTGCGTCATACATTTTTGATTGCTCTGTTTCTGAAATGCCAAACAGACATTTCCGATTTTCCATATAATAGGGAATAAGATTTGTACCTGATTTCCTTATAAAAAAATGCTTTCTAGAAATAACAGAATCAGTTCCGTAAATTTTTTCAGGAAAATAATTTATAATTCCTTTTCTTTCAGATGTAGAAAAATCAACAGCTAAAAAAGAATCTGGCCAGGAACGTTCTATAACAGCTATATCATTCCCGTTTTGATCAAGAAGTGAAAATTTTGCACTTACAGTTTCTCCATCAGGAGTATCACTGGAACCAAACAGTATAATTCGTAAAAGCTGACAGTTTTGCGAAGAAATTTTTCCACTGGCAATATATCCTTTTACAAGAACAACTGAATTACAAAATAAAATCAGAATAAGAAATAAAATAATGAGCAAAAAAACAAATTTCTTTATCGATTTTATTGCTTCTATAAACATCTCTACTCCAGCATTTTAAAAAATTGCTCTTCATTAATTACAGGAATTCCAAATTTCACAGCTTTTTGATTTTTAGAGGAACCGCTTGAAACATCGTTCGTTACAAGATAAGACAAATCTTTAGTAACAGAAGATTTGCAAGTTCCACCATTAGCCTTTACAAGAGCTTCTGCATCATTGCGTTTCATACTATGCAATTCCCCTGTAAAGCAGAAGGACTTTCCAACAAGTTTTCCTGCTGAATCTTGAACAATTTCTACAAAGTTTTCTGCCAGAAATCTCATTTCAAGAGCATTTTCATTGAGTCCATCAACAGCAGTTTTAGCAAGAATCTCTGCAAAACCATAAACGGCAGAAGCCTGCTCAACTGTCATATTTAAAAGTGCATTTAAAGTATTAAACCCGGCAGCAACAAGCTTTTCCACTGTAGTTTCACCAATTCCTTCAATATCAAAACCTGCAACAAATACAGCCAGAGACATTTTTCGGTGATTTTGAATTGATGCCGCAACCTTTTCAGCGCCCAAAGATTTCTTTTCCGCAGCCAGACTTTCTTCGTTTAAGAAAAAAGGAGTTAAATCTTCTGCAGAAAGTTTGTATAAATCAGAAATCGACTGAACTTTACCTTTTTCAAAAAGTTGAGTAACAAGAGTTTCTCCTAAATCCCTGATATCTGCAACCTGAACCCATTTTAATAGCTGATGTAAAATCCGTTTTGAACATTTTTTATTTGGACAATATAGTCTGGAGCCATTATCTATGAGTTTACTTCCACAACATTCGCACTTATCAGGAAATACAACTGGTGATTCACATAAAGCATCTTCATGAATGACACTTTCAATTTTTGGAATAATCTCACCACGCTTTACGACTACAACTTTACATCCAATTTTTACACCAAGAGCTTTCATAGTATCAGGGTTAGCAAGGCTCGCCCGCTGAACTTTTGTTCCATTTAATTCAACTTCATCAAAAATTGCAACTGGAGTATAAGTTCCACCGTTAACACTCCAATCAACACTTCGCAAGATTGTTACAGCTTCTTCAAGACTGAATTTAAAAGCAATCTGTCTGTCTGGTCTTGCTCGACTTGCATCCTGAAAATTAATTTGCCTTTCCTTTATAACAAGCCCGTCAATGTCATATTCAAGTTGATTTCGTATGTCCATTATGTGAGAACGATATTCTATAACTTCTTGTGGAGATTTACAGATTTTTAAAGGAACTGTATTAAAACCACATGATTTTAACCAGTTGACTTTACTTTCTTCATCATTGAAAGGTTGATTTCCAGATGGTGAAAATGCATCGTAAACAATAAGCTTAAGATATTCACACCCTTCTCCATCCTTTCTCTTCATAAGGCCATTAGCCGCATTTCTACAGTTCGCCTTGTCAGAAAACTTCTCTTTATGAACATCATGGGTCATTATTACTTCACCACGAATACCGCCAGAATAATCAATTAAATTGCCGGCTAAATCAAAAAGTGCTGCAGCAACACCATTCATTTTTTTTGCGTTTACCGTGATATCATCGCCAATAGTTCCATCACCACGAGTTACAGCATGAACAAGTTTTCCATGCTCATATTGAAGTTCCAGAGAAGCACCATCAAGCTTGAATTCAACAAAATATTCGTCATAAACATGTTTTGAGGCCCATCCGAGAAACTGTTCTGGATTTGCAGCCTTTTCCTGACTGCCCATAGGCATAACATGCCGTAACTTTGCGAAATTACCAGAATCAGTACCTATTTTCTTTAATATTTCGTTTTCTGGATCAAGATTTTTAAGTTCGTCCCAAAGAGCATCAAATTCGGCATCGCTGATTTCACCTTCACCGTTGTAATATGAAGTCTGATATCTTTTTATAAGACTAACCAGCTCATTTATGCGACTGGACTCTTCAATATCGAACAAATCTGCCATTTTATTATTCCTTTACAAAAAACAATTCAGAAATATTACGTTCCTGCTCAAGACCTTTTCTTTCAAATTTAGTTTCTGGCCGCCATTCCTGATGAGGAGCAAAACCGTCATACTTATTTTTAAGTCCTGGAGTTATATTAAGCTGTTCAAGTCCGAATTCTGCATAAGGATACCAGTCTGTAACAAAATAAAGATATCCTCCGGCAGCCAGTTTCTGAACCATCAAGTCTGTTCTAGGGCGCTGAACCATTCTTCGTTTACAATGACGCTTTTTCTGCCAGGGATCAGGAAAGAAAATATGGAAACCATTTACAGAGCCATCAACGAACATTGTTTCAAGAACTTCCAGAGCATCATGTTGAATAATATAAAG
>SAMEA104315435__coassemble_930_pt1 | contig 15612 bp, 11 predicted proteins | sample SAMEA104315435__metabat2_high_PE_028 | metagenome-assembled genome bin SAMEA104315435 (sample SAMEA104315435) | gut metagenome | biome: Monkey gut; feature: monkey-associated habitat; material: faeces | place: China | collected 2013 | reverse complement strand
CGCTCACTCCGCGGTTCGATTCCCCTAGGGATTTTTTCTGCAAAAAAAAGACTCTCTGAATATCAGAAAGTCTTTTTTTGTTCTAATTAGTTTTTTTTAGTACAGCCCCTAGGGGAATCGAACCCCTGTTGACGGAATGAGAATCCGCTGTACTAGCCGTTATACGAAGGGGCCTAATATAGAAAATCCGTTAAAAAACAAGCCGAAAGGGTTGTTTTAGGATTTGCATAAAAAAAGCTGAACTTTTATAAGTTCAGCTTTAGTTCCCCAAGGAGGATTCGAACCCCCACAGTCAGAACCAGAATCTGAAGTGCTACCATTACACAATCGGGGAATGCAATGTTCCATTAATATACAGATTTACAAAAAACTTGTCAATAGAACTTTGCTTTTATTTCATAATTTTTTAATTATTTCAAGGAATATTCTACAGTTGTTACAACGCGCACGATTTTCTTTTCTTCAAGGCCAACTGCAGCGTTTTCTATGCTGAAAAGTCCCTGTGTGGCTCTTTTGATTTTTCCAACTTTGCTGTTGGAATCAGAAGCAAACTGTTCTGCGGCTTGACGGGCGTTTTTTGTTGCGGCGGCAATCATTTCTGGTTTTATGGCATTAAGACCTGTAAAATCAAAATTGATTCGGCTGTCGTATTCCTGGCTGATGGCAATTCCTTTTCCTGCCAGTGAAAGAGAATCTTTCTGAGCGTTTATAACTTCCTGAATTTTTGAAGAACGGATAAGAACAGTTTCTTTTGCAAGGTATGTGTAATTGATTCTGTCACGGTCAACATACGGATTTACAGAATTATCTGTAATGTTGGGAGCCTGGACTGTAAAATCAGATTCATCAAGATTGTGTTCTTTTAGATAAGCTGTAATGATTTCTGTTTTGGAAATGATATCTTTTTGAAGAGCAGAAAGTTCATTGTTTCCAGTGTTAAAAGTCATTGGCCAGATTGCCAGATCTGCATCTACTTCTTTTTCGCACAAGCCGCGGACTGTAACGGAGCGATCCTGATGAATGATTCCACGCATTCCAGTTGCAATAATAATGGAAGAAATAATGATAACAAGACTAATTAATAATTTTTCAAACTTCATAACAACCACCATTGTATTAATTCTTTTTCGCATTATTTTCACTATAAGGACATATATTTTATAGGCAATGTATGAAAATGTTGCCATTTTCTGTCTTCCTTACCGTATTTTCATAATTACGTTTGTATATCTATTTAAAGTGATAATAAACTGATGTTATTTTTAAAATAACGCTAAATTTCTACGAAATCAAATAAAAAACTTGCCGATTGCAATTTTTTTTTTTATATTTATTAGAAACGTAATTGTTCCAATAAGGGGGCGTTACGGGGTCTCCCCGTTAGAGGGGGTAGCGTAAAACAGCGGTGGTTGAGCTTGCCGAAACTACTGCTGTTTGCAGCGAGGGGCAGGCGCCCCTACCTTAATAGAAGAAAATTTTTTTTAGAGGTATAAAAGAAAATGGCTAAACAGTTGATGTTTAATGAAGATGCTCGTAAAAAGTTGCTTTCTGGCGTTGAACAGATTGCAAAGGCAGTAAAAGTAACTCTTGGTCCTTGCGGACGCATGGTTATGCTTGATAAAAAGTATGGTGCACCAACAATTACAAAAGACGGTGTTTCTGTTGCAAAGGACATTGAACTTGCTGATCCTTTTGAGAATATGGGTGCTCAGTTTGTTCGCGAAGTTGCTTCAAAAACTAATGATGATGCTGGTGACGGTACTACAACTTCTACAGTATTGGCTTATGCTCTTGTTCGCGAAGGCTTTAAGTCTGTTGCTGCAGGAATGACTCCAATTGAAATTAAACGCGGTATTGACAAGGCTGTTGCAGCAGCTGTTGCAGAAATCAAAAAGAACGCAAAGCCTGTAAAGGATTCTGCTGATATCAAGAACATCGCATCTATTTCTGCTAACAATGACCCTGAAATCGGTAACCTTATTGCAGAAGCTATTGAAAAGGTTGGAAAAGACGGTGTTATTACTGTTGAAGAATCAAAGAACATGGACACAACTGTTGATACTGTAGAAGGTATGCAGTTTGACCGCGGATACATTTCTTCTTATTTTGTAACAGACCGCGAAAGAATGGAAGTTTCTTATTCAGATGCTTATGTTTTGATTTATGACAAGAAGATTTCTTCTATGAAAGATCTTCTTCCAATTCTTGAAAAGGTTGCTAATGCCGGCCGTGCCCTTATCATCATTGCAGAAGATGTTGACGGCGAAGCTCTTACAACTCTTGTTTTGAATACAATCCGTGGAACAATCAAGGTTTGTGCTGTTAAGGCTCCTGGATTCGGTGACCGCCGCAAGGATATGCTTCAGGACATTGCAATTTTGACTGGCGGACAGGTTGTTTCAGAAGAAGTTGGGCTTAAGCTTGAAACAGCTGATATTTCTGTTCTTGGTCAGGCAAAATCTGTTAAGATTGACAAAGACAACACAACTATCGTTGGTGGTGCCGGCAGTGCAGATGCTATCAAGGCTCGTGTTGCAGAAATAAAGGCTTCTATTGAAAAATCTACTTCTACTTACGACAAGGAACAGCTCCAGAAGCGTCTTGCAAAAATCGCTGGTGGCGTAGCTGTTATCAACGTTGGTGCAACAACAGAAACAGAAATGAAGGAAAAGAAGTTCCGCGTTGAAGATACAATTGCTGCTACTCGCGCTGCTTTGGAAGAAGGCATTGTTGCTGGTGGTGGACTTGCTCTTATTCAGGCTGCAAAGGCTCTTGAAAATATTCCTGCAGAACTTTCAGAAGACGAAAAAGTTGGATATAAAATCGTTCGCCGCGCTCTGGAAGAACCAATCCGCCAGATTGCAGACAACGCTGGTATTGACGGAGCTGTAATCGCTGAACGTGCTAAAAATGAAAAGGATGGTATTGGTTACAATGCTTACTCTGGCGAATGGGTAAACATGATTGAAACTGGTATCATTGACCCTGCAAAAGTAACAACTTCTGCTTTGAAGAACGCTGCTTCTATTGCTGGTACATTGCTTACAACTGAATGTGCTATCACAGACATTCCGGAACCAAAGCCAGCTATGCCAGCTGCTCCTGATATGGGTGGTATGGGATACTAATTTTCTGGACTAGTTCCTGTAATTAAATAAAAACCGCAGTTTTCGTTTGCGAATACTGCGGTTTTTTTGTATATTTTTTGTATGAAAAAAAATAGTGCCGTAATTATTACGTTTTGTACCATTGCTGCCGTTCTTGCTGTTGTCCTTGTTTTCCGTATTTTCTTTATAAAGGATAAAGGAACTGTTCACCCTAAAGTAATAAATCCTGTTGTTTCCTCTGAATCTTCGAATGAACTTTCAGAAAATGCTATTGTAGATGATAGTGCTGTTCAGACTTCTTTTATTCCGCTGCTTCCAACAGAAACTCTTATGAGCACTCTTACTCTTGATTTTGATGGTGATAATCTTGATGACCAGGTTGTTGCAGTGCATAAGGCTGGAACTCCTTATCTGAATCTGATTGTTGGTCTTTATAATTCTGAAACTAATGCATACGACCGTGTTGCTGAAATTTCAACAGAAATTTCCAGGGAAAAAACTTTTTCGTATAACGGGCTTGATGTGGTAGGCGATCATCGTACAGCTCTTATCTATCAGGGAATGAAATCTAACGGCGATTCCGTGATGCGCATTTTTCAGTGCCGCAAAAGACGTGGAAATATTGAAATTCAGACTATCGGTGATTTTACATCGGATGGAACTATTTTTATTCTTCAGTCGGAGCGTTCAGAAGCGTATGAACTTTCTCAGGCAAAAGGTGAAAGTTTTAGCGTATGGGTTTACAGTTCGGATAAGACAGAAGAAGAAAATACAAAAGCTGCCAGTGTAAATCAGCTTCAGACGGAATATAAATGGAACTCCGATGAACAGAAATATACAGCTGTGCGGCAGTTAAAAGTAAAAGGTAGTCGCATCGCTGCCAAAGAACTTGCTAGAATTCAGAATGGAACAGTAGAAACGTTTGCGCAGTTTCTTAATGGACTTTGGTATAAAACTTCAAATTCTGGAAATTCTTCACTTTATCTTTTTTTTAATTATGAGGATAGAGAAGTTATTTTCCTTTCCGATGATACAGAAGGTGTATATTCCTGGGTTGATTCAAATTTGCGACGAAGTGGCATTTATTTGACAGTTGTAAATTCAATTATTTCCAGCATGAAACGCCGCTTTGACATTATGCTGACTGGTGTGAATGAAGTTAATATTCATGTACACGATGATGTTGGTATGATTATTAAGGAAAATAATCAGTGGGATGGTACTTATAAAAAAATGTCTTTCCAAAGTACATTCGGAGATGCCAGAATAACTGCCATTGCAGATGATTTTGCTAAGGAACTTTTAGCTCAGGATTCAGTTTGGGTTGATGCAGAAGAAAATGAATATAAATTCACAGGAAATACATATAAAATTAAGCATATAGAGTTAGAAGAATCTGGTATTTTTGTTATTGATTCTGTAGGTGATTTTCCTGTCGTTCAGTTCAGAGCTGATGTTCAGAATTCTTTCCTGCAAAATGCTTATGCTATGAAGTTTAAGACTCACGAAGTTACGATTCCGGCAAAAAACAAACGTTCAAAACCTACTGTTAAGACTGTCATTGATAAAGATGTTATCATTATGACACCTGTGAAACTTTCTCTTTCAACCTGCTATGCTATGGAAGGACGTGTAATTACATTAAATAAAAGAACTGTAAAATAAGATTGATGTTTTACTTGAAATTCGCATTAAGCGTCAATATAATTAATTATTATGACTGCTAATGAATTACGCTCAAAATATATTGAGTTCTTTAAGAGTAAAAATCATGCTGAAATTTCTGGACAGTCTTTGATTCCAGAAAATGATCCATCTGTACTTTTCACAACAGCCGGAATGCATCCGCTTGTTCCTTATCTTTTAGGTGAAAAACATCCTGCAGGTACACGTCTTACTGACTATCAGAAGTGTGTTCGTACAGGCGATATTGACGAAGTAGGGGACCCAAGTCACCTTACATGTTTTGAAATGCTTGGTAACTGGTCTCTTGGCGATTATTTTAAAAAGGAGTCAATTGCTTTTTCTTATGAATTCCTTACATCAAAAGACTGGCTTGCCCTTGATCCACGCAAGATTTCTGTAACTGTTTTTGCCGGCGATGATAATGCTCCTCGCGATGAAGAAGCTGCAGCTGTATGGAAATCAGTTGGTATGCCGGAAGATAAAATTGCATACCTTCCTGCAAGTGACAACTGGTGGGCTGCAGGTCCAACAGGTCCTTGTGGTCCAGATACAGAAATCTTCTACTGGGTTGGAGAAGGTCTTCCTCCACAGGGGTCAAACAAAGGTACAGACTCTGCAAACTGGATGGAAATCTGGAATAACGTTTTCATGCAGTTCAACCGTGTAGACGAAAAAACTCTTGTTCCTCTTCCAAAACAGAATGTTGATACAGGTATGGGTCTTGAAAGAACAAACTGTATTCTTCAGGGAAAAACATCTGTTTATCTTACAGAAGTTTTCCAGCCAATCATTGGAAAAATAGAAACTCTTGCTTCTTACAAATATGGTGATGATGCAGAAAAAGATAAGTCTGTTCGCATCATCGCTGACCACTGCCGTTCTGCCGTATTTATTCTTGGTGACCAGAGAGGTGTTACACCTTCTAACGTTGGTGCCGGTTATGTATTGCGCCGTCTTATCCGTCGTGCAGTTCGCCATGGAATGAAGCTTGGTATTGATGAATCATTCCTTGCAAAAATTGCAGAAGCTGTAATTGATAACTTTAAGTGTGCTTATCCAGAACTTGAACAGAACGCAGAAAAGGTAAAAAACGAACTTACTGCAGAAGAAAACAAGTTCCGCCTTACACTTAAGAAGGGCGAAGCTGAATTCCAGAAGCTTCTTCCAAATCTTATGAAAAATCCTAAAAAGATTATTTCTGGTAAGGTTGCTTATAATCTTTATGAAACTTACGGATATCCTCTTGAACTTACTCAGGAACTGGGAGCTGAAAACGGCTTTACAGTTGATGTAGAAGGTTTTAAAGAAGCTGAAAAGAAACATCAGGAAGCAAGTAAATCTGCAGAAGCAGGAGCTGCAAAAGGCGGTCTTGCAGAACAGAGTGAAATCACAACAAAATATCACACTGCTACACACTTGCTGCAGCAGGCTCTTGTAAACGTTCTTGGTGATCAGGTTGCTCAAAAGGGTTCAAACATAAACAACGAACGTATGCGCTTTGACTTTACTTTTGAACGTCCAATGACAAAGGAAGAAATTCAGCAGGTTGAAGATATTGTAAACGCAAAAATTAAGGAAGATCTTCCTGTAACAATGGAAGTTATGTCTCTTGATGCTGCAAAAGCAGAAGGTGCCCGTGCGTTGTTTACAAATAAATACGGTGAAGATGTAAAGGTTTACACAATCGGTAAAGATGCTAAAAATGACTGGTTCAGTAAAGAAGTTTGTGGAGGACCTCATGTTCAGCATACTCTTCAGATTGGTGATTTTAAGATTCAGAAAGAACAGTCATCATCTGCTGGCGTACGAAGAATTCGTGCAGTAATTAGTGGTGGTTTGCCACTCGATAAAGAATAAAAATTTTAAATAAGTTTGTAACTATTTAAAAATCTGGTGGTTTTTAAAACAGGTTATATTGTAAACAAAATTTTAAAGGAATTATAAATGAAACGTTTTGCCATTGCATTATTTGCTTTGTTTATGTCTGCAGCTGTATTTGCTCAGTCTGATTTACAGGTTCTTGCTGTTGTTAAATTGAATAAAAATGAATCAATAACAGTAAAAAAGTTGAAAACCAGAGTTGAAATGTATGAAAAACAGCGTGGAACAGCCTTGTCTGTGGATGACAGAAAAAAAGTTCTTGACGCTTTGATTCAGGAAAAACTTGTTCTTCAGGCTGCACAGAAAGCAGGAGTTACTCTTACAGATAGTGCTGTAGAACAGATGTTCCTTCAGCAGGTTTCTTCTCAGCTTTTAGGAAGAACTGTTACACAGAGTGAACTTGAAGAAGTTGTTAAGCAGGAAACAAATCTTTCTCTTGATGATTTTATGAAACAGCAGATTGGAATGTCTGTTGAAGAATACAAAACATATCTGAAAAATCAGACAATTGTACAGCAGTATATAATGAGACAACGCGAAAATGAACTTAAAGCTGTTGCTGCAACAGATGAAGAAATTCGTTCGTTCTACGAATTGAACAAATCTTCTTTTGTATGGACAGATATGATGAAGCTTTTCCTTGTTGTTGTTCCAAAGTCTAACGATGGAGAAGCTGCTCGTGTTAAAGCAGATGATCTGTATAAAAAACTTAAAGAAAAGAAGCTCTCTTCAAATCAGATTACGGTAGAATCAAAAAAAGAAAATTCTGGTTTCCAGTCTGGTGAAATTCTAATCAATAAAAATCAGACAAGTGCTCAGCAGCTTGGAATTTCTTATACAGACCTTATCAGTCTTTTCAGTAATGAAAAAGATTATATTTCAAATGTTTCTGAATTTGATACACATTTTCAGTTCTATATGATTATCAAAAAATATGATGCAAAATTGCTTGGACTTAGTGATGTAGTACAGCCAGATTCAACAACAACTGTATATGATTATATCCGAAGTTCTTTGGGACAGCAGAAAGTTATGCAGTACTTTACAATTGCTGCTCAGGAAATTGCAGAAGGTCTTGATAAAGAAGAAAATGTAGAGCGAAAAAAGACTGGTGATGCTCTTACTAAACTTCTTACTTGGTAAGGAGTGTAAGATAAAACCGCTAAAATAGCGCGGCTTTATCTTACCTAAAGTTTGCGTTGCAAACTTATTATTGAACTGCTGTTCCTCATTACATTACGGAACAGCGTAAAAAGTCAAAAAGATTGTTGAAACAATCTTTTTGACTTTTTATTTGATTGGAGTAAGCTATGTCACGTCGAATAGGAAGAATTCTTGCGTTTCAGGCATTATATTCATGGGATGTTGGCGGAGTTAATATTGATGACTTACTGACTTTTTCATGGCTTGAACATGATGATTCAGATGCTGCCTCTGGGGAAACACAGGAAGATGAAGTAAAATTTTGTCTTGTTGACAAACAGATGAGTCTTTTTGATACTCTCGCTCCTGAAAAAAAGGAAGAGATTTATCTTTTTGCACGTCTTCTTGTGAAAGGAACTGTTGAAAACAAAGATAAAATCGACGAAGTTATTAAAGCTCATCTTTCTGCAAAATGGAGTCTTGAACGCATAAATAAAGTTGCTCTTGCAGTAATTCGCATGAGTGTTTATGCGATGATGTTTCAGAAGGATGTTCCATCTGCAATTGTAATTGATGAGGCTGTTGAAATCGTTAAAGAATACGGAGTTGATGATTCTCATAAATTTACAAACGCAATTCTTGATAATATCAGTAAAGACTTATCTGAGTAATATAAGTGAGACTTAATATGAAAAAGCCTGTAATGAAAAATTTGCGCATATTAGCAGTCGCTGCAATTTTTCTGCAGGCTATTTTTATTTCCTGCTCAAAAAATGTTACTCAATATTCTGTAACATCTGCTCTTGATCAAATCGATGCACTGATAAATCAAAATCAATATAAAGAAGCTGAGAAAGAACTGGGAAAGCTTGAAAAAAATGCCTTTGGAGCATGGACTTCAATTGGAATTTTCCGCCGTTACAGCAGAATGTCTCTTTTGGAAAAAGCTGAAAAAAGCATAGTTCAGGCAATAAAGGCAAATCCAGAAAATCTTGAATTAAACGCTGTATATACGAATTTTCTTCTAAAGCAGAATAGAATTCCGGAGGCGGTAAAAGCAGGAAAAGTGCTTCAAGGAACAAAATATGGTTCAATATATTCGGAATCTATTTTAAAAGACACTTTAAGCAAATTTGAAAATGATAAAATAAAAGAAGTTTTTAATTCTATTGATTACTATCCTGTTTATTATGATGCGTATCGGGGAACAAAGGATAATGCATGGTTACGAAATTGTGCTTTGCTAAAGCTTTCTTCTGGAGCTTTTGCAGATGCTTGTAAAATAAAGCCTGCAGAAATATATGGTGCCGAAGATGCGTATTTTTGGGCATTAGTAACTTATGACGGTAATTGTTTTGCTGATTCTGTAAATTATGCTGAACTTGCCAAAAAATTATATCCTGTGACAACAGGTAAAAAACGTCAAAAGCTTTCTTCTGAAAAAATTGTATCATTAATAGGCGATTCCTATCTGGCTTTGAATGATGTTGAAAAAGCAGAAGAAGTTCGTTCTGAATATTTAACATCAATAAAAAAATCAAAAGGTTACTGGAATCTTGCGGAAAATTCTGAAGAAGAAACTTATCTTCCTGTCATGTTTGTTAATAGTGCTAAATGGGCAAAAGATAATAATGAGCTTGAAAAATGTGCAGAGCTTTTGCGTTTTTGTGTTTATAATTGGAAAGATTATGTTCCCGGGTTAATTGGATATGCTGATTTTGCTTATAATTCCAGTTTAGTTAGAAAAGAAGATTCTGAAACGATGGAACTTAGGGACGCAGGGCTTGCAACATTAGAAATGGAAAAATACGACAATCGTGCAAAGCTTCCGTTAAGTGATGCTTTTTTTAGAATTGAAGAAAGTCTTAAGCGTGTTAAGAATTCCCTTTTATATATTGTAAGGTTAGATTTAAAATACAAGACAGAACCAAATTTTTCTGAAAAACAAAAAAAAGCTGATATATGGCGAATACTAGAAGAAAATATGTTAAAGCCATCTGTTTATGAAGAAAATCTTTTTGATTATGCAGAAAATTTTTTTCTTACTACAAAAAACTATGATGATGCCTGGAAATTATTTTACAAATATATAGCGAATAAATATTCAATAAAGGCTGATAATACTTTTTGGGATGGATTGATTCTTAAAATTCATGAGATAAGTCAAAAAGAACTTGAATATGCTGCTTATTTTGCAACTTTATCCCTTAGAATTAATGATTCCTTATGTTTATATGAAAGTGCCGTCTTTGAAAGTGGGAATAAAAATCAAATATCAGCCCTGGTTGATGATAAATCGTGTGCTAATCTTGCAATGATTTATTATTCTGTTGGCAATAAAAATGATGCTTTGGATTTATATGGGCGTATTACTGGTCGAACTACAGATATTTATCTGCGCTCTTTGGCTATGTACAGAATGGCTCTTATTTATTACAAGGATGATGACATAAAAAATGCAAGAAGATGTGCCGAATATGCGGTTTCTTTAAATAAGAAAAACACAGAAGCACGATTTCTTCTTGCAAAAATCAAGCAATTATAGACTGTTATTTTTCAATTACAGCAATAATATCTGACATTCTAAGAATCAAGTGTTCTTCACCGTCAATCTTTACCTGTGTACCAGCATATTTATCGTACATAATGTTGTCACCGATTTTTACAGTGATTTTTTCATCTTCTGTTCCAGGACCTACAGCTACGACAGTTGCAGTCTGTGTTTTTTCCTGAGCAGCTTCTGGAATGATAATTCCACTTGCTGTTTTTGTTTCTGCTTTGTCATTTTTTACAAGAACTCTGTCTGCTAATGGTTTTAATGTCATTTTTGTATTCTCCAAAATTAAATATATTTTAGGGGGTCGTTTAAATTATATTTTAAAAGACCCCTTATTATGCTAATAATAAGTAAGTTGCATCATTAATAAAATAGTGGGTAAAAATTACTCAGATAATGAGTCAAAAATGGACAATGCGTAATTTTGACTCACAATCTTTTATTTTATTGTGATAGTAATCATTTATTTATTATAAAATCTAATAAAATTTGACTCAAAAAGCAAGAAAATAATTACAAATAAATAAAAAAAACATGATTTTAAATTAATTTATAAAAAAATAATTAGGTTGGCACAAAAATTGCAAATAAATAAGTAAACCTAATCTGGAGGAAATAAACTATGACAGATGAAAATGTACTTGCAACTTATCTTAAAGAAATTAACAAAATACCTCTTCTTTCTAATGAAGAAGAGGTTGAACTTGCTGAAAAAGCTGCTGCTGGTGATAAATTGGCAAAGAATAAGATTATAAATGCAAATCTTCGTTTTGTTGTTACTATCGCCAAAAAATACCAGAAAAAAGGTCTTGATATTGAAGATTTGATAAGCGAAGGAAATATTGGACTTATTAATGCAATTGAAAAATTTGACGTTTCCAAAGGTTATCGTTTTATATCTTATGCTGTATGGTGGATTCGCCAGTCAATTCTTAAAGCTATTTGTGAAAAAAGCAGACCTATACGTCTTCCTTTGAACCGTGCAAACGAACTTGTACGAATAGAACATGCAAAAAAAGAATTATATTCTACAGGTCTTTCTTTGAACGAAGAGGATGAAATTACAGAAGTTGCGAATATGTTGAATATGGATTCTACACACGTTCGTGAAATGATTAATATTTCAAAAGAAATGGCATCTCTTGATTCTGAAATATATGGTAAGGATAATTCATATATTACTATGGGTGAAATGCTGGAAGATACACGTTATGCAGCTCCAGATACAAAATTGATTGAAGAAGATATGAATAGAGAACTCAATGATGTTATTGATACATTAAAACCAAATGAAGCTCAGGTTTTGCGCATGAGATATGGTCTTGATGGTCAAAAACCAATGTCACTTAAAGAAGTTGGAGAAGCTTTTGATCTTACAAAAGAAAGAATTCGTCAGATTGAAAAGATTGCAATAAAACGAATGAGATGTCCTGTTCGTGCAAGACGACTTTCTAGTTATGTTGCTTAATGTATGTAAATGCATCGTATCGTGCCTGCACAAGAATGTCGTGGTCACGGACGATATCTGCGATTCCTAACGTAAGGTTTCCGGCCTGCAGGGTTCCGGTAATTTCGCCGGGCCCTCTTAGTTTTAAATCTTTTCCTGCAATTTCAAAACCGTCTGTGCTCTGGCGCAAAACTTTCATTCTTTCAATTCCAGTTTCAGTAATTTTATTGCTGTAAATCAAAAAACAGAAGGATTGTTCTGCGCCTCGACCAACGCGGCCTCTAAGCTGATGAAGTTGTGCAAGTCCAAAGCGGTCCGCCTGTTCGATTACAATGCAGGTTGCATTTGCAACGTCTACACCAACTTCAATGACTGTTGTTGCTGCTAAAATCTGGATTTTTCCATCCTTAAAATCTTTTAAAATCTGTATCTGCTCTTCTTCTTCTACTTTTGAATGAACAAGAGCGCATCTATAGTCAGGAAAAATATTTTGTGAAAGATTCTGAAAATTTTCTTCTGCTGATTTGATTTCTGCGTTTACGTTATCAGAATCTATTGCCGGATAAACAAAATATGCCTGACGACCTTGTTTGAGCTGCTGACGGACTGCTTCATACGCATTTCGTTCATTTCCTTCGCGGACAAGATAAGTTGTAACAGGTTTTCTTCCTTTTGGCATGGTTTTAATAACGCTTATGTCCAAGTCGCCAAAGACCGTAAGTGCCAGAGTCTGCGGAATTGGAGTTGCGCTCATCATCAGCAGGTGCGGTTCAAAAGTAACAGACGGATTAGCTTCTGTGTGGCGGCGTTTATCTATAATTGCCTGCCGTTGAACAACGCCAAATCTGTGCTGTTCATCGATTACAACAAGCTGAAGGTCATTATATACAACTTGCTTTGAAAACAATGCGTGAGTTCCGATTAAGATATTGATTTCGCCAGATTTTAGTGCCTTTAAAAGCTGGGTTCTGCCTGCGGCTTTTACGTTGCCCGTAAGAAATGCAACTTTTACTCCAAGAGGCTCCAGCAGTTTAGCGGCGTTTTCTGCATGCTGCCGGGCAAGAATTTCTGTTGGTGCCATTAAGGCGCACTGACCGTTCCAGTTTATGATTCTAAGGCAGGCAAAGAAAGCAACAAGAGTTTTGCCGGAGCCAACATCTCCCTGTAAAAGCCTCTGCATTGTAAAAGGCGTTTTGAATTCTGCGACATTATTTGTAAGAATATTGTTCCTTTCGATGTAACCAGAATCAATGTCGCGATTCATCTGGTCAATTACCTTCATCTGGTCAGAAGTTAGTTCAAATGGAAGTCGCTGGAAAAGTTCTGCCTGAAGGGGAGAAAGATTTTTTTTGAAGCTGCTGAGTTTTTTAGTATAATTCTCTGCTGCTTTATCATTGTAAGACTGTGAAGGGCTGGTAATTTCATCTGAATTTTGAGGAAGTGTAGCCTGAGGAACGGACCCTTTATGGAGAAGGGCGCGTTTTGCAATTGTTGTCTGAAAATTGAAAAGTTCTTCATATATTAATGTTCGGCGGGCATCCTGAATTTCAGAAGGTGACTGACTTGTGTGAATCTGACGTATTGCATCCTGTTTAGATATAAGGTTGCGGGATTTTATAAATTCTTCTGGAATTTCAGAATCAATTCCTTTTGAATAGTGTGCCAGTGCAGCGGCAACTGCCTTGCGTATAGTTTTTTGCGAAAGACCTTCTGTAAGGTGATAAATTGGAAGAATTCCAGAATCAGGAAGTGGCGAATCTGCAAAATCTTCAATAGCACCCGTTTCGGAAAGCTTTACTGTGTCAAAATCTGTTGATTGTATCTGACCGTACTTTATTTCAAAGGTTCCTGTTACGGCAATGATAGAACCAACTGGCAGTGAATGCTGCAGAAAAGCTCGGTTAAAACATATCAGGCTGGCAGAAGCTGTTCCATCAGAAATAATCAGCTTTAGAGTTTTCATTTTGCCGTAGCCAAAGAATTCGTGGGAAATTACCTGAGCAACAGTATGAACCTTGCCGAATTTGAATTTATCAAGAGAAATTCGTTGGCGCCTGTCTTCGTAACTTTTTGGATAGAATTTGAAAAGGTCTGCAACCGTAAAAATGTTGAGTTTTGCGAAAAGTTTTGCGGCAGCAGGACCAACTCCAGAGATTGCGGAAACAGGTGTTTTTATATCATCGATTTTCATTGATTAAAATGGAATAAGGGCGCAAAGACCAATCAGAATTTTAATAAGGATGCTGCCGGCTGCAAGAACTGCAAAAAGAAATGCACTTGCCAGCAGAAGAGCTTTCTTGTAATCAACAGGTCTTCCCATTGTTAATGGTCTTGCGATTTTGTATACAAGCCTTGAAATTGAATTATCCAATACCTGCCATGGTGAACCGTATTCATTGCTTGATTTTACAAAAATTGCGACACAGTAACGGATGAAGAATAAAAGCATCATAATTCCAACAAAAGTAGAACCAACAGACCATACTAAGCTTAAGATTCCAGCAAGAATTCCACCGATGTATATTTTTCCGCTTCTGGCAATATCATTTAATATGGAAGAAACCAAAGTAAGAAGTCCCAGTGAAATTACTGGAGTAAAATCAAGCATTCCTACTCTCAGTGGAAATTTGGCGAATATGTAAAGATAAGGGTCACATAGTTGGGAAAGAAAGGAACCGATGCTTGAGTAGTTTATGCTTGGAATCCAGGTAATTATGATGCGAATAAAACAGATTGTTCCGTATAAAGAAACCGCACTTGCCAGCAATCTGAATATCAATGATATTGTGTTTTCCATTTTTTTCTCCAGTTATTGTTATGCCGTCCAGACATCCTTTATTATATTCATTTCTTTCAAAACTTTTATTGTCTCATCAGAAGAAGAAACTGTAAGCTGTGGATTTGCCTGAACAATATATGAACCTTGAACAGTATCTAAATGAAAATATACTGAACAAGAACCTGTTTGGGCAAATAAAATTTCTCGGATTTTGGAAAATTCCAGCTCCGGAGAAGTAATATTTTTTTCCAGTTCAATATGAATTTCAGAAATGGATTTTGTTTTCAGGGAAGCAACGTCTTCTAAACTGTCTACAATAAAGCTTGGCTGCTCTCTTGTTCCGTCTACGCGTCCTTTGAATGCGTAAACATTGCCAGACTGCAGCTTTGATGAAAGCGATTCCCAGGTTTTTGAAAAGAACGTAAGATCAATTTCGCCATCATAATCCTGAAGTTTTGCAAACGCCATATCTTTGCCTGTTTTTGTATGAATCTGACGAAGATTCTGAAGGAATCCCAGAACTGTATACATTTTGCCGGAATTGCGGTTTGCCCAGGAATTTGCTCCGCTGGCAGCCAGACTTTCTTTAAAAGCTTTGTCTTCTTTAGCGGCTCTGTCCATATTTTTTGAGCTTAAAGTAACACAGGTGCTGATAACCTTGCCGTACTCGTCCAACGGATGACCGGAAACGTAGCTTCCGATGATTTCTTTTTCGATATTAAGCTTTTCCATTTGAGGAAGATCCGGGAGTTCTTCGAAAACGAAATCAGCATAAACTTTTTCGTCGGTGTCGCCGAATAAATCGCCCTGTCCGTTGTCTGTGCCGTTCATTTTATCATTTACGTAACGAATGGCTCGTTCCATGTTGTTTGCAAGGGTGGTTCTGTTCTGACCAAGCTTGTCAAAAGCGCCGGTTTTGATGCAGACTTCAATTGCTTTTGAGTTCAATGGTCTTTTTTCGCGTCCTTCTTCATCTTTTATTGTAAGAGGAAGACAGCGTTCCAGAAAGTCC